>Ga0209292_1000039_pt1 | contig 192149 bp, 185 predicted proteins | sample GOMGulsemesocosm_2_FD_184634 | JGI IMG/M metagenome (GOLD analysis project Ga0209292, IMG submission 184634) | Methane-oxidizing microbial communities from mesocosms in the Gulf of Mexico - GOM9C Gulf of Mexico (SPAdes) (version 2) | ecosystem: Environmental > Aquatic > Marine > Cold seeps...
CATTGGTAAGGTACATGATAATACCTTGCCCGCTTTGCGTATGCTTGAAGGGGAAGGGTTTGATAATCTTGGGTATGTGGATATCTTTGATGGTGGCCCAACGATTGAAGCAAATATTCGACACATCAGAGCCATCTCTAACAGTGTTGTATTACCCGTTGAAATCGCCACTGCTAATCCAGATGAAACGGCTTACCCCTGCTTAGTGTCGAACCTCTGTGTTGATACGTACCGTTGTACCTTGTTAACCCTCTCCCTGCCAAGAGCCCATCAAGATGGGGTTATTAAGCTAGATCAAGCGACCGCAGATGCCTTGCAAGTTGTGTCAGGTGATAAGGTCAGAGTTGTTGCGCTAAGCGCGAGGCAAGCATAATGAGCCTAATTAAAGAGAGTGTAATAAGTAACGCGACGCAGTTAGCGCAAGCTCTGGTGATGGTGAGGCCTGTTGATTTTGGTTTTAATGAGGAAACGGCATTAGATAATGAGTTTCAACAAAAGCGTGAAGATGCTGCGAAAGTGACAGAGATGGCACTTTATGAATTTGACATCATGGTTAATCGTTTACGTGCAGCAGGGTTAGATATCCTGGTGTTAGAAAAAGCGGAACAGGCAAGGAGTGTCACCCCTGATGCGATTTTTCCTAATAACTGGTTCTCAACCAGCACTAACGGCAGTTTGACGATTTATCCCATGTTTGCTGAAAATCGTCGTCAAGAAAGGCGCCTAGATGATTTAACATCCTTATTAAATCATCATGGTTATCAGGTCACTCATCTGAATCAAATTGCGGCTATGGACGAGCAGGTTGAGATTCTTGAAGGGACGGGTGCTCTGGTGATTGATCATATTAATGGCGCTTTATATGCCAGTGAGTCTGAGCGTTGCCATGAAAAGCAGTTCCAACGATTTGCAGAGCATAATGCTTACCAAGGGCGCTTTTTATTTAGCACAGCCAGTGAGAATGGTAAGTCGATTTATCATACGAATGTGATGATGAGCGTGGGTGAAGGGTTTGCTGTCATCTGTGGTGAATGTTTTGTTGATCCCGCTGAGTATCAGCGAGTGAAACAGAGCCTCTCTCTGAACAATGAGGTGATTGAAATTAGCCGTGAGCAAATGGAAAAGAGCTTCTGCGCTAATATATTGCATGTAAAAAATGCAGAAGAGCAACCTTTTATCATAATGTCAAAAAGTGCCTTTAATGGTTTTAGCCTAGCTCAAAAGAAACAGCTGGAGCAGTATGGTGAACTACTGGTGAATGATATCGACACGATTGAAGCGGTTGGTGGTGGTAGTGCTCGCTGCATGGTGGCTGAGGTTTTCCTGCCCAAGTGATAAGCCGGTTTTTATGTTGTCAGTAATTTAGACTATAACCTTCCCCAGCGGGTACTTTTGATTTTAGTGCCCGTTTTTTTAATGAACTTATACCCTTTCTTTTTTCTCTTTCTGCTATATGATTTTTTTCAAAATTGAGTTCTTATATGAGACTGAAAAATCACCTGTTAATATTACTTTTCTGTGATCTTTAATCGCGATGTGGTGCTCGCTATGGCCAATGTGGGTGAGATAACGCCTTTGTTACTAATGACGCAGCCCTTAGAGGTGCCTTGGGCGACAACTCGACCTTTGCTTTCAAAGGTATGGGTGAGGTAAAAAAACTTCTCATCCCAATGGGTTACTTCAGCGCTAACTTGATATTTCTGAAAAAGATTAAGCGGCTTTTTGTAAGTCATAGTGTGTTCGGCAATGACTGGCTGCCATTTCTGTTTGAGCATGGTTTTAGCAAGGCCACTGCGGATAAAGATATCAACTCGTGATAAGTCACAAATAGTCAGATAACGGCCATTATTCATGTGCATGTTGAGATCTAAGTCATTAGGTAATACGCGCATTGTAAGGCGGGAGTGGAGGGCTTCAACCGGCAGTTTTGCCTTAAAAAAGCTGGAGATAAGTACCCTAAGCATACGAAAAATGAGGTTCATAAATTGCCTATCTGTCCCTAATAAGGTGTTTTGAAAAAGGACAAGGATTAAACACTATCTTGGTTAGACAGTGCAAATTACCCTTATTTATAATTGATATCTCAGAAGTTACTGAAAAACCTACTTTTATCGTTAAGCTAAAAAATCAACCGTTATTGATCACCTTTAAGGAGTTACCTGTGTTATCGCTTTCCCTCACGGTATTGCCCATCTTTGTGCTTTTATTATTTGGTGCCTTGTTACAACGAAGACGTTTTCCAGTTGAAGGTTTCTGGCCGGGTGTTGATAAGTTGGTGTACTGGATTATGTTTCCCGCCATGTTGTTTTATCAGACTTCTCGTGTAGATTTATCAAGCCCGGTATTACCCAGTTATGCCAGTATTCTGGCTTTTGCATTAATCACGGTTTCTTTGTTTGTTTTACTTGTGTGTTATCTCAATAAAGTCGACAGACCAACAGGTACTTCGGTATTACAAGCCGGTGTACGGTTTAATACCTTTATTGCTTTGGCGGTTGCCAGTGCCTTGTATGGGGATGAGGGGTTGATTTTGGCCACCTTGGGGGCGGCGATTCTTATTCCTACGATTAATGTTTTTTTGGTCATTAGTATGGTGAGTCTGCATGGGCAGCAAGACAGTACTAAAAAGCCGAAATCATTGCCCAGTTTATTGATGAAGGAATTGTTTAAAAACCCGTTGATACTCGCCATTATGGCGGGTATCAGTGTCAACCTTATGGGAATAGAGAAGGTTTTTTTATTAACCGATATCACGGGGATTTTAGCGCGTGCCACCTTGCCTTTAGTGTTATTGGCCGTTGGTGCTAGTTTGAGGGTACAAGCTTTTAAAGGGACTGGGTCCTTGCTGGTATGGTCATCTCTTGCGCGCCTTTTGGTATTTCCCTTATGTATTGGTATCGCTTGTACGTATTTGGCGTTAGACCCTTTAGTCTCTTGTGTCGCAATCTTGTTTGGGGCTGTTCCAACGGCAACCTCAGGGTATGCCCTAGCAAAGCAATTAGGAGGGAATGCGCCCATTTTGTCAGTGTTTATTAATGTTCAGACGGGTCTAAGTGTGATCACCTTACCTTTGACAATGTGGATAGCTCAAATTTGGTTTGGGCTCACCCCTTAATTGCAATCATTAGTGGTTGCTGAGTTGCTGGCTTTGGGTCGTGAGCCAGCTACGAATGGCGCGAATTTCAGGCTCATGACGACGGCTATTTTTATAGGAAAAGTAAAAGTCGCAATCAGAATTAACGTGATGACAAGGCAGACGAATGAGGGTTGGTGATGTGGCGTCATCATCCATCATATAATCGTTAATCAAGGCAATGCCATAGTGATGTAATGCTGCCTCTTTACCTAATAGGAGGTGGCTAAAGTTATGAAACTTCACCTGCCCAGGCAGCTTTTTATTAATGGCATCAAACCATAAGCGCCAGTCTTCTGCGTATTTATTAAAAATACTGTGAGTGGTGATTAAAGGAAACTGGGTTAACCATTCAGGGTTAGATGCAAGATAAGTGTCCAGATCTTCATCGGTTGTTTTTATCAACTCGGCTTGCATTTGTGAATAAAATTGCGGACTGCACACAGGAAACAAACGCTCACTATAAAGATGCTCGAAGGTAAAACCACGCTTTTGTTTGTCAACCGTGATGAAGCAGTCACCAATACGATCAGAGAGTTCAGGATCTGAGTTCAGCATTTCTATGGAAAGCTCGGTATGGGGGTAACGTCGTTGTAAATCACTTAGGCGGGGGATAAGCCAATAGACTGCAAACGAGCTATAAACAGCAATACGTAAACGGCTATCTTGCAGGCCTTTTAAATGATTGCTTGCCCGCTCAATCTGAGAGAGTGAAGCACTGATGTTATCTAAATAATGCCTGCCTTCCGTGCTTAAACTAAGCTGTCGCCCTTGTCGTATAAACAGAGCCTCTCCCAAATAATCTTCTAAAATTCGAATTTGGTGGCTAATCGCACTCTGGCTGACATTAAGCTCTTCAGCGGCTTTAGAGAAACTATTAAGACGTGCGACAGCTTCAAAAACGGGCAAGGATTTAAGGGGAGGTAAAGACATATTTTCTCTGGTTAAACTTGTTATCTAAAAAACTAATACTAACTCAATAAATGTCATTTTACATAATACTTGCTCATCACTAGACTTCACACATTCTTTAGATACTCACGTTTTCACTTAAAAAGTTTGTATTATCAATATTTTATGTAATTTGGTTAGAGGTAGAAATGACAGGAAAAACAGTTACGAGCGCAGTTTTACTATTAATTATGGGAAACCTAGTTGCGACCTTCTGTGATGCCTTTATTAAAGCGGCTGGGCAGGATATCCCTGTTTTTCAATTTATCTTCATCCGCGCCGCATGTACTTTTTTATTACTGTTACCCTTTTACCGTTTTGTTGATTGGAAAACACCCTTACAAGGGGCGAAGCTGCACTTGTTACGTGGCAATCTTTGGATCTTATCGTCTCTGTTATTGATCATTTCTTTACAGGTATTACCTTTAGCCACTGCTAATGCCATTTTTTATACCGCGCCCATTATTATTGTTGTGCTATCAACACTTATTATGAAAGAGCAATTGACTCGCTTGATTGTATTGGCGGTAGCTGGTGGTTTTATCGGTATTCTGATTATTCTAAGACCCAGTGAGTTTGATTGGGGCATCATCAGTGCGTTGGCATTTTCTTTTGTACTGGCGATCAATAGTTTACTGATTAGAAAAATGCCAAAAGGACAAACCTTATTGCATGGCCTGATTTTGACTCAATTTTTTGCCTTACCTTTTAGTTTGATATTATGTTTTTGGGAAGGCGCAGCATGGAACCTCGACATGATTGGGTATGCCATCGGCTCTGCAATTTGCTCAATTGGGTACAGTGTGGCAGTGATGTTAGCTTATCGTTATGTGGCAGCCAGTAAAGTTGCTAGCGCAGAATATACAGGGTTGATATTTGCTGTACTGGTGGGCTGGTTGATCTTTAATGAAACGCCAGATCTTTGGTTAGGTTTAGGGGCTCTCTTTATTATTATTCCGATTGTTCTAATGGGACGAGCGGAGAAAAAAAGCAGCTTAGCGTCTGCATGATAGACAGTTTATGATTACCCATTTAGCCGCTATTATTAGCGGCTTTTTTTTAATATTTAAAAACGAATAACATCTATTTGTTAAGCAAAATTTTAATAGTTTGTTTTGCCATGTCATCTAAATCATCTCGATTAATATAGATACCATCTATCAGTAATCGGCATAACCCATGTAAGGTGGCCCAAGTTGTCTGTCCGACTCTCAACGCGCTGCTGACATCCGTTAATATGCCTTGCTTCTGTAACTCTTCAACCCAATTTAACCATTGGCGAAAGCTGGCTTTTGATATCTCAAGTAATGATTCTGTGGGCGTGCCTGACTTCCATATATCACGCCCAAACATAAGATCGTAGGTTTCAGGGTGTTGATCCGCAAATTCAATATAGGTCAGCACATACCTTTCAAAACTGTCTTCTTTAGTATTTTCGTTGTGATTATGAATAATGGCTTCAACTGATCGCCACTGTTGTTTAAAACCGGCTTCTGCAATGGCGCACAATAAAGCATTCTTATCCTTAAAGTGATGATAGGGGGCCGTGCGGGAAACCCCCACTTTATCGGCAAGTTTTCTCATCGATAAACCTTCGACACCGCTATCTCGTAATATGTCAGTGGCTGCAATTAGTAAGGTTTCACCTAGGTCACCATGGTGATAGGGCTTTTTGCTCATATGAGTTATTCCAATGTGGTTAGGGGCAATTTAACAATCAATCTTGACAGTGTCAAAATTTAACCTTATCTTGACAGTGTCCAGATGTGGTGGGCAAACCACATTACTCTCGAATAAAAAGATACTTTGAATAGAAGAGACCAGTCATTATGAATGTTAACGCAGAAAAGCATGCTCAATATCCACATTTATTTGAACCTTTAGATCTTGGTTTTACACAACTAAAAAACCGTATTTTAATGGGTTCTATGCACCTTGGATTGGAAGAAAAGAAAGGTGGTTTTGAACGTATGGCTGCTTTTTACGCCGAGCGTGCAAAAGGCGGTGTTGCATTGATAGTGACAGGTGGTATAGGTCCCAACCAAGAAGGCGCAGTGCATATGGGCGCGGCGTTAATGGCAACCGATAAAGATGTAACAAGCCATCAGATGATTACCCAAGCCGTGCATGCTGAGGGTGGCAAAATTTGTATGCAAATTTTGCATACAGGTCGTTATGCTTATAACCCTAAATCTGTTGCCCCTTCTCCTCTTCAAGCGCCCATTAATCCATTTCCACCAAAAGAATTAACGGGAGATGACATTGAAGTTCAAATTGAAGACTTTGTTCGCTGCTCAGCATTAGCAAAAGAAGCAGGCTATGATGGGGTTGAAATCATGGGCTCTGAAGGTTATTTGATTAACCAATTTATCGCATCACGCACCAATAGTCGTGATGATGAATGGGGTGGTGAGTATGAACAACGTATTCGTTTCCCGATTGAAGTCGTACGCCGTGTGCGTGAAAAAGTAGGTGAAAATTTCATAATTATTTACCGCCTTTCTATGCTGGATTTAGTCGAAGGTGGCAGCTCTTTTGAAGAAGTTATCAAACTAGGTAAAGAAATTGAAAAAGCCGGTGTTACCATTATTAATACTGGGATTGGTTGGCATGAAGCCCGTATTCCAACGATTGCGACTAAGGTGCCAAGAGCTGCATTTACCTGGGCGACAGCTAAGGTACGTAAAGAGCTTTCTGTGCCATTAATAACCTCAAACCGTATCAATATGCCAGATGTAGCCGAAGATGTATTGGCGCGTGGTGATGCTGACATGGTGTCGATGGCGCGCCCTTTCTTGGCTGATCCAGAGTTTGTTATTAAAGCCGATGAAAATCGTGCTGATGAAATCAATACCTGTATCGGGTGTAATCAAGCGTGTCTTGATCATATTTTCCAAAACAAGCTTACCTCTTGTCTGGTTAACCCAAGGGCGTGTCATGAGACCGAAATGATTTTAACGCCAACCGATAAAATTAAGACAATCGCGGTTGTGGGTGCAGGCCCAGCAGGCCTTGGTTTTGCGACAACAGCAGCAAAACGCGGTCATAAAGTAGTCTTGATTGATTCTGCTAATGAAGTGGGTGGCCAGTTCAATGTGGCGAAACGCATTCCTGGTAAAGAAGAGTTTTTTGAAACAATCAGATACTTTAAAAAGCAGGTTGAATTGACAGGTGTTGAATTAAGATTAAATACCAAGGTAAATGCAGCGTACCTAAATTCTGATGAGTTTGATGAAGTGGTATTAGCTACCGGAATTAAACCGAGACTGCCTGAGATTGAAGGGGTTGAGCATACTAAGGTTTTAAACTACCTGGATGTGATGAATGGCGCGACAGTAGGTGACAAAGTGGCCATTATTGGCGCTGGTGGTATCGGCTTTGATATAGGTGAAGTCTTATCTCATTCAGGTGAATCAACCAGTCAAAACATTGGCGAATTCATGAAGCAATGGGGGGTTGATATGACGATGCAGGCCCGAGGCGGTGTTGAAAATGTCAAACCTGTTGAGCATGACTCTCCACGTGAAATTTTCCTATTGCAGCGTAAGAAGACAAAAGTAGGTGCACAACTGGGTAAAACAACGGGTTGGATCCACAGGGCGGGTCTAGTGAAAAAAGGTGTCAACATGTTATCTAGTTGTGAATATCACAAGATAGACGATCAGGGTTTACACTTATCGGTTAAAGGTGAAGAAATGCTTTTAGATGTAGATAACGTTGTTATTTGTGCAGGCCAAGAGCCTTGTAGGGATCTGGTAGAGGGTCTTGATAAGACCTATCACCTAATTGGTGGTGCGGATGTTGCCTCAGAATTAGATGCGAAGAGAGCAATTAATCAAGGTACTCGCCTAGCATTAGATATCTAGTTCCCCTGTCTAAATACAAATGTCTAAATAAAAAAATCGGACTAAAAGGTCCGATTTTTTTTGCATAATAAGACAGGGTATTAATGTATTTTACTTTCTTGATGAAGCGAGTCTGTTTCTAGCATGTCCAAAAGGGTATAACGCTTAATACTTTGTTTTTGAGCTGTGTTGATTTGATTTCGATAATCATCATACCAATCGGCACCATTGGGCATTTTAGTGGATAAATCTCGCATTCCGGATATTAAAACTTGCAAGATTTTTTGAAAGCTAACTTCTTGATCCATAAGTATACTTCTTAATGCATTATCACTGCTGTGGCGTATGTACTGCTTTAATTTAGCATGCTCTTCATTAAATACTTGATAGTTATTGATTAGTATTTGTTGCTCGGCCTTAATTTCATCAAGACTATTTGATAGTTGCATCATGGCCTTGGTGGAGGGGGCGGGCGCTGGTGTAACCATGAGAGACACTGCGATTGAAACTAGGGTAGAAATTAAAAAGCATAAAAACAAAAATAGACTAAAGCAGAAAATCCTATTAGCCCCAATAAATTGTGATAGCCCACCATGCTGATTTTTCGATTCGATTGCTTCTATTTCCAGAAAGCCTAATTTATTAGTGTGGCTCATTAAACACTCCATATTAATGCTATGTAATGAAACGTATATTAAATGGCAAATGTGCATTCTTTATAAAGAAAAAAACCATATTTCAAATAAACACTACATTTTTAGATAACTTAAAATCCATAAAAATGATGTTAAATTTTAGGTGGAATGGGTTAAAATCTTTAAAAGTGTCAGCTTTGTGGTGTTGGATTTGATTTGATTTTGAGATTTGAGCTAAATCGAAAAAGCCGAAACCCATAGGGCGTTTGGCTTTTTTATTCAGAACGAAAGGTTAGTTTTGACTCAGTTTTGCTTCACCCGTTTGTAGCAGGCGTAAAAGCTCTTCTCTTTGCATGCTTAATCTTTGTACCTTACTTAGCTGCGCGCCATAGTTCTTGTACCAATCCTCTCCATCAGGAATATCAATGGCTAAATCCCTCATACTGGCATTTAATATGGTGAGCATGTTTTGAATATTTCGTTCTTGATCAATTAAAATATTCTTTAATGCAGTGGCGCTGCTGTGGCGCAAATGTACCTGTAATTTATCAAAATCTTGTTTGAACTGTTCAGTATGAGTCGCACTAAGTAACAGTTGATCTTCAATAGCTTCAATATTGTCATTCAATACTTGAACGCTAGATTGTGATGCTGCATTCTGCTGATTTTTATTGAGCAGCAAACTGAGGCTGACAGAGAGAGCAATAACAATGCAAATCACAATAAAAATCAATATGCCGTAAGTAAGGTTGCGTAATTGATTTGGGTTTGATTTGGCAGCCTTTGGTTCTTCTTGTTCATCTATATCTAGAAGTCGACTAGACCTATCTAAAGCGGCCATCTTCTCTCCCCTAGTCTGTTGAAGTTTACTCATTGTAATAATAAAAAGTGCATTTAATGTAGAGATAGTAAATCAAAGCTAATTTATTTTACAAACTTTAACTTAGAGTAGGTATTTATTATGCTGTTTTTGCGGTTTATGCCGACCTAAATATATTAATACGTTGATATTTAAGAGTTTTTTTTAAAACTTTCATTGCTGATATCAAAATCCAAATTATTCATGATAAATAACTGAATTAAATTCACTTATTTCATTAAAATCAATGGTTTCATTGTGATGTTAACTTATGTGTCTAATTTTTTGCGATTTGAGGGTTTAAGGCTCTTATTTAGCCTTTTTGTTTTTAATTTATGTCAGGCTACACACTATTTACCAAGGTGAATAAGCGAATGAATGGGAGGGGAGGTCGCAAAAGGTATCTGAACGAAGGCATTTAAGTGATAGTTGGACACACTTAAATGCCTAGAAGGCTTATTTTGGTACTTCGCCTGTTTTTAATCGACTTAGCAGCTCTTGTCTTTGTGTGCTGCGTTTAACTGCATTTCTCATTTGCTCATTATAATCATCATACCAGTCTGCCCCATTTGGTATCTCAATCGATAAATCACGCATACCTGCTCTTAAAACTAACAAGAAACTCTGAAAGTTCTTTTCCTGGTCGATCAGGATATTTTTTAAGGTATTCGCACTACTGTGTCTTAAATGTGTTTGCAGGGCATCATAGCGAGAGTCATTATTGCTTAATTTTAGGTTTTGTTCTTTGATGCTGGCTTCCATGACTTGAACGCTTTCGACAAGTAAGTCTAAACGGGCTTCAAGTTCTATCGTCGAGGCGGGCTTAGGGGAGAGTAACAAGCTCAGTGTGACTGAGATGATAACGGCAATACAAAGCGCAAAAAACACTAATAAACCTAAAAAAATCTTCTTATGTTGATCGAAAAAGTTAACTTTTGGGGCTGTGATTTCTATGTTTTCAGCTTCTCTATTTGGCTTGTCTGTTGGGGGCATGTTACACCTTTAATATAATTTTAACTGATTATACGATTAGCCCTGAGAATCTCCTGAGAGCGAGTAATCTATTTTTATATCATGTCATCCGTTTGTTAGTTTAAAGGCTAACAGATGTAAAATGAATTTACATATTTTTAATGCCTATCTTCTTGATGTTTGGATTTAGGTCAGATTTTAAAATAAGCGGGCTCAATTTTTCGATTGTATTAACGTAATAAAATCGCGGCTATTTTTTTGTCATTAAAACTGTCTCTTTTGAATATTGAACAGGTTAAAATACTGAGTTTCTTATTAACCTTTTATGGGTCTTATTAAATGCCTCGAATCGGAATGCGACATTTGCAGATGATGCAAATGATCACACAAACAGGCAATGTTTCTGATGCAGCAGCCATGCTGGGTATTACTCAATCTGCTTTAAGCCATCGTATTCGAGAGGCTGAAAGGCTGCTTAGCACGCCACTTTTTATCAGACGTAATAAAAAATTGGTCCCAACCAGCGCCGGTGAGCGTTTATTACACTCGGCCAATGTTATTTTGAATGAGATGGAATTGGCTGAATTTGATATTGCTAAGTATTCTGCTGGGATTGAGCAAACCTTAAGACTAGGTATAGACCATAGGGTGGGGAGTCATTGGCTACCCTCCCTCTATCAAACATTTAATGAAAAGGTACCTGAAGCTGAAATTGAGTTGGTGAGTGAGCCCCACCCTGATGCATTATATTGCCTAAGAAATGGTCGTCTGGATATCTGTATTATGTCCGGTGCTAAGGCTCAGGCTGGTTTTAATAGTCAGTTTTTATTAAAAGATGAGTTGGTCGCAGTGTTTTTACCCACACATGAGTTCGCTAAAAAGGACCTGCTTCAAGTAGAGGACTTTATCGATCAAATTTATATTACGGATACCACCACACCTGAATATCATAGGGAATATGAACAGGTATTTAGTCCTCATAATACCTTTCCCAAACAGGTAGTGCGTGTGGGTAGAACTGAGACTATCATCGCTTTTGTGGAAGCGGGAAAAGGCATTAGTATTCTGCCAAAATGGACCCTGCAGCCTTACCTAGGTCATTCTGATTTGATGTTTAAGTCAATTGGTGGAATGGGTTTTTATATTGACTGGTTTGCGTTTACACGAAAAGATGAAAAAGAGGAGTCAGCTTGTAAACAGTTGGCAAATAGCTTGATTAATGTTTTTAAGTTGTAAAGTATTTAGATGACATAGGTGTCACCATTAAAGGGCTAAGTTCGCTCAGGTTACCAACCAAGGCGTTTATGATAAACCTCGGTTAGTAACGAGCAGGAAAGCAAGTCTTATTAGTTACCAATAGAAAACATGGTATCTAGATCATGTTTAGAAAATGTCTGGAATGAAATTAGGGTTTCGGTTTTGCTAATGCGAAGATCGTTAGCCATAGCGACATTGACAAGATCAGCAAGTTTCTCATTGTTATTGACGCGGCATAAGGCGACTAGGTCAAAACGACCACCAACAGAAAAAACTTCCGTAATACCCTCTACTTCAGCCAAAGATTTAGCCACTTCATTAGTTTTTGAACGCTCTACATTAATTAGAATGATACCAGTAACCATTTTGTATTCCTCAACTTGAGTGCCTTTGGTTGGGCACTTTATTAGTCATTTAATTGCGGTCGAGTGTGCATTTTTTGATACAAACTCAATTCCTTTAACACCTATCGTCTGGGCTTGTGGCGAACGATTAGGTGACCTTATTTTTAGCGCGAAATTGTGCTTGATCCCAACTGTTACTTTGCATAATACGTTGTAATGCATCTACTGTATTCCATAGATCAATAAAACGCACATATAAAGGTGCGAAGCCAAATCTTAAGATGTTGGGTGCTCGAAAGTCACCAATAATATCTTGGGCAATTAATGCTTGAATAATGGCGTAGCCTTGAGGGTGTGTATAGGACACCTGACTGCCTCTAATAGACTGATCTTTTGGCGTGGCTAGTTCAAAACCATAAGTCTCACACAAGGGTTCCATTAGGCGAATGAAGTATTCACTTAAGGCCAGAGATTTGTCCCTCAATTGCTGTGGATCTACTTTAGCCATGATGTCGACACCCACTTCTAATGCGGATGCGCCCAATACGGGCGTGGTACCGCATAAGGTTTTTTCAATACCGGATGCTGCTTCAAAGTCATCACTCATGGCAAATGCATTGGCATGACCAAACCAGCCTGTGAGTGGTTGTTCTAATGTTTTAAGGTGTTCTTCTGCTACATATAAGAAGGCTGGCGCGCCTGGGCCGCCATTTAAATATTTATAGCCACAGCCAACCGCTAAATCTGCTTTTGCATCATTAAGCTGCAACGGCACAGCGCCAGTGCTATGGCTTAAATCCCACATCATTAAAGCGCCTTGAGCATGGGCTGCTTGCGTTATTCTTTTCATATCTAGCATGGTGCCAGACTTGTAGTGAACATGAGTCAAACAGACAAGCGCGGTATCTTGATCGATATGTTGAATGACGTCACTACTGGGTACTGTAATAATCTCAATGTCTTGACCGATAAAGTTTTTGACACCATTGAGTATGTATAAATCAGTTGGGAAGTTACCGGGCTCTGTGACTATCTTGATACGCCCAGGACGCAGTTTCATGGCAGCAGCGGCTAACTTAAAAAGATTTACCGAAGTAGAGTCAGAGACGATAACCTCATGATCTTTAGCGCCGATAATAGCGGCTAATTTTGCCCCAATTCTTTGTGGTAATGTGATCCAATTATGGGTGTTCCAGCTTCTAATAAGGCCTTGACCCCATTCACGACTGATGACATCAGCCATGCGTGATTTGGCTGCTTTTGGCAATACACCTAAAGAATTACCGTTTAAATAAATTAAGCCTTCAGCGAGTTCAAACTCATGACGAAAATCAGCGAGAGGGTCCTGTTTATCAAGGTCAAGGAAGTCCTGTTTTTTGATTGTCATAGTCGGCGGAGCGGTATTAGATGGCGTCATTTTTAATTCCTAATGTTAAGATGCATTAGTACGCAAGATGGCTCGCACGGGTGAGGCATCTAAGCTTGCAAGTTTGAGAGGGAGTGCGATTAATTCATATTCACCGGCACAGACTTGGTCAAATACCAGGCCTTCTAGAATGGCCATACCATGTTGTTTAATCGCATTGTGGGCAGCAAGGTCTTTAGCGTTCTGAGGGTCCAGTGATGGACTGTCTATACCCACTAAAATACACCCCTTCAGAGCGAGCCAATCAATGAGTTCATGACTGATGCTGACAAAATTCTCATCCCATTCCTGAGCTGGAAAGTGTTGGTAGGTTTTAAATAAAACCCGTTCAATGGCCGTGTCTTCAGTGTTAATTAAAGACTGACAATCGCTTAATGAGATGCTGTTATTACTGATTGTTTGTTGAGATAAGTCAATTACCTGACATTCTCCAATATAAGCCTCAAGGGCGACATGTGCCATCATTAGCCCATCTTGGTCATAATGATAGGGCGCATCAGCATGGGTACCTGTGTGGGTGGAGCAATGTAGCCAAGAAACATTGACTGGGCATTGCTCGTCAATATGCCAGATGGTTTTGCTGTCATATTGGGTATCACCGGGCCAAACTGGAATGCCAGCTCGCAAGGTCTGGCTGATATCGATCAGTTTAAATCTCGCCTTTTTTTGATTAACCTCAGACATATTAGATCTCCGTTCTAACTGACCAAAGCTCAGGAAAAAACTTAAGGTCTAAGGCTTTGCTTAAGTAACTGACACCGCCCGTTCCCCCCGTGCCTTTTTTGTAACCTATGATGCGTTCAACTGTTTTCATGTGATTGAAACGCCAGCGTTGGAAATTAAACTCCAGATCAACTAACTTTTCAGCCAGTTCATAAAGGTCCCAATGGGTCTGTGTGTCTTGATAAATGCTCGCCCAAGCGGCTTCTACTTTGTCATTATGCTCATAGGGTGCTGACCAATCACGTTCAACAACATCTGACGGGATATCAAAACCACGGCTCGCTAGTAACTGTAAACAAACATCGTACAGACTGGGTTTATTCAGCACTTGGGTAAGATAATCAAACTGCTCAGGATTGTTTTTATGAGCATTAATCATGTCTGCGTTTTTATTGCCCAATAAGAACTCAAGCTCACGATATTGGTAGGATTGGAACCCCGAGCTCTGACCCAAATCATCACGAAAGCTCGCGTAATCAGCTGGCGTCATGGTGACCAATACTTCCCACGCTTTGATGAGTTGCTCTTGAATGCGAGCCACACGGGTAAGCATTTTAAAGGCAGTACTTAAATTACCTGCCAATATACTGTTCGCAGCACCATGAGCTTCATGCAAGCAGAGTTTCATCCATAATTCAGATACTTGATGGATGACGATAAATAACATTTCATCGTGTTTATCGGAACGTGGGTTTTGGCATTTAAGGACGGCGTCTAAGTCAAGATATTGACCATAACTAATATCTTGATCCCAGTGAACACCTTCATCACTTAAATCGACTTGAGACGCTTGGTAAGGGCATTGTGACATGTGGAAACTCGCTACAGATTGAGGTTGTTTTTATTTGACTATGGATCAAGTGTAATACGTCTTTTAATGAAAATATAATTCATAAAAAGATGTGTATTCATGAATTTAATTTGTATTTATGCATTGAATTTTGATCTATGTCCGATCTATTTTGTTTTTTAAGTGACTAGGCGTAGAATACGTCGCACGTTTTTGTCGAGTTAATAACCCAGTAAACTAGTAGGTTAAATACTTGACTAATTTACTTGGTTTTGGTTCTATACTTAGCCTTTAAACACAGTACATTCAAAGCGAGAATATATATGCGCCTGACAACTAAGGGTCGTTACGCTGTAACTGCTATGTTAGATCTCGCTTTACACTCGGATAATGGCCCGGTTTCTTTGGCAGATATCTCTCACCGCCAAGGAATATCACTGTCATATTTGGAACAACTGTTTTCCAAGCTTCGTAAACAAACGTTAGTTTCAAGTGTACGAGGGCCTGGAGGTGGATATCGATTAAGCCGCGCCAATGATCAGATTTTTGTGGCCCAAATAGTGGATGCAGTCAATGAATCTGTTGATGCAACAGGATGTAAAGGTAAAAATGACTGTCAAGCCGGTAGCACGTGTCTGACGCATCATTTGTGGTGTGATCTAAGTGATCAAATACATGACTTTTTAAGTCAAATTAGTCTGGCCCAACTGGTATCTCGAAAAGATGTCAGATTAGTGGCGCAAAGACAGGAAAATGAACAATTAGTGCATGCTGGTGAAATAGACCAGAGCAGTAAAATTAATGCGGAACTCTTGAATTAAGTTTAATTCAGAAAGGTGCAGGGTTTGGGTGTTAAGCGAATGAGCGCAGGGTTATTCGCTTAATGTCTTTGCAAAGCATTTCGCAATCTAGTTTAAGTGAGTGTTATTACCTATGACAGATCAGATTGATAAGGCGCTTGAGCGCGAGTACGAAGCCGGATTTGTATCAGATGTGGAGTCTGATACGTTTGAGCCAGGTTTGGATGAGAGTGTCATTCGTCGTATATCGACTATGAAAGAAGAGCCGGAATGGATGTTAGAGGCTCGATTAAAAGCGTTTAAAGTATGGCAAGAAATGGAAGAGCCTGATTGGGCTCATGTCGATTATCAAAAAATCGATTTCCAGGCTATTTCTTACTATTCAGCGCCGAAAAGTATGAAGGATAAACCCAAATCATTGGATGAAGTCGACCCTGAGTTGATTCGTACCTATGAAAAATTGGGTATACCTCTTATTGAGCAGCAAATGCTTGCAGGTATCGCCGTAGACGCCGTGTTTGATTCTGTGTCAGTGGTAACCACATTCCGTGAAAAACTATCGGAAGCCGGTGTTATTTTTTGCCCTATTTCAGAGGCAATTAAAAATCACCCTGAATTGGTGAAAAAATACCTAGGCAGTGTTGTTCCGACAAAAGATAACTATTACGCCGCACTGAACTGTGCTGTGTTTACGGATGGTTCTTTTGTCTACATTCCTAAAGGCACACGTTGCCCAATGGAGCTTTCTACCTACTTCCGCATCAATGAGCAAAATACAGGGCAATTTGAACGCACCCTGATTATTGCGGATGAAGGCAGCCATGTTAGCTATTTAGAAGGTTGTACAGCGCCTCAGCGTGATGAAAACCAATTGCATGCTGCTGTGGTTGAACTGGTTGCAATGGATGATGCAGAAATTAAATATTCTACCGTTCAAAACTGGTATCCAGGTGATGAAAACGGTAAAGGTGGTATTTACAACTTTGTGACTAAGCGTGGTATTTGTCATACCAATGCCAAAATCTCTTGGACTCAGGTTGAAACAGGGTCCGCAGTAACGTGGAAATACCCAAGTTGTGTATTAAAGGGTGATAACAGTGTTGGTGAATTTTACTCTGTTGCATTAACGCGTGGCGCTCAACAAGCGGATACGGGTACCAAGATGATACATCTGGGTAAAAATACTAAGTCGACCATTATCTCTAAAGGTATTTCAGCGGGACGTAGTAACAATAGTTACCGTGGCCTAGTACGAATGAACCCTGGAGCGGATGGTGCGCGAAACTTTACCCAATGTGATTCCCTGTTAATCGGTGATCAATGTGGTGCGCATACTTTCCCTTATGTTGAAAGTCGCAACCCATCGGCCATTGTTGAGCATGAAGCGACAACCTCTAAGGTCAGTGATGATCAGATGTTTTTATGCCAACAGCGTGGTTTAGATCCAGAAAAAGCAGTCTCTATGATAGTGAATGGCTTCTGCAAAGAAGTCTTTAAAGAATTACCAATGGAATTTGCCGTCGAAGCTGGCAAGTTGCTAGAAATTAGCCTTGAAGGCTCTGTAGGTTGAGGACACACGTACATGTCGAATACAAATACTAAAGATACAAGCAGCCTTTTAACAATAAAAGACTTACATGCCAGTGTCGAAGAAAAGAACATACTTAAAGGTTTAAATCTTGAGATTAAACCGGGTGAAGTACATGCCATTATGGGACCAAACGGTGCCGGTAAAAGTACTATGGGTTATGTCTTGTCTGGCCGTCCAGGTTATGCGGTTGAGCAGGGTAGCGCTCAGCTTGATGGGGTTGATCTTCTTGAACTTGATGCAGAAGAACGTGCCCGTGCGGGTTTGTTCTTAGCGTTTCAGTATCCTGTTGAAATCCCAGGTGTCAGTAACCTTGAGTTTTTAAAAGCATCTGTTGATGCTCAACGTGAAGCTCGCGGCGAAGATGCCGTGACCTCTGCCGAGTTTTTAAAGCTGGCTAAAGCAGCCTGTAAACAAGTTGATTTACCACTCGCGTTTTTAAAGCGTGGCGTGAATGAAGGCTTCTCAGGTGGTGAGAAAAAACGTAATGAAATCATGCAAATGCTTTTGTTACAGCCGAAAGTCTGCATTCTAGATGAAACAGATTCCGGTCTTGATATCGATGCCTTGCAAGTCGTTGCAGAAGGGGTAAATAGTCAACGTTCGAGTGATCGTAGTTTTATTGTTGTGACTCACTATCAGCGTTTACTGGATTACATTAAACCCGATTTTGTTCACGTACTTTCCGATGGGAAAATCGTGAAAAGTGGTGATGCCTCTTTAGCGCTTGAGTTAGAGGCGCAAGGTTATGCGTGGTTGCAACCACGCGATGAAGAAGGACAAAGCGCATGAGTGAATGGCTAAATCAAGCTATCACTCAGGCACATGGTGTGAGTGATTGGCTTTCTCCTAAACGTGATCAGGCACTTGCCGCCTTGGCTGATATCCGTTGGCCAACCCGTAAAACGGAAGCCTGGAAGTATACTTCCTTACGTCCTGTTGAAAAGTTTAGCAAAACAGCCCCTGCGGCCTTTAATACGTCTCAGGAATTGGCCCAAATTGAAGGCTTTGAGTGTCTTGATTTGGTGTTTGAAAATGGTCAGTTTGTGACTGATTTGAATAAACTTGCGTTACCACAAGGTTTAACGATTCAACTGGCGAGCCAAGCAAATGAGGCAACGCAAGCTGCTATATTGGCTAAGTTTTCAAGCATTAAACCTGAACGTCATGTATTTGGTTTGTTAAATGATGCGCTAACCCAAGATGTACTTGTCATTGAGGTGGCTGATAATGCCAACATAGTGCCAGCACTGCGTCTAACATCCGTATTAGGTCTCGCTGCACAAGCACATACACGTGTATTTGTTGTGCTAGGCGAACATGCCAAGCTCACTATTAGTGAACACTATGTGGGCAATGAAGAAAGTTTAAACACCGGTTTTGTCGAATACGAAATTGGTGCGGATGCCCGTCTTGAACATTATCGTTTTGCATTACAAACAGGCAAAGCGGTTAGTTTAGGTGGCAGTCATTTTCAACTAGGTGAACGAGCTGATCTTAACAGTACACTGGTTGGATTTGGCAGTGATTTATCCCGTGTGGATGTTGATATGGTTCATGCTGGTGAGAATGCGTATGCCAAGATGAATGCATTTTACCTATTAGATGGAAAAGAGCTGTTCGATCTTCATGCCACAGTGGAACATGCTGTGCCTAATGGTACAACATTAGAGAATGTTCGAATCATAGCGGCAGATCAATCTAAAGCGGTGTTTAATGGTCGTATCCATATCCATAGGGATGCACAAAAAACATTAGCTGAACTGAATAACCGTAATCTATTGATGTCTAATAAGGCTGAGATTAATACCAAGCCTGAACTTGAAATCTATGCTGATGATGTTCGTTGTGCCCATGGTGCTACTGTCGCAGAGATTGATAAAAAAGCCTTGTATTACATGCAATCTCGCGGCATTAGCCGTTCGAAAGCACAAGAATTACTGAACTTTGGCTTTATTAACGAGTTAATTGATCAGATGCCAAGTCAGGCTTTAGCTGAATGGCTACGTCCGCAAATGCGTGAAAAATTCGCACAAATGGAAGTTAAATAGGCGATTAAAATGAGTTTTGATGTAACGGCAATACGAAAAGAATTTCCGATATTAGAGCGCAAGCTTGATGGTAAGCCTCTGATCTATCTGGATAATGCGGCAACAACTCAAAAACCGCAATGTGTCATTGATGCCATAGTAGATTATTACACCCAGTGTAATGCAAATGTTCACCGCGGTGCACATCAATTGGCGGATGAAGCAACACGTCGTTTTGAAAATGCACGTGACATCATTGCTCAGTTTTTAAATGCTAATGTTCGCCATGAAGTTATTTGGACCAGTGGTACCACTGAGTCCATTAATATTGTTGCCCACGGTTTAACTAAGTTGCTTAAATCAGGTGATGAAGTCGTGGTAACCGCGATGGAGCATCATGCTAACTTGGTGACTTGGCAGCAGGCGTGTTTACAAGCCGGTGCCAGCTTAAAAATTGCACCGATTACAGACCTTGGTGAACTAGATCTTGATGCTTATGATGCGTTATTGAATGAGAATACCAAGTTGGTTGCTTTCCCTCATGTGTCTAATGCGCTAGGTACTGTTAACCCAATTGAACTTCTGACTGCAAAAGCTAAATCAGTGGGTGCTTGGGTTCTGGTGGACGGGGCCCAAGGTGCTGCTCATGGCGATATTGATGTACAGGCGATTGGTTGTGATTTTTATGCTTTTTCGGCACACAAGATTTATGGCCCAATGGGCGTAGGTATTTTGTGGGGACGTGAAGAGTTACTCGCTGATTGGCCTGTTTGGCAAACGGGTGGAGAAATGATTTCTACCGTGAGCTTTACAGAATCAAGCTGGAATATTTTGCCTTATCGCTTAGAAGCGGGTACGCCCAATGTGGCTGATGCGATTGCGATGGGTGCGGCGATTAAGTGGTACAGTGAACTTGACCAAGTGGCGCTACAAGCCCATGAACACGCGCTTATTTTAAGTGCGACAGAGCAAGCTCAAGCATTTGATGGTTTACGTATTATTGGCAATGCCAAAAATAAAATAGGTGCTATCAGTTTTGTTATGGATAGAGGGCACCCAGCTGATATTGGCTTTTTGCTTGATCGACAGGGTATTGCCATTCGTACTGGTGATCATTGTGCTCAGCCTTTGATGGATAGATTTCAAGTGCCTGGTACAGCAAGGGCCTCTTTTGCTGTATACAATACATTAGACGAAGTGGATGCTTTATTTGAAGCATTACGCAAAGTTAAGACCATGTTGGCTTAGGAGTGATATATGACTGTTTCTAGCTTTAATCCAACACAAGCTATTAGCTTGAGTGAAGTAGCTAAGCAATATTTTGTTAAAAAAATGCAGAACCAAACGGATAAGCTGATTCGTTTAACGACGAAAGTCAGTGGCTGTACGGGCTTTGCTTATGTGTTAGATCTAGCCGACGGACCTGAAGATGAGGACACGGTTTTCACGTTTGATGAACTGACTATCGCCGTTTCTGAAGAGGCATTAAGCCTGGTTTCAGGTACTGAGATTGATGTGGCGCAAGAAGGTCTAAATGAAGTGGTCAAGTTCAATAATCCAAACGTTGTGTCTGAGTGCGGCTGCGGTGAAAGCTTTAGTGTGACCGATCAGGGCGTAGTTTAATTTATTTAACCTAGTACTCGCCGACTAAATAAATAGCCATATTTTCTTTGTTATTGGCTAGATAAGTCCAACGTTATTGTGTCCTTGTAGAGATTTGATTTAATGCAAAAAATGGTAGTAACACAAAGGCAATGCCCTGCTCGAAGAGTGCCAAGTGGCGAGCCAACGATTATTGATGAAGGGCAATTCCTGACCATCAATCAAAGTCTAGGTGGTAACTATACGGTCACGTTTCAAGGAAATATGTTGCGTATTGATGGTACCGATGCCGATGCCATTGGCCAAGAGCCTGAAGTGCTTGAGTTTGCGGATCTAGGGAATGATGAAATTTCTGAAGAACAGGTTTGGCAAGCTTTGGACAGCATCTTTGATCCTGAAATTCCGATTAGTTTGGTTTCACTCGGCCTAATATATAAAGTCGAATTAGATCAGGTTAATAAGCGTGTTCGAATTGATATGACGCTAACAGCTCCTGGCTGTGGCATGGGGCCTGTATTGGTCAGCGATGTTGATTATCGTGTTAATAAAGTGCCCAATGTCGAAACGGTAAAAGTAGAGTTAGTTTTTGATCCACCTTGGTCTCGAGAAATGATGAGTGAAGAAGCGCAGTTAGAAGCAGGACTTTTCTTTTAACTGGCTCATTAACTGATGCAATAGGTTCACCCTAAGCCGTGTTTCTCTTACAATAGCGACCCTAGTTGACAAACAACTGGGGTTGTTTTGTTTTACGCTGATATAAAGTTTGTTTTTTTACAGTTCCCCTTTTTTTATAAGAGATTTTTGCGCATATGTCATTACCAAGCACTACTGAGATTATTGAAGATTTAGAATTTTTTGACGATTGGGAAGACAGATATAAATATATTATAGATCTAGGCAAATCTTTATCGCCTATGGATGATGCTTTAAAAACGGAATTACGCTTAGTAAAAGGCTGCCAGAGCAGTGTTTGGATTGATCCACGCGAAGAGGGCAATCTAATGACATTCCTGGTTGATAGTGATGCCATTATTGTACGTGGCCTATTAGCCTTGGTCATGGCTGCCTATGATAAAAAAACAGCCGCTGAGATAGATGCGTTTGATATTAATGCCTACTTTACTGAATTGGATCTTGAGCGTCATTTGAGCCCAACCCGTGGAAATGGGCTGAAATCAATTGTGGCCAGAATTCAAGCCATGGCGAAAGCCGCGCTATAAAAATATTGAATATAAGAGGGCTATTAGTCAGGCCTTTAAAAACAAACGATTCAATGTGGGTTAGTACTCACTATTTATGGAGATAAAAATGCGTTCCCCTGTATACCTTGATTATTCAGCGACGACACCGGTTGATCCTCGTGTTGCTGAAAAAATGATGCAATGTTTGTCCTTAGACGGTAATTTTGGCAACCCAGCATCTCGCTCGCACATGTTTGGCTGGCGCGCTGAAGAGGCTGTTGAAGATGCTAGGCAACAAGTTGCAGACCTAATTAAGGCTGATGCCAGAGAAATCGTTTGGACTTCAGGGGCAACAGAAGCGAATAATTTGGCATTGAAAGGTATCGCGCATCAACATGCGAAAAAAGGTAAGCATATTATTACCTCTATGATTGAGCATAAGGCGGTACTGGACCCATGCAAGCAACTTGAGCTAGAAGGCTTTGAAGTCACCTACCTAAAACCTGATGAGCAGGGTGTTATTCAACCAGAAATGGTTGCATCAGCACTGCGTGAAGATACTATTCTAGTGTCTTTGCTTATGGCAAATAATGAAACAGGTATAGTGACAGACATAGCTAAAGTTGGTGAAATGACTCGCGCCAATGGTACCTACTTTCACGTGGATGCGGCACAAGCAACCGGCAAGCTTGAGATAGATGTGAGTAGCATGAAGGTAGATCTTATGTCTCTTACCGCCCATAAAACCTATGGTCCTAAAGGGATTGGCGCTTTGTTTGTACGTCGCTCGCCTAAGGTTAAAATTGAAGCGCAAATGCATGGTGGTGGACATGAGCGCGGCATGCGCTCTGGTACGTTGGCAACCCATCAAATTGTGGGTATGGGAGCAGCGTTTGAGTTTGCGAATGAAGATATGCAAGCCGATAAAGCGCGTATTACAGCCCTAAGAGAGATGCTTTGGAAGGGGATTAAAGACCTAGGTGATGTGCATTTAAATGGCCACCCAGATCAGCGTGTTGCAGGTGTTCTTAATGTGGGTTTTGATGGTGTAGATGGTGAAGTGTTATTAATGTCTTTAGGTGATATTGCTGTGTCATCAGGCTCGGCCTGTACATCAGCTAGCCTCGAGCCTTCTTATGTATTAAGAGCGATGGGGGTTTCTGACCAAAGAGCCCATGCTTCTTTACGTATTTCAGTGGGACGTTTCACCACTGAAGAGGATATCAACTTTACGATTGAAACTATCACTAAGGTGATTACAAGCCTTAAGAATTAAGCCTTTGCTTTATCCTTTGAAAAAACGGGGCGATAAGTCCCGTTTTTTTATGTCTATTTAACTGGTCTCCCAACTGGAAAGTTGTAAGCATTCTCCTTTAAAGACAACTGGGTCAGTTTCTTTATTGCCTCTTGTTAACCAAAGCTCCTTGCTATTTTTAATCAGCTTCCATTGAGTAAGCGTTAACCTTTGTTTGTTATTCACGCTGATGATTGAACCTAGAGAAACTTGTTTACCACTGCTCTTATCAATGCTCCATAAAGTGAAATTTTGTTTTTCATCTAGTTCGAAGCTTGCTTTTTTTTCCGCATTTTTATTCCATTGAATGTGAAGCTCAGATTGCCCTGCTTGTGGGCTTTTATATGCTGTTATGATGAGCTCAGGTAGATGTTCCTTTATTGCCGATTTACTTGTGATTAACTGTGTATTTGGGGCTAGTATGGCTAAATAGCTTGGACCTTTTAAGCTAGCGAGAGGTGAGTCAGTAGTTATGTCTATATCTGTTTGCCACATGAATAGACTAAGTGTGAAAGTGAGACTAAAGGCTGTTGCACATTGCCATACAACTAGTGACTGCCACCATCTCGTTTTATTAGCGGGTTTAAATGCTAATGTCTCGCTTAATTGACGCCAAACCTTTTGAGGCGGCTTCACGTCATCTATATGGTGATTAATTGGCTCAAGACGGTTTTGCCATTGATAGACCTCTTGTACTAGTAATTCATCCTCTAGCATCAGGTGAGTTACCCTTTGCTGTACCTTGCTTGTCAGGGTTCCCAATGCATATTGGCTGGCAAGATGGGTGCGTATTATGGGGTTTTGGTAGCGAGCCGCTAAGGTTAGTTTTTTAGACATAATTCAAGCTCCTTTAGGCCTCGTCTAATCCAGGACTTTAAGGTGCCAATCGGGGTTTTAAGTTTATCTGCCAGTTCTGAATGAGAGAAACCATGTATATAAGCCAATACGATAACCTTACGAGGTTCTGGCTTAAGCTTTGCTAAACAATAATGAAGGTCTCTTTGTTCAGATAGCTGCTTGGTTTCATCATTAAAGGCGGTGATACTGACTCCTTCTAATGATGTTTCGGGCCGACGTCCTGCACGTCTTATATAATCAAGTGCTGTATTACGTGTGATTTGGCACATCCAAGCCCAAGCCCAGTTCTCGCCTAAATCACAGCGATATGACGTGGCTTGGTGCCAAATTTTGCTAAAACTTTCTTGTAAAATATCCGCCGCGATATCCCTATCCTTTATCATTTTTAGTGCCAAACCATATAGCTTTGAACTAGTAACCTGATAAAGGTTTTCGAAGGATTTTTGATCTTTAAGACAGACTTGAGCTAGGAGGATTTCAACCTGATGTTTAAAGCTTTTATCCTGGGTTTTATTCGCTATGGCATCAAAACTCAAAATAGTTTCCTTATGAGGCTCGGTGTGAAAACCGAGCCGTATCTAAAATGAATGGCTTAATTATTTTTTGCTAGGTGCCAAACCCCTTTTACGCCGTCTCCTGTCGTGTCTCCAGGTTTTGTATCTCTTACCCAAGTATAAAGGGGTTGTCCGTTAAAGGCCCATTGTAGGCTTCCATCATTACGTTTTATGGGAGTGTAATTAGTCGCTCTTTGCTCACCATCTTGAACTAATAATGGCGGCCATAAGGCTGCACAGCCCCCATTACAATTGGAAACGCCTGCTGTGTCTTTATCAAATGTATATAAGCTCATGCCTTTGGCGTCTGTAAGTACTTGTTCTGTTGTTTTGTAATCTTTGTTTTTACTACTTGAGTAGTAACCATCTGAACTTGATGCACAGGCAATAAGTGAATGAGCTAAGCCAAAGATACAAACCGTTTTTAATATTGTCTTCATACTGTTTATCCATTGTTAGAGTGTTGTTTGATATAGAAACGCGCCTAGTTTCATTTTGGATGCACAGCGGAAAACTTTTTTTGAATTGAGTTTATTTTAAATGAGAAATATCAATTTCCCATGCGCCTGTAATCTTGAGTAATAGCCATATTAACCAGCACAGATTATCGTCATTTTCTAAGTTTGGTATGAGTTTTTTTATTGTTGGGTTCAGGGTTACACGTTTATTTTGAAAAGCCTAATGGCTTGAACTGCTGAGTCCCACATTTTGAGTCTTATTTGAAAGGGCAATACAAGTCCTCTTTTAAGTTTTTATAATCCTATCAGATGTTAAAACTGGCTTATGGATAAGGTGTCGTGTGTTTGCTTTTATAGTAATGTTTGAATTCGTTTCTATTTTTTTATTAATGGCTTTTTGCTTTTTATTAGAGCTTGGTTAGTAAGCCTTTTCACTTTCTATTTTCTTTTTGACACTTTCTTTCTTCATATTTAACGAATAATCATTTTATGCATTTTAATAATAAATGTAGAGGCGTGTTCGCCTTAATTTTATTTATTTGACTACTTATGAAACCTAAGGTTTTGTTTAAGTAATTGATACTTAAGGTAATGCTAGTTTAAAAGGACAACAGATGGATCAGTATAAAGAACTAATGGAGCATAACAATAAGCTTGATCGGAAACAGGATATTGTTCCGCCAAGTGGACAATTCACTCAAGTTTGGCTAGATAATCAGAAGGTAGATGCGGTACTTGGTGAGAATATCTTGAGTGTATTATTTGCGGTTGGAAAAAACGCAATAACGCAAAATGATCATGCCAAAGTATCGGGTGCCTACTGCGGTATGGGGGTATGTCATTGTTGCAATGTTCAGGTTAATGGAAAGCATAAGATGAAAGCGTGCCAAACCTTGATCGAACCTGGAATGCGTATTGATACGCAAACAAATCGTCTAGAAGAGGGCTTTTAAATGCAATCTTCTACACCTGTCATTATTGTTGGAGCGGGTACGGCGGGTATGTCTGCTGCCGTTGAATTAGCGCAAGCGGGCATCTACTCAATTGTACTCGATGAAGCACCAAAAATTGGTGGTGCCGTGTTTAGAGGACCTTATCGTGAGGCTATTGAGCTGCCTCATCTTGATAGCAAATTACGAAAAAAGATTTCTAATATTAGACAGCAATATCATGATCATCAAACATTTATAGAATTACGCCTTAATACGCGCGTGCTGGGTCCTGCGGGTCAACATAGTTTACTAATCCGGCACAAAGAGGATGTTAGTGAACTTTCGTATGAGCAGCTTATTATCGCCACAGGTTGTCACGAAAGAAGCGTCCCTTTTGATGGCTGGCAAATGCCAGGAGTGATGTTACTTGGTGGAGTGCAATTACAGCTTAAATCAGGGTTAGTCAGACCGGGCCAAAGAATGGCAGTGGTAGGGACAGGGCCTTTATTGCCCTTGGTCGCCTGCCAATTGCATAAGGCTGGGGTAAACGTTCTTGGTGTTTACGAGGCGGGAAAATTAAGCGATTTTGCAAAAGAAGGGCGTGCTCTTTTGAACCGTCCTGTGCTCGCGCTTGAAGGCATGGGAATGCTGAGTTACCTAACCGCAAATTCAATTCCTATGCATTATGGTCAAGGAATCGTCTCTGTCAGTGGCGATGAGAATATCAATAAAGCTCACTTTGCTAAATATACGGACGATTGGTATCCCATTGATGGTACCGGCACCAGTTTAGAATTAGATTGCCTTGCCGTGGGTTATGGTTTTGTTTCTCGTAATCAGTTAAGTCAATTATTCCAATTAGAGCATGATATTTGTCCTACCAGTGGTTTGAAACCTCAAGTAAATGTCTGGCAGCAATCTAGCCAAGACAATATTTATATTGCAGGCGATAGTGTCGGTATTTTGGGGGGGGAAGGCGCCATGGTTGAAGGGCGATTAGCCGCCTTATCTATCGCTCAAAACCGAAAAATACTGACCCCTGAAATTGTTAATAAACATGCAGGCACTTATTTCACCTTATTGCATAAGGTTAAGCGGTTTAGGGCTGGATTTGATCGTATTGGTCGACGACGCGAAGGGTTATTGTCATTACTAAAACCGAATACCATAGTGTGCCGCTGTGAGAATGTCCCTCGTTCTGCTATTGATGATGTCATTGGGCAGGGAGTCAAAGATATTACCTCATTAAAAATGAGGACGCGTGTTGGTATGGGGGATTGTCAGGGTAAAACCTGTAATAGCTATTGCCAAGATAGATTGGGTTATGAGTTAAAGAGTACAGATATAGGCCATATCAAACCGAGATTTCCTCTTGATCCTATTCCTTTTTCTGCCCTATTTGATGGAGTTCAATAATGCGTACGGATATGAATAAAAAATATGACATTGTTATCGCAGGTGGTGGTGTTATTGGTGCTTCATGTGCTTATTTTTTAAGTAAACAAAAGGATTTGAAAATTGCGCTGGTCGATTTGAAAAAACCAGGTAATGCTTCTCGTGCTTCCGCTGGTGGATTATGGGCAATTGGAGAGTCAGTTGGATTAGGTTGTGGGGTTATCTTCTTTAATCGTATGACAATGCAAAATGCCGCAGCTACTGGTGATGATTTACCCCCATTAAGGCCTCATGTGCTGCCAGATTATTTCTTTGAGTTTGCCCTTAAAAGCAATGCCATGTATCCCGCCCTATGGCAGGAGTTAAAAGATCAGCATGGTGTCGATTTTAAGTATGAAAAAACGGGCCTAAAATACGTCATGTATGACCAATATGACAAGATGTATGCGGACTCAATTGTCGATCATATTCCAGGCCTGATGGATCAAGTTAATTGGTTAAGTGCTGAAGAGTTGGCAGAAGATGAGCCTTTTATAAATAAAGAATCTATTGGCGCATTAGAGTTTAAATGTGACCATCAGGTTAATCCCTATCGTTTAAATGAAGCGTATTTAGAGGGGGCTCGTCAAAACGGCGTAGAGCTGTTTTTAGAAACAGAAGTGCTTTCAATTGAAAAGCAGGGCTCTAGAGTCATGGGTGTTGAAACCGATGCTGGCTTTATTGCATGTGATACTTTAATCAATGCAGCGGGCAGCTGGGCGGCACAGTTAAGTAAGATGGCGACAGGCATTGAGTTACCTGTATATCCGGTAAAAGGTCAAATTATCTTATCTGAGCGTCTTCCTAAAATTCTTAAAGGTTGTGTATCTACCACGGATTGTTATATTGCCCAGAAAGATAACGGTGAAGTGTTAATCGGCAGTACGACAGAAGAAAAAGGCTTTGATACCACCAATACTCTGCCAGAACTTAAAGAGTTAGTGAATGGTGCAGTAAAGTGTCTGCCCATGCTGAACGAGTTAAATATCAAGCGCTGCTGGGCCGGGTTAAGGCCTGGCACACCGGATGAGTTTCCTATACTTGGAGAAATGGAGGGCACCCAAGGGTACCTTAATGCCTGTGGGCATTTTAGGACTGGCATACTTACGTCGGCAATCACAGGTAAGTTGATTAACGACTTATATCGAGGGTTGCCACTAGATATGGATATTACGCCTTTTAAATATGCTCGCTTTTTAACGCAAAAGGAAAGCCATCATGAAGAGACTAGATTAGCTTAATATAACGTAAGCTTCTTAATTAATGAGAGCCAGCATTTGCTGGCTTTTTTTTGAGTTGAATAAACAAAGATGCAATTTAGTGCTTTGTCGAGAATTTATTATACTGAACAGAGGTATTTGGCACAGGTTCATTTTACTTGATTTAGAAATAGAGGTTATTAGATGAAGATCCTTATATATAGTTTCATCGGATTACTCTCTCAGTTTGTGCATGCAGAAGAGATCAATATTGACGGATTTACGCTTGGAGGAGGGGTGTCTACCTGGCATTATGAAGAGCCAACTCAAACGCACTCACCTATTTCTTTTGAAGTTGTAATAAATTATGAGCTATTTGACTCACTTCTGTTTTCTGCGCGTGTTGGTGTGGGTATTGACGATGATGAGAACAAAGAAGACGGTAGCTCACAAACGGTTGGGTTTAACTCATATAAATTACTTTATTTATCGCCATTTCATGATTGGGGCAACTTTAAGTTTTATGCACTGTTAGGTTATGCATCGTATGAAATCGAGGCTAACCATATTAGCAATTCAGATGTTTCGTCATCAGGTGCGACTTATGGCGCTGGATTGAGCTATATGTTCGATGAAGCCTCTTTTTTAATTGAATGGCGTCGTTTACCAGATACAGGGGATTTTGATTTGGCATCAATAAGTATTGGATTTACTCTGCCCTACTAGAAAATATTTAAGTAGGGCAGAGGGATTAACTGTATTTAGTTAGGTATGTCGTATTTAGATTTAGTATAAAACCAGGTTCCTAATAAAGGATGAGCAATCGCTTCTTTTATCAGTGCGTCTTTATGTGGCTCTGACTCAATGAGCTCTCCATTAATGTATTTAAAGCTTTTAGGGGCTTTTTCAGGCTGTAGAATCACCACATTATTACCCTGCATATAAGCCTGATTACTGGCGAACTGCATCATAGCTCGCCCCTCATAATTAGCATCTAGTTTAGTAAAATCGCGTCCTATCATAGGATGAGTGCTATCCAAGCCAATCAAAGATAATAAGGTTGGTGCTAAATCAATATGACTGGCAATACGCTCATCTTTAAAGGGTTTAATATCCTTTCCAATAATTAAGCCCGGAATATGAAAGTTACTGATGGGGACTAAGTTTGCTTTATGTACTCTGGCATCATGATCTGCAACAACAAGGAAGACAGTATCATCCCAGTAGTTTGATTTTTTAGCCTTTTCAAAAAACTCTCCCAGTGCGTAATCCGCATATTTTACGGCATTGTTACGGCTGTTCTTAGGCTCATCATACAGCTCAATTCTGTTATCTGGGAATTCATAAGGGTCATGATTTGATGAACTAAAGACTAGGCTGAAAAAGGGTTTGCCTTGTTTTGCTTTTTCAACAAAGGTTTCATCAGCCTTATTAAAGAGGTCTTCATCACTGACTCCCCAGGATCCTTTAAACACAGGGTTTTCATAGTGCTTCTCTTCAATGATCTGGTTAAAGCCATTACCGATGAAGAAGCTGCTCATATTGTCAAAATGTGCGCCACCACCGTAAATAAAGCTGGTATCAAAGTTTGCTCTACTAAGCAGTTTAGCCAAGGTGAAGAATTGAGACTGTGAGTTGGGTAATTTCACGACGCTGCGTGCAGGTGTCGGTACAAAACCTGTGACGACCGCTTCGATGCCTCGGACAGAGCGAGTACCGGTTGCATATAGCTTTTCAAACGCCCAGGCTTCTTTACTCAAGGCATCATAAGAAGGCGTAAGGTCAAGCCCACCGAGGCTTTTTACAAACTGAGCACCTAAACTCTCTTCTAGAATAATAACCAGATTTTTAGGCTTGTCATAACGCTTAGTCGCAACTTGTTTGTGCAAAGTTGGATAATCGTCAGAGACGAAATCGTTAATATCAATCCCCATGCTATGCCTAATGGTTGTGACTATCTCATCCTCTTTCATCTTGGGGTAGAGATCGAAAGAACTGATTTCATTCTTCATACCTTTAACCGCATATAAAACCGCATAAGCTGAATTAAGCGTCAGGCTGTTAACAAGAGGGTCGTTGGTGAAAGCGGTAAAACTAGGATTTAAGGGTCTATGTTGTAGTGAGGAGCGAGCGACCGCGACCGCTAATAATAGGACAAAAACGGCTAAAAAAGGGCGCTCAAACCATTTTGGGTTGGTGTCTGAAATAATACTGCGTTTTATAAAGAGTTTGAAACTTATAAAAACAGCAAGGGTGCTCACAAAAGAGCTTAGGAATAACGTCAGTTTATGACCAGACCAAAGCATTGAAAAAACTTCTTTTGGGTAGATTAAGTATTCTACAAACAGGCGATTGGGCCTTAAGCTGTATTCCATTATGAAAGCAGGAGTAGAGGCTTCCATAAAGATATAAAAGCTTAACCCTGCCATTAACCAAAATTTGCAAAAAACATCCCACACTTTATTAAGGTAAGGGATGCCTGAAACTAACAGCGTAATCACAGCAGGAATACCAATGAACATGGCAATGGTGACACTATCAATTCGAGCGCCAAAGCCTATGAGCGTTATCCAGTCAGAAGCTGATTGGATTCTGTCTACTTGCCAAATACTTAGCCCTATTCGACAAAGCGAAAGGGTGATCATAGACACTAAAATAAAAAACACAAAGGGCTTAAGAGGGGAGTAAAAGCGTCTAAGAAAAGTCGGAGTATGTTTCATTAAAACCTTATTTATTTTTAAATTTTGAGATGATTGTTAAGTATTCGTTTATCTTCCTTGATTCTTCCTAAATTATTCCTTTTTATAGGCGATATGAATCATATTTTAAATTCAAGAATATTAATAGGAGGTTTTTGTTAGAGCTTAAATTACACACTGTGAAATTATTGTTTGAACCTCGTGATCCTCGTTAGCATGCCATCAAGGTGAATCTGTCCTTGTATGTTAGATAATTCAGCATCTTTAAAATATTGGATGACATCATCTTTTTTTAACTTAGGTGCATTGATATGACTGGTGTGAAGTGCTGCATGTGAAAAACCTGATAATTCCAATTTGTTAATTAATCGTATGAGTTTTTTTGAGTGAAAGTAGCGTTTGGAAATAAAACACTGACATGTTCCTGACTTTTGCAGGCTTTAATTATTTGTTCTATTAACACTGTTTTATCCGTTATTAGGTTAAGAAACCTACGATTAAGTCACCTCTTCTCAGTTTTATCAGAAAAGGCGTCAAGCAAGACGACATTTTGATTTAATGTAGGCACCTTTCGAGAAGGGGGAGTACGGGGTGACGTTTTTCTGTAAGACCCGTAGGGCGTCTTATCTCTAAGTTGAGGGCCCTGCTCAATAGACTGACTATTAAGTTGTGCTCCTCGCCTTAAACCTCAGGCATTTATCCACCCGTTGAGGTGGATGGACTTATTCGCAGCTTCCTTAATTAATGATGCAGCAATGACAAGGCTGAACCGATTTGTATGATTAAGTGCTAGTGCATCCATAAGGGCAAAGCGACAGTCTGGATTTAACTGTTTTGCTTATCGTATTGGCTGATATATCGCCTCCCCAAGTGTCGAAACCTTGATTGTATAAGTGTTGGCTTAATTCGTCAGTGGCACAGGCAAGTTCAAGGACTTTCAGTTGTGAAACCTCTGATTTAAGTTGAGGGTTATTGTCTAAAATGTTCTGGATTCAGTCTTGTTAAGCTTCTTTATAGCAACTCAATTGGCTAAGTTTAAAAAAGAGAACATCAGGCCAAAAGGCCTGATGTAATTTTATATAGGCTTTATGTTGCCAAAATCAGACTAGGTTATGCATGCTGCTTATCTTTTGGCATCCAAAGTAGTGCGAGAATAATAATTAGCAAGGCATTGAACATGGGAAAGGCGGATAAACTCAAAGAAACAACATTACTAATACTGTAAAAAAGGCCACCGGCAAGATCAATTACTTGAATAAATATTAATAAATAAATCCAAAATTTGTGTTGCTCAGGTGACTTAGATATGTAAAAAAGTGCGATACCAAAAGCATAAAACCGGGCTGCCAACATGCTAAAAGGGTAAAAGATATCAGCTTCAGGAATCGAATGCCCCATACTGACTAAAAAGGTGGTTGGAGCAAACAAATAAAGGCTGCCTAGAATGATTTGAATGGCGCCTACTATACGTAATAACCAGGTGATTTTTTGCATTAATAAGTCCTAACGTGATTGAATTTGGCGCTATTCTAAAAAACGATTAATAAAAAGGTAAGTAGTTACCAAAAGGAAAGTAAGGGGTTTTATGGATTATTCTAAGAGTCATGAGGGTTGCAGCGAGGAGTGTCCGATTAAAAAAGCAGCTAAGGTGATCGAAGGAAAATGGACGACCTTAGTCATTAGGGAGCTACTGACGGGTGAGAAACGTTACTTTGAACTTCAAAACGCTTTAACAGGTATAAGTCCAAAAGTGTTGAGCGCTAGATTAAGGTCATTAGAAAAGCATCAACTTATCTCTCGACATGTCTTTGCGACCATTCCTCTTACGACTGAATACAAACTCACCATGTTAGGGAAAAAAATGCAGCCACTTTTAATGGCAATGGCTGATTTTGGTATTGAGCTGGGGTTAGAAGAAGATCATTCAAAATGAATGAATCACTTACCCTGTTCTCTTTACAAAGATACTGACTATGAGCTTAAATTCTCTTCATATTATGGTATTTATCTCATAATATGAAACTAAAGGGTTGGCGAACGCCCATTTTTACAGGTAATGTTTTATCTATACTGAAGTCAAATATCAATAAAAGGTAAATGATTTCAACTCACTTTGGTTTTACTGCTTTCAGACAAATTAGAAACATTGTTTTTATGGTATTTATCTATAGGTGAATGAATATTTTAACTGACACTTTTTAAAGGACAACTGTATGAAATTACGTATATGGGTAACAACACTTGCGATTGCCTGCCTACCTTTTGCTGCAAGTGCTGCCGATATATCGGCCGGAAAAGCAAAAGCAGCTGTTTGCGCAGCTTGTCACGGTGCAAATGGTATTGCCATGATACCCACTTATCCTAATTTAGCGGGTCAAAATGCAGGTTATATAGAAGCGGCACTAAAAGCCTATAAGTCAGGGCAAAGAACAGGTGGACAAGCGGCAATTATGTCTGGCATGGCTGCACCGCTTTCTGATACTGATATTGCTAATTTAGCGGCTTACTTCAGTTCACTAAAATAAGATGATTTTTGATCAAAAGAACGAGCCTTAGGCTCGTTTTTTTTGATCTTCAAGAAAACGATGGTTAATTTTGATACATATTTTGCTATTTACGGCCTATTAATAGACGAATGGATTATGTAGAAAATAGGGAGATATTGCGTTTTTCAGTTTAAAAGCCAAATAAAAACTGATTGTGTAGAAAATTCCTTGGTTTAATGAAATATTATTCTGAAGTACTCAAATAATCATTTTTGGAGATTTGAAATGACTCTGGAAGGGCGATATAAATATAACTTTATTTTATGAGAAAATATTTTAATAGACTCCTTTGTTGTAAGAAAAATCACTGGGAAGTGCTAAAAACAGACCCGTTATTGGTTATCTATGACACGTTAAGTGCCTTTATCTCGGCTCTAATTCAGTTAGCCAAAAAAGTATAATGTAAGTTAGCTAGGTCTAAATTAGCAACTTATACTTTGGGTGTTATTTAGAAATTTATGATATAAATCAATGGTTTGTTTTTTTTAATAGAAATTTTAGCTTAATTATTAACCGTCTTATTTTAGAATTATATATGCCATAAAGTTCTAGCTGGATACAAATCACATTACTACTTACATATTGAATATATTGCTTTTAATTTATCTTGGATTTTTCCCTCGCTAATACCTAACTGATTGAGCTTGCTAAAGTTTATCAATAATCGTTATTAAATTTTAAAAAAATGAAAATTATCACAAAGAAATGACACGTTTTACAAGAGTGTGTTTTTATAAAACACATATGTAACAGTATGTAAACTTATTGTTTTTTTCTCATAAAATACATGCATATTATCCAAAACAACTAGAATTGAATAATTAAAACAGTCGATAAAAAACTTTCTCAGGATAATAATTCTGCAAATGAGTAATTATCCCATTAATTAATAAAAGTGAAGTACTTATGTTTGCTGAACCTTTAGAAACCAGAAGACCGGGTCGTCCTGCAAAAAGTGCCAACAGTGACGAAAAAAATCAATCACGTAGAGCCTTACTACAATCAGCAAGAGAATTATTTTCTAAAGACCCTTATTCAAAGGTGTCTACTCGAAAAATTGCGGAAAGGGCTGGGGTAAATCCCGCTTTAATTCGCTACTACTTTATTAACAAAGAAGGCTTATACCAGCAGATGCTAGTTGGCTTAGCGGAAGAACTTCAAGGTTATATTATGAGCTCGGATTGGACTGAGGCGACGAGTCCTGTTGAGCCTATTATACGTTCTTATATAGCTATGTTTGAAAAAGAGCCTGGTATTACAAAGTTAATATTTAGAGAGCTCATGTTGAATGATGATAATAGTCGCTCGAAAATTATTGACCTCGTCATCAGACCGGATAAAGAGTTTTTATTAAAATTTATCCAAGCGCCTCACTTTAAACCCTTGAAGCCCGGTGTGAACCCTATGTTTTTGATGATGCATATTATGGGGAGTTCCGTGTTGCCATACCTTATGAAGGATTCCATCGAGGAAGTTGATAGGGAGCCTTTGACAAAGGAAAAATTTGATCAAATGTTAGATCAGACTATCCAGTTTATTGAATCTGCATTTATACAGCAGGAGAAAAATGAGTGAGTATATCTAATCTACTAAAAACAAAAATAATGTTACCTTTAGCGATTGCTGCAGGTGTAGGTGTACTGGTCATATCAAGTCAAAAGCCCGAGTTGATTGAGATAAACACTGAGCGTCAAAAAGGGCCTTTAGTGGTTATTGAACAGGCTAAATTAGCGCGTCTTGATCCTATTGTATCTGGATTTGGTCGGGCTAAGCCTGTTACATCATGGAATGCAATTAGTGAAGTCAGTGGTCGTGTTATTTATCAGCATCCAGACCTAAAAAACGGAGCATTTATCCCAAAAGGCACCTTAGTCCTTAAGATAGATCCGGTAGATTATGAGCTGGTATTAATTCAAAGTCAGGCTGACCTTCAAACACAAAAAATGGAAGTAAAACGGGTTGCTTTAAATGAGCAGCAATACAAGCGGTCTCTGCAAATAGAGACCAGTCGATTAGCCTTGACTAAAAAAGAACTGGCAAGGATAGAAACTCTTCAAAAGAAAGGTGTCAGTTCTCGGTCTAGCCTTGAAGATCAGCGTAATACCGTTTTATCACAAGAGAAAATAGTGTGGGACTTGCAGATGCAGTTGGATAATATTCCAACGGATAGGGCGGTCAGTGAGGCGAATGTGAAAGTGGCTGAAGCCAGTTTAGCGGATGCGCAAAGGGACTTAGCGCGTACCGAGTTTAAGTTACCTTTTAATGCACGTATTGGCGATGTTAATACAGAATTACAGCAAGTAGTAAACCAACAAGAATCCTTATTGTCTGCCCATGATATGACAGTGATGGAAGTTACAGCGAATATGCCTGTAGCTCGCTTTCTGGGATTAATACGAGCCACTACCCAGCATACGAGTGAAACACAAAAAATGGCATTTAACGATGTCAGTGATTTCAATTTTAATTCTGTTATAACGGCGAGATTGGGAAAGAGAAGTACCCAGTGGCAAGCAAGAGTAACCAATATTAGTGACGGGATTGATCCATCAAGCAATACCATAGGTGTGACGGTTGAAGTGACTAATAATATGGAGCACTTTGATCCTATTAACTCACCGTTAATGGTGAAAGATATGTATGTTCAAGTGGATGTGTCTGCACCTGCAAAAGAGCAGGTTATTGTGCCGCTGCAAGCAATACATGGTAATCAAATCTATCTTGTTAATGATAATAATGAGTTGGTCATTCAAACCATTGATGTAACTTATACAGAAGGCAACTTAGCGGTTGTAAGCAAAGGTGTTAATGCGGGAGACAGGGTGGTTGTTACCGATCTAATTGCCCCTGTTGTTGGTATGCCCATCCGTACAGTTGAACAAGGAATAGAATAATGCTTCGATTTTTTGCGATACATCCCACTGCTGCAAATTTATTGATGTTGGTATTGATTTTACTCGGTTTGAATTCATTACCCGATTTGAAGCGAGAGACCTTTCCAGATTTTAGTATTAATGCCATTTCTGTCACCGTAGTCTACCCAGGCGCTAGACCTGAAAGCATAGAAAGTGCTTTATGCATCCCTATGGAGGATGCGGTTGATGGTCTTAGTAATATCGATAAGGTGACCTGTGAAGCGACGGAAGGTCTTGCGAGCTTAACCGTTGAAATGGAAGAGGGCGGTGACTTCAGCAAGTTAATGACAGAAGTTAAAAACGAAATTGACGGTATTGATACCTTTCCAGAAGATGCGGAAGCTCCCTTTATACTGGAGGCGAATCGAACTGATGAGGTGATTAATCTTGCTATTCATGGCAAGAATATGAGTAACGCACAACTTAAAGAATACAGTGAAAGTATTAAACGAAAATTAAAACAAGAACCGGGTGTGTCGTTAATTGATATCCAGGGCTTTTCAACACATCAGTTGCAGGTTGAAGTCTCCTTACCCTTATTACGACAAGTTGGCTTGTCTATTAGTGACCTTTCTGATGCGCTTTCGAATCAAAATATAGAAGCGCCAAGTGGTGAGTTAAAAGATGAAAACCGGGCCTTGCTGATCAGGGTCGACCAACAAGAAGTAACGGCCGAAAAATTAGGCCGTACAGTGGTATCTGCGAGTGAAGAGGGAGGGCAAATTCTCCTTTCTGATATCGCCATAATCACAGATAAGTTTGAACTTGAAGAAGATAAAATCTGGCAAGATGGAGAGCGTATAGCTCTTTTGAAAATTAACAAAAATAAATCTCAAGACGCAATTAATATTGCTAAAACTGTGAGGGATTTTGTGGATAGGGAGCAATCATCAGCCCCTATTGGTATCTCATTTGTTTTATCAAATGACCAGTCAACAAATATAGTCGATCGCTTAATCATGTTATTAGAAAATGGTGGGCAGGGGATTATATTAGCTTTTATCGTAATGTGGTTATTCTTCTCTTGGCGTTATGCTTTTTGGGTGGCAATGGGCTTACCTGTTTCTTTCTTAGGTGCGCTTTGGTTAATGTCTATTTTTGGGGTGAGTGTCAATATGATTTCCATGGTAGCCATGTTGATTGCCATTGGTCTTCTCATGGATGATGCTATTGTTATTGCCGAAAATATCGCCTCTCAAGTAGCGCTTAATAATTCGATTGATGATGGGGTTATTAAGGGTGTCACCTTGGTATTTCCTGGGGTTGTATCTTCCTTCTTAACGACACTCGCTATTTTTGGTGGCATGGCATTTATATCAGGCAACATAGGGCAGGTGTTAAGGGATATTCCGATTGTATTAATCCTTACGTTAACTGTGTCATTGATAGAGGCTTTCTTAATTTTACCTCACCATTTAGCACATGCATTGCATGGGGAGTCTGGAAAAGACACTAAGGAAGGTTTAATTAGTGGACTTAAGAATAAATTTGTCGACGCTTTTGAACGTTTTCGTAATAAGCAGTTAGTGAACACGGTTGAGGCCATAATTCGTTTCCGTTACTTATTTGTTGGTAGCTTAATTGGCATGTTATTCATATCTGTTTCTTTGATGGTCAGTGGTACCTTGGCGTTCAAAGCATTCCCGAATACTGAAGCTGATATCCTTGATGCAAGAATACTTATGCCGCCAGGGACGTCTCTTGTGCAGACAGAAAAAGTCGTTAACCATGTAGTTGCATCTGTTAAGAAAATGGAACAAAACTTTGCTAAAAGCAGCAAGGTTAAAAAGCCACTGATTGAACATATTACAGTAGAATTTAATAAAAACGCGGACGCTTTTATTAGTGGTGCCCATGTCGCTACTGTTCAGGTCGAATTTTTAACTGTTGAAGAGCGTGAGCAAAGTATTTATGAAATTGAAGATGCTTGGAAAAGTGAAATAGGAGAGGTACCGGGTGTTGTTTCTTTGTCTTTAAAAGAACCTGCAGCAGGCCCAGCGGGTCTTGCGATTGATATTCAGCTACAGGCTACTGATATGGCACAAATGCTTGAAGCGGGTAATAAGATTGTTAATGAAATTAACACTTATATGGGGGTCTCCAATGTCATGTTGGATGTGCGTCCAGGTAAACAAGAGCTTGAGCTTAAATTAATGCCTGGTGCCTTATCATTGGGTGTTAATGCCGCTACCTTGTCAGATCAAATTGGTACTGCTTTTAATGGGGTTAAAATTGATGATATCCAACGGGGTTCAGAGCAACTTGAAATTGAACTTAAGTTATCAAAACAAGACTCTTTAACTCAGAGTCAATTAGAGCAGTTTCCTATTACTTTAAGTGATGGGAGTGAAATTCCACTGTCTGCTTTGGTTGAGTTTAATTATGAAAGAGGTTTTTCTCGTATCAATCGGATAAACGGGTTACGAACCTTAAGTGTGATCGGCGATGTGGATGATCAAGTATTAAATACAAATGTACTTTTAGGACGCCTGACAGATACCATCTTAAAAGAGATAGAGAAAGACTACCCAAACATGAAAATCAACTTAGAGGGTGAAAACAAAGAGGGTAATGAGACCTCAAGCTCGATAGTGAGTAAATTTATGATGGGTTTAGTCGGAATCTTTATTATTTTGAGCTTCCAATTTAGAAGCTATATAGAGCCTGCCATCGTTATGTTAGCTATCCCACTCGCATTAATTGGTTCCTTATGGGGGCACTTAATTCTGGGCTACGATATGACAATGCCAAGTATGATAGGTTTTGTATCGCTTGCGGGTATTGTTGTGAATGACTCAATTCTCTTGGTTGAATACATTAAGCAGCATATCGCTGATGGTGTACCTGCGCATAAAGCGGCTGTTAATGCGTCAAAAGCCCGGTTTAGAGCGGTATTTATTACAAGTGCGACAACCATTGCAGGTCTAGTACCCCTAATGTTTGAAACCAGTACACAAGCACAAATTATGCAGCCCATGGTGGTCAGTATTATTTTTGGGATGATTACGTCAACCTGTTTAATCTTATTCTTACTACCGAGTTTTTACGTGATTTTAGATGATTTTGGTTTAGTGAAAAAACACGCTGATCATTAATAAGGAGAGCTCTTTTACCGCGTGTAAAAGAGCTTATTTGTTGTCTCTTTAGATAGCGTTTTTGCTAATTCAGATACCTAAAGATTAGCTATCTGTGACGCTAGTTAATCGTTTACCTTTTTCAATTGACTGATTTTGTCTTTTATCATGGGTGACTTAATGAGTGATTCTTTAAAACAGCAGATTAAAGTAATTTCTAATGATCTTCTTATACATCAAACCGCTTTGGATAATGTTAGTGCTTATATCTTTATGAAAGATTTAGAGGGGCGCTACACTTATGCTAATAAAATGGTTCGTGAATTATTTAATTGCACCCTTAATGAAATTGTAGGCAAAGATGACAGTACATTTTTTTCATTGAAGGACTCAGACGAGTTAACGGTTAATGACCGTATTGTGATGGATCAAGGTGTTTCAATTGAAAAGGAAGAGCGTAACGTCATAATGGAAACGGGAGAAATACGTTATTACTGGACAGTTAAGAAGCCTTTGTTTGACGAAAATGGGAACGTCTTAGGTTTAAACGGAATATCAACGGATATTACCGAGCAAAAACAAATGCAATCCAGGTTGGAAAATAGTGAACAACAGCTAAAAACCATTATTAATCATGTAGATGCTTATATCTATATGAAGGATAACCAAGGCAAATTTTTATTCGTAAATGATAAAACTGCAAGCCTGTTTGGGGTTGAATCCAGTGATGTGAAGGGAAAGTTTAGTCGAGAATTTTTGCCTGAGGCGTTGGCTGATAATTTTGATGTTTTGGATGAGAAAGTCATTAACGGTGGGGTTAAGGTAGAAGGTGAAGAGGTCTTTTCAAATGAAACTACGGGTGATAAATATTACTGGTCAACCAAGATACCAATTAAAAATGAGTATGGAGAGGTTATGTCTTTCGTGGGTTTCTCGACAGAAATAACAAAAATGGTTGAAGAGAAAAAAGAGTTAAAAGAGCAAGCGTTAACGGATGAGTTAACAGGCCTCGCAAATCGGAGGCATTTCATGTCAACTGCATATCATCAGCAAGGTGTTGCCATGCAGCAGGGTTTTAATATGTCTGTGATGATTATTGACCTTGATTATTTTAAAGGTATAAACGATAAATTTGGACATCATATAGGGGATTTAGTTCTCAAAGTAGTTGCTGACGAGTTGTCACAAAGTGTTCGAAACAATGATCTCGTTGCTAGGATTGGCGGAGAGGAGTTTGCTATCCTTTTGCCTAATACCCGCCTCGAAAAAGCGCGTTATGTTGCAGAAAAATTACGCATTAAAATACAGGAACTTTTTATCAAAGAGATTGAGGGTGACGGCACCCGTTTAACCGCCAGTATAGGCGTGGCTAGTTGTGAATTGATTTTAGAGGGTGTTGGTAAGGCTTTGATAAAAGCGGATGAGGCTCTATACCAGGCTAAAAACAATGGTAGAAACCAAGTGTCGAGTAATTAAGGCGTCGAAATACCTTTTTAAATCTTATTATCTGAATGTAGGGGTAAATCACAAAACAGCTATTTATAAGCACGTTCTTCTCTGTCACTACCGTCTTCGCATTCACATATTCGACCTATTCAATGGTGAATGAATCTAATGATATTTCATTTTATTGCTAAGCTTAAAATATAGCTGGTTCACTATTCTATTTAAATTTCACGAAAGGTTAATGTGATGAAAGTTTTCAAATATGTTGTTCTTTTATGTTTTATTTGTAGTCCCGTATTACATGCATCTAGCTTAGCAATTACCCATATTCGTCCTTATGGACAAGAAGATAATAGAAACGCGTATTTTATTGATATGTTGCAACTTGCCTTAAGTAAGACGGAAGAAAACTATGGTAGTTTTGAGTTGAAACAGGCTGAACTCGTGATGAACCAGTCTAGGGCGCTTAAAAGCTTGGAGTATAAAGACAATATTGACGTGGTTTGGACCATGACCTCAATCGAGAGAGAGGGGCTTTTTAAAGCGATTAGAATTCCATTGTTAAAAGGTCTATTAGGTTATCGGATTTTTATTATTAGAAAAGGGACACAAGAAACCTTCTCTAAAGTAAAAACCTTAGAGAACTTGAAAGAATTGACCGCAGGGCAGGGTGTGAGCTGGCCGGATATGAAAATATTAAAAGCGAATGGTTTTAGTGTCGTTGGCTCTACTGGATATTCGACCTTGTTTAGCATGCTAGAAGGAGGGCGTTTTGACTATTTTCCTCGAGGTGTAAATGAGCCTTGGGCTGAAATTAAAGCGCATCAGGAGAAGAACTTAGAGGTGGAGAAAACCTTGATTATTCAGTATCCTGCACCCATATATTTCTTTGTTAATAAAGATAATCATAAGCTTGCCTTTCGAATTGAAAGAGGATTAAGGATAGCAATAGCGGATGGTTCATTTGAGCGCCTTTTTAGAAAACATCCCGCTAATAAGGAGATTTTTTCCTTGGCTAATATTCAGGGTCGACGAATTTTTAGATTAGATAACCCTCTGTTGCCTTCTCAAACACCGCTACATGATGAATCACTTTGGTATCAGGGAGATTAACTTCTTAGGGCTCAATAAGAGCACGGTATGACCAAGGTAATAAGGCTGCCTATGTAAGGGTGTCGTATTTCGACTGAATTCAGGTCTGATGAGATGTATTCAAAATAAAAGGGCGCTTATTAGTATGCCAAATTCAAACCCCTTTTTTATATGTTCTTGCCTTGTTATAGCTTAATTTTTCTGTGTCATTGCCGTGGGTTAAAGAACTGGAGGCATACTCAAATAGCCACGACTTCTAGTTATAAGTGCTCTTTTACTCTTGATCCCTCTGTTCCAAAAATGTAAGAGACGCATTAAGTGACTCTGCCACAAGAAACTCCATCTCCATTCTTTCACTTTGTGGCAAATAGAATGCCATATCGACTTCATGGCGAATATATCGAGTGGGTAGCCTATTTAAAGTGAGGCATATCAGGTCTGCCAGAAAGTTGTCTGTGTACTTTTTCTTTAGGCGAGTGTTGATGTAGTCTAAAACAAGGTGTTCATAATAATTATGAATATTATTGTCGAGTCTCATGTTGCTGATACCTATATCAATGAACAATATGCGCTATTTTGATTTTAGTATAGATGGCGTGATTAACCTGTAATGGGTGTTTTGTTTGCTTGAGTTTTGTTTTGTTTCTTTAGGTAAGGTCCGGTTTTTTAGCTTTGCCTAAATAATCCTTTGCTAATTTCCTTTTAATCTTCCCTTTTATGAAAAAAAGTATTATTTACATACAAATTATACAAATAGATGCGTATAATTTGCGCGCTTAACATTTTTTGAAAACTGATAGGTTTAGATTCAAAAGAACTGCCTATCAATTAATTTATTTTTGGAGTTTTAAAATGGCTGTCGAACGCACTCTATCTATCATCAAGCCTGATGCTGTTGCTAAAAACGTTGTTGGTGAAATCTATTCACGTTTCGAACGTGCTGGACTTAAAGTTGTTGAAGCTAAAATGGTTCAACTTGATGACGCATTGGCTGGTGGTTTTTATGCTGAGCATAAAGAACGTCCTTTTTACAAAGATCTAGTTGGTTTCATGACTTCTGGTCCTGTAATGATCTCTGTACTTGAAGGTGAAGGCGCTGTTCTTCGTCACCGTGAAATCATGGGCGCAACTAACCCAGCTGAAGCTGCTGCAGGCACTTTACGCGCTGATTATGCTGCGTCAATTGATGCAAATGCTGTACACGGTTCTGATTCTTTAGAGTCTGCTGCTCGCGAAATCGGTTATTTCTTCGGAAAATAATTGCTTTTTAGCAGCGATTTAACTGGGTAATGTTTAGTATTGTCTAAGCTTTCTCAGTAAAGAATCTCCTAAAAGAAACAGGCATTTGCCTGTTTCTTTTTAGAAGCTTCTGAAAAGGATTTCTTTTTCAGAAGCTTTTTTGCTTTTAAATTAACACTAATTAATGCTGAATATTCGCAAGTGATACTACTATGACAGACGTTAAAAAAGTAAACCTACTGGGCTTACCTCCGAAGAAAATGATTGAGTTTTTTGAGTCTATTGGCGAAAAGAAATTTCGTGCGACTCAAGTTTTAAAATGGATTCATCAAAAAGGTGCTGATGACTTCGATCAGATGACGGATGTGAGTAAAGCGCTACGTCTTAAGTTAACCGACATTTGTGAAATTCGAGCACCTGAAATCGTCTCTCATGACATCTCTGCAGATGGTACTCATAAATGGATTATCCGTACTGAAGGTACGGGTAACAACTGTGTTGAAACTGTCCTGATACCTGATGGTGATAGGGCAACCTTGTGTGTTTCTTCTCAAGTGGGCTGTTCTTTAGATTGCAGTTTTTGCTCTACCGGTAAACAAGGTTTTAATCGAAATCTCACGCCGTCTGAAATTATTGGTCAAGTATGGATCGCTATTAAATCATTTGGGCCTTTCGATCCGAATGGGCCTAGACGCGTGACTAACGTGGTGATGATGGGGATGGGTGAGCCTTTGATGAACTTCGAGCCGGTTGTCGATGCCATGACGTTAATGATGCATGATAATGCCTACGGCATGTCTAAGCGCCGCGTTACTTTAAGTACCTCAGGTGTGGTGCCTAAAATTTATGAGTTGGCCGAGCGCACAGACGTATCTCTTGCCATTTCTTTGCATGCAGCAACTAATGAGCTGCGCGATGTTTTAGTGCCCATCAATAAAAAATATCCAATCAATGAATTGTTAAGCGCTTGTCAGCATTATTTGACCAGCTTGCCTGATAAGCGTCATATCACCATAGAGTACACCATGATGGCTGGGGTGAACGATAGTGAAGAACAAGCACGTGCTTTGTCTAAATTATTGACAGCATTGGAATGTAAAATTAACTTGATTCCATTTAACCCTTTCCCTAATTCTGGATATGAAAAGCCATCAAATAATCAGGTACGCCGCTTTCAAAAAATATTAGCGGATGAGGGTTATATTGTGACAGTAAGAACCACGCGTGGTGATGATATTGATGCAGCGTGTGGGCAGTTAGTGGGTGATTTTCAGGATAAAACCCGTCGTAGTCAAAAGTATATTGATTTGAAAGAAGTGCAGAGTTAGACGTCTGAAGCTAATTTGTTTTAATTGATTTTAGCCAGGAGCTTGAAGGTTCGGGTTAATTAAGATTAAAGTGGAGCTGTAAACATTTAATCGTATTCGACTGACAAGGATGTCAATGATGCGTATTCCTATCGTGCTTTTAATAAGTGTATTTGTGTGTGGCTGCAGTCTTCAGCTGAGTAATGACTCAAACTTCCTTCCTATTACAGATTCAAATTCTGATTCGTACGCAAATAGTATGGTGCAAAAACTGAATTTTGCTCAGCAATATTTAGCGTTATCATCCTATCAGCAAGCGGGCCAAATTTTGAATGGGTTCACAAGAGAGGAGCGTCTCTATTTGACTCAAAACTCACTCGACTTTGCTCGTCTAAATGGGGTTTATTTAAGTCAAAGTCGTCAACGAGATAAAGCTGAAAAGCACTACAGTGAAATGCTTATTATTTATCCGAATGATGGTGTTTTACTCAATAATTTTGGTGTCTTGCTTCTGTCTTCAGGGAAGTATGAGTTAGCCTGTGTGTTTTTTAAAAAGGCAGTTTTATTATCCTCCCAAAACTCATTTTCTGGGCTAATTAACCTTTCAAGATGCGAACTAAGTGCTAAAAAGGTTGATATGGCAAGAATGTACCTGAAACGAGCGAAAGAAATCAATAATTTACCCTATATAGGTTTGCTGACAGAGCTCAATCTTGCTTTAATACTGGGTGATTTAAGTTGGGCGCGTCAATCTTACAACAAAATCCAGGCTGAACAAAAATTAGCTCCTTACACCGAGCATCGAAATGAGTATGAATGTCTATTGCTGCAGTACAACGCAGTGGAGTTAGACTCAACATATTACTCATCTTCGCGCCCCCCTTTTGCCTGCGTAGTTCAAGGTACAGAATATGGAAACTGGAATTCAAGAAAACAATGAAAATAAAATCATTGTTAATATCGGTAAAGAGTTACAACGTAAGCGTAATGAGCTTGATCTTGATGAGCGACAGGTAGCAACGCAATTAAAAATTCCGATTGAACAGGTGCGTGCACTTGAATCAAATGAATTTGATTATTTTAGAAGTGCGACATTTGCTCGAGGTTACCTTAAAAATTATGTGCGCCTTATCAAACTTGATGAGGGGCGAATTTTAGGGGCGTTTGATAGCGCATTACAAAATGATGAGCCCAGTGTTCAACCCATTAATAAAAATGGTAAACAGGCACAGATGGCTGACCCCATTGTTATTCTGGTGTCTGTTGTTATTGGTGCAATGATCATTTTTCTCGCATTTTGGTGGCCAACCATGATGCAAGAGTCGCCGATTATATCGACGGATACTGAGACTTCGCAGAAAACGTCTCAGCTTGATGAGCCTGTTGTCGTTGAAGAGAAACGTGACAACGAAATAAATGATGAGACTTCTGAGCCATCGTCAGATGTAGAAACAGTGAAAAAAACAGACGCCTCAGCAGAGGCTAAAAAATCTAAACCTGTTGTAAATGCCGTTCCTAAGCCAATCACTAAAACCGCCGTAAAACCAGTCAAGAAAACGAGCTCAGATAATGTTAATGACGATGCTGACGTCGTTACGGGCTTGTCTGCTGAAACTATCGCAATCTTGAAAGATGCAGGTGTTAACCCTGATACTATTTCTCTTCCTGCAAACGAACCAAGCTTAGCTGAAAAAGCAGAAATCGCCGCTAATTTACCGCCATTATATGATGATGAAGTAGTGATTAACTTTAGCTCAGATTGCTGGACGGAAGTGAGAGATGGTAACGGACGTATCTTATACTCAGGGGTTAAAAAAGCAGACTCTAGTTTGACGCTAACGGCTGATGGCCCTTATAAAGTGGTATTTGGTTTTGCCGGTGGTGTTTCTTCCCTTATCTATAAAGGTGAAGAGTTTGATTTTTCCTCTTTTACGCGTAAAAACCTAGCTCGCTTCGAGCTTAACTAGAGAATCCTATGCACTTTGAATCTCCAATAAAACGACGAATATCTCGCCAGATAATGGTGGGTGACGTTGCTGTAGGTGGCGGTGCACCTATCAGTGTACAGAGTATGACTAACACCGAAACCTGTGATGTTGATGCGACTGTTGCTCAAATTAGAGCCATTGCAGATGCAGGTGCCGATATAGTTCGCGTTTCTATTCCTTCTATGGATGCGGCAGAAGCCTTTAAGAAAATTCGACAACAAGTAAGTACTCCTCTGGTTGCTGATATCCATTTTGATTACAAAATTGCACTTAAAGTTGCTGAGTATGGCGTAGATTGCTTACGCATAAATCCGGGCAATATCGGTAGCAAAGAACGTATTCGTTCGGTTGTTGATTCTGCACGTGATCATGGTATTCCTATTCGTATCGGCATTAATGCAGGTTCATTAGAGAAAGACATTCAAAAGAAATATGGTGAACCAACACCGGATGCATTAGTTGAATCTGCATTTCGTCAAATTGGTTACTTTGATGAACTGGATTTTCAAGAGTTTAAGTTAAGTTTGAAAGCGTCTGATATTTTCATGACGGTTGCTGCTTATCGTAAGATAGCCAGTCAAATTGATAACCCATTACATCTTGGTATTACAGAAGCCGGTGGTTTGCGATCTGGTACGGTCAAGTCCTCGATTGGATTAGGGTTGTTGTTGATGGATGGTATTGGCGATACGCTGCGTGTCTCTCTTGCTGCTGACCCTGTACAAGAAGTTAAAGTAGGATGGGATATGTTGCGTAGTTTAAAACTGCGTAATCGAGGTATTAACTTTATTGCTTGTCCAAGCTGCTCACGTCAAAACTTTGATGTCATTGGTACTATGAATCAGCTTGAAGAGCGCCTTGAAGATATTAAGGTTCCAATGGATGTTGCTGTCATAGGTTGCATCGTAAATGGGCCTGGTGAAGCGAAAGAAGCCGATTTAGGCTTGGCGGGTGGCACACCTAACAATATGGTGTACGAGGATGGAAAACCATCACACCAATTGCAAAGCCATGAGATAGTAGATCAGCTAGAGAAGCAAATTAGAGCAAAGGCTGCTGCTAAAGAAAAAGAATTAGAGCAAATTATTGCAAAAGCATAAAATGCGATAGCGATTTAAGGAATACATTGTGGCACGTAAAATTCAAGCAATTCGCGGTATGAACGACATTCTGCCGGGACAATCTTCTATCTGGCAATACCTTGAAGCTAAGGTTGCAGAAGTTGTAAATAGTTATGGTTATGATCAAATTCGTTTCCCTATAGTTGAGACAACGGATCTTTTTAAACGTGGTGTTGGCGAGACAACGGACATTGTTGAAAAAGAGATGTACACCTTTGATGATAGAAATGGTGATTCGTTAACCTTACGTCCTGAAGGCACTGCAAGTTGTGTACGTGCAGCCGATCAAGCAGGTTTACTGTTTAATCAAGTGCAGCGTCTTTGGTATGTGGGCCCCATGTTTCGTTATGAAAGACCTCAAAAAGGTCGTTACCGCCAATTTCATCAAATTGGTGTAGAGACGTTTGGTATGGCGTCTCCTGATATAGATGCAGAGTTGATTATTCTTACAGCACGTCTTTGGCAACAATTGGGGTTACTAGAGCATGTGACCCTTGAGCTAAACACAATCGGTACTGCAGCTGCTCGCGAAGCATACAAAGCGGCCTTAGTGACTTACCTTACTGCTTTTAAAGATGAGCTGGATGAAGATAGTCAGCGTCGATTAACGACAAACCCATTACGCATTCTAGATTCAAAAGACGCGCGCACCCAGGAAATTCTAAATAATGCTCCTGATTTAGCGGATCATATTGATGAGGAATCACGTCTGCAGTTCGAGCGACTGCAAGAAATTCTAACGGCTAATGATGTGCCTTTTACGTTAAATAGTCGTTTAGTTCGTGGTCTTGATTATTACGGTAAAACGGTATTTGAATGGGTAACCACTCATCTTGGTGCACAAGCGACAGTATGTGCCGGTGGTCGATACGATGGTTTGGTTGAACAGCTAGGTGGCAAAGCAACCCCAGCGGTTGGTTTTGCGATGGGGGTTGAGCGATTAGTTTTACTATTAGAGACTTTAAACTTGGTTCCTGAAGAGGCTAAGTCTCAAACAGACATATTCATTGTTAGCGTGGGGGATGCTGCTGAGCTTACGACCTTTACCTTGGCTGAACGTTTGAGAGAAGCGGCTAAAGGCTGGCGTATATTACGTCATTGCGGTAGCGGTAACTTCAAAAAACAAATGAAAAAAGCAGATGCTTCTGGTGCTCGTTTTACCTTAATTATGGGGGATGCCGAGATTGAAGAGGGCATTTGCCAAATTAAAGACATGAGCACTGGCGAGCAAAAAAATTGTGTTATTGATGCCGTAGCGGATTATTTATCAACAAAAGAACAAAGTTGAACTAATCCTGCTTATAGGGTACTAACCCAAGAGATTTAATTAGCAGAACAATGCAATCAGAATAAAGAGGATAATTAGGTGACAGAGCTAAAGACGGAAGAAGAACAGATAGAAGCCTTTAAAGCCTGGTGGAAAAAAAGCGGCACATCACTCGTGCTTGCTGTGTCCGTTGGTGTTGCAGGTTACTTTGGTATTCAGGCTTGGCAACAAAGTCAAGAAAACCACCTAACAGAAGCGTCTTCTTTGTTTGAATCTATGAGTCAGGCGGCGACTGATCTAACCCAAGAAAAGAACCTAAAAACGGTCTCCTTTATTGCGGATCAACTTGTGAATGAATTTGATGATACGGGTTATGCAACCTACGCTCATTTATTCCAAGCAAAAGTGGATGTTATGGCAGAGGATTATGATGCTGCTGTCGATACCCTGAACGAAGCTAAAGCAAGTACGGATGATGTGGCTCTAAAAGCAATCTCTGATTTGCGTATTAGTAAAGTACTGGTTCATCAAGGTGAATTAGATAAAGCACTTTCTCAGTTATCCATGATTACATTAAGCGAATTTGATAGTTTAAAGCTTGAGCTGAAAGGGGATGTTCTTATTGCTCAGGGTAAGCATGAGGAAGCAAAAACAGCTTATCAAGCTGCGCGTGATGCTCTCACCCAACAAGCTCAAAATCCATTGTTAGACATTAAACTGCAAGACTTAGTAGAGAGTTAAAATTTGTGAAAAAACTTTCTATCTTAATTGTTTTGTTGAGTGCTGTAATTTTACAAGGCTGCTCCCAGACACGGCCAGCACTGGGTGCTCCTGATCGAATGGAGAACCAAGTGGATCTGAGAACCTCTTGGCGCCGTGGTGTTGATGGTGCTTTTGGCGAAGCGAGCGAGCGCTTTAATATTGCTATTGAAGATGACAGCTTATTTTTGGTTACTAAACGTGGTGTGATTTATCAAATTGATGCCAAAGATGGACATCGTATAAAGCGTTTTAGACTTGATGCTGAAATAAGCGCTGGTTTAGTCAAGAGTGGTGATTTGCTTTATGTCTCTACCTACGAGGCTGAATTAATTGCGGTTTCTCTTTCTGCTGAGAAAGAGGTATGGCGAAAAACATTAACCTCTGAAATATTGTCAGAAGTAACGGTAGTCGCGAATAAGTTAGCCGTGCAAACCTCTGACGGTTGGCTTAGCGTTTTAGATGCAAATACAGGTGATACTCTTTGGCGTACCAAAGAAACCGTACCGGCTTTAACCGTAAGGGGAACAAATGTTCCCGTTATTGCAAACGGTAAGGTAATGGCTGGATTTTCCAATGGGCAGCTTAAAGCCTATGGATTATTGAATGGTAAAGATGCTTGGTCCTTTGAAGTTGGAAAGCCTGAGGGAAAGTATGAGATCGAACGACTGACCGATGTGGATGGCCGTTTATTACTTTCAGATAAAACCCTCTTTTCAACTGCATATAATGGTACAATCAGCGCAATTGATGTAAGCAATGGTAATGCATTGTGGCAGCGTAGTATTCCAAGTGCTTTATCAACCGCTGTTATTGATGATTTGGTGATAGTAATCGACCAAGAAAGCAAAATTTATGCTTTGAATGTTAAGTCTGGCAGCCTCGTTTGGCAGCAAGACAAACTAGCTGGCCGAGATCTAATTTCTCCCGTTATTTTTAACGATCAAATAGCAACGATTGATAGAGCAGGCTATGTACACCTAATTGATAAAGACTCTGGTGAAGTGATTGCCTACATGTTGGCGGATCAAATTTTACCAGCAGGCAGTCGAATGGTGTCTAATGGCGAACAATTGTTTATACTTACGCCAAATGAACATGTAACCGCTCTGACTTTTTAAATAAATTAGTCTTGAGAACGAGTTTCTCAAAATTTGGAAAAGTCGAGTTAGGTTTTTTAAGTGGCTAGCGTCTTCATGTAAGGCGCTAGCCACTTTGTATTTATAAAGGTAAAAAAATGATTCCAGTTATTGCATTGGTTGGTAGACCCAATGTTGGTAAATCCACTCTGTTTAACCAATTAACCCGTTCTCGTGATGCACTCGTTGCAGATTATCCCGGTCTAACGCGTGACCGTAAATATGGTGATGGCCGTATTGGAGAACATGAGTTTATTGTTATTGATACCGGTGGTATCAGTGGTGATGAAATGGGCATTGATGAAAAAATGGCACGCCAATCACTTTTAGCAATAGAAGAAGCTGATACGGTTCTATTTTTGGTTGATGGGCGACATGGATTAAACCCAGCGGATGAAATGATTGCGAATCATTTGCGCCGTGCCAGTAAGCCGACTTACTTAGTCGTCAATAAAACCGATGGTATCAATGAAGATATTGCGTTAGCAGACTTCTATAGCATTGGGCTTGGCGCACTTTATCCGATTGCAGCCTCCCATGGTAAAGGGGTTCATAAACTTGTTGATACCTGTATGTTACCATTTGCAGAACAAGTTCAAGAGGCTAAAAGCCAAATTGATCTTGAGTCAAAAGGCATACGTATTGGTGTTGTCGGACGTCCAAATGTTGGTAAATCGACCTTGGTAAACCGGATGTTGGGTGAAGACAGGGTTGTCGTATATGACTTGCCTGGTACGACACGAGACAGTGTTTATATTCCTTATACACGTAACGATAAAGATTACACCTTGATTGATACTGCGGGTATTCGCCGCCGTAAACATATTAAAGAGGCGGTTGAAAAATTTTCAATTGTTAAAACCCTAAAAGCCATTCAAGATGCCAATGTTGTTATTGTTGTTATTGATGGACATGAAGACTTAGTAGATCAAGACCTTCATATGATTGGGTATGTCATCGATGCAGGTCGTGGCCTTGTTATTGCCGTGAATAAATGGGATGGACTAGACAAATATTCGAAGGATCGTATTAAGACCGAAGTTGAGCGTCGTTTAGGGTTTGTTCCTTATGCTAAGGTTCATTACATCTCAGCGCTACACGGTACCGCTGTGGGTAACTTGTACGACACAATTGGTGAAACATACGATTCTTGTTATGCAAAATGGTCGACAAATCGACTGACGCGTATCCTTGAAGATATCATTGCCGAGCACCAACCTCCCTTGGTGAGAGGGCGTCGAATTAAGCTACGTTATGCCCATCAGGGTGGGTCTAACCCACCAAGAATAGTGGTGCATGGCAATCAGGTAGATTCATTACCAGGTAGTTATAAAAAATATTTAGAAAATAAATTCCGTCAGGTTCTAAATATTACAGGTACACCCATTTCGTTTGAGTTTAAGGGTTCTGAAAACCCTTATGCTCCGAAAAAACATTGGCGTACAGGTACGGGTAATAGTTAGGCTTATCTTAGCGATAGCTTAGTCACCTCCCGAATAAAAAAGCAGCCTATATGGCTGCTTTTTTTTGTCTGATGTTTTATGTTACCAAATTGGCACTTTTTTTATATTTTGATTTCACGTCATAAATGCTATTTCTTATAGGATGGTCAGTATCTGAATCGAGGGAAGTAAGACGTGATGAAGTTAGCGAATGTTATAAAAGACAGTCTAGATGAAACGCCTTTCTGCCTTAAGGCAATTAAGTCAGCTTCTGTGTTTATGTTTGAGCATCCATTGAATCACGGTAAACGCTTAGGGATTATTCGCTTAAATAATAAATCATTAGAAACACAGACAGTCATTGAGCTGCTACAGCATCAGCTAATAGCGTGGCAGAAAGATGAAAATGTGATTGGGCTTTGGTTTGAAAGTGATAATGAAAAGTATCATTTAAATTCAGAGGCTGATTTATGGGTTAATACAAATATCGAAGTAGATCGCGGGGTTGGCCAAAAGCTCAGTGCGTTAATGAGACAGATTAAAACATACCCTAAAGTCTGTATGCTTTGGTGTGATCAAACTTATTCCCCATCTTTATCTTTGTTATTTGATGCAGTTAACTTCTCGCTAGTACATGCTCATTCAGGCTATCCACTTTTAGATAGTAAACCCATACAGGGTGTATCTATCGCTAAGCTTAAGTTGTTTGATATAAATTCTGGCCAAGAAAATCGTGAGAGACTGACATTGATTGATGTATACCCCATAGTTTGTCAAAGAAGTCGTCTACTTGAGCTGTTATCAAGCCATCCTTGGCATAAAAAAGCATGTAAGCTGTCAGAGCAGTGTTTTAGCCAGTTATTTAAAGAGAGTTTAACTTTAATTAAGTAAACGAATAGGCTTATTTTAACAAACAAAGGGGTTTACTAATCTAGCTCTCTTTATTTCCTTTAAGCTTATCCCTAAAGTCGTTCAATACTAACTCTAGTGCCGCGACAGCTGTTTTATCATCCACGTTATTGGATTCTAATATCTCAATTAAATCGACCGCTAATTGAATGTGCTTAGGCGCATTTTCTAGTGACATATTCGTCTCTTCTGGGTTTAAATTTGATGATACGAAATATACCATATAGCCAGATGTTAATTTTGTATTTAATCCTTGGAATAGAGGCGTGAACTTGCATAGTAATAAATTTTGGTTGGAGAAATGGCAGTCGGGTAACATTGGTTTTCATCTCGATGAGGTCAATGCATTATTACGTGAATATTGGCCCAAGCTAGACGCTGGCGCTAAGGTGCTTGTGCCTTTATGTGGGAAGACTAAAGACCTGATCTGGTTGGCCGAACAAGGGTTAAAGGTAGTTGGTATTGAAGTGTCTGATATCGCGATACGTGATTTTTTCTCAGAAAACAAATTGTCTTATGACCTATCTTGGTATGATGGCGTTGCTTATTATCAAGCAAAAGAGCGAGATATCCTTTTAATAGAGCAGGATTTTTTTGAGTTTAGAGAAGCTGATTTTGATGCCTGTTATGATAGAGCGTCTTTGGTGGCTCTGCCTCAGAGTATAAGGGCTGTTTACAGTGAACATTTAAAACAAAGGTTAAGCCCTCACTCACACTTGTTACTCGTTACGATAGATTATAGCTACCAAGATGAAGGCAAGCTTGCTAGCTCACCGCCATTTAACGTGACAGATGAAGAAGTCAGTGGCTATTGGCCTATTAAAAATGGACCCTTGTATAAACAGGACCTTTTTTCTCAAAACCCTAGGTACAAGAGCAAAGGCTATCGCTTCTTTGACGAAACTGTCTGGTTAATCACTCAAACGCGTTAACGCCTCTCTCAAATTAGGGCTATTTCTTGTTTGAATTGCCCTAAATCGAATAATGTGAAAATCAATTGTGCAAGCTGTCATCAGATTTCCATCCCCGTTATGAGAAAAGATGCTTAGCAGACTTGTTTAAGAGGTGAAAATCGCCCTTAAATAGGCTAAATAAAGGCTAAAGCTAGCCTATACATAAACATTTTATTCACATTCTCACATCCCTTCCTTTTATGTGCATATTCACCACAATATGTGCACATTTATTCAAATAAGCACCAAGTTTTGGCAATTTCGTAAACACAAGGGAAGCGTTTGGCTAGCTATATTATTTATTTTTTAAAACGCTATTATATCTCTCATCGAACGACAACTTACTTTTTAAACAAAAGTGTTTAACAAAATTTAATTATTTAGGAATAACAAAATGAAAAAAATTATATCTTCAACTTTAGCGGTAGTGGCATTGGGTTTAGCGGCAAACACTGTAATGGCAAGTGATTTTACCGATGATGTGAATGATTTAAAAGCAAGCATTACTGCAATAGAAAAACAGCTAGATTCAATGGATGTTGATTACAATAAAGTATCTGTAGAAGGTGGTTTGAATCGCACACAAGAGCTAAGAGCGTTAGAAGCACAGTATAAAGATCTTAAAACTGAATTTAACACTGCTCACTCAGCAATCTAATACAATATATTATATAGGTAATAAAAAATGAAAAAAATAATTTCAACTTCAATCGCAGCTATCGCTTTATCTATGGGTGTTAACTCAGCCATTGCTTCTGATTTCACAGATGATGTTAATGATTTAAAAGCAAGTATAACAGCAATTGAGAATCAATTAGATTCAATGGATGTCGATTATAATAAAGTTTCTGTTGTTGGTGGTTTAAATCGCACGCAAGAGCTAAGAGCCTTAGAAGCACAGTATAAAGATCTTAAAACTGAATTTAACACTGCTCACTCAGCAATTTAATACAATATATTATATAGGTAATAAAAAATGAAAAAACTAATTTCAACTTCAATCACAGCTATTGCTTTATCTATGGGTGTTAACTCAGCCATTGCTTCTGATTTCACTGATGATGTTAATGATTTGAAAGCCAGTATTACAGCAATAGAGCATCAATTAGATTCAATGGATGTTGATTATAATAAAGTTTCTGTTGTTGGTGGTTTGAATCGCACGCAAGAATTAAGAGCATTAGAAGCTCAATATAAAGATCTAAAAACTGAATTTAATACAGCTTATACAGCTAACTAATATAATATTTTAAATATAGGTGAATAAAATGAAAAAACTAATTTCTACTTCAATTGCAGCGATTGCATTATCTATGGGTGTTAACTCAGCGATGGCCTCTGATTTTACTGACGACGTAAATGATTTAAAAGCCAGTATTACAGCAATTGAAAAGCAACTTGATTCAATGGATGTTGATTATAACAAAACTGATTTAGAGTCTGGTTTAAACCGTACTCAAGAATTGAGAGCGTTAGAAGCACAATATAAAGGTCTTAAAACTGACTTTAGTAATGCTTACACAGCTAACTAATAAAAAACTTAATAGTAATAGGTGATTCAAATGAAAAAATTAATTCCAGCGACCTTTGCCGCACTTGCTCTATCTATGGGTGTTAACTCAGCTCTTGCTTCTGACTTTACAGATGATGTTAATGACCTTAAAGCCAGCATAACAGCGATTCAAAACCAACTTGATAGCATGGATGTGAGCTACAACACGTCTGAAATTGAGACAGGTTTGAATAGAACTCAAGAGTTACGTGCCCTAGAAGCTCAGTATGGTGGTTTAAAAGCAGACTTTAGTAATGCTTACTCAGCTAACTAATTAATATATGGAAAATATTATGAATAAAATGATTTCAACTAGTTTAGCTTCTTTAGTGTTATCCCTAGGTGTTAGTGCCGTTTCTGCCTCTGACTTTACGGATGATGTTAATGATATGAAAGCCAGTATCACGGCATTAGAAAATCAGTTAGAAAGTATGGATGTGGATTTTAATTCACAAGATATTGAGCCAGGTTTAAATAGAACTCAAAATCTAAGAGCGTTAGAAGCTAAGTATGAGTCTTTAAAGACAGTATTTAGTCATAACTATGTGGCTAATTAGTTTGGGCCGCCTAAGGAAAGCTAAGTTTAACGCATAAACTTAGCTTCTTTTGCCTTTTGAAAAGTACAGACTCAATCCATATTAAATAGAAATTTTATATCTCATAGTTTTACCTGCAAAATTCAAAATTCAAAACTCAAAGACTCAAAGACTCAAAGACTCAAAGACTCAAAGACTCAAAACTCAAAATTCACACTCAATTCTCAATTCTCAATTCTAACGCTCGACTTCAGCCTAAAATCAAGGGCTAAACGCAACAACTGAAAATTTATTACTCAAATTAGTAATTTAAAAATAATTTTCTATTTTTGTCTTTTTTGATGCTAAATGTTCATATTGTTTAAGATATTGTAAATACAATGAAAGTGAATGGCGAACACTCAATTAAACCTGCCAAAGGGTTATAATACCTTTAACGATTAAAATTAATGGAGAAATTAAAATGAATGTTTATAAACTAGGTTTATTAAGTCTTGCACTTTTGACTTTTATGTCTAGTAGTGCTCATGCTAAATCTAACCCAGATAAACAAATGTACGACTTAAGAGTTGATATTAGTGTGATGGAAGAAAAGCTTCATACCATGGGGGTTGATGTTAATATTAATGATGTGCCTAGTTTTGGGTCCCAATATTTACAGAACCAAGCATTAAGATCTCAACATAGTAAACTTCAAAAAATGATGGATCAATTAAACTAATATATTTAGATTTCTTTTTTTAAGTACCTTCTCTTAGGGTTTGAGTTGATTTTTCTATATTGATAAAGTTTTCTTGTTAGCTAGATTCTTGATAGTAACTGTTTGATGTTACTCGTAATAATTAATTACGATGAAGATATAAAAAAAACCATACCATGACTGATATAGTTTTCCTTTAGGAACTTAGATATTTATTTTGGACTAGTTTGCAAAACGAGGTGATAAGAATGCAATTCTTTTTCTTAATTCATTCAGCATTAATATGGCCAGAATAAAAGCAGATAGGTAAGTGAGTGTTACAGGTAAGAGTTGATGGTCAATACCAACAAGAGGTACTACCTCAAAGTTAAAAGTTTGAACAAGATAATCAGTAAGCCAGCCAAAAAATAGCGCACCACCCAGTACACCTGTTAAATATCCGATTAACGACCTTGAACCCAGTTCCTTGTATACCACCCCAAGGGTTGCAATATTAGTTGCAGGTCCTGCCATCATAAAGACTAAAACGGCACCGGGTGAAATACCACTTAATAGCAACGCTGCTGCAATGGGCGTCGATGCTGTTGCGCATATGTACATAGGAATAGAAATGACTACCATGACTAACATGGCGAAAATACCACTGCCCCAGGTTTCTAAAAAACTGCTTGGTAAGTAGGTCTGAATTAAAGCGGCAAAGAATAAGCCTATCATCAGCCACAGGCTAATATCTTTAATCAGATTAGTACTGGAAAACTTAATGCCAGAAAATAGTTTTTGGCTAAAGCTTTCTTTGCTTTTAACCTCATGGCTATGCTCATCGCTACAACAACTAGCTGTAGATTCAATTTTTACTGTTTCATTGTTTCCACTTTTTGATGCGCAGCAGCTTGTGCTCTGAATATCTTGTGGCTTATTGATAACATCATCTTTTGGTGAGCAGCATGAGGTGCTTTCGACTTTAGGAGCACAACAAGAGCTAAGTTGTTTATCATTTCTGACCGGTTTGATTTCATCATCCTTGTCTCTACCCACTAACAAACCCGCAAGAATGGCACTTGAAATCGCAGCGATAGGTCTAACCAGCGCCATAAAAGGGCCCAACATAGCGTAGGATACTGATATAGAATCGATTCCTGTTTCGGGTGTCGAGACCAAAAAGGAAGTGGTTGCCGATTTAGAGGCGCCCGCTCGTCTTAGTCCAACGGCCGCGGGTATGACGCCACAGGAGCATAAAGGTAAAGGTGCACCAAAAAGGGCCGCTTTAATGATGGATTTAGTGTTATTGCCACCCAGTTGTTTTTGCATCCAGCTCATGGGAATAAAGCTGTTCAAAACACCAGCTAGAACAAGGCCCAGTAACAACCAAGGTGCTGAATCTAAAAAGAGTTCAATAAAGTTTTCGAGTAATAACATACTGATGTCCTGTTTAACTTATTTTAGCGAGTAATTCCGATTTACGGCTATTTAATGGGAGGTTTTTTTATTGGCCAAAGCTTCAAGTATGGTGCAATGAAGCGCACTTTCAGGGCCGCCACAACAGGTGTCTGAGAGGCTCTTTAATGAGGTTTCAAGCCGCTCCAACTCAGCCATTTTGTCCCTTACTTGAATTAATTTATCATCAACAAGTTGTTTGGCGTCGGCACAGGTACGGTTTGATTTATCTAAGTTGATAGACAATAAGTCTGCAATTTCTTTCAAACTGAATCCGACTGATTTGGACGTTAGAATAAATTCAAGGCGGCTTTTATCCTCATTGTTATACAGGCGGTAACCTGCATTTGACCTTTTCGATGCTTTAAATAGGCCGTTTTTTTCATAGAATCTGAGTGTGTCAGCACTGATGTTACATAGTTCTGCTAGTTCACCAATTTTAAACATAGTGATGGTTCCATAATTTCAAGACTAAGCTCATTATAAACCTTAGACCAAGATCTAAGGTCAATCCTCTTATTAAAATTAATTAAAGACTGTTTTTTGGGGGTTCACGTTTTACTCTTGAGCTTATTTAAGTTGTTATTTTTTCATTTTGACCTGAATGAAATGACTAAAGGAGGCATAATTTGATTGAATCCTTGATTTAGTTAATAGCTGAAATTGACAAGCTTTCATGGCCTAGATAAGGTCACAACACAGTTCTATTTTTGGCTGTGACTTTCATTCTATTTGGGTTGTTTTATGATCACTCTTCCTCATCTTGAATTTCCTTTTACGGCAGTTGCCGGACAGGAAAATTTCAAACTTGCACTTATTCTTGCTGCGATTAATCCACTATTAGGTGGCGTATTGGTAAGTGGTCCAAGGGGAAGTGCAAAATCCACCTTAGCCCGTGGTTTAGCTCATGTTCTTCCTGATCTTGATGCACCTTTTGCCACCTTACCTTTAGGGGCTAGCGAAGAGCGTTTATTAGGTACACTTGATTTAGATAAAGTATTGAAGCATAAGGAAGTTGCGTTTCACCCAGGTTTATTAAGTAAAGCCCATGGCGGTGTGTTATACGTGGATGAAGTGAATTTATTGGCAGACAACCTAGTTGATCAATTATTAGATGTCGCAGCCAGTGGGATAAATCGAGTCGAACGTGATGGTATTAGCCATGAACATGCTGCTAAATTTGTTCTTATTGGAACCATGAACCCAGATGAAGGTGAGCTAAGGCCCCAGTTACAAGATAGATTTGGACTCATGGTTGAATTAACTAATAACTACAGTTTGGAAGAGCGAGTTCAAATCGTTAAATTGCGAGATGAGTTTGACCAAGATGACGTTTTATTTTGCGATAAATACAGAATCAAGCAGAAGAATTTAAGACAGAGCATTGAAATAGCGCAGCAAAAACTCGCCCATATTGAATGCAGTGATGAGATGCGATTGCTCATTGCTAAGGGCTGTCATGAGGCCAATGTTGATGGTGTTAGGGCTGATATTGTATGGCTGAGAGCCGCAATGAGCTACACCGCTTGGCGAGGTAGTAAAAGTGTGACTCGTGCCGATTTGGATATGGTGGCAGAATTAGTCTTGGCCCATAGGCGACAAGTCGGTTCGTCATCACCACCTAGTGCAAGCCAACCTCAGCCACATTCAGAGCAAACACCGCCTAACAATAGGCGACCCGATAATTCGAAAAGAGAACCCGAGAAAAAACAGGATAATGAGTCGCAAGAAGCATCTGATGATCAAAAATCAGGTCAAAGTGACGGTGATTCTCATGATGAGGATTGGGGGAGTATGCCAACTCAATCAATGCAACTTGATAACAAGGTGACTTTTAAAGCGACTGCTCAAGAGGCATTAAATAACAACAATATTAAGCCTTCATCTATTAATGAGTTTGCGACCCAAAATGGACTTGTTACAAATGGTAATAAGCTCAACAAACGCAAACAAGGGAACGCGATAGACTGGCATGAAACTATTAGTCAATCAGCCAATGTTAAAGGCTTGCAATGGCCTCCCACTAAGCTTGAGCGGAAAAAAGCGAAAACGGGTCAAGGTGTTTTACATTTGATACTACTTGATTGCTCTGCCTCAATGTTAGGGCAGGCTGTTTTTGCCAAAGCCAAAGGTGCCGTTCTGGATATAGCGCATCAGGCTTATATTAAGCGAGAGCAAATTACCTTGTTTATTTTTGGTAATAATCAGGTGGAGCAAGTTCAACCTAAGGTGAGAGCACCTAAAGATATGAGTCTGTTTTTGAATAAGATTGAAGCCGGTGGGGGCACTCCGTTTAGAGAGGGCTTGGAGCAAGTCGCACATTGGCTAAGTAAATTTCATAAACAATCTCCTGATTGTTTAAGCCAAACTTATATATTTACAGATGGTCGAACCCGAGCGGATGTCTCAGACATTCAACTAGAGGGACACTGTCACCTTATCGATATCGAAGCCAGTGCGATTAAGCGCGGTAGAGCTCAACTTATAGCCGATTCAATCGGTGCCGAATATTTTACAATTTAGCTAATACCATAAACACTAGCTATATGAATAACCTCTAATGGGATGAATTGTGTGAGTAACCAGCTTAAATCCAGTATTTCTTGTCCAGCATTATTTTTATCAGCCCCGGCCTCTAATCAGGGTAAAACTACCATTACCGCAGCTTTAGCCAGGTATTTTACCAAGCAAGGTAAGCAGGTCCGTGTATTTAAAACAGGACCAGATTATCTTGATCCGCAAATTTTAGCCCAAGCCTCAGGCCATGCGGTTGAACAATTGGATATATGGATGGCAGGTGATGCTTATTGTCAGCAAAAATTTTATGAGGCAGCAAAAGTAGCTGATCTCATCTTGGTAGAAGGGGCCATGGGCATGTTTGATGGTGAGCCATCCAGTGCTGACTTGGCTGCTCGCTTTAATATCCCTTTAGCCATAGTGATGGACGTTAAAGGAATGGCACAAACAGCTGCCGCTTTAGCCACGGGAATGGCAAATTTTAGAGATGATATTAAGGTGGCTGGATTAATTGCCAATCGCTGTGGCAGTGAACGCCACGCACAATTGATCCGAGATGCATTACCTGAAAGTCTACCCTTATTAGCCAGTTTAAAGCGTGATGAAGATATTGTCTTACCTGAGCGTCATTTGGGGTTAGTGCAAGCCCAAGAAGTGAAAGAGGAGTTAGAGTTAAGGTTTGAAGCGGCAGTTGATTGGTTAATGCAATCGAACGACAACCAATTACTTACCCTGCCAGCAAGCGTTGAATTTTATCCCGCCCAAATAAATGATAAAAAAGAACACCTAGGTCTACTAAAGGATAAAAAAATCGCCATTGCTTCGGATGCGGCGTTTAGTTTTATTTATGATGCAAATTTGAGATGTTTAAAGGAGATGGGCGCTGAATTGTGTTTTTTCTCTCCCTTAAAGGACAAAACCTTGCCATCAGCCGATGCGCTTTGGCTCCCGGGTGGTTACCCTGAACTTCATACTCGGGCCTTATCAGAAAATACAGACATAAAAGATGCGATCAAAGACTTCTTTGCCCAAGGTAACGCTGTGTTAGCGGAATGCGGTGGTTTGTTATATAGCTTAAATACCTTAACCGACTTAAGTGAAGACACCTATCCTATGTTAGGGATTTTAGCTGGCGATGGCGCCATGCGAGGCAAAAGAGGGTGTCAAGGTATGCAAACGGCTATCTTGCCTCAGGGAGAAGTACGCGCCCATGCTCACCATAGATCACGTAGTCAAAATACCCCAGAACCTATTAGCTTTGGCCGTCGTCAAAGACATCCAGCACCAGGTGAAGCGGTTTTTCAAGAAGCGGGATTGACTGCTAGTTATCTGCATTTGTTTTTCCCTTCGAATCCTGTAGCGATTGCTGCACTATTTAATCGGACCTAAGCCCAAAAATGTGGCCAGAAAGTAGTGAAAAAGTAACACCCTTACGCACAGGGTTAACCACAGGTTGTTGTGCAACCGCCTGCTGTGTCGCTGCGGCACAAACGTTATTAAGCGAACCTAGAGACTTTGCTCGTAAAGTGGAAGTCAGTTTACCTAAGGGACAATTAGTCAGTTTGGATATCCTTGCCTATGAGGAGATTGAAAATGGACTGTGTGTCAGCACGATTAAAGATGCAGGTGATGATCCCGATGCCACTCACGGCGCCACTATTTTTGTTGCCTTGACGCTTATCGCTAACAAAGGTGTTGTTTTTGTTGCCGGTGAAGGGGTAGGGACAGTCACAAAAACAGGTTTGGTTTTAGCTATTGGTGAACCTGCGATTAACCCTGTACCTAGAAAGATGATGACAGAACACTTGCAAGCGATTGCTCAACGCCTCGATTACCAAGGTGGTTTTAGGGTGACAATAGGGGTCAAGGACGGTCAACAAATTGCGTTAAAAACTATGAACCCACGTTTGGGTATTTTAGGTGGTTTATCTATTTTAGGAACCACAGGGATAGTGAGACCTTTTTCATGTGCCGCTTATATCGCATCGATTCATCAGGGCATTGATGTCGCAAGGGCTAACGGTTTCACTCATATTGCTGCAACTACCGGTAATGCCAGTGAAGCGGCAATAAAGGGGCATTATGATCTTGATGAAACCGCGTTAATCGAAATGGGTGACTTTATCGGTGCGCTATTAAAGCATGTTCGTAAAGTTGAAAAATCGACAAGCCAGTTAACAAAATTAAGTATTTGCGGTGGTTTTGGAAAATTAAGCAAACTTGCCAATGGACACATGGATTTAAATAGTCGAGTTTCAAGTATCGATTTTGCATTGTTGGCAGATACTGCGGCAGAGCTTGGGGCGAGTTCTGAATTATCGGAAAAGATTAAAAATGCTAATACCAGCATAGAAGCCATGAATCTATGTAACCTTGAGGGAGTAGGGTTAGCTCAATCGATTTGTCATAAAGCTCACACATTTTGTAGAAAATACATTGCTAACCATATTGAACTTGAGATTTGGGCAATCAATCGTAAAGGTGAATTTGTGGCCATGGTTAAGGACATAGATAAACTATGAAGATTCTTTTGTTAGGCGGTACGGCAGATGCCCGTCGTTTGTGTGACAAATTAGTAACCCACAAAATAGACGTGACATACAGTCTTGCGGGTTTAGTGAGGACGCCAGACCTTGCCTGTGAAATCATTGTAGGTGGGTTTAGAAAATTAGGTGGATTAAGCCACTATCTTAGCCTTAATCAATTCGATTTGATGATTGATGCGACTCACCCTTATGCTCAAAAAATGAGTAACCAAGCTGTGTTATCAGCGACGGAAACGGGTATTGATGTTTGGCGTTTTCATCGACCTGCTTGGGTCGCAAAAGACAAAGACCAATGGCTGTCTTACCAGAATTTTGATGACTTATTGACGCATCTGAAAGCATTTAGACGGCCTTTGTTAAGTGCTGGGCAATTTAGTCTTACAGAACTTTCTTGTTTACAGAATTTAGATAATCTTGATTTAATGGTTTGGAGAACCGCTGTTGCACCTAAGTTTTCTTACGATAACTTGACAAAACTGCAATGGTTAAAGGCGATTGGCCCCTTTTTATATGAAGATGAAAAAATATTGATTCAAACGCAAGATATTGATGTTATTGTTAGTAAAAATAGTGGTGGTAGAGCAACATCAGCAAAATTACAAGTCGCCCAGAAATTGGGACTTAAAGTACTGATGTTGGAACGGCCGATATTGTTGGCACCAAACAGAGAGTTTGATTCTCTTGATGAGTGTGCTGATGCTATTATGCAAAATGGATTATAACCTCGCTTAAACTTCTGCAAATTACGGAAAGCATTTTTTGACATTTGAATACGAACTAAACCCGCAATCAATAGAGCACAATAGCTTTCGTCAAATCAGAGAGCTGACTCAACTTGATTCTTTTAGCCTTGATGAGCAGCAAGTTGTGATGCGTATTGTCCATAGTATGGGCTTACCAGAAGCAGCATCTCAGGTTAGGTTTAGTGATAATGCCTGTGCATCCGGTCGACAGGCTTTAGCTCAAAATGCGTCAATTTTATGTGATGTAGAAATGGTTAAGCAAGGTATTACCAAGCGTATGGTAAGCAAAGAACCTTTGTGTTTTTTGAATCATGAAACAACACCCGTTTTAGCAAAACAAAAGGGTGAGACACGATCAATGGCAGCGCTTGAATTATGGCGACCTTATTTGTCAGGCAGCGTAGTTGTTATCGGTAATGCACCGACAGCCTTATATCGGTTAATGGAAATGATAAAACAAGGTGCAGAAAAACCTGCTCTTATTATTGCCATGCCAGTTGGTTTTGTGGGTGCTGCAGAGTCAAAACAAGCCCTATGGGATTGTCATCAAGAATTAGGGGTTGAATGTATCACGCTATTGTCTCGAATTGGAGGCAGTGCGGTATCGTCAGCCAGTTGTAATGCTTTATTAAGATGTAATATTGATGAGTACTACTAACACCTTATACCGAAATTTAATGTTAGTGCGTATTTGCAACGGAGTGGAAAGTGCCAGAATTAACCTTATCTGAATTAGACACATCAGGTTCAAAAATCAATGAATTGTTAATTCATGTGGTGGGATTAGGCGTAAAAGAAAACGTTAAATTAGACCAAGAAACCCAAGATGTATTAGCTCAAGCTGATTGTGTCATGGGTTCTCAGCGTCAACTTGATACCGTGTCTGTTTACCTAGAGCAAAATAGTAAACATCTGCAACCAGGTTATTGCCAATTATTGCCTGTTGTTAAAGAGTTAAAAGCAAAATTCGAAGAATTTAAGCAGGCAGGCAAGACAAAAATAGTCGTACTTGCCTCTGGTGATCCTCTTTTCTTTGGCATTGGAGGTTGGCTAAGCCGCCACTTTAATGCTAAGCAACTGCGTTTTACACCTGCTGTTTCAAGCGTTCAGGCGGCTTGTCATAAACTTGGTATCTCTTTACAAGATGCGAGTGTCGTGAGTGTACATGGTCGGCCTGTCGAAAGTTTAAGACGTCATTTGCAAGCGAATAAAACCCTTGTATTACTGACTGATGCGAAAAGCACTCCCCAAGTGCTTGCTAAAGAATGTTTGGATGCAGGGCTGGGGCAATCGAAATTACATATCTGCGAAGCCATAGGTTATCAGCAAGAAAAGCTGAGTCATTTTATTGCTACTGACCTTGTTGATAATAAAGAACTGCCCTTTGATTCCCTTAATGTGGTTGTTATTGAAACCTCTAGCCAAACCAGCTTCTTCCCAGAGTTTCCGGGTATTGAAGATGAAAAATTCATCACGGATAAAGGTGATGGAAAGGGGATGATCACTAAACGTGACGTGCGCTTATCAATACTGTCATTGTTGCAAATTTGCGATACAGATACGGTTTGGGATGTGGGTGCCGGTTGTGGTGGTGTTGCGATTGAAATGAGTTATTGGCATGAAAAAGCGAATATTTATGCCGTTGAGCATCATATAGGTCGCCAAGAGTGTCTTTCTGCGAACCGTAATCGATTTGGTGTGATGAATAATCTTACGCTCGTTCCAGGAAGAGCGCCTGATTCATTAAATGAATTACCGGTACCGAATAAAGTATTTGTTGGCGGTAGTGATGGAAACTTAGAATTAATTTTATCCCATGCTTGGCAAAAACTTGAAGCGGGTGGCGTATTGGTTGCTAGTGCAGTGACTGAAAACTCTAAGTTAGCATTGCAGCAGTTTATGCAAAGCAGAATTGAGCAAGACGATGCCTTATATGAATCTAAGCAAGTTTCACAGTCAAAGTTAGATCTGCTAGCCGGACAGCAATTATATCGTCCAAGCCTTCCTGTTACCCTGTTTAGGTTTAAAAAACTAAACTAATCTAAACTATCAATTAATCATACGCCTATAGCCATTTAAACGAATGACTATAGGCCACCCTATTAGGTGTGGCGATTTATGCCTTCTGTGTTTACGTCAGCAAGTATCCAAAGCTCTGCGACAGGTCAGCTAAAAGGCCGTTTTATTGGCGTGGGAGTTGGCCCAGGCGATCCGGAATTAATCACACTCAAAGCATTAAGGCTTATTCAAAACGCGCAGGTAGTGAGCTACTTATCCAATGATAAAGGCCAATCACAAGCGTTTGATATTGCAAGTGAAGCCTTTGATCTGATAACGGTAGCGCAAGTACATCTTCCCATTCAAATGCCCATGTCGATTGATCGATCTTTTGCTAATCAGGCTTATGATGAAGGCGCTGAGGTGATTAGAGGTCAATTATCAAAAGGCTTAGATGTTATTTTTTTATGTGAAGGCGACCCATTATTTTTTGGTTCTTTTGCCTATTTATTGGAACGATTAAGTCCTGAGTTTGAGTGTTTATCCGTACCAGGGATTTCCTCCGTTCATGCGGCATCTTCTACCCTAGTTCACCCACTCACCATGCTCAAAGAGTCCTTTACTATCGTCAGTGGACGTCATACACAGATTCAGCTTGAAGACGCTTTGCGTCAGCATGATAGTGTGGTGATTATGAAGGCAGGTAAAGCACGTTCTAAAATATTAGCCGCTTTGAGGGAAACTGAACGATTAGACGATGCGCAATACCTTGAATATATCGGGCGTAAAAATCAAAAGATCGTTCGTGATATTAATCGTCTAGAAGATACGAGTGGCCCTTATTTTTCTTTATTTGTAGTGACTCGAAGTGATGTGAAAAGACGTAAGGATAGTCTGTCATGATACAGATTTTTGCTTTGACTGAATTGGGACACGTCTTGGCAAAAAAGCTGCAAACTTGTTTGCCAGAAAATGATATTCAGGTGAACTACAAAACTAAGCCTTTTGCACAAGCCGTTCAACAGGCTTTTGAACAGGGTGACAAGCTTATCTTTATCTGTGCTACTGGTATTGTTATGCGAACCTTAGCGCCGGTATTAAAAGACAAACATCAAGACCCACCAGTACTGGTATTGGATGAAATGGGGCAATTTGTTATTCCTCTTTTATCAGGCCATGAGGGAGGCGCAAATGATTGGGCTTATCAAGTATCCTCATTATTAAATGCTCAGTTGGTGATCACCACAGCAGAGCCCTATTTAAAACCGGTTTACACTATTGGAATGGGTTGTGAAAGGGATTGCGCTCTGGTTTATCTAGAAGAATTGATGCTGTCTAGTCTAGTGCAAGCAGGCTTATCTATAGGTCAAATTGACAGCTTTCATAGCATTGATATAAAAGCAGATGAAGTTAATCTCATCGCCTTAGCTAAAAAGTATAACAAACCCTATCGTACTTGGAGCATAGCCGAACTAAGCCCGATGAAACGGCTTTTAAGTACCCATTCTGATTATGTCTTTAATACGGTTGGCGTGTATGGCGTGGCAGAGTCCGCCTGTCTTGTGGGCTGTCAAAAGCTCACCCATACAGAGCCTGAGTTAGTTTTACCTAAGCATAAAAATGCGAAAGCCACCTGTGCTATTGCCAGAAGCTTTCCAGCCAAAGAAACCACATGAAATGTTAATTTTCACCCATATGAATAGGGATATACATGTCTAAATTTTCATTTACTCAAACTGAAAAAGAGAAACTAGTACCAAAGCTGAAGAATTACATGTCCGATGAGCTAGACCATGATCTAGGGGGCTTTGATGCTGAGTTTTTATTAGATTTTATCGCCAAAGAGTTTGGTGCAGCCTTTTATAATAAAGGTCTACAAGACGCCCAAGCGGTAGTGCTTGAGCGCATGGAAGTGATCAATGAAGAGATTTATGCGTTAGAAAAAGATTAAACTGATGGCAAAAGCTTAAATTTAAGCCGATTTATCAGCGCTATAAACTGCCACCCATTTCTAACTTGAAAGGTAGTTGAATAACTTTTTCTGATATTTCGATGCCCTGTAACCTAGCCAACAATTCTTCGGCAGCAATGCGGCCCATATCTTCACGAGGAGTGACTACTGTAGCGAGTCTTGGGACAATGGCTTTAGATATATCATGGCCATGAAACCCAACAATGCTAATTTCTTGTGGAACTTTAAGGTTATGTTTTTGACTTTCAAAAAGCGCACCTATGGCTAAATCATCATTTGTACAAAAGATACCATCTGTTTCGGGTTGTATTTTTAAGGCTTCTTGTAAAAACTTTGCTCCTAAGGTAAATGAAGACGCCTCTTCTGTTTGTAAGCATAATGGTTCTAAATCATACTTTTTCATCGCGTCTTTATAACCTTGAATTTTTAGTTGCGTACGCTCATCCATCCGAGCTGCAATATAAACAATTTTACGACGGCCTTTTTCAATCATAAATTCAGTCATCGAAAATGCCGCTGCTTGATTATCGATACCGACAGCCTGTGAGATTGGAGGCGAAACAGAGTCCATTATTTCTATAACAGGGATACCTGCAGTATTGAGCATTTTTCGCACTCTGGGAGTATGAAAACTTTCTGATAGAATAAGGGCATCAACATTATAAGATAGTAACGTGGCTATTCGAGCTTCTTCCGCTTTTTGGCTATAACCATAGTGAGCTAGCATTGTCTGATAACCTGCAGGCTCAAGAACCATTTCAATGCCCCTGATAACCTCTGCAAAAACCTGATTAGTTAATGATGGAACGAGAACTCCAATCGCGTGGCTGGTAGACTTAGATAAAATATCAGGTGCTTTATTTGGGATGTACCCAAGATCATCTAGAGCATCAGCGATACTTGCCTGTAATGGTTTTGAAACACTTTCAGGGTTACGTAAATAGCGGCTAACCGTCATTTTTGTGATCCCCACAAGTGATGCTACATCCTGTAATGTTGGTCGTTTTTTCTTGATAGCCATAAGGTAACCGAACTGAAATTGTTACCTGTAACATTAGCATGAAAAGAAGGGATTATTAAGCAATTTCATAATTTCAAAAAATAATATAATCTTATAAAATCACTTCCTCTCGAGCCTCTGTTTGCCATTGTGTATGAAACCTTATTTTCTCTAACGCGTCATTTCGCTGATAAGTATGAGCACCAAAATAATCTCTTTGGGCTTGTAATAAACTAGCGGATGATTGACTTTTTCGATAGCCATCAAAGTAAGCTAAAGCTGAATAATATGAAGGCGTTGATACGCCATACTGAGCTGCCAGTATGATTGTATGGCGCCAACTAGCTTGTTGTTGATTCAATATTTGAGAGAAATAATCAGAAATTAATAAATTTTCTATATCCGGAGATTGTTGATAAATTTCGGCAATAACATGTAAAAACTGAGCTCTAATAATACAGCCCCCGCGCCATATTTTGGCTATGTCGGCGAAATCAAAATCCCAATCATAAACCTTCTTAGCTTCTTTAATGATTTGAAATCCTTGGGCATAAGTACAAATTTTTGCACAATATAAGGCATTTTCAATATGATCTTCTATTTCTTGCATGCTTAATGATGTAGGAATGACATGATCTTTAAAAATGGATTCGGCATGATTTCTTTGTTTTGTTAGTGTACTTAATGCTCTGGCAAAAACCGCCTCATTAATTATTCCCGCAGGAATACCCATATCAGTAGCGCTCATTGCAGTCCAACGACCCGTTCCTTTTTGACCCGCACTATCAAGTACAACATCAACAAAGGCTTTACCGGTTTTTACATCAGTATGCTGTAAAATATCAGCGCTGATTTCAATTAAATAGCTGTTTAATTTTCCTTTATTCCATTTTTCAAATAATTGTCCAATTTTTTTTGGGGAGTAATTCAATACTTGACGTAATAACTGATAACTTTCACAAATAAGCTGCATATCAGCGTATTCAATCCCGTTATGAACCATTTTAATGTAATGTCCTGCCCCATTTTCACCTAAATACTGGGTACAGGGAGTGCCTGTTTTATTCGGCTCTCCTGGAGTATTACTGACAATTTGCTTACCGTTAACATCAACTTTAGCCGCAATGGCTTGCCACATAGGCTTTAAACGCTGCCAAGCAAATGTGCTTCCACTTGGCATTAAAGAAGGGCCAAAACGTGCGCCTACTTCACCACCAGATACAGCGGTACAAAAGAAATGACAGCGATTTTTATAAGTTTTTTCTCGTATTATTGTGTCTGTCCATTGGCTATTACCACAATCGACTATGATGTCTTGCGAATCTAAACCTATTTCTAGAAGAGACTCACACATCTGATCAATGAGTTCCCCTGCGGGTAACATCAAAACGATTACTTTTGGACTACTTAAACTGTCTAATAAACAAGATAAATCATTAAATGTTTGAGCTCTATTGTAGATAATCGAGTCAGGACGCTGCTCTTCTTCTAGCGACTTGAACTGCTGCATTTTACTTTTATCAAGATCAAAACCTGCAACAGTATAATTATGATCGATAAAATTAAGCGCTAAATTTTGACCCATGACGCCTAAGCCAATTACCGCGAGATCACATTTTAAAGGGGAATTAATTTTCATTTTATGTTCTTTAAATAAATTAATATTGAATGGGAATGATCGAGGACTTCAATCAATTTTTAATTAATTTTAATAAAATATTCTGCAAAACTGTTTCTTCACTTTGCTGAATATCAATTGATATCGCTTCATCTTGTAGTGGTTCAATTAAGGTAGAAAATTGGCTTTTTAGCATTTCTTCACCGTTAAAATAATGGTCAAGACGGCTCTTATGCCTTTGCCAAATTGTGTCGTAGCTACCTTTTAAATAGACAAAAACAACATCAGGGTTACCTTGTTTAAGCCTATCCCTGTATTCAGGCTTTAAGGCCGAACAAGCCACAACTGAGTGTGAGTTTTCTTGGATGATTTGATTTAAAGTGATTAACCACTCTTGTCTATCATGGTCACTCAATGGCACTCCTCGACGCATTTTTTCAACATTATTGACTGGGTGAAAATTGTCCCCATCAAAAAATGGATAGTGCAAAAAATCGGCTAACATCTGGCCAATGGTTGATTTACCTGAACCAGACACACCTAAAACAACAATTTTGTTAACCATTAGGCAAAGCCTCCCTATAGTACTGAGATAGAAATATTTAAATGAATGTGAAAATGGGGTTATGAATACGAAATCAAATTTTGTTTATAACCACCAAATAGCGAGGCTTGGGAATATAATTACTAAGCTAAGAACGACAATTTGAATAGCGATAAAAGGTAATAAAGATTGAAAAATCTCCCCTAAACTAATGTCTTTTGGCGCAACAGATTTGAGGTAAAAGGCAGCGGGACCAAAAGGAGGAGAGAGAAATGAAACCTGCATATTGAGACAGAATACGATACCGAACCATATTGGATTAAGGCCCAAGCTTATAATAATTGGTACAAAGATGGGCATAGTTAGTAGGGCAACACCAACCCAATCGAGAAACATGCCGAGCACTAATAGGATTAGCATCATAATCAGAACAGTTCCCATTACGCTGCCACCGCTTAAATTTAGGATGAGCTGTTCTACAAAATCAATTCCACCCATTAAATTGTAAACACCAACAAGTGCTGTAGCGCCTATGCCTATCCAAATAATCATGCCGCATGTACTCATAGTGGCTTGAGCACTTTCTTTTAGCATTTTAAAGGTTAACTCACCACGGATATAAGTACTTATTATGATCCCAACAACACCTAAGGCAGAGGCTTCAGTAACCGACGCAATACCGCTATAAATACTACCTAATACTGTCGCGACAGATAAAAATGGAAAGAGAAGTGCTTTCTTAAAATTGATCTGCCTATCTTTTGCCAGCTCTTCTTCAGTAGGTAAAGGTGCATATTCAGGATGGATTTTACAAAGAATCAAAACATATGCCATATAACTAAATGCCAATAAAAGGGCAGGAATAAAGGCCGCTTTGAAAAGGTCACCAATTGAGACACTTGCAGTTAAACCATAAATAATTAAAACAATACTGGGTGGTAACATGGTACCCAATGCACCGCCTGCACAGGTTGTCCCTATAGCTAATTTTCGGTTATAACCAAGGCGCAACATCTGAGGTAATGCCAAAATACCTAATAATACAGTCTCGCCTCCAATCACACCGGACATTGACGCTAGAATAACTGCTACAACTAATGTTTGAACAGCCACTCCACCGCGAAGCTTACGGCCCATAATTTTCATTGCATCGAATAGATCTTTAGCGATACCTGATCGATCTAAAAGAGCAGCCATAAGTACAAACATAGGAACAGCTAAGAAAACATAGCTACCAACAAAGCTATAAAGACGGCTGCTAATCAATGGTAGAGCATCGATACCGAACCAACCTAAAGCGAATACTAGCGCGACAAGAGCGGTTACAAATGCTAATTGCATACCCGTTAGTAATAAAATAATCATGCTGATAAGCATGGCTAAACTGCCATAACCTATTCCCATACTAGAAAGGTCAAACATTTATTTGCTCCTCAGGTGTTTAATTTCAGTGACAAGATGCAAGCAAAATTGTATGAACATTATGATAGTAACTAACAAAATAATGGCTTTTAAATATGCAGGGAAAGCGGGGTTCCATGCAGAACCAGACGTTTCAGCATGAATCGTCCCCCATGGCGTAAGCCAAGCACTGTGTGCCATTTTGTAGGAGGAAAAAATCAACATACTAGAAAACAAAAGCCCCATAATATGGTGGAAAATATTGAGGTAATGTTTAATTCTAGGTGTTACTTGATCGTAAATAAGAACAACTCGGACATGTTTATTGATCGCAAGCGCATAAATCCCGCCAAAGATAAATAATAATCCGCCAATGAAAGAGGCTGTTTCATGTACCCATACGGTGGGAGAGTTAAATACATAACGCATTAAAACTTCATAAAAGGAAATCGCCACCGTTAATATAAATAATAGACTTAAAAAATTTCCGAGTTTAAATATCCATTTATCCAATCGATTTTTTGGTTGGTGATCCTGATCTAGATGATTTTGTTTTAATGTCTTCATCACGAGTTTCCAGTTAAAGCAGGGTTGATAATAAAAAAAATGATTTTAGAGGCCTCTAATTGACTTAAGAGGCAGAGCTAGTGGACTTTTAATCTGAATAGCTCTGCAGTAAGAAATTAAAGTAAGCCGTTTTCTTCTAAATATTGAGTCACTGAGACATATACTTTTTTGGCGTTTGGAGATCGTTTTGAAAACTCTTCCCATTGTGTACGTGCAATCGCCCTGAACTTCTTACGCTCATCAGCAGACCAGTTATGAATAGTGATATTAGGGCTAGCTTTTGCTGCTTTTACGGCTGCTTGATCCGCAATTTTTAACTGAGTTGTAATATCTTGAGCAAAATCTCGGACTGAAACAATGAGTATTTCTTGTAAATCAGAAGGTAATTTATTCCACTTTTTCTGATTCATAGAAATATCAATTAATGGTAAAGAATGAAAACCAGGCTGGACAGGGTGCGTTGCTATGTCATTCATTCCTGCTTTTTGGTTAGTTGAGAATACAGTGTAATCAGCAGCATCAATAACACCTTTACTAAGACCTGTAAAAACCTCAGAGCCCGGTAAATTAACAGGAGAAGCGCCAGCTGCTGCAAAAACTTGTTGTACTAAACCTTCAGGGGCTCTTAGTTTTAAGCCTTTTAGGTCAGCAACACCATTAAGTGGAACTTTAGATACAAAGGATTCAACACCTGTTGTTGAGCCTCCAATAAATTGAACTCCATAAGGCGCATACAGTTCAGTCATTAGATCAAAACCACCGCCGTAATTAATGTATTGTAATAATTGGGAAGTATCAGACCATGCGCCAACAGTATTACCAATTAGGCCAAAAGCGGGATCTTTTCCAGAGAAATAGCCTGTGGCGGTAATATGCCCATCTAGTATTCCCATCTTAATTGCATCAAGTGTTTCCGTATGTTTATAGACACTATTCACTGGTAATAAATCAATGTGAATGCGTCCTCCTGACATTGTTGCAACACGTTCAGTCCATTGTTTTTGTACCTGAAAGTTTTTATCTCCAGAAGGATCAGAAGATTGAAACTTAAAATTGAAATCTGCTGCCATTGCCGAAGAGCATAAAATTCCTGCAACTGTTGCCGTAAAGACTGTGGTTAACTTATTCATGGTTTTGATCCTGAGTGTAATTATTTTAATTTTGAATCTCGATAAAACAGGGTAATCGCTGATATTAACAGTAAGATGCGATGAGTATTCTCAATGCATGTTACCGGTAACATGCGATAAATGTTACTGGTAACAATTGGCTTTATCAAGTGTTTATTTAATATAAAAATACAATGACAAATTCGAAAATCACCTTTTAATTAATTGAAAAAGGCTAAGTAGTTATTACAGTTAAGCTTTTTAGAGTATAGATGTGAGAGTTTGAGTTTGTATTATGGTTAAGCTTTTTGCTTATTTTGAGGGAATTAGGAGATAAAAATTGAAGATAGCTTTAAACCGAGACTCGAAAATAAGGATTTCAGGTAGAGCTTTTAAGTAAATTACAGTGAAACGATAACTTTACACTCAATGAGTGTCGTTTTTTTCATTAGTTAACTTTTGAATGGAGGTAAGTTTAATCGTTCAACACTCAAGCGAGTGTGCTTGAGTGTTGAAAATAGATGAATAAAGAGGATTACGTCTTGTAGAAAGCGCAGATATTTAAAAGGTTACAAGGCACTTAAATCAGCATAAACCAAATAGTCTATGATCTTATTTTGCTGGAGGGTTAATAGGGTTGCAAAAGTGGCACTGGTTTTTGTCTTATCTAAACGGACATAATGCACACTACCATGGCATATCAGTCGGTTTTCGATCTGCCAGATATTATCCAAACTATGTTGCATGCTCTCAATAGTCGTGAAAAATTGCTTGTTAGCGTCAAGAACTTCAATTTTTCCTTTTGTACTTGGATAGTTAGCTAATGAAAAACAAACATCTTCAGCTAAAAAGTGCGATAGCCTTTCGATACTTTTATCATCAACCGCTTGGTATAAATCTTTAACAAACGAGATCGCGTTCATGGTTATTTACCCTTAATAGTTGTTGGTTTAGGCGCTGGCGATACGGGTTATGCCTGTCGTTTCACCGCCGTATTGATTTTTTAATTCAGGCTTACCGGATAAATATTCAATAAACTCAAACTCAAATCCTGCAGGGTCGATAAAATAGAGTGTTTTTCGATAAGGGTGTTCAGCACCTATGGTTGCTATCTCATAACCCTTATCTTGTAAGCGCTGTGCAATACCGTCTAGGTCATCTACCTGAAAACCGATATGGGCGAGTCCCACATCATGGCTTTTTAAATTTCGATTATTAGACCGGCCGTTATCATTGAGTGTGATGTAATATTCTTGGGTCCCTAGATGTACCCAATTGCGTTTGTTGCCATACCATTCACTTTGCCCTTGCCCTCTAATGCTCCAATCTGGAAACGCAGTTTGTATAAAGTCACTGCTGGCGTTTATATCTTTAACAACTAAGTTGATATGCTCTAACTTCACCATATTTTGCTCCATTATTTAGCGCCATTTATGAATCAATGACATTATTTTAGTGCGCTATTGTTTGTGTGATAAGAGTGGGTATGGGAAGATAATTAGTGAATTAAAGTTAATAATAAGGCGAATTATGTTTGAAATTAGCACCATTCCTATCTTTGTATCAGTAGTTGAGCAGGCTAGTTTTTCTAAAGCGGCTGAAATTCTTGGCTTTTCGAATTCAGCGGTGAGTAAACGAATTAGCGCTTTAGAGGCTCAATTAGGGGTTAAGTTGCTGTATCGTTCGACGCGAAAGTTAAGCTTAACCGAGGCTGGTGAACGTTATTATGTTCATGCTCAAAGAGCGTTACAAGCGGCAAATGAAGCCCAAAGTGCTGCCACTGAATTACAGCAAGAGGCCCAAGGAATGTTAAGAATCAGTGCTCCTATGTCCTTTTCTCGCATGCACTTAGCGCCTATTATTCCTGTCTTTTTGAAACGCTACCCAAAGATAAAACTACAGATGTCATTAAGTGATACTTGGTCAGATGTTATTGCTGAGGGTTTTGATTTGGCCTTACGGGCAGGCGATTTACCAGACTCAATCTTGATCGCTAAGCCATTGGCTCCTCTACACAGTGTTATTTGTGCCTCACCGGATTATTTAAATGAGTTTGGTACGCCGTTAACGCCAATCGATTTGATGCAGCATAATTGCCTTTTATACAGTTACCATTCGACTAAAAATGAATGGCACTTTAATCGAAATGATCAAGATTTTAAGGTTGAAGTTAAGGGTAACTATCAAGTGAATAATAGTGATGCCCTAAGGGAAGCATTATTAACTGGGTTAGGCATTGCAAGGTTGCCAAGCTTTATTGCGGGGGATGATATTAAACAAGGGAAATTAATCCCCTTGTTAAACGATTATCAGATGCCCTATAAGAATCTCGTGGCTCTCTATCCAGAGCGGCAGTATTTAGCTAAAAAAGTCAGAGTGTTTTTAGCGTTTTTAGACGAATACTTTGATAAAGATAAGCCTTACTGGGATAGTTGGAAGTGATAGTGAGTCGCTCTTAAAAGGCGGCTTCAGTGTGCTGATTCTCGGTGTACTTATATAAAGACAAGCCTAAAATAAAGCTAATCATTAATACGAATACAGATGCGATAATAATCCCATTCCAACCATAAGCTTGCCAAAAAGGGTTTAGGTAAAATCCACCTAGGCTAGCCCCCATATAATAAAAAGTAAGGTAGAGCGCGCTAGCACTGGCGTTAGCCTTTATTTTCGAACGTGAGGCGTGTTTACTGACCCAGGCACTCGCGGTCGAATGGGTAAGAAAAAAGCCAAAACTATTAATTAATAATCCTAAAATAATGGCCACCAAGCTTAAATTAAGAGTGATAAGAGAACCTATTATTAAAAAACCTGTTCCTAACATCATACAGCTGGGTTGTGAGTATTTTAGTGTCAACTTACCTGATATAGAGGATGCGAAGGTGCCTGCCAGATAGGTTATAAAAAGCATGCCTATCAACTTACTCGAAAGAGAGAAGGGGGCGGCTTCTAATACAAAAGTAATATAGCTAAATTGATTGATAAAAATAAAAAAACTAAGTCCTCCAATAAAATAGGCGATGACGAGATTTTTATTCGTTAGGTGGTGTCGATAGTTAGTGATAATGGTTTTAATATTTAATGGCTTAGGACTAAAGTTTTGTGAGTTTGGTAGTAAATAGGCAAAAGCAAATAAGCACAGAGATGAGATAATTCCCATGATTAAAAAGGTATGGGAGATACCCTGTAACTCACCTAAGAAGCCGCCTAATAAGCGGCCACTAATACCGCCTAAAGAATTGCCGGCAATGTATAAACCAACCGCAATTAACATAGCATCGGTTCGGTACTCTTCCGCAAGATAAGCAATTGCAATAGCGGGTAATCCTGCTAAGAAGAATCCCTGCACTCCCCTCAAAATTAATAAGGTCTGATATTGTGTCGCAAATGCCAGAGCAAAGGTCGTGAGTACAAGGCCTATCATGGTGGCTATAATAAGCCACTTTCGCCCCAAGGCATCAGATAAGGGGCCGAAAACCAATAGGGATATGCCCAATACAAAGGTGGTAATGGTAAAGCTCGCATTGGCCTCTAAAGCAGAAATAGAAAAATGTTTGGCAATCATGGGTAATAGGGGTTGGGTCACATAAACATTGGCAAACACCATGAAGGAGCCAATGAGTAATGCGATGTTTGCTCGCCAAAAAATAACGCTGCCTGAATTGATCACATTCTTTATCCATAGTTGTACTGAAGAAAAATTGACTATACGCTGGTATATATAATCAATAAAATTCATATTAATGATTGAACTCATAAGGATTGTTGATGGAAATAAAACAGCTTCGTTACTTTTTAGCCGTTTCTAACTGTCTCAGTTTTACCAAGGCAGCGAGTTCCCTTGGGGTTGCTCAACCTGCTATCAGCATGTCTATCCAGAAGTTGGAGCAGGATTTAGCCCTGAGGTTACTGCATAGGGCGGATCGCAAGGTGAGTTTAACGGATGAAGGTAAAGCGCTTTATCGTTATGCCCAGAAGATTATTCAGATGCACGATGATGCTGAACTTGAAATGCGTGAACGTAAAGGTTTGGTGAAAGGCGATGTGCGTATCGGTATTTCAAGCATGTTAGGGTCTTATTATTTTCCCCCAATCTTAATGGCCTTTAAACACAAATACCCCATGCTTAATCTAGAGGTAATTGAAGGTGGAACATCCGAACTTCAATCCATGATTGAAAAAGGAGAGATTGACCTAGGTGTTGTGGTGGCAGAAGACGTACCAGACTCATTGGAAATGCGCTCTATTTTAACAGAAGAAATGTTGGTGACCGTGGATGAAAATCATGCCTTTACTGAATTAGACAAAATCACTCCTGAACAGTTTTTTTCACAAGAATTGGTCATGTTTAAGCAGGGATATTTTCACCGAAAAGTGGTGGATAGGCTCGCTAAAGAAACTGCGGCTAGTCTCAATATAGGCTTTGAAACTAATTTGTTACCTCTTATTAAATCTATTATAAAACAAGGGTTTGGGATCTCCACCTTGCTGGCTATGGTGACACAAGATGATGACGCCTTGATTACTCGATCTTTCGATCCCCCTATTTTTTTGGACCTTAATATTGCGTGGCGTAAACATGGGTATTTATCCCATGCTAATCAGGCTTTTTTGGACTTTTTACTGGCTTATACTGAATCCCAAGATATCGGATCATAAGGTGAAGCATGCTTAAGGTATTTTAACCTTAAACTAAATTGAGCAAGATTTGCTAAAGAGGCTGTTGTTAGACTGGTTTAGCTAAAACACACAGGGCAAACGAACATGACAGGAAATAAACTTCGATATGAAGCTAGATTGCAGTTATTGATTGATTATATTTATGCCCATTTAACCGAGCCATTGGACCTGATGACTATGGCTGATGTGGCAGGTATATCTCAATATCATCTGCACCGAATTTATACCAGTATCTATGGCGAAAGCATTAGCAACATGATTAAACGTTTACGTCTTCATAAAGCTGCTGGCAACTTGATTAATACGACGATGGGAATCGATCAAGTGGCAAGTATATCCGGTTATCGTCATTTGCAATCGTTTACCCGTGCTTTTAGTGCTGAGTTTGGTGCGCCACCGGCTAATTTTCGTCAACAAAGACGTGATTTAGCGGGCATCAAGCCATTCATCTTATTGACGCCACAAAATGTGGTAAGGGAGAAGACCAGTATGCAAGATGCGAATGCACAATCAGAATTTTTGGTGACAATAACGAACCTTGAAAAGCCATTAGGACTTGTTGTTTACCCTCACGAGGGCTCGTACATGAATATAGGCCAAGCTTTTGAGAAACTTTCGGGCTGGGCCGGTATGCGACAATTATTCGATCAAAATACGCGGATGATGGCCGTTTATTTTCATGACCCAGATAACACACCTGAACAAGACCTTAGGTCGTTGGCAGGGATAACCGTCTCCTCAGAAAAATGTCCTAGTTTAGAGGCCCCCTTTGAAACTTATGACATCAGCACAGGGAAATATGCGGTATTAAGGTTTAAAGGCCCTTATGCGGATATGCACAGGGCATATCGTTGGTTTTTTGGGGATTGGCTGTCTGATTCAGATCACGAAGTGGCTGACAAACCACCGTTTGAAGAATATTTGAATGACCCGAGACAGGTCCCACCCAGTGAATTATTAACCGATATTTATATGCCACTTAAATAATGCCATCAGGGATAAATCGTTAACGCAGCGATTTATCCCTAGGGATCTAGCTTGGTTTAGGCGAGACGACGAAACTGCTTTACTAGGGAATCTTGCTCATCTAGTTGCTGACTCAAACTATTACATTCATTGACGGTTTCGTTTGCTAATGACGCCGTGCTACTACAGACATCATTGATGAATTTGATATTGTTATTCATCTCACTTGATACCTGGGCAAGTTCTTGAATTGCGCTGGCAATTTGATCATTCTTATTTGAAATATCACTTACTTGAGCGGATGATGCTCTTAGTTTATCCCCCGTACGTTTTGCGCTTTCTACGCATATCCCTGCTTGTTTATTACCTTCTGCCATGGAAGAAACCGCATTGATAGTTGCCTCCTGTATTTGGCCAATAACAGCCTGAATCTCTTTGGTTGAATCTTGGCTGCGTTTTGCGAGCGTACGTACTTCATCAGCTACCACGGCAAAACCTCGTCCTTGTTCGCCAGCTCTGGCGGCTTCAATCGCGGCATTTAATGCCAACAGATTAGTTTGCTCAGCGACCCCTTCTATCACATTTAATACATCATTAATGGTTTTACCGTGCTCCTCTAATTGGGTAATTACCTTAGATGCGTTAGTGAGCTGAGACGCCAAACTTTGAATGGCGTTAACGGTTTCGCTAACAGCGAGCAAACCATCTGTTGTTGCTTCATTTGCTTGTTTTGCGGCATCAGACGTATTGATGGCATTTTCTAAAATTTCATTCGCGGTTGTACTCATTTGACTGACTGCCGTCGCGACAAGTTCTGTTTCTTGTATTTGTTGATCTAAATTTTCTGCGGTTTTGGCCCCGTTATTACTTGAAATTTGTGCAGAAGATCCCAGTTGAATGTTTGAATCTTGTATTCTACCGACAATCGCATTAACCTCAAATTGGCGCATTTTTAAGGCGAGTTTTATCTCTGAAATATCATTGACACTGTCATTGTAAATGAGCTCCATCAATGGGTTATCAAATATCTTACGGGCTTCAATACTAAGCGCTTCAAGAGGGCGTGTTAACCAAAATAGAGTTAAAATGCTGCTACAAAATAGAAACCCTAGTGCGGCAATAGAAGAAAAACCTTGTATGTAAAGTGCTGCAAGTAAACAAGGTAGAAGTGTTAACGCGGCTCTTTGCCATAGACGAGTTCGTGGCATTTTAAGTTGAATAGGCATCTTACCTGAACGGATTTGAGCGTAGACTCTGTCAGCATTGACAACATGCTCTCTTGTCGGTGTCAGGCGTACTGATTGGTACTCTGTAGTTTTACCATTTTGAGTAATAGGGGACGCAAATGCGTCTACCCAATAATGGTCGCCATTCTTACACCTATTTTTAACTAATCCCATCCAAGGTTTTTGCTCTTCTAGATTTTTCCATAGATTTTGAAACGCCTCTGGCGGCATGTCTGGGTGGCGAACAATATTGTGAGGCTGGCCAAGAAGCTCTTTTTCACTAAACCCAGATAGGCTGATAAAGTCCTTACTGACATGAGTGATGTGGCTCGAAGGCGAAACAATCGACAGAATATTGAAGTCTTTTGGGTAAGTCTGTTCTTTGCCTGTCACCGGGTTATTTGTACTCATAATTTTCTCAATAAATTAAAGACGATTAGTGTTGCAACTGAGGTGAATTTTTCCCTATATAAGCTTTGTTTTGAATGGTTTAAGGGAGATTATTTGTTGTTATTCGTAGCTTAAGTTTGGCCAGAATAGTTTCAATGTAAGTTTATGTTTTAAATATGATTTAGGTCATTTATGATACGAATTATTAAAAAATAGTTAGCTGACTAGTATAACGAGCACTTAGTTTCTATATTTAAAGAATCACAAAATTATTAGTTTTAAGCCAAATCCTAAAGAAATGGCCTTTAAGAAAAAAAGGGAATTGATATGAAGTCTTCTGATTTATCTATCCGTGCCAGATTGTTGATAGGTAACGCTGTTACCGTTTCAATTTTGATTATTCTTTGTTCGTTTGTATGGAATGCGATTAACACTCTTAATAGTACTGCGAATATGGTCGAACACACTTATGAAGTTATCGATGATTCGAATGGCTTAGTTAATTCAATGGTTGACCAAGAAACGGGTTTACGAGGTTTTGCAGTGGGCGGGCAAGAGGATTATTTGGAACCTTATTATGCCGGCAAAAAAAGTTTTTCTATTTTTCTTGAGCAAGCAAAACAGCTCACCAGTGATAATCCAACACAGCAACAGAGGTTTGATGACGTTGCAAAGGATGCAGCTAATTGGCAGGCTTATGCTGAGACTATGATTACTCTTCGTAAAGATATCGCTAAAGGCGAGGATACTAACCAGGTTTTGAGAGCGCTTATTAATTCGGGTGTTGGTAAGAAAAAAATGGATGGTCTAAGAGCCGATATTAAGAATGGTAATTTTGCCGAGAAAGGTGATCAGCTATTAGGTGCTATGGTCAACATGGAAACTGGTTTGAGGGGCTTTATGCTTAATCGCGACGAAGCTTTTTTAGAACCTTATCTAGCTGGGCAAGCAACTCTAAAAAGTATTCTACCCAGTATCAGAGGGACAAAGTTGGCCGCGAATGCTCAAGGTTGGATGAATGATTATGCCCAAAAGGCGATCGAACTTGTCCGAAATGCGAACCAGTATAAAGTGATGCAGACCCTTTACACTGAGTTCTCTAAAAAGCAAGGTAAAGCATTTATGGATGGTCTAAGGGCCAAGGTTAGTGTCATCGTTCAAGAGGAGCAAAGTTTAATGGCTCTGCGTAAAGAAGCTGCTCATGATGCTTCTGGTTTCGTTGTATATGTCATTATTATTGGTGGCCTTATCGCGATAATTATGTCTTTAACCATTGGTATTTTGATTTCTAATAGCATCACCAACCCTATCGGTCGCGCCGTTGTTATTGCGAATCAAATCGCGAGAGGTGATTTGACCGTAGAGGTAGATACGAGTGGTAAAGATGAGGTCGGAAAACTGCTGTCTGCGTTACAATTAACTGTCACAAGTCTAAAAGCTATTATGGGGAATATTTCTGATGCGAGTACACGTCTCGGTGGTGCATCAGGCCATTTATCAAGTGTGACGCAAAATACCAGTGTAGGGGCTCGTGAGCAGTTACAAATGACAGATCTGGTTGCGACCGCAATGCATGAAATGGCAACCACGGTACAAGAAGTTGCGCGTAGTGCTGGTTTGGCCGCTGAGTCAGCTAATGAAGCCAATGACGAAGCAAAAACCGGTATAGAGGTATCAAAAAATACCATTGAAGTGATTAGCAAACTTGAAGGTGAGATCACCCAGACCTCGACAAAACTAAGCTCACTAGCGGATGAAGCGAATAACATAGGCGGAATTCTCGATGTTATTCGAGGCATCGCAGACCAGACAAATTTATTGGCTTTGAATGCGGCAATAGAAGCGGCACGCGCGGGTGAACAGGGTCGTGGTTTTGCCGTAGTTGCCGATGAAGTCAGAAGCTTGGCTAAGCGTACGCAAGAATCTACAGAAGAGATTCAAGGTTTGATTGAGCGTCTTCAAAAAGGCACAGGCGAGGCGGTTGTCACCATGGATAGAAGCCGTACCTTTGTTGAATCCAGTGTGAAAGAAGCAGAGCGTTCAGGCCAGGTGCTTGATAGCATTTCGCTTGCGATTGATAAAATTAACGATATGAATGCGCAGATTGCCAGTTCTTCTGAACAACAAAGGGCAACAGCAGAAAGTATTAATCAGAATGTAGTGACAGTAAAAGATATCTCAGAAAAGAGTGCATCGGATGCCGACACCAGTGTGGAATCGAGTAATGAACTGGCTGAAATTTCTGATACATTAAGAGGCATAGTGAGTAAATTTAAAATAGTTTAACAGGAATTCGCGTTTTACTTTTTGAAGAAAAGTCTATTTTAAGCCTGTTATAATGAGAATTATGACAGGCTTTTTAGGTTTTAAAATTCAACATAATTGAGCTATTCATAGTTGAACTAACTAAGAATATAACTCTCTGATAAGTTTATTATTAATAGCAAAGTAACTGAAACCTCAAATCGTTTAATGCTAGTTTGCTTACCTAAATGTCTTAAGGCTTAGTTAAGCTAAGCTAATTAGTATAGAAACAAACTCAACCTGGATACCTTAATGAAATTACTGATTAGCTTAATGATTGTATTAATGGCAAGTTTTGCCAATGCCTTTTCTTATACACATAGCTTGAGTGAAGCTGAATTACAGCAAGAAATCGAAAAAGTGATGCCGATTGTTAAGAAAAAATACTTTTTAACAATGACCTTATCAAACCCAAAAATCAACCTGATTGAGGGCTCTAATGAACTGGGTCTTAGATCTGATATCAATGTGAGTGCACCTGGTGTTATGAAGGGAGATGGGAGGGCGCACATTGTTGGCAAACTTGAATATAATCAGGCGCAAGGTGCCTTTTACTTTAAAAAAGCACGTTTGCTTGAATTAACCATGAAGGGTATACCACCAGATATCCTCCCTGATATTAAAAAAGCAGCGCAATCTAGCTTAACCAGAAGCCTGTCAAAACGACCTATTTATGTCTTAAAAGATAATGATATTAAACAGCAGATAGCGAAATCAACTTTGCAATCTATCGAGGTGAAAAATCAAGCGCTGCACCTTACCTTTAGTGTTTTATAGGTGCGAATGTGCCTTACTCATTTTTAATTAACAAGGGTAGCCACCGACTGAATGTTTATTGCATCATGTCGCCAGAACTCTAAATCACAATCAATTAAGCGTCCATTTTGATCATAATTAACCCTTTCTACTAACATGGCGGAACTACCTGAGGTTGCTCTTAGTGCCAGTGCTATCTCGCCTCGTAAAGAGGTGCTACGAATATGATAACGGGTACGACAATACAAGGTGTCGTACTCATCTTTATAGGTTTGAGTCAGAGATTCGGTAAAGGCTGAAAGCAATAATTGTGGAAAATAATCAGCGATCACATAGTTGATTGTGACAGCAACCGGCCTTTCATCCAAAAAGCGTAATCGTTCTAATCGATATACTTGAGTGCCAGGTTCAAGTGCCAGTAACTTTGCAGCATCCTTTGGGCAAGGTATTAGTTCAGCGTTTAATAATTCAGACCTAGGTTGGCGCTTGGCGTTAAGCGCCATGGTTTTAAAGTTATCTGTATTTGTTGGGTCATAAATCAGAGGCTTAGGAGAGACAAACCAACCGCGTCTATCTTCACGAAATATCTTACCATCAGACTCTAATAAGGATAACGCTTCTCTCAATGTTACCCGACTGGTATTGAAGCTTTCAGCTAACTTTCTTTCTGCAGGAAGCTTAGCGCCGCCAACCAGTAATCCTGATTCAATTTGATCATTAATGGCTTCCATTATTTTGAGATACTGCAAAAAATACGTCCTATTGTTAAAAACTCGCTAAGTGATTTTTGAGATGATAACAAAGCTTTTCTCTTTGCAAAAGCGCGTCGATTACTTAAACATAGAGTGCCATGTGATCGAGCACGGTGAACTTAATGCACTCAGTGCTAGTATGATAGATGGGGTTTTAACAAAGGCTTGAAGCCCGAGTCTCTAAAATTACTGAGCTAAACTAGTATTTTAAGTCACTGTAATCAGAGGTTTTTTACTTTATTTTCACCTTCTTGTGAGCAGGGCCTTCCACTCCCTGTAAAAGCTAGTCACACTCAAGGCGATTTTTAATTATCGGTTAATAACAAGGACGTCGTTTTGCTATCTCGTTTTCTTTGGTTGGTTCCTTTTCTGTTTGTTTTTCTCTGGAGTACAGGGTTTATCGGGGCTAAATATGCCTTAGACTATATAGAACCCTTTACCCTATTAATGGTTCGTATGGTGATAACCCTTATATTATTAGGGATTATGTCTTTTTTTTGGGTGAAAAAATGGCCTTCAAAAAAAGAAGTTGGCCATCAAATGGTCGCTGGTTTTTTGATTCATGGCGTGTATTTATCCGGTGTATTTGCAGCCATTAAGGTAGGGTTACCTGCAGGTATTACCGCCATTATTGTGGGCGGTCAACCTATATTAACCGTTGTATTGAGCTGGTTTCTCTTTAAACATCGTCTTACGTCACGCCAAACCTTAGGTTTTTTATTTGGTCTAATCGGTGTCATTGCCACCGTTATATTAACTAAGGGTGTGTCTGACTTTAGTTTCTCAGTATGGGCTGTTTTATATGCTGTGATTGCCTTATTAGCGATTACCATAGGCAGTCTGTATCAAAAACACTTTGGCACAAAAGTAGAATTAATAGCGGCTAATTTTTGGCAATATGTGGGCAGTCTTATCCTTGTCAGCTTTTTGTCTTTTAGCTTTGAAAGTCAACAAATCGAATGGTCTTGGACCTTAATACTGGCGCTTACTTGGCTGATTTTAGTGTTATCTATCATGGCTACCTTCTTATTGCTTTATCTAATAAGAGAAGGGGAGGCATCTCAAGTCGCCAGTTATTTCTATTTAGTGCCACCCGTAGCAAGCTTGAATGCTTGGATTCTGTTTGATGAAACCTTGGTACCTGCAGCGTTAGTTGCCATGATATTGACTGTGTTTGGGGTGTACCTAGTTACCTCAACGAAAAGGCGCTAATAGGGAAGCGCCTTAATCGGAATATTCAGTCCCACTTTAACATTGTCCATTACTACGTTTGAATGAAACTTTTGGATATTATCGTTACTGAAAAATAACCTTTGAGTGATTGCTTCATACTCATGCATCGTTTGGGCAGTGATGACGAGAATAAAATCAGCATTACCAGTAACGTAATAACACTGCTGTACTTCTTCGTGACTTAACATAGCGTGCTTAAATTTCTCTATTTCGTCACTGCCACCCCGCTTCACTATGACTTCCACCAGTATGGTGACATAACCGCCTAAGGCTTTGCTGTCTACGATGGCGACTTCTTTCTCTATGATGCCAAGTTCTCTTAGTTTTTTAATCCGCCTTTGGCAGGCGGTCGCAGATAGACCAATATCAGCCCCCATTTGCTCTGTGCTTGTACGACAGTTATTTTGCATGATTTTAAGTATTTGATGATCAAAGTTATCCATTGGGTATATTTTCCTCTTAAATTCAGAATTTACGCATAATAAAATCTTATTTGAGTGTTCTTTTGTGCGCAACGTTTTCTTCCTTCTTTTAAGATTTGTCCATTGAATTTATTGAAATAAAGCCATTTTACGTTTTAATGGAGGAAGGGTTATGGGTCAACTAGATCGCAATCAAATTATCGGTATTATCTTTGGTATTAGCGCGACGGTAATCTGGGCCGGGTGGCCTGTGTTATCAAAAATCGCCACCAATAATCAACTACAGCCTTATGATATTACAGTCTTAAGGTTTACCATCTCAGGTCTTGCGCTCTTGCCTTTATGCATTATACGTTGGGCAAGGTTAAGAGCGATCGCACTCAAAGGTGTAATACTTGCTATTGGTGCAGGGGCACCTTATGTATTGTTAGGTACCTCTGGTTTGGCATATGCGCCAACGTCGCATTTTAGCATTATCATGCCAACGTCTATGTTGCTATTTACCACCATTGGAAGTGTCCTATGGTTAGGAGATAAGCTAACTCTCGGTCGTATTATTGGGGTTGGTTTGATAATTTCAGGGGTGTTGTTTGTAGGAGGTAATAGTCTTGCGAACCTCTCTATGCAAGATACCTTGATAGGCGATTTAATGTTTTTAGGTTGTGGCTTCTTATGGGCTATTTATACCTTGCTTGCTAAGTATTGGAAGATTAATCCTTGGGATGCCACTATCCTAGTGTCTATGGTGTCTGCCTGTTTATATTTGCCTTTTTATATTTATAATTTTGGGACTCAAGTGTTTGACGTTGCTTCTGATACCTTACTAATACAAGGATTATACCAAGGGCTATTTGCATCCATTGGCGCTTTGTATTTGTACTCAAAAGCGGTGAGCATATTGGGCGCTGCCAAAGGTGCAATATTTTCTGTATTACTGCCGCCATTGTCCCTTTTGTTAGCGTCGTTCTTATTAGATGAAGGGCTTACTTGGGTAGAAGTAGTGGGTCTGATGTTGGTGTGTGCTGGGATGCTCTTTGCGTTCGAGATTTTCCGTTTACCAAGGCGTTTTACTAAGGTTAATTCTCCAACATCCCATCAAGATGGTTAACAGAAAACCGGTTAGACGTTAGATCATTGCTTATTCAAACCAGTAATCGTGTCAGCGGGAGGGCAAGTACAGCCTTCCCTAATGACTACCAAAATCAGCGGCGTATAATTGTATCCATTCTTGAGCCGCTGCATTACTGTCTAACTCTCGACCTTCCTCTTCCAATATACGCAATTTATATTGTTCAATATGGCAAATCTGTTGCACCATACGCACCTTAAACATTTCATTATTGTCAGTGAATTTGATCCCGACTTCATAACGTGGATTCTTGCAGTTATCGTCGCAAAGCTTTACCCAAACAACCTTCCCCTGACCGTAGTAAGGAGGGTCAATTGTGGTAATATTGATATCGACAATCATGCCAACTTCGATTGGCGAATATAAAAAACACGATAATCCGCCTTCACTTAAGTCCTTCATATCACACTCTTCTTCCTTGCTCAAAGTTGCTGTTTTGACACAAATTGGAATATCAGTAGGGTGTCTAAAAAAACGCCTCATCTATTTCTCCAACTAATTACAGAGCAATCTTTCTCACAAGGTAAGTATAGTCAGATAAAGGTGACTTTGAGTGCTAATTTGTTGTCTTTAAATGGCATAAAGTGGCTTTTTGTAATTAATATTCATGAATATTTGAATTATTTTAAGTCATTGAAATAGTACTTTTGCTTGTTTTTCTTAGGCTTGATCGGGCACTGTCATCAGTGCATTAGAGATCACCATTGATGGTTATGGTGTAATAGATAATCCTTCTGCTATTCCCGTCTTAGTGAATTGCTTGCTCGCAACGGATTTTTGCTAAAATCATGATTACTAGATTAATAAATAAGATAAGAAAAAACGCAACCTCTATTTAGACGTTGCGGTTTTGTTTAGTTATCAAACAAAGGGTGAGGTTAAATTCGCGTACCACCATCGACTTCAATTACGCGGCCGCTGATAAAATCATTCTCAAAAATAAATGAAACAGCTTGTGCTATTTCTTGAGGTGTTCCCATGCGTTTTAAGGGGGACATTTGAGCGGCCTGATCATAGGCTTTTTGTGGCATTTGAGCAGTCATTTCAGTTTCGATAAAACCAGGTGCAATGGCCCCTGTTCGAATATCATAACGAGCTAACTCTTGCGCCCATGCCGTGGTCATAGCAACGACACCAGCTTTGGCTGCACTGTAATTCGTTTGGCCAAAATTACCCGCACGGCTGATACTTGATATATTAACAATCACCCCACCACGACCCGATTGAACCATGTGTGAGGCGGCTTCACGACCACATAAAAAGACACCACTTAAGTTAACATCAATCACTGATTGAAATTGATCTAACGACATTTTTTTCATCTCGCCGTCTTTGAACTTAATTAATAAGCCGTCCCGCAATATACCTGCGTTATTGACTAAACCATCAATACGTGAGAAATCATTGTTTATTTGTTGGAACAACTTCTCCACATCGGCTTCATTTGATACGTTGCAGGCATAGCCTTTTGCATCCGTAATCATGGATGCAGCATGATCCACACTATCAAAATCAATATCAACTAATGCTATTTTTGCACCTTTTTCTGCAAGGTGTTCAGCCATGGCTAAGCCTAAACCTCGGGCAGCACCTGTAATAACAATGACTTTATTATTTATATCCAAGCGATTTCTCCTATTGATAGAAAGAAGGTGAATACATTTATTATTTTGTTGTGATATCACACCTGATGGCATTAATAATGTATCGACCAACTTATCTTAGTTGTTTTACTAGATTAGCTAAATAGTCCAAAAGTACGACATTTTCAGAAAATTTGAAATAGGCCTAATTTGCTATTTTCCCAATTATTGCCCCGTTTTATTCGCAGAAGAGATAAACTTAAATTGCGCTTGAGAAGAGCAACTGGACTTTAATAAATTTTCGAAATCTTGTTTTGGCATAGGTGTCGCAAATAAATAACCTTGACCATAATCACAGCCTATATCCATCAAAAGCCGCCTTTGTTCTTCCGTCTCTATCCCTTCAGCAATCACCGCCAAGCCTAACTTATGAGCCATGATGATAATGGCCTCACACAGTTCTAACTGTTGTGAATGTTTAGCAAGATGAGTGATAAAACTTTTATCGATTTTAATGAAGTCGATGTCAAACTTATTAAGATGGGACAAAGAGGAATAGCCAGTACCAAAATCATCTAAAGCAACTTGAATACCTTGCCGACCAAATTGCATCAATTTTTCTTCAATATGACTATTCTCCTTCATTATCATGCTTTCTGTAATTTCAATAATAATATTATGAGGGTCGAGTTTTAACGCTTCAAGATGGTCAAACCAAGAGTTCATTGTGCTGGTTTTATATTGGTATTGGGCAGGAGAGGTGTTTACGCTCATGGTCAACTCAATATCTAATTCATCCATCCACACTTTTAACTGACTGCTGGCAGTTTTAAATACCCAGTCACCGATATCAATAATATGGCTGGTTTCTTCCGCGATCTTAATAAAATCAAGTGGCATAGTGAGACCATGAATAGGGTGGTTCCAACGAATTAATGCTTCCGCTTTTTTGATTTCACCGGTATTGAGAACCACAATCGGTTGATAGTGTAATTCAAATTCATGTTCTTCTAATGCGGATCTTAAGTCGCTTATAACCTGCATTCTATACAGGATGTCTTGATGTAACTTTTGAGTGAAAAGCTGATATTGGTTACGTCCATAAGCTTTGGCTGAGAACATAGCTTCATCGGCATACCTTAATAATGCGTCGCTGTTTTTTGCGTGTTTGGGGTAAAGGCTAATACCAATACTGACAGAGATATAGAGTTTGTCTTTATTAAAGCTAAAAGGCGTTTCAAGCGCGAGCAAAATACTTTGGGCAAGCATTTCTAATTGCCCTTTATCATTGAACTGATTCACGATAATGGTAAATTCATCACCGCCTAAACGATAAATGACATGCTTGTCTTGGATAACACTTGATAGCCGACTAGCGACTTCTATCAAAAGTTGATCACCGACATCGTGGCCATGAAAGTCATTAATAGCTTTAAAGTCATCTAAATCTAAGTATAAGAGTGCGAGTTTATGTTGTTTTTTATTGGCTTCATCGAGTGCAGATTGAACCTTCCCCATAAAATTACGTCGGTTAGGAAGGTTCGTTAATGAGTCTAAGTTTGCCTGTTTCCAGATAGTATTTTTGGCCTCTTGGCTTTCGAGTAAGGCGCTGTCTAGACGGCGGTTTATTTTTAAAGCATATAATAATCCCCCCCCTATGAGGATCAAAATGGCAGCAGCAATAAGCAAAGAGCGATAATAAAAAGCAATACCAACACTTGGTGCCGGATCGTAAAGAAACTCATCCAAATCAAACCCTTGACCTAACATACCAAGGTCTTGGTAAATACTGACAATGTGTTGCCAACGGTCGTGGTTGAAATACCCCATTTCGACTAATACAGGCTGAATTAAGTCGTTCATATTATCGGCTTGAAAACGCATAAATTCGTATGAATAATTCGTTGGGTAATCCCTTAAAATGGTTTGTATTATTTCTTCCTTATTATTCATTGCGTATTGCCAACCTTTTAAACTGGCTTGACGAAATGCCTTAACTCTTTCTGGGTGCTGCTTGATTTCTTTTTCTGAGGTATAGAGGTTATCCCCATAGAAATCGATTCCGAGCGACCTTGGGTTATAACTTTTATAAAAGAGATTTTTTTTCTCTAGAAAAAAAGGCTCATCAATGCTGTAAGCTGAAATAATATCAACCTTGCCATTAATTAAATCGTCAGGGTTAAAGCTATGTTTTAGCACAGTCATTTCATCAATATTAATATTAGCTTGCCTTAAAAAGGCGAGAATTTCAGCGGTTTGTGTTTCCAGCATGGCTGTTTTATTTTGAATGCTGTGAATCCCTTTGGTCATGTCTTTTTCTAGGGTTAACAGAACAACTGGTGAGTGTTGGAAAATAACCGCTAACATGACAACAGGTTTGCCCGAATCACGTGCCTGTAGAAGTGAGTTACTACTCACTCCAAACTGTGCAAAGCCATTTAGCACTGGGGCAATGACATCCTGTCCTGGGATAGCAGGTATGATATTGACATCCAGACCTATCTCTTCATAAAAGCCTTTCTCCTTCGCCGCATAATAGCCCGCAAATTGAAACGCATGTTTCCACTTTAATTGCAAGGTAACTTTTTCTAATGCAGAAACGCTTGGAATATAAATCAAGGAAAGAGAGGTAATAATGAGTAACAGTTTTGCGAGGAAGTTATTCAAGAGATTATCCTTTTCTAAGGGGGCTCTTAACCAGACCATTGAGTGGTTAATTCTGACCGCATTGAAAAAGTATAATCCCTAATTTAAAAAAGTGAGTCGTCATAGACAATAAGTTACAGCCTATTGCGTTAATTTACCTTTATTAACTGATGGTTTGCCTGATAAATATTTAACATTAATAATGCCGCGAAAAGCATCAATAAGCTAATAACACCAAAACCAAGTTGAGTCGCATCAAATTGGCTTAATATCGCGATAAGCCCATAACCTAAACTCTGAAAAAAAGAGCTAAACATATGTAAAAAACCTTCTATTCGTCCCCTTTCGTCCATTTTTATTTCCTTATTCATCTTGTTCATACGACTGATTCGATTTACGGAATTGAAGAAACCCAAACCTAGAGTGAAACTAACGATGATCCAAGGGGAGCTGAAAAGAGATTGGCTAAATAGCAAACAAGCGATAAGGGCAATACTGCTAATCATTAATTTTTCGGTTTCATACTTAGCTAATAAATAACGTATGAGCAAACCTGAAATGAGCGCACCTATACCAAAGCTAAGTTTCCAACTTGCAAACCAATGAGCGCTAAAACCTTGTTCGTAAAAATAGATGGGAACAAGCTTTACTAAAAAGGTCAGTACAGGATATGAAAGACAGGATAGGGCGAGAAACCCCAATAATTGACTTTGTTTTAAGACGATCCTTCTTGTTTCTAAGAGTTGATTAAAAAATTGAGAGCCGTGTTTTAGTCGAACTTGTCTTTGATAAGGCATCACTGAGAAACATAATGCGGCAATCAATGACGAGAGTGCAGCGACCGAAGCAAATTCAAACATACCCCATTGTTCAAGTAATATAATGCCACTGGCCCCAGCTCCAAGGGTTGTTATTTGCATAATGATTTCTTGGTAGCTGGTGATTTTAGGGTATTCACTTTGGCTGAAGTTTTCTTGAATAAAAGCGTTATTTGTTTTCCATGCAAGGTCGTTACTACACCAAAATACAATTTGAGAAAATATTAGTATCAATAATGGCTGCCAATCATAAATAAAGGCAAACAAAACAAGCATGGCCGTTAGCGCTTGTATCAACTGTACTAATAAAAGGATTAGTTTACGTGAATGGATATCAATCAAAGTGGATAACAAAGGGCTGAGGCAGAAGGATAATAAGGTGCTGGCCAATGCACTTAAAGCCACTAAACTACCACTTTGTGTTTGCTCAAGCATGATCCAGGGGAGTGCCAGCATAAACATACCAGACGATATGCCATCAAAAAAACGACCTGAGAGAAATGTGGTGTATTTGCTTGGCATAGACTGTCCTTGGTATTGAAAATGAAGTGGGTCAAGTCTAAAAGCTCAAGTTAAGGTGAGGTAAAGGGGGCGTGACGTCTTTTCTGATTGATAAAAACTATGAATTTAATAAATTAATTTAATCAGTAAGCGGCTTTTGTGAGTAAATTAAAACCTATAAAAACGAATAGGGTTAAGAAGAGAAAGGGCAAAAAGGTATCAGCAAAAGAGAAAAAAAGGGAAGCCCTGGTTGTCCATGACTTCCCAAAAGAAGCAAACAAGCACTCGTGTTTGCTTAGCTCAATAACAAAAAAACCTAGCGGGAGGGTTTAAAGCTGGCTTGATTTTTATTGAGAAAGGCGTGCATCGCAACCTGTCTGTCCTGACCTGCAAAAGTTAGGGCAAATGCTTTAGTCTCTAAAGACAAAGCATGGGTTAATGGCAAGTTTAGCCCCTCATGGATTAATTCTTTAATTGCAGCTAATGCATAGGGGCTCTTATCTATTAAGCGTCTGGCAAGCTCTAAGCCTTCTAGGGCTAGCTCATCCGCTGGATATTGATGGTTTATGAGCCCGAGTTGTAGTGCTTCATTACTATTGATACTTCGCCCTGTCATGATGAGCTCTAGGGCTTGATTGGGTCCGATTTTACGTGCTAATTTTTGGCTACCACCAAACCCTGGTAATATACCTAAATTGACTTCAGGTTGAGCAAAGCTGGCTGTCTCTGCTGCCAAAATAAAATCACAGCTTAATGCCAACTCGCAACCGCCTCCCAAGGCGTAACCATTTACAAGGGCTATGACAGGTATTTTAAGCTGACTTAATCGACTGAATGTTTGATTGCCATAACTTGAAAATACCTCTGCTTGCTGGGCATCAAGTTGTGCCATATAAGCAATATCAGCTCCTGCGACAAAGGCTTTTTTACCCATGCCTGTAATCAATAGAGTACGAACCTCAGAGTCTTGTTCGATTAAATCAAGACAGGTATTCATCTCTTCAAGGCATACAAGGTTAAGTGCATTTAATACTTTTGGGCGATTGATACTGAGTTGATAGATTCCCTGTTCGATTTCTGAAAATACTAAGGTTTGATAGTCTGGATGGGCTCTCGAATGGAATGTCATGATTTACCCCTGTGCCTTGCCATCTAGATATTGATAAAAACCATGGCTTGTTTTACGCCCTAATCGACCCGCATTTACCATTTGGACTAACAATGGGCAAGGGCGATACTTGCTGTCTTTAAAGCCTTCATAAAGAACTTCCATAATACTTAGGCAGGTATCTAGGCCAATAAGGTCAGCTAATGCTAATGGCCCCATTTTATGATTCATACCCAATTGACTTATGGTGTCAATTTCACGAGCACTGGCAATGCCCTCATGCAGACAGAAAATAGCCTCATTAATCATGGGAATTAGAATGCGATTGGCAGCAAAACCCGGCATATCTTCCACTTTAACCGGGGTCTTATTCAATTTTTTAACGAGTGCGTAGCAGCTAACAAAAATATCAGCGTCCGTTTGTAATGCGGGAATAACTTCGACCAACTTCATTTGAGGCACAGGGTTCATAAAATGAATGCCAATCACGCGATTGGGTCTTTGGGTAACGCTGGCCAGTTTACTAATGGAAATAGAGGAGGTATTAGAAGCTAGGATGCACTCTGCTTTGCAGACTTCATCTAATTGTTTGAATAACTCACATTTAATTTTTTCATTCTCGATAATAGCCTCAATGACAAGGTCGCAATCAGCCATTGATGTCAGGTCTTGGTGACAACTAATGCGAGATAATGAGCGCTCTTTATCACTCTGACTTATCAGATTTTTATTGAGAAGATAATTCAAATTCTTATCAACGCTGGTTATAGCCTTGTCCAGAGCAAGGTTATTCTTGTCACATAATAAAACCTGATAACCCGCTTGAGCTAAAACTTGGGCTATGCCATTTCCCATTTGTCCTGCACCGATAACACCAACCGTTAAAATGTCCATTAGCACCTCTAATCAATAAATTTTTGTTTGAGTGTGGGCATCTTCTTGCTTTGAGTAAAATGAGATTTTTTTCACAACTGGTCTAAATAACTAACCAGTATATTTTTATAGATCTTGCGATTACTTTAGTGATATAGATTATTTTTATAGCAGCAAAATAAATATGTTTGCTCCATTTATGCCTAAACTTTTATTGAGCTAGAATCCATTTTCTATACTGAGATCGAATGCTCTTAACTTAGCCAGTGAAAATATATTATGAATAGAAAATTACCGTCTCTTAAATCATTACGCGTATTTGAATCGGTTGCCCGCAATAAAAGCTTCCGTAAAGCTGCGGATGAACTGTGTGTAACGCATTCAGCAGTGAGCCATCAAATTAAATTGTTAGAGCAAGAGTTGGATGTATTTTTATTCCAACGTAATGGCCGCTCAATTAGTCTGACAAAGCAGGGTGAGTTTTTATACCCTGTGATCAATGATAGTTTTGACAATATGGCCGAAGCCGTGGCTTGCTTAAAATCAGCTAGTAAGACTAAGACATTGACAGTGCAGACATATGTCACCTTTGGAACAGTGTGGCTGATCCCTAATCTGAATGACTTTCAAGCAAAATATCCGGATATTAGGGTCAGAATATCCATCTCATTTGTAGACGTTGATTTTGATAAAGACGACGTTGATCTAGGTATTATCATGGGTGAACCCTCCTGGTCACATCTTGATTACCAATATTTATTTGATATGGAAATTTTCCCTGTTTGCTCACCTGAAATGATTGATAAGGGTAAGCTTACTAAGCCTGAAGATTTAAAAAACCATAACTTAATTACCGTTGAGCTAGCGCCAAATGACTGGCCCTTATGGCTAAATGAAGTGGGTGTCGATAATAATATAACGAACACTGGGCCTGTAGTAGATAACTATTTACAGGCATTAGAAATGATTTATGACGGTAAAAGTGTGGTGATGGCAAGGGAGGCCTTTGCCAAGCGAGATCTGGATGCAGGGCGTATCATTCGCCCTTTTGATATCTCAGTGATGGAAGTGGGAAGCTGGTATAGCGTTCACCCAAAACAGCAGAACCCAAAACCAGAAATACAGCTATTTAATGACTGGTTATCACAAAAAATCAGTGAAGATTCGAGTTTTATTGTTAATCCATAATGGCAAAATATAACAATGAGATAAGGTTAAAAGCGTCTGCTTTTAGCCTTTTTTTATGTGTGTTTCATCACAGACTCTCTGTCATAGATTGTTTTTATATAAAATATTTTCTGTTTTATTTCTCATCATGAATACTTGATTGGTTAGTTTTATTAACCAGTTCTTGTATTTTTATCAATTTACACTGACTCAGGCTTCAGCGCAGAATCAAGGCATAAAAATAACAGGGTGTTAAGTCAATATCATTGATTCAAACACCTTATGTCTAATCAGCAAAGGTAGTCATTATGTCACCATCAGTGAGCTGTAAAAAATACGGAAGGGTATTAGAAATTACCCTTGATCGTCCGCCGGTTAATGCCATTAATTTGCAAACCAGTACCGACCTTTATCATGCTTTTAAAATGCTGCAAGAGGACGATGAACTCTACGTCGGCATCATTACTAATAAGGGTGGGCGCTACTTCAGTGCGGGTTGGGACCTTAAAGAATTTGCCGATAAGGGTGATGAGATGCTTGAGTCGGCTGATTATGATTTAGGCCCAGGTGGTTTAGGAGGCATGAGCGAATATTGGGGATTGAAAAAGCCCATTATTGCGGCTGTGACAGGCAGTGCTATTGGTGGCGGTTTTGAAATGTTGCTCTCGGCGGACATCATTTTAGCGGCGAAAGAGGTTGAGTTTTGGTTACCTGAAGCCAAATTGGGCTTCTTACCCGATGGGGGCGGTCTGCAGCAACTCCCTAAGCGTTTGCCTTATAACCTAGCATCCGAGCTGATGTTAACAGGGCGAAAGTTGGGCATGGCAGAAGCGAGACACCATGGCCTAGTTGCACAAGTATTAGAAGCTTATCAGGTTTTACCCCGCGCCCATGAAATGGCTGCTGAGATTGCTCAAGCGGCACCATTACCTTTGCAAGCCTTAAAAGAAGTGATGGCGGCGTCGACCGCATTAACAGTGGAAGAAACCTTTTCTCAAACGCGTAAAGCGTGGCAAGGCACAAGCGATTTACCTTTATTCGAAAAAATGTTGAATTCAGAAGATTATTTAGAAGGCTCTCGTGCCTTCTCCGAAAAACGCCCACCTAACTATAAAGGACGCTAAGCCATGACAACAAGCCATTACCTTGATCGACTCTTAAAGCCACAAACGATTGCCTTGGTGGGTGTCTCTCCAAGAGAGGGAACAGTCGGCCATGACATGCTCAAAGTCTTATTAGATGGCGGGTATCAAGGGCAGGTGTTTTTGGTAAACCCCCGCTATGACGAAATAGAAGGGCACAGCTGTTATGCCAGCCTGTCTGATATCCCTGTGGCCATTGATATGGCGGTACTGAGTGTGGCAAGTCATCGTATGGAACCTCTATTTGATGAAGCTATCAGTCTGAATATCGGTGGTGTCACCATTTTTGATTACTGCAAACTAGAAGAAGAGGCGAGCCCAACCCTATTGGAGCGTTTAGCTTATAAAGCAAAACAAGCGAATATGCCGATTTGTGGTGGTAACTGTATGGGTTATTACAACTTCGATAATAATGCTTATATCAGCTTTCAATCTCCAGGCGAGCGTAAAGCGGGGCATATCTCTTTGATTGCTCACTCTGGCTCTATCTTTGTTTTGCCGACGTCTAATGACAAACGTTTTCGTTTCAATTTAGTGGTTTCAGCAGGTCAAGAGATTGCCACATCATTAGATGAGTATATGGACTTTGCGTTAGAGCAAGACAGTACTCGGGTGCTGGCCATCTTTATGGAAGCGATTCGTAATCCAGAAAACTTTGTCAGAGTATTGGAAAAAGCCAAACATAAAGGCATTCCAGTAGTAGTGACTAAAGTAGGTCGTACTGAAGTTAGCGCTAAGTTAGCGGCCACTCACTCTGGTGCTATTGCCGGTAATAACACGGCATATGAGGCGCTTTTTAAAAAATACGGCGTCATTTGTACAGACTCATTAGACGACCTTATGACCTGTGCTCAAATCTTATCTCAAGGTGGCGAATTAGGGGCAGGGCAGCTGGGTTATATCGGTGATTCGGGTGGCCTGCGTGAATTGTTCGTGGATACCGCAGAGGAATACGACTTAAGTTTTGCTAAGTTAAGTCTTCCGACACTCGATAAGCTCAATAAAAGACTGCCTTTAGGGTTGGATGCTATCAACCCGTTAGATGCCGCAGGCCCTTTTACCCCAGATTATGCTGAAGTCTTTCGCGACAGTGTGCGCTATATCATGGAAGACCCTAATGTGGCCGTGGGTGTGTTTGAGTTTGAAGCCCGCGATGAATTTATCTATATGCCACAATTTATCGACATTGCAAAAGAGGTAAAACAATACTCAAACAAGCCTTTTATTGTGCTTAATACCTTTTCATTAGCCTTGAACGCAGGCATAGCGGAAGATTTAATGGATCATGATATTCCACTGGTTAATGGGGTAGAGAATGCGGTTAAAGCCATCGCCAATTTATTAGCCTATCGTGACCAGCAAGATGGACAAAGAGAACCTGTTGTTCTAGAGGCCCATGCTAAAAGTACTAAGTGGCGAACACTATTAATGAATGGACACGCATTAAGTGAAACCGAGAGCTTAACCCTATTAGCCGATTACGGTCTTAGCATTGCGAATCCGCAAGAGGCCAGCAATCAAGTTGATACCTTAAGAGCTGTTATGCATATGAATTTTCCTGTGGTACTCAAAACAGCGGAGCCTCATATTCATCATAAATCCGATGTGGGAGGCGTAAAGCTTAACCTTAATTCTGTGACTGAGGTGAGTCAGGCTTATGAAGATCTAGCAGATAGATTAGGTTTTCGAGTCACCATAGAACCTATGGTTGGTACTGGTACCGAGCTGGCATTTGGCATGGTCAATGATCCTCAATTTGGTCCCATGGTTATGGTTGGTAGTGGGGGCATTTACATCGAAGTATTAAAGGATCGTATTTTTTCATTGGCACCTTTTGATGAAGTAGAAGCCATGAGAATGATAGATAGCCTTAGAACTCGCCCACTTTTAGCGGGAGTGCGAGGGGCAAAACCTGCTGACCTCAAGCAACTTGCCAAGCAACTGGCTAACTTTTCTCAATTGGCAGCAGAACTTGGCGATGTGATCAGTGAAATTGATGTCAATCCTATCATAGTCAATGAACAGGGCAGCATAGCTGTAGATGCGCTTGTCATAGCTAAGCCACCCGCGACTGAGTTGTCCGCAGCCTAAAGAATTAACACCTTTTAATCATTCACTCACTGATCACTCTCAGTTTTCAGACAGGCTTTTTGCTGCCTGAAAACCCAGTGACAGTGAGTAAAACGAGCAGTTTCTGAAACGGATGGCGAAATAATAGGGATGTAAAACTGCTTATCACAACATAATAACAACAAGGTATGTGTATGAAAAACCAATCAACAGAGCTGGAAGTCGATACTGCTCAAGAGGGCTTTTATAAGGGCTTTAATCTCACGGTTACCCTTACGTCTAAGGCGCTAATCATGGTACTGGTGTTATGGACACTGGCTTTTCCTGAGCAAGCTAAGTCCGTATTATCTAACGTCAATTCGTTTGTACTTGGCTATTTCGGTACCTATTACATTTATGTCATGGCCTTTTTTGCACTCTCTGCCATCGGCTTAGCCATGGTTCCTCGTGTGGGGAACATCACCTTAGGTGGCGTGGGTTCTAAACCCGAATTCTCTCGATTTTCATGGGTATCCATGATGTTTGGCGCGAGTATCGGTGTGGGTATGTTGACCTATTCTACGGGTGAACCAGTTTATCACTTTGCTAATAACCCAGATATTATTGAAGGCATAGTGGCGGCAAAGCAGAGTGAAACCCTAGACTCAGTTTATCGTTACAGCTTCTTGCATTGGGGGTTCTCCGCTTGGGGGCTTTATGCATTGGTTGGCTTAGCACTGGCCTACTTTGGTTTTAACCGAGGCCTACCATTAACCATTCGCTCTGTTTTAACACCCTTGTTCGGTAATAAATTAAATGGCCCTTTAGGACATGTTGTAGATATTACAGCAGTGCTTGCGACCATTTTGGGTATTGCCGTTACCATAGGGTATGGGGTGAGCCAGTTTGCTTCAGGGGTTTATAATATTACCGGTGCCCAATGGATCATGAGTGATGGCGCGCCGACTATGGCTGCCATGATAGTCGCTTTAGTATTTGTCATGTTGCTTTCAACCTTGTCTGCGATAAGTGGTGTAGGTAAAGGTGTTAAATGGCTAAGTAATATTAATATGTCCTTGTCTGGTTTTCTGTTGTTGTTTTTCCTTATTTTCGGTTCGACCTTTTTGGCAATCGAGCTACTAGGTAAAGCAAGCATCGACTACCTGATTAACTTTATCCCTATGACAGTTAATGTAGAAGAAAAAGGCACGGCTCTGGGCGATTGGCAGGCTGGTTGGACTATATTCTACTGGGCTTGGTGGATCGCTTATGCGCCAGCTGTGGGTATCTTCTTCGCACGTATTTCAAAGGGACGTACCATTAGAGAGTTCGTATTAAGCGCGACCCTGATCCCATCATTTGTTTGTTTTATTTGGTTCACTTTTGTAGGTGGTACCGCATTAGATCTTGAATTGTCTGGTCTTGCAGAAGGAAAGATCTTAGGTGCCAATATTTCTGCTCAGATATACGAAACACTTAACGTCATGCTGTCTGAAACCGGCGCTAAATTAATGTCAGCAGTGGTTGTATTGCTATTAATGACCTTCTTAGTGACTTCGGCAGACTCTGCTATTCTCGTTGTCAATACGATTAATGCCGGTGGAAACACGGCGCAATCGCCTCGTTCTCATACCATTGTCTGGGGTGTGTTTTTAACGGCGCTTATTGGTGCCCTGTTAATTGCGGGTGGATTAGGAATCATTAAAACCGCAATGATTATCGGCGCTTTGCCTTTTTCTATCATCATGGTATTGATGACAGTGTCCTTGGTAAAAGCCTTATTGACAGATAAAGTTGAAGAGGATAATGCAGAGTCACTATTAACGGAATCAAGTTAAAAGCAAGATAGGGTAAAAGATAACAAGCACCTGTATTCTATGAAATAGAAGCAGGTGCTTTATAGGTTAGAGAGATTGATTAAAAAGGAAAGAGCATGGCATTAAGTGTGGGTGATGTTGCAAAAAGAGCGGACGTGAAAGTCTCAACCTTACACTTTTATGAAGAGAAAGGTTTATTGCAAAGTTGGCGTAATAGCGGAAACCAAAGGCGCTACGACAGAAATGTACTAAGACGTATTGCCGTGATTAAAACCGCTCAAATGTTAGGTATGAGTTTGGCAGAAATTAAAGCCGCCATGGATCATCTGCCTTCAGATCACGCCCCTAGTAAATCGGAATGGAAGGATATGGCAAATGCCTGGCAATCGGCTTTGGATGTAAAAATCGCAAAGCTACAAGCACTGAGAGATGAGCTTGATACTTGCATAGGCTGTGGTTGCCTTTCCATGACCCAATGTAAATTACGAAACCCAGATGATACCTTGGGTAAAAATGCCAGTGGTCCAGTGCTTTGGGAGAACAAAAGTAAAATACCTAAATGAAACGAATAAAATAACATTTGATTTTATATAGTGCGCTATGTATATTGTTCTTAAGGTTTGATAACTAAGTTAATTTATATAAAATGTTTTCAGTTAATAGATGATAGATTCGAGTAAAAGTATGAATAAATGTGCGCCAGAACTCGATGATTTATTGTGTTTCTCTTTATATTCAACGTCTTTGGCAATGAATAAGCTTTATCGTAAGCTGCTAAAGCCACTAGACATTACCTATTCCCAATATTTGGTATTAGTTAGCCTTTGGGAAAAAGATGAGCAGGCGGTTAACGCCATAGGTGAGCGTTTATATCTTGATTCTGCCACCTTAACACCCTTGCTTAAGCGTATGGAAGCGAGTGACCTTGTGATACGAAAACGTGCACTAAAAGATGAGCGTAGCGTGATAGTAAGCCTCACACAAAAAGCTAAAGAGATGGAACCTAAAGTCGCTGCTATTATGGAACAAGCCTTGTGTGCAGCAAACATGGACATGGCAGAATTTAAAGAAACCAAAGCAAAATTAGAAAAGCTGAGAACGAACCTATTACATAATATGTAATGACTTGGCCTAAAGGTTTATCGAAAGAAGAAGTGGACGCTTCTTTTTTTAAAAGACAATAAGTAGTGCGCTATTAAATAGCTAGCTATTTTAAATATTGAAAATAAAAAACCTAAAGTATCGATCAATACTCAAAAAATAGAGGAATAAAACAATGAAATTAGAAAAAGCAGTCTACACAGCTTATGCAAGTGCAACCGGTGGTCGTGAAGGTCAAGCGCAATCAGATGATGGTAAATTGGATGTGGTACTTTCAACACCAAAAGAACTTGGCGGCGCAGGCGGTGAAGGTACTAACCCTGAACAAATGTTCGCAGCGGGTTATTCTGCTTGCTTTTTAGGTGCGCTTAAATATGTTGCAGGCGTGGAAAAAGTGACTATTCCTGATGACACTAAAGTATCAGCCAGTGTTGGCATTGGCCCAATCCCAACAGGCTTTGGGATCGAAGCCAGCATCACTGTCACTATCCCAGGTCTTGATAAAGACACTGCCACTGCGTTAGTCGAAAAAGCACATGTGGTATGTCCGTACTCTAACGCGACTCGTGGCAATATCAATGTGGATGTGAGAGTCGCTTAGGCTTTCTTATCGCCTTGGCCTAATCTTTAGGTCAAGGCGATAAGCTTTCTATTAGCTCTCATTAGGTTTTGCTGGTGGAGGTAATCTATCTTTTACTGATGGGATAAATTCTTGGCCCTGGGTCTTATCGATTGGCTTTATGTCGTGATGAAGTGCCGCTTTAGCTATCATATTCGCGGCAATAGGGGCGGTAATAATCAAGAATAAAGTAATCAATAATTCGCTAATAGAAAGAGTCTCTTGGCGATAAGATTGAATAATACAAGATGCGATGAGTACACCTGCGATGCCTAATGTGGTTGCCTTAGTTGGTGCGTGTAAACGCATATACACATCGGGCAAGCGCGCTAAACCAATAGAGCCAATTAATAAGAATACCCCACCAAAAATGAGTGTAACGGACGCGATAACTTCTACATAAAAATTCATATTTACCTTCTTATTCTATTATGTCGCCGCGAAGTAAGTATTTGCACAAGGCTGATGTGCTAACAAAACCTAGCATGGCAATGAGTAATGCTGCTTCAAAGTAGATTGCGTGTTCTATGGCAATCCCGTACAGGAGTATCAATGCGATGCCATTGATAAACATGGTATCCAAAGCAAGAATTCGGTCTGGTAAATTGGGGCCAATCAGCAGCCGATATAAATTCAATATTAATGAGGCACACAAGATGAGTCCTACGATTTGAATGGTTATATCTAGCATCCGAATATCTCCTTTAATGGTGCTTCATAACGAGATTTTATTTCTGCAATTAATGCTTCTGAACTCTCTAGGTGCAGAGCATGAATATAGAGCCACTTTTGATCTTCAGAAATGTCGGCACTGACTGTTCCTGGTGTAAGTGAAACAGTACTGGCGAGTAGGGTAATGCCTAGCTCTGATGTAATGTCCAGTGGCACAGCAATAAACCCAGGGTTAAGTTTTTTAACTGGGCCAATGACGAGTAGTGCGACTGTAAAATTCGCGCTAAGAATGTCTCTAAGTACAAGAAACAGATAGGAAATGGCAAGCATTGGCTTTTGAATTCTTGGGCGATCAGTCGTCATACTGTTCACGCCCCATGGAATAATGATGGCCAAAATTGTCGCTAGTAGTAAATGCCCTGCTGAGAGGCTGTTATTTAATAACAGCCAAATAGTGAAGAGCAATAAACTGTGAAAAGGCATTGGCAGCAAGCGAAAGGTAGACGGTTTCATAATGATTCCTCAGGCAGTAGAGGGTACACAGAGACATCCATATTATGAAGGTCTGCAGCAGCTTGCATCACATAGCTAGTCACCGAGCCTCCAAAGATAACCAGTAAAGGGGCTCCTAGGATGAGTAAGCCAATGGCAATGACTTCATAGGGGTGTGCTTTTTCAGCCGCATTTTTATTATTAGGCGCTTTCCAGAAGAGTTTTGATGCCGCTCTTGAGAACATAATGAGAGCAATTAAACTGCTCATCAGAATAACAGGCCAAATCAATAAGCGTGTGCTCATCGATTGGGCGGAATTGAGTACCATGATTTTTCCAATGAAGCCTGAAAAAGGTGGCATCCCTATAATCGTCAAGGCCAAGATAGCGAACCCAAAACCAATGAGTTTTGGTTGCGACAAGGCTCTCGAATTCACTAGCCTATCTTCGGCTTGCCCCCTTTGTTTTGCAATGACATCTGCCAAAAGGAAGAGGCCCGCTGTTACTAGTGTGCTGTGAATAATGTAGTAAAGCGCGCCAGCGGTAGCGAGTTCAGAATGCAATGCGGCGGCAACGAGTAAGGTACCAGCGGAGACGATGACCAAGTTGGCGGTAAGTCGTTTTAATGTGGGGCTCGCTAATACCCCCAATGAACCAATAGAAATCGTGAGAATTGCTAGAGGCCATAACCAAGCGGATGCAAAGTTTGCTAACTCACCCGCATCGTCGCCAAAAATGACGGTAAATACACGAAATATACTGTAAATACCAACCTTTGTCATAATGGCAAACAATGCCGCAACCGGAGCACTGGCAGAAGAGTAGGTTCTAGAAAGCCAGAACTGTAATGGCAACATGGCAGACTTAAGGCCAAATACTATTAATAAGAGCAGTGCGCCAATTTTTGCAAGTATGGTCTCACTTTCAGGGAGTTGGCTGATTTTAACCGCCATATCCGCAATGTTGAGTGTGCCTAATGTGCCATAGAGGATCGCGAGTCCAAACAAAAACAAGCTAGAGCCCAGCAGGTTCATGACCACATAGTGGACAGCCGCTTGGGTTTTGTTCTTACCGCCTGAATGCACTAATAGTGCGTAAGAGGCGATCAGTAGGACTTCGAAAAAGACAAAGAGGTTAAACAAATCTCCGGTTAGAAAGGCGCCATTGATGCCCATCACTTGGAATAAGAAAAGAGGGTGAAAAAACTCACCGCTCTTGTCATGATCTGCACAGGCAAAAATCATGCAGCATAGCGCAAGGAAGCTGGTAAGCAGCACCAATAAGGCAGACATTTTATCGGCAACAAGGGCGATACCAAAAGGCGGCGACCATCCCCCAAGTATATAGAGTTGAGAGCCTTCACTAATAACCGTAAAAACTTGCAAGCTGGCAAGTAGGGTGAGAATAGTTAAGGTACTGATAGATGCAATGCGTAACCACTGAATCCGAGAGGATAAGGGTGGTAAAAGCATGGCAGATGCAACGAGCAAAGGCAGCAAAATAGGAAGAATTGTCCAGTGTTGCATTTAGTTTATTTCTCCTTTTCTATTGGGAGCCGTAGCGGCGGGGATTTCTGTTGGATCTTTTCCATCAACATGGTCATTCCCTAAATCTGCGCGAGCTCTCATGGCTAAAATCAACACAAATGCTGTCATAGCAAAGCCAATAACGATGGCTGTCAGTACCAGCGCTTGTGGTAGAGGGTCTGCATAAATCTCAGACTCGCCTAATATCACGGCACTATCGATAGACAACCGTCCGCTGGCAAAGAGAAATAAATTGACAGCATAAGACAACATGGTAAGCCCTAAAACAACGGAAAAGGTACGTCCACGTAATGTTAAATAAATACCGCATGTGGTGAGAATACCTACACAAAAAGCGTAAATGCCTTCCATTTATTCTTCCTCCTTTTGAACTGGGCGTTCACTGGTCGTTAATTTACCCAGGTTAGCTAAAATGAGCATGGTGGCACCAATGACTGTCAGGTATACGCCTAGATCAAATATCATGGCGCTGGCTAATTCAAACTTACCCACAACCGGCCAGTAAAAATAATCGAACCAAGACGTGAGGAAAGGTCTATCAAAGAACCAGCTGCCCACGCCTGTTAGAGCGGCAATGGCAATGCCGCTACCGATTAATATTTGGTAATCAATTTTGACCCTGTGTTTCATCCAATCAACACCATGAGCAATGTATTGCTGGATAATGGCGACCGATGTAATTAAACCTGCAATAAAACCGCCTCCTGGCATATTGTGTCCACGTAAGAAAATGTATGCCGAGACTAACAGGGCAATGGGTAATAAGCTTTGTGATAAGACGGCTAACATCATGGGGTGTCCGTCATTTGACCATGGACGGCCTTTATAATCACTGCTTGGCATGAAGAGCCTCATACGGGCAATTAGCTTGTAAATACCCAATGCCGCAATGCCTAACACAGTAATTTCTCCCAAAGTATCAAAACCTCGGAAGTCAACTAGGATGACGTTTACCACGTTAGTGCCACCGCCACCGGTTTTACTGTTGGCGATAAAGAAGTCCGAAATACTGGTTAATGGACGAGTCAGCAGGGCGTAACAAATAGTAGCAATCAGACCACCAATAACAGCGGAAAGGCTCAAGTCACGTATGATTCGTCTAGGGTTCGATTGTTTTATTGCTGTTTGAGGCAAAAAGAACAAAGACAGCATGAGCAATACAACCGTAACTACCTCTACCGACAGCTGTGTTAAAGCAAGGTCAGGTGCAGAAAAGCGGGCAAAGGTTAACGAGACGATAAAACCGACGATGGATAAAGAGATTAATGCCAGCATTCGGTGTCTATGGCAAATTGCAGTTGTAATCGCACCAATGATTAATAAAATCGCAGCGGTAACGTCCACAATACTATAGGGCAGCTCTGGGCGAGTGCCTAATGTAGCACTTAAGTCCATCAGAGGACCTGCCATCATAATGACCGCTAAACTAATGAGTAAATAGTTATATCGCTGTAAGGAGTCATTCTCTAGGAGATTAAAGAAGGTGGTCGCACGTTGAATGCTTCTTTGTACCATATCATCGAAAATCTGTTTTGCATCAGTTTCAGAAAAGTTCGCTTGAAAGGCAAATAAAGGTTGTCTGTAGTAATAGATGACTAATCCGCCCGCGGTGGCAATAAAGCTCATTAAAAGCGGGTAATTAAAGCCATGCCAGATGGCTAGGCTGTATTCAGGGACAGGTCCATGTATTGCAGCAGAAGATGCCGCATATAATAAATCCCCGATAATAAACCCTGGGAATATCCCCACTAATAAACACAAGGCTACGAGTATCTCAACGGGAACTCGCATATATCGTGGTGGTTCATGGGGGGTTTTAGGTAAATTAATGGGTTCACCATTAAAGAAAACATCGTGAACAAAACGCGTTGAGTAGGCGACTGCAAAAACGGCACCCACAGTTGCTAATACTGGAATCATCCAAGACAGTGAACCAAGTGCTTCTTGATGCAGGGTTTCGGTGAAGAACATTTCTTTCGATAAGAAACCGTTTAATAGTGGCACACCGGCCATCGAGGATGCTGCCACCATGGCGAGGGTTGCGGTATGAGGCATGTATTTCCATAAACCGTTTAATTGGCGCATATCCCTTGAGCCTGTTTCATGATCAATGATGCCTGCAGCCATGAAAAGCGACGCTTTGAAAGTCGCATGGTTGATAATATGAAAAAGTGCGGCAACAGTCGATAGGTGAGTATCCAAGCCTAAGAGTAAGGTGATTAACCCCAGGTGACTGATGGTGGAATAGGCCAGTAGTCCTTTTAAATCGTGCTTAAACAAGGCGATATATGCCCCAAGCAACAAGGTGCTTAACCCCGTTAGACTGACGATTAAAAACCACATTTCAGTATCCGCTAAGACTGGGTGCATTCGAGCCATTAGGAAGATGCCCGCTTTTACCATGGTGGCTGAATGTAAATAAGCACTGACAGGTGTTGGTGCTGCCATGGCATGTGGTAGCCAAAAATGAAAGGGAAATTGTGCTGATTTTGTGAATGCGCCAAGTAAGAAGAAAATGAGAATAATAGGGTAAGCGCTGTGTGCACGTATGAAGTCGCCGCTGTCTAAAACGACCTGTAATGAATAGCTGCCTACAACATTACCTAAAATGATAATGCCTGCTAGTAGGCACAAACCACCTGCACCTGTGACAGTCAGGGCCATTCTAGCGCCTTTACGGGCTTCTGATTTATGGCCCCAAAAGCTAATGAGTAAGAATGAGCTGATGCTGGTTAATTCCCAAAACATCCACATTTGCAGCATATTGTCCGACAGTACGACGCCTAACATGGAAAACATGAATAACATTAGGAAAGAATAAAACTTACCGATCGAGTCTTTAGCAGACAAGTAATACCTGGCATATAAAATAACCAGTAAGCCAATCCCTAAAATTAAAATGGAGAACAAGAGTGATAAGCCATCTAAACGAAAGGCAATGTTTAGGTCCAGTAGAGGAATCCAGTGAGCAAAAGCATACTGATTTTCGCCATTGAGTACAGCGGGTGTCATTTCTGCGACAAGTAATAAGGCAATAGCAGGGAGAATAGCGGTGAATAATGTACAGATGTTACGGTGGTAACCTGCTGTAAGAAGAGGAACTAAACTGCCTAATAAAGGCAGTAAAGGAAGCCAGAGTAAGGTATTCAACGGTAATGCTCCTGCATTAAAAATGACCAACTGGTCGATGTGTCTACAAATCAAAAATAACGAATTAAAATGACTTAAAAGATAGCTAGAGAATAACATTCATACAAATAAGAGCGGTTTCATGTTTTCAAGACGCCGAATCCAACTCCTTGTTATAAAAGCTACTAATAGTGTTCACAAAGTAAGGTCGAAGTATACAGGTGCTAACCTTGTACTTGAATACTGTTTACAAGGCTTGAAATAGATTTTTTTGGCATTGATATATATAAAGATTATTTATTGAAGAATAAGTGTTGGTATTCAAGAAGATTAGGTCACTGATTTCATAAGTAAAGTAGGAAGTAAAGCATAAATTCATGATGACAATGCCATTCGAGATTAATGAAACATGTGTTGCAGTCATAATAAAGTGGGTGTTTTTGTGTGCCTAATGCATTGAAAGGCAAAAAAAAGAGGTTGGACTTATGATAGCCAACCTCTTTTCAGGGTTTTGGTAACTCTCTTTCTTGAGCCTATGTCAATCAGCTCAGTTGCGGGGAGGCAAGAGAATTAGCCAAATTGGTTCATGGTATTGTCTTTACCAGACGCTTTCAGCGCAGCATCGCCGCAGAAGTAGTCTTTGTGATCATCACCCATGTTAGAGCCAGCCATTGCTTGGTGTTTAACACACGCAATGCCTTGACGAATTTCTTCACGTTGAACACTTTTCACATAACCCAACATGCCTTGATCACCGAAGTATTCTTTCGCAAGATTGTCAGTAGACAATGCGGCAGTGTGGTAAGTCGGCAATGTAATTAGGTGATGGAAGATACCCGCTTCACGCGCTGCATCTGCTTGGAAAGTACGGATACTTTCGTCTGCTTCTGCTGCTAGGTCACTTGTATCGTATTCAACTGACATTAAGTTGGCACGATCATAAGCTGATACGTCTTTACCTGCTTCAGCCCAAGCATCAAATGTTTGCTGGCGGAAGTTTAATGTCCAGTTGAAAGACGGTGAGTTGTTGTAAACAAGTTTCGCATTTGGCACAACTTCACGAATACGGTTAACCATGCTTGCGATTTGCTGAACATGTGGTTTTTCAGTTTCGATCCAAAGCAGGTCAGCACCATTTTGTAGTGATGTGATGCAATCCAAGATAACACGGTCTTCACCAGAACCTTGTTTGAACTGGAACAAGTTACTTGCAAGGCGTTTAGGGCGAACGATTTTGCCTTTTTGGCTAAGCAGTACATCGCCATTTTTCATGTTGCTAGCATCAACTTCTTCAACATCTAGGAAGCTGTTGTATAGGTCGCCTAGATCGCCTTCCGTTTCTGTTACTGCGATTTGCTTGGTTAAGCCAGCACCCAAAGAGTCTGTACGGGCAACTATGATGCCGTCTTCAACGCCTAATTCAAGGAAAGCGTAACGAACCGCGCGAATTTTCGCTAGGAAGTCTTCATGAGGTACTGTTACTTTACCGTCCTGATGTCCACATTGTTTTTCGTCAGATACTTGGTTCTCGATCTGAATACAACATGCACCGGCTTCAATCATTTGTTTAGCTAGAAGGTAAGTGGCTTCTGCATTACCAAACCCTGCATCGATATCAGCAATGATAGGAACGATATGTGTTTGGTAGTTATCAATTTCTGCTTGTACTTTATCTTCAGCAGCATTATCACCAGCATTTCGTGCGCTATCTAGGTCACGGAAATGTTCGCCTAATTCACGTGCATCTGCTTGGCGTAGGAAGGTGTAAAGCTCTTCAATCAAACTAGATACGGATGTTTTTTCGTGCATAGATTGGTCAGGAAGAGGACCGAACTCAGAGCGAAGTGCTGCAACCATCCAACCTGAAAGGTAAAGGTAACGGCGGTCAGTACTATTAAAATGTTTCTTAATAGAAATCATTTTTTGTTGGCCGATAAAACCGTGCCAGCAACCTAAAGACTGAGTGTATTGTGAAGGATCAGCATCGTAACGATCCATATCAGCACGCATGATTTTTGCAGTATAACGGGCTATGTCTAGGCCTGTTTGAAATTTGTTTTGAGCACGCATACGAGCGGCATATTCAGGGTTAATTGCATTCCATGGCGCACCTTGAGATGCGATTAGGCTAGCGGTAGTGTCGATATCGTTTTTATAGTTTGACATGTTTCTTCCTCTACTGATGACAGTTGCACTACTTAGTTAGCACTGTTTTAAATTCATTTACTGTTTGAATGGCTTGTTGTAATTGCCTTATTACAAATCAGTATCGTATTGCTGTTTTCATAATTTGTTTTCTTGATGAAGCTTAAAGCGATTCAGTTTATTGCTGTGTGCTTCATCTGGTCAGTAACACTTGCTTGAGTGAGCCTTTGCTTGACCATGTGAAACAGCATAGAGAATTTAAGTGGAATTAGTCTAATCTATATTGTGCATTATTATCATTCACAATATGAATGTGTAATTTAGACCGAATAGCCTCATATTTAAGCTTATCTGTTTCTGCTATTAATCTAAGAAACTGGCTATATATGTAGCTTTAATACGTAATTTCGCGGTTTTATTGAAATTCAAACATGGATTATGAAAGTAAATTACATCTTGCATCTAAGGTATTTTAATATAGCGGACAATTGAAAAATTAAAGTTACATTTTCTATATGAATGGGTCTATTGTTTATATGAATGTAAGGAATAAGTGTTAACTGTTCGTAACATATGTTTCATAAAATGAAAATCTGATACAATCCACTCATGCTAAATGAGCAAATTAGTAAGACTAAAAGTGAAAGATTAGGAAGGGCTTTATGACTGCAAGAATTCAAGAAGGTGGCTTACAAATTGCCGAAAACCTTTGGCAACTAGTAAACGATAAAATCATACCTGGAACAGGTATTGAAACGAAGCAATATTGGGCTAGCTTCGAAGCCATTCTGACTGATCTGGCACCGAAAAACAAAGATCTGTTAGCGAAGCGTGAAACCCTACAAACTCAAATTGATGCTTGGCATAAAGAGCGTGCCGGTCAGGCGCATGATGCAACAGCGTATAAAACCTTTTTATACGAAATTGGCTACCTTCTACCTGAAGGGCCAGAGTTCAAGATCACAACAGAAAATGTTGACTCTGAGATTGCTGAACAAGCCGGCCCTCAGTTGGTTGTACCAGTTAAAAATGCCCGCTTTGCTTTGAATGCCGCAAATGGTCGTTGGGGCAGCCTATATGATGCCCTTTACGGTACCGATGCTATTTCAGATGAAGGTGGCGCAGAAAAAGGTAAAGGTTATAACCCAGCCCGTGGTAATAAGGTCATTGCCTTTGCTCGTAACCATTTAAATAATGCCGCTCCTTTGGCCAATGGCTCTCATGTGGGAACTCAAGCTTATGTGGTAGAAAATGGCCAACTGCTTATTACCCTAGCTGATGGAACAACAACTGGTTTAGCTCAGCCTGAAAAATTTATTGGTTATCGTGGTGACGCTAAAGCACCAAGCGCGATTTTGCTTAAAAATAATGCCTTGCACATCGAAATTTTGGTTGATGCAAGTGGTGTTGTTGGACAAACGGATTCTGCTGGCATTCAAGACCTTATCGTTGAAGCGGCTATTACGACCATTATGGATTGTGAAGATTCAGTGGCAGCAGTGGATGCCGACGATAAAGTTGAAGTTTACTCAAACTGGTTAGGCCTAATGAAGGGTACACTAGAAGAGTCTTTTCAAAAGAATGGCAAAACAGTCACTCGTTCATTGAATCCAGATCGTGTGTATACGGGAACTGATGGTTCTGATGTTGTGCTGCATGGCCGTAGTATGTTGTTTGTTCGTAATGTCGGTCATCTTATGACTAACCCTGCGATCTTAGATAAAGACGGCAATGAAGTGCCTGAAGGTATCATGGATGCTATGGTCACTGTGTTAGCGGCTATGCATGATGTGAACAATACCAATACACTGCGAAACAGCCGTGCAGGTAGCGTTAACATAGTAAAACCTAAGATGCATGGTCCTGAAGAAGTGGCTTTTGCGGTTGAATTATTTGGCCGTGTTGAAGATGCTTTAGGCCTAGCACGTAATACCCTGAAAGTCGGTATTATGGATGAAGAACGTCGTACCACAGTGAACTTGAAAGAATGTATTCGTGCTGCTTCTGAGCGTGTTGTATTCATCAATACGGGGTTCTTAGATCGTACCGGTGATGAGATTCATACGTCCATGCATGCAGGTGCATTTGTTCCTAAATCTGCCATGAAACAGCAAGCTTGGATTCAAGCCTATGAAGATTGGAATGTGGATGTGGGTATCGAATGTGGCTTACCTGGTAAATCACAAATCGGTAAAGGTATGTGGGCTATGCCTGATGAAATGGCAGCCATGCTTGAGCAAAAAATTGGACATCCTAAATCCGGTGCAAATACCGCTTGGGTTCCTTCACCAAATGGCGCGACCTTGCACAGCACTCATTACCATGAAGTGAATGTTTTTGAACGTCAGCAAGCATTGTCTAGCCGTGAGCGTGCCAGCCTTGATGATATTTTAAATATTCCGCTAATGGCTGATGCCAGTGCACTAACCGCAGAGCAAATTCAATTCGAACTTGATAACAATGCGCAGGGTATCCTGGGTTATGTTGTTCGTTGGATCGACTTCGGCGTGGGTTGTTCTAAAGTACCAGATATCCATAACGTGGGTTTGATGGAAGACAGAGCAACCTTGCGTATTTCGTCACAACATCTTGCTAACTGGTTAGCGCATGGCGTTTGCAGTGAAGAGCAGGTAATGGAATCTATGCAGCGTATGGCGGCCATTGTTGATGGACAAAATGCAAGTGATGCTGAATATGTGAATATGGCACCAAGTTTTGATGGTATTGCGTTTAAAGCGGCATGTGATCTTGTTTTCAAAGGGGAAGTACAGCCTTCTGGTTATACAGAGCCATTATTACATTCTTATAGAATTGATAAGAAAGCGTTATAGATAAAATTGATCATTTAGTGTTATTAAGCACTAAGGTTCTTTTACTTTCAGGCTTTGTTATAAAGCTACTCGCTTGGTCGTTTATACCTATAAACTCCCGCGCTGTGTTCTTTATGCCTCGCCTGAAAAGCAAAATCCCGCTGAGTGCTAGATCGTAGATGATCAGTAGGGTGTAGAAATTAGTGATGAAAAAGCCGATATATTTTTATATATCGGCTTTTTTATGTGTGCTTGAAATGAGTGTTGTAAAGCTTAAAACTTATTCCAATTTTGTTGTAGCCATTTCATGACTTCAATTTGGGTATTGATGTCGGCAGGTAATTCTTTATTGATTACCTCGGCAACCTTGACCATTGATTTTTTTAATTTGAGGCGTTTAGCGCTGGCAAAACGGGTAATCAAATAATGTACTTCTACCGCTTCATGTCGGTTGAAAGGCGTTTTATCTGGGGTACCTGATACTCTGGCGTGATCACTTGGAATCGCAGTCATCTGGTAGTTAATATCTTTAGGTAAATCAGTCACTTTAAAAGGTTTCAAAGGTTGTCTCTGCTTTGCTTGTGGTGAAGAGTAAGGTTAATGCTTAGGTGTTTTGCTATAGAAGGCAGTTTACGCTATTTTGCTACTCCTTGCTTAGGTCTTTAATGGGCACTATTCCAACAGGATATGAGGTAACTTATGCATTATTCAGGTCAATGCCATTGTGGCAGTATTAAGTTTTCTTTTGAGGCTTCAAATATTACAGAGGGCCTTACTTGTAATTGTTCCTTGTGTATCAGGAAGGGGGCAATTATGAGTGGCTTTATTTTGAGTGACGCTGAGCTGGTTCGCTCGATTGATAATGATGCGCTGGCCACTTATACCTTTGGCTCAAATGTCGCTAAACATCATTTTTGTAATCAATGTGGAATTTATCCTTTCCACCAAACACTGCGCAAACCTGGCTTTTATCGGGTTAATTTAAACTGCCTTGATGACTTAGATTTAAAGAAGTTACAAGTGACAGAGTTTGATGGCGCTAATTTGCTTTAACACTTTATTCTCGTGTTTTGCTCTCATAGGGCGAAAACGCTTTCACTGCACAAAACCTGACCGATCGTTTATATTTCGACTTGTATACTAATTGAACGATGTAATAGACTAATCTCTAGGTGGTATTGTGCGTAATTTAATTCTTGTCATCACGTTTGTTTTTTCCTTTTTTAGCTCGCACCTTGTCAGTAAAGAAGTGATTACTCTCTGGAGTTATTATGATTACCCGCCATTTGTGACAGGTATGGCTGATAACAAGGGCCTGAGCTTTGATTTTGTTGAAATGCTGAATCTTTTTAACCCTGATCAAGATTATCAATATAAGTTAGAAATCATTCCACGAAAGCGCTTGGATTCTTATTTGAAAAATGGCCGTAAAGGCGCTGTTTTATGGGTAAATCCCGTCTTCTTTGCGGATGTGAAGCGTCAAAAGTATCGTTGGACTGAGCAGCTCTTACAAGATGAGCAATCTTTTATATCCAGCAGTAAAACACCTTTTATTTTTGAGGGTGCTGAATCCTTGATGCAACCGGGATTTGTTCTAGGGGGGATTCGCGGTCATTTGTATGGTGGCATTCAGGGCGAAATAGATGCCGGTAAAATTATTCGTAGTGATGTCAGTAACGTAAAACAAAATATCGGCATGTTGCTTAAAAACAGAGTGGATAGCTTTTTAATTCCTTTTACGACAATGAAATTTTATGAAAAAGAAATGAAACTCGGTCGTAAAATTTATTACTCACCAAATCCACTTAATTCTTATACTCGACATATCCTTGTTAACCATGATGCTAAGGTTTACGGTGCTTTAAGTAAGGTAGTGAATCAACTAGAACAAGATGAGTATTGGATGGCTTTGTTGATGCAATATGGGCTTAATCTGCCGCTAGGAAGTAGTACAGACTATTAGTCTTAATCCTGTCGGGTTTTAACTCAATATTGAAGGGAGGTGGACTTAAGTCTGCTGGCTTTATTAAGTTGAACAAACTAGCCTGTTTAATAAGGTATCGTAACGGAATAAATCAGAGTAATCGCATTTTGTTTTTTAGGCCTAGTTCCCTTCAATAAGTGTTTTAAATACTTGGAGCATTTAATGCTAAGACACGTCATTCTATCTACTTTGATACTGTTCAGTCTTTTATTTAGTAGCCTCATTAAGAGTAAAGAAGTCGTGACCCTATGGAGCTATTATGATTATCCTCCTTTTGTTATTAGCCACTCAGATCAGAGGGGGTTGAATTATGATTTTGTCGAAATGCTTAATCTATTTGAACTTGATAGTCCCTATGAATACGAACTGAAAATGGTGCCTAGAAAACGCTTAGATTCTTATCTAAGCATGAATCAACAAGGGGCAGTACTTTGGGTTAACCCTATATTTTTTGCTGATAAAAAGCGTGAGAAGTTTGCTTGGACTAATAGGGTGTTAGAGGATGAGCAGTCCTTTGTCTCAAGAGCAAAAACGCCTTTTATTTATAAAGGACCTGAATCATTAATGACACCTGGGTTTATTTTAGGAGGTGTGCGAGGTCATTTATATGGTGCCATTCAAAAGGACATTGATGTCGGTAATATAGTTAGAAGAGATGTTAGTAATGCGAAACAAAATATTGGCATGTTGTTGAAAGACAGAGTGAATAGCTTTTTGATACCACTCTCAACAATGAAATACTTCGAGAAAGAAATGAAACTTACCCATAAAATTTATTATTCACCTAACCCGTTAAATCGATATACCCGCCATATTTTGATTAATCATAATGAAGACGTTTATAAAGCCCTTTCTAAAGTCGTTGATAAGCTGGATAAGGATGAGTATTGGAAAACCTTGTTAGAGCAATACGGTTTGAGTTTACCAAGAGGAGATTGATGAAAGCTTAGAGGACTTAGTTCTAAGACTTTTACAAACCATACCTTTGTTTAAAGCTGGCAAGGCCGGATGCATTGAATTGTATCGCTCTTGAATCTAAATCGGTTTTAGCCCAATTTTGATTAAAGCTATCCGCTAATATCCAGCTGCCTAATACTCCCGCTAAATGGCTGCGTCTTTCACTCCAATCTAAACAGCTTCGACAAAGGGGACGTTTAGATTGACCTTGTTTATCCCACTCAAAACCAAAGGAAGAGAAGGCAAGCTTGCCTTTGTCACTCAGGTGTAGAGTTAGATTGATTTCTCTTAACCAGTCATTTTGAATTAAAGCATCATATAAATCGACTGCCAGCTCGCCAGCAAGGTGATCGTAACAGATGCGAGAACGTCTTAATCTAATGTCATCAGGGCCAGTCACTATGTTTTTTGGCTTTGAGTTCGTTTGTTTTCCTTGAGCGTGATTTATATGAGTGCTCAAACTCAGTAACTGCTCAAGTACCTCAGCCACTTGAACTCCAGCTAATTGAAAGTACTTGTGTCTTCCTTGTTTTCTTACACGAATTAAATTGCCAGCTAATAACTTTGCCAAGTGGGCACTGGCAGTCTGTGCGCTCACATCGGCACAGCTTGCAAGCTCTGTTGCTGTCAAGGCTTTACCCGATAGAAGGGCGCTGAGCATGAGGGCGCGCGTATTGTCTCCCATTAAACTGGCGATGAGTGCGATATTAGCTTGCATAGAACTCTCTTTGTATTCTCTTTGTATTCTCTTTGTATTTGGATGCTGATTATATTAACGCGAATGCTGCGTCATACTTCGTTCGTCATCGAAGCATAGATATCTCAGCGAATTAAACTTGTCCCATGTACCGAATTATCATCGGCTATTTAGTTTAATTGTTTGGAGAGATACTAATGAAAATTACCTGTTTTATCGAATATAAAATTGATGCTTATAAATTATCGCAATTTAGCCAGTATGCCAAAAATTGGGGGGCAATTATTCCACGTTGTGGAGGCGAACTAGTCGGGTACTTTTTACCCCATGAAGGTAGTAATAATCAGGCATTTGGTATCATTAGTTTTGATAGTTTGGCCGATTACGAAAATTACCGTCATCGCTTGAAGGAGGATGATGAAGCCAAACAGAACTTTAGATATGCACAAGATGAGCAATTTATATTAGAAGAGACAAGGCGCTTTTTAAGCACTTCTGAGTCCACCTATTGGCAGCTGGCAACGACGACAGAGGCTAAAATATGATTGCGGTTATGTTTGAAGTTGAGCTTAAAAAAGAGGGTCCTGAGGCTTATTTTGAATTAGCTCTCAGCCTTAAAGGTAGCCTTATTAACATACCCGGTTTTATCTCGATCGAAAGGTTTCAAAGCCTTGCTGAAACGGATGAGGGAAAACCTGCAAAAATCCTATCTTTATCATTTTGGCAAGATGAGGAGTCAGTCAAACTATGGCGTAATCAGTTTGCACATACTCAAGCTCAGGCATTAGGAAGACAGCATTTATTTTCGGATTATCGAATCCGAGTCGCCAAGGTATTAAGGGATTATTCAATGGATGAACGAGAGGAGGCTCCTGACGAACTTAAACAAAGAAATGGGAGTAAGTGAGAACCTTGTAGTGTGACTAAATAGCAGACAAAAAAAACGCAGTTAGTGAAAAGGGGCGCTAACTGCGGAAGTGGAGAACGAGTGTAGCTCCTAAATATTATGGGTTGAACTTATTGCCTGCGATAATGCGACATGAATATCCTGAGAAATCGATTTCACCTTGGAACTTTTGCAGCATGGGCATAAACAAATTGGTAGCTATGTTATTACGATCAAATCCACCGTGAGTGGTTGATTCCCACCAATCAAATAATTTATTTAAAGAATTAAAGTGATAGTCATGTTTTGGCCAACTTAACTCATCAATGTTAAGGTCTGCCTTGGTAAGGTAGGTTTCCCATTGTTTTAGGTTGAGGCAAGAAAACTTATCCAGTACTGCTAAACCACCTGAGCCAGCTGCAGCTGAAATAGCTTGCAAGGTCAGAGTTAGCTCCCCCACGAGTTCAGCGACCAGATAACCTTCAGGTTTTAAACACGCTTTAATCTGCTTTAATAACAAACCTTTATCTTCTATCCAATGAAACACATAGTTAGAAAAAACCACGTCAATAGACTTAGGTGCTATTAAGCTAATTTGGTGAGCATCTAAAACTTGGTAACACACATTATTAATATGCTCAGGAATAGTTTGAATGGCTATGTTGCAGCGATTTTCGTCTATATCTATGGCTATGACCTTACCCGTTGGACCAACTAATTTGGCTATCTCTAACGTAAGCTCACCTGTGCCACAGCCGATATCTAATACGGTATCGCCAGCCTTAATCCCGGATAAAGCCAGTAATTCCATTCCTCGTTTAAATTGCCAAGAACTTTCTTGTGAGTACTTTAGTGCAAGATTATGAGTCATTTTCAAGTCCGTAAATTAATCTGTTATAGGGACTCTAAAAAATAAATATGAAGTGAATGAGGATTAAATAATTGTTTTAATCGAACTGAGCGATATGGGGAATTGTTGTTATTTTAAATTACAATTAATTGTTTTTATGAGAAGAAAAGGGGCTATTAACCCCTGTAATAACGACGTTAATCTAGCAAACGAATTAAGGTGCAGATACTAGGTTTAGGATTTTCTGCGCAATATATATCAAAGGCTTGCTCTCTCTTGCTCTGAGTTACATTGGTTGAAGGGGTTTTGACATGGGCTTCTTCCTCTAAAAATAAGGGACCCTTAAAGACGGTATCTAATATTATCGGGTTCTGGCTTTCACTCATGTGTTTTATCCCTTCACAAGCAATCGCTTGGGCCAAGATACCAAATCCATGGGCTATATCTCGTTTTAAGCCAAATAGTTTAGCCAAAATTTTTGAGATATGGATTGGATTATAATCCCCTGATATTTTAGCGTAAGCCTTGCCACGATTTTTAGGTATTAACCAATGAGTGAGAGGCTTTACATCTTTGATAGTGTCTAGTTCGACAGGTGTTGGGCTGATTTGTGAGCCTTCTGCTGATTTACTTTTAGAGCTTTCTGAAGAGGGGGATTCAGTAAAGCGGCCACGTTTAAAATAGGTACTGGTTTCAGACCATACTAGGTGAGATTGGATAACCACCTGAGTGCTAAAATCAAACTCCAGCCCCTTGTCTGTGATTCGCCATTGCCCCAGCTCACATTGAATGCTCATTTCTTCATTCGACTGAATAGGCCGAACCTGCTTAATGCTATTTTTTAAATGAACGGCTCCCAATAACCCAATAGGAAAGTGCTTATGAGTCAACATGTGCATGTGCATGGAGCCGGCTAAAACATGGGGATATAACAGAGGTAAATTTTGATTTTGTTCTAGGTTAAGTACCTGGTGATATTGTTTCAGTGCTTGAGGGTCTGCTGTTACACCTTGCCAACTCGCGTTTATCTTAGGTAAACCTACTTGAGCATTAAAACCTTTTCTCGGCAGTAATACTGCTTTAAACATAGGGCCCATTAAATTGGGCTTACGGGTAAAATTGAGCGTAATGGAAGAGATAGGGACATCCTTAATCTGAGCTTATTAGCAAGTACGACAAGGATAAGCCTTTTAGATAGGTTATTTAAGGATAAAGGTGTGATAACTGATATGCATATTTGTTTTGATCAAAAGCCATTAGTTATCGATACGATACCAAAGGTGCTCATCTTCTAATGGAGTCATGGGAGAAAGTAGTGGGTTAGTTTAAATAGTCTACGTTTTTCTATATTAGCTTGGCGTTTCATTTCTATAATCTGGGGGTGTTTTTCAAAAAAACGATCAAACTCACCTGATTCTATAATATTTTTAAATCCCTCACGAAAGCGCTTCGCCAAGCGTAAATTATTTTTATCGACAAAAATATAACCGGGCGCAGGGTAATAAAGCATCAGGTTTTTCTTTACTGCGAGCCCCATCTTAGGCCTATCATTGAGCTCCTTCCAAGGTTCATGAATACCCCGTGGGAAATAATCAACGCGACCATCATAGAAGGCTCTATTGATGTGATATACATCCTCTGAGTCGTAAGAAATTCATCCTTAAATCGCTTGTTTTTAGCTTTTTTTTGCCATAAAAAAAGCCAGTTAATAAAAGCTTAACTGGCTATAACAAATTGTCAAAGAGGGTTTAACTACTATGTACAATAAAACGGTTTTACTTACTTTTTAAAATCCAAGCTTTAAAAAGCATAAGACTTTAGTCTTATTCGGCAGCTTCTTCTGCCTCACCTTCTGCTTCTTCAGCACTTTCTTCAGCGGCAGCTTCTGGCTCAGGTTCAGGTGGATTCAGTTTTGCATCAAGGGCTGGCAAAATAGAGCTGTCCAAGAAAATTTCGATATCTTTCATAATGATTTCTTTGACGGCAGATAGTTCGACCTTATCTTCACCTTCTAGTGTGCCGTAGGACAAAATGGACACTAACTCTTCAATAATATTCGATAGATTATCACCGACTGTATCTTTTAATTTAGGTAAAATTATTCCCAGTTGAATTTTAAACGCGATATCATCAGACATACTAAATCATCCTATTAAGTTGTTGATATTATTGGTTATTTAATTTTTCTAAAACAGTGTTTTTAATTAACCAATCACTGCAAAGTGGTAACAGTTAAGCATGTGATTTCGGCCTTTTCAAACAAACCAGTGAGAAAGTTTTAAATCTCCACACAAACTATCCATTTGCCACACAAAAACCATTTTTACCCTTTAATTTGTGCTTTTTAAAAGGAATATTATGGAGGAAATGTGTAGCTAAAACATAAATTTGGCGTCAATTCATCTTAGTTTAAAATAATAAAAAAGTTAGACCTTGATCAATAAAGCAGCTGTTTAGTTGGTAACAATGAGGTTAATTGTTTTTATCTTTATGGATTTTGTTAATCTTGTTCAAACGGTCAAGTTTGTCTATAGTGGATGGCTTGGCTGCCTTTATTCATATAAGAGAGAACCTATGTCTGATCTAAAAAAAGCTGCACTAACATCACTAACCTTAATGGACTTAACCAGTTTAAATGATTCGGATACCAGTCAAACGATCATTGATTTATGCCATCAAGCCAATAGCCCTGTAGGCCATACCGCCGCTATTTGTATTTATCCGCAGTTTATTATTCTGGCAAAAAAGACCTTGGCAGATTTAGGGCTTTCTCATATTAAAGTGGCGACTGTGACTAACTTCCCGATGGGGACGTCAGATGTGGACCTAGCAGTTCAACAAACAGAGCAAGCAATCAAACTGGGTGCCGATGAAGTGGACGTGGTATTTCCCTATCGTGCTTTGATGCAGGGAGATGAGAGCATAGGGTATGAGTTAGTAAAGGCCTGCAAAGCAGCATGTAGTGACCAGGTGACTCTCAAAGTTATTATTGAATCGGGTGAGTTAAAAGACCCTGCTTTGATAAAAAAAGCCAGCGAAATATCCATAGATGCAGGCGCAGACTTTATTAAAACCAGTACCGGTAAAGTGCCTGTTAATGCCACTTTAGACGCCGCAAAGATCATGTTGAATGTGATAAAAGCGAAAAATACCAAAGTTGGTTTTAAAGCCGCAGGTGGTGTGAAAACTGCAGAAGACGCTCAAGCATACTTGCAACTTGCTCACACTATTCTAGGGAAGAATTGGGTCGATGCAGATCACTTCCGTTTTGGCGCCTCTAGTTTATTAGGCAATCTTTTAACCCAGTTAGATGTTGAGCATAAATCACTGGAAAGCAGTTACTAGAAAATAGCGAATTAGAACCTCATTATAAATAATAAAAACAGGAAACCTCATGAGTGAGATTGAACTTAATAAGCCCCAAACACACTTTTTGCCCCAAGAAGTCATACGTAAAAAGCGTGATGGTCAAGTACTGAGCCAAGCTGAAATTGCCTACTTTGTTGATGCGATCGCGACAGAATCCATTAGTGAAGGGCAAGTTGCTGCATTTGCTATGGCGACTTTTTTTCAGGGCATGAAAATTGAAGAGCGTATCGCATTAACGTGCGCCATGCGTGACTCAGGGGATGTATTAAGTTGGCAAGATCTTGCTCTGAATGGTCCTGTAGTGGATAAACATAGTACCGGGGGCGTGGGTGATCTCGTCTCCTTAGTATTAGGGCCCATTATCGCTGCTTGCGGCGGTTATGTTCCTATGATCTCTGGTCGAGGCTTGGGTCATACTGGAGGCACACTGGATAAGCTGGATGCCATTCCTGGTTATCAAACTCAAGTTTCTAATCAAACCTTTCGTAACATGGTTAAAGGAGTCGGCATTGCCATTATTGGCCAGTCAGCCAACCTAGCACCTGCCGATAAACGCCTTTATGCCACGAGAGACATTACCGCAACAGTAGAGTCATTAGATCTTGTTACTGCGTCTATCCTCTCAAAAAAACTGGCCTGCGGGCTTGATGCCCTCGTCATGGATGTAAAAACTGGCAGTGGTGCTGTGATGAAAGACTTGGAAGGCTCGATCAAATTGGCGAAAAGCATCAGTGCTGTGGCTAATGGCGCGGATGTTAAAACCAGCTGTTTGATAACAGACATGTCTCAGGTACTTGCTACCAGTGCCGGTAACGCTTTAGAGATAGCAGAAACCATCGACTTTTTAACGGGTAAAAAGCGAGCACCTCGTTTGGCTGAAGTAATTTTTGCCTTGGCCGATGAAATGTTATTAATTTCAGGGTTAGCCTCTAATGCAGAGGAGGCCGCCAAAAAACGCATGATAGCGCTAGACTCTGGTGCTGCTGCTGAAAAATTCGCACAAATGGTCGCAGGCCTTGGTGGGCCTACAGACTTGCTTGATAAAGCCGATATTTATTTACCTAAGGCTAAATTTATTCGCCCTGTTTATGCTAGTCATTCAGGTTATCTTGCCTCAATGGATACTAGGGCTATGGGGATGGCTGTGGTTGATTTAGGTGGCGGGCGTACTCGTGCTAGCGATACGTTAGATTACAGTGTGGGCTTGAATCAAATCGCCTCACTTGGGCAAAAACTTGATCAACAAACCCCGCTGTGTTTTGTCCACGCTAGTCATGAGGATGACTTTAATCGCGCTCAGCAAAGTATTCTGGCAGCAATACAGCTTAGTGAAAGTAAGGTGAAAATGGCTCCTGTCCTGCATCAATTTTAAGTCTAAGCAACAACAAGATAAGGCTAAATAAGACCAATAGGATTTTCTTATTGGTCTTATTTAAACTATCAATTTCATTGTTTCAATAATTTTTATTAATCTAACTCTATCGAAAAGAACAGTACAAACGGCTTAAAGAAAGCGGTTTGGAATTGAACCAGATAGCACTTAATTGATAAAAATATTGGAGCATATTATGACAACATCGTTAATTAATACTCAGATCAAACCGTTTAACGCCTCTGCTTTTAAAGCCGGCAATTTTATTGACGTTTCAGAAAAAGACATCGAAGGTAAGTGGGCTGTTTTCTTCTTTTACCCAGCTGACTTCACCTTTGTTTGCCCAACTGAATTGGGTGATATTGCCGATAACTATGCGGAATTTGAAAAACGGGGAGTCGAGGTTTACTCAGTCTCAACAGATACTCACTTCACCCACAAAGCATGGCATGACTCTTCCGATACCATAGGTAAAATTCAATACACCATGATAGGTGATCCAACAGGCGCGATTACACGTAACTTCCAAGTAATGCGTGAGGCACAAGGCTTAGCAGATCGTGGTACCTTCTTGGTCGATCCAAGCGGCATCATTCAATCCATGGAAATTACAGCAGAAGGCATTGGCCGTGATGCACAAGACTTACTGCGTAAAGTGAAAGCGGCGCAATATGTGGCAGCACACCCAGGTGAAGTGTGCCCAGCAAAATGGAAAGAAGGGGAAGAAACACTCGCGCCTTCATTGGATCTAGTTGGCAAAATCTAAATCTAATACGCAATATACGAAGGCCCGTCTAGGCAACTAGGCGGGCTTTTTTGTTTGCTTTAAGTAGAAGGGGCGTTGCGTGTTTTATCATTGTGAGTCTATCGAAATTATGTAAAATCAATGCGTTATAATAATGCTGAGGCATTAATATAACGCATTATGAAACAGCTAGTACCGGCGTATTTTATTAACTGATATCAGTTACTTAACCCATTATTGGAGAAGATTTTGGACATCACTTTTACATCATCACCAAAAGCTGAAGATATTGACCTTATCTATAATGGCTTAGATGCGTTTAATCAAAAAGAGTTAGTAAGGTTAGAAGATAACGGCTTCGCAATATTTGTAAGGGATGATTCAGGAAATCTTGTTGGTGGACTGACAGGCTCCATGTTTACAAGCTCTGCTCAAATAAGGTTTTTGTGGCTTGCTGAATCGCTTCGACATGAAGGGATTGGTGGTCAATTGATTGAGCTGCTTGTGCAGCAGAGTAAGTTGAAAAAAATCAAGCAAATTGCAGTTGATACCTATAGTTTTCAAGCCCCAAAATTCTATGAAAATCATGGTTTTAAAGAGATTGCACGTTACAAAAACTATTTGGATGACGGTGTAGACAAAATTTTCTACCTTAAAGCGTTATAAGGAAAAAGAGCGTCATTGCTCAGCGAGTTAATTTCGTACTTTGAGAAATGCACTTTAAAGTACTGGGTAAAATTTGGAGCTTTCTTATTTTTAGCCTCGCTAATCAGCGGGGCTTTTTTGTTTCTACTTAACACAGACCCAAATAGTCTTTCTCTATAAATAAGATTAAATCTATTAATTTAACACTATTGATTGTTTTCTTTAATATAACCTCATGGCTCAAGCAGTTGCAGAGCAAACTTATTTAGACAGTTTAAAGAGGGTATCAAGATGTTAGAGCAATCTATTAAAAACCAGTTGGCCGCTTACCTAACCAAAATCATTCGTCCTGTGACAGTATCTGTCAATATTGATAACAGTGCTAAATCTCGTGAGTTATTGGAGCTTGCTAGAGAAATTGCAGGCATGTCTGATCATATTGATCTAGTTGAAACACAACAAGACACAGAGCGCGCACCATTAATGTCGATTCAACCTGCCAGTGAAGCGCAAGCAAGAGTGGCGTTTGCAGGTATTCCCATGGGCCATGAGTTCACCTCCTTAGTATTAGCGCTACTACAAGCAGGAGGCCATCCTGCTAAAGAAGAGCAGGCCATTTTGGATCAGATTATTTTATTAGAAGGTGAAATTAAGCTTGAGACTTATATTTCCTTGTCTTGCCAAAACTGCCCTGAGGTTGTGCAAGCACTTAATTTGATGGCGGTATTAAACCCTAATATTAGCCATACCATGATAGACGGCGCCTTGTTCCCGAAAGAAGTGGAAGAGCGCAATATCTTGGCAGTACCTGCGGTATTTGTTAATGGTGAGCTATTCGGCCAAGGTCGCATGACATTAGCTGAAATCGTCAATAAATTAGATACAGGGTCAGAGCAAAAACAAGCACAAGCACTTAATCAAAAAGAAGCTTATGAAGTCTTAGTGGTTGGTGGCGGCCCAGCGGGTGCGGCATCGGCGATTTATGCAGCACGCAAAGGTATTCGCACCGGTGTGGTGGCGGAACGTTTTGGTGGGCAAGTTAGCGATACTATGGCCATTGAGAACTTTATCTCAGTAAAAGCAACTGATGGTCCTAAACTGGTGGCGAATCTTGAGCAGCATGTTTTAGATTATGATGTGGACTTGGTAAAAACGCAAAGAGCGGCCAATATCGTCAGTGCCAAAGACAGTGACAGTGGTTTGATTGAAGTGACACTTGAAAGCGGCGCAGTATTAAAAAGTCGTTCTGTGATCTTGGCGACAGGGGCGCGCTGGCGTGAAATGAATGTGCCAGGGGAAACCGCATACAAGGGGAAAGGCGTGGCTTACTGCCCACATTGCGATGGTCCGTTATTTAAAGGTAAAAAAGTGGCAGTAATAGGGGGTGGTAACTCAGGTATTGAAGCGGCAATTGATCTTGCTGGCATAGTGGAACATGTGACGGTACTGGAGTTCTCAGATGTGCTACGTGCCGATGACGTCTTGTTGCAAAAAGCCCGTTCTTTAAGCAATGTGACCATCATCAAAAATGCAGCCACAACACAGGTGTTAGGCGATGGTTCAAGGGTAAATGGTTTGACTTATACCGACAGACTAACGGGGGATTCTCATAAAGTAGCGCTTGCTGGGATTTTTGTTCAGATCGGCTTGTTACCTAATACGGACTTCTTAAAGGGCAGCCTAGACTTGTCTGACCGAGGCGAGATTGAGATAGATGCTAGAGGTCAAACGTCTATGTCTGGTGTGTTTGCTGCAGGGGATGTAACAACCACACCTTACAAGCAAATCATTATTGCCATGGGAGCAGGTGCTACAGCAGCTTTGAGTGCTTTTGATCATTTGATTCGAACGTCGGTACCCAATAGTGAGGTCGAAAAAACAGCCGCTTAAATCGCTCTCTATTAAGTACACCATCAAGATTAAAGCGTACTAGCAGTACGCTTTTTTTCGGCCTTTTTAAAGGCGGATGAAAGGGTATGAATAAGCTGATGGTTTAAATTTGCTGAATGGATGATATTGGTAAAGAGGATTTTTTGCGTTAAGGGTAATGCATCAATCACTTGCAAGCGGTTTTCCTTAACCAGAGATGCTGGCAAGAGTGAAATACCCAAACCTGCTTCTGTTGCTGACACTAGGTTTTCTATCACGGGACTTTCAAAGGTGGTTTTAAACTTAAGGTGTGTGCTTTTCATTGAGACATTAGCGATGTCTTTCATAATGCAATCTTGCTCGAAGCTGGCTAACGGCACTTCATCGAGAGCGTGAATGTCAAAACCATGAGGAGCCGCCCAAACAAGGGGCTCTATCCAAAGCGGCGTCGCCCCATCATCGTCAAGTTCACCCGTTACAATCGCGATATCAATCTCTTCTTGTTTGATTCTTTTGCGTAAATTACGGCTGCTATCACACACTATTTTAGCGTCTAAAAAAGGTAACTCACTTTTTAAAATAGGTAAAAAATGAGTGATAAAATCTTGGGCATAATCACTCGGAATACCAAATACGATATGTCCCGTGTCTTCATTGGCTTTGAGAGCCTGCATAGCTTGATTGTTAAGGCTTAACAGCTGCTCGCTATAACTCAATAGCTTGATGCCAGCTTGGGTGAGCTTAAGGTCTTGGTTATTGCGGATTAAAAGTTGTTGTCCTGTGAGTTCTTCAAGGCGCTTAAGCTGCATGCTGACCGCGCCTTGAGAGCGTGACACGGTTTCTGCCGCCATTTTGAATTGACCTGTTTTGACAATGGCCACAAAGGTTTTTAATAGTTCAAGGTCAAGAATGGGTGACATAGCTAACTCGCGTTTAAAATATGGTGATTCAGTTTTTCTAAATCTATCTATCAGTATTATTAGTTTGATTTAACTATAGCGGCTTTATATTGTCTAGCAAAGGTAATTATTATTGGGTGAGTCATGACAAGTATAGAAAAAAGGGTAATGAAAGGTGTTGTATTAACGGGTCACGGTGGATTAGAAAAACTCGAGTACCGTGACAACCTAAGCCTTCCTATCCCGGCTGACAATGAAGTCTTGATTAAGGTTCATGCCGCTGGGGTTAATAATACGGATATTAATACGCGGATTGGTTGGTACTCAAAAACCGTGACCGGTGATACTCAAAAAGCGACGGAAGAAGGCTTGTCTGAAAAAGCCAATGATGGTAGCTGGTCGGGAGAACCTTTGTCTTTTCCACTGGTTCAAGGGGCGGATTGTTGTGGTGAAATTGTTGCCGTAGGTAGCAGTGTCAACGAGCGCCGTATTGGCGAGCGAGTTCTTGTCAGGTCCATGCAGCAGCATTCAGACGTTGTTGGCAGTGTGCATAGTATTACCTTTGGTTCTGAATGTAATGGCAGTTTTGCGCAGTATACCACCGCCTTAGCGGAAGAATCTTATCCGGTTAATAGTGACCTGACGAGTATTGAATTGGCTTCTTTTCCTTGTGCTTATTCGACGGCTGAAAACATGATTGATAGAGCACGAGTCAGATCGGGTGATACGGTTCTGATTACCGGTGCTTCGGGGGGCGTGGGCTCTGCAGCCATTCAGCTAGTCAAGCGTCGTGGTGCCAAGGTGATTGCTGTGTCTGCAAAGTCTAAACATGACGCCGTATTAGCCATTGGTGCGGATCAAGTGTTAGCGCGTGAAACATCGTTATTGAGTCAGATAGATAAAGAGTCAGTCGATGTGGTATTAGATCTCGTTGCGGGTGAGAGCTGGTCTGAGTTGATTGATGTGCTAAAGGTTCGTGGGCGTTATGCGGTAGCTGGGGCGATTGCAGGACCCATTGTTGAGATGGATGTACGAACCCTTTATTTAAAAGACTTAACTTTTTATGGTTGTACCTTTCAGCCCGCTTATGTGTTTGAAAACCTAGTAGGTTATATTAGCGACGGGGAAATAAAACCCCTTGTATCTAAGGTATATGATTTGAAAGATATCAAGCAAGCGCAAACAGACTTCTTGAACAAAACTTATATGGGTAAGCTAGTATTGTCGGTTGATACTGAATCAAGATAAAGCCCAACTTGCGCAGTTAATTTGAGCATGTTTAGCCTTATACCTTTCTGTTGCGATAGGACGATATAAGGCTAGTTATGAGTCATATTAAGGACTACCAAATGTAACCTATTGAAAAAGCACTTGTTATTCCGGTGGCATCAAAGTCTTTTCCATGCAATCTAAGGTCTGCTTCAGCATAACGTATATCCGCACCGATATTAATATTATCAATGAGGTTCCAATTAGCTCCTACACCGACCCAGGTGCCTATTGATCGATCAGTATCAGTTTCCTTCTTGCCATTAACATCTTCATCAAGTGATCCAAAAGCGATTGCCAACCCTCCGCCTAAATAGGGGCTAATACTGAGAGCATTTATATCCCAACTTTTTCTTACACCTAAATGATATTCGCTAGTACTGACTTCATCATTATCTTCAGATAAATCCTCGGATAGAGAGAGAAATGCATCAAGAGCAATGCTAACGGGCCAGCTTGCCGCCTTAATATTAGCAATGATACCTATTGAATTTAGACTTTCATCACCTTCCCAATCTGAGCTTGATATCTCTTTATTACCAAGGGATAGATTGATATTACCGCTATATTCAGAGGCTGTTGTTAAGCTCGCATTGAATGAAAATAAGAGGGTGAATAAGGTGGCTTTTTTCATGAGTTTTTCCTTTGCTCAATTAAGTTTGAGGCAAGGTTAACAAGCAATCATTTAGTTTACAGTCGTCTATTGTCGTGTTTTGTCGAGCTCTATACTTATGTGAATGACAATCGCTTATACTCCACCCCGACTCAATAAACGAGACCAAATAGGAGGGGACGTTTGAAGTCATTTTTCTTTATTCAGTTATTTTTCATTGTGACTTTTAGCGCTTTGTTTATACCTATTTTCGGCGGTGCTTATATTAATAAGGGACTGATGGGCGCCTTTCAGGAAGAAATAGATCGCTATCAAGGTGGAACAAGCTTGGCTTTACTGGCAGAAGCGATGAATCTTAAAAATGCTAAGCAAAGAGCTCTATTTTTAGAAGAGCAACAAGCATTAATGCCATATAACTTGAAACTTAAAGCGTTAGACACACTCGATTTACCAAATCATAAAATGTTGCAGCTGTACCAAAATAAGCAGGTATATAATTCTGATAATCAATTTTTATACATGATCTTGGCTGGACATGAACAAGTACTGATTTTAGAGAATGTAAATATTAGAAGTGACCATATTCATTCTGATGCTGAACGAGAAGGCATGGGGCTAATGACGCTGTTGCAACGTCAATTAAAACGAGCAGAAAGTCATGAGTGGGAAGCATTGATTGCTCGAAAGGCCACCCTCTTTAGCTTTGATATTGAACTAAAATCATTGGATGTATTCCCTCTTAATCAGCGCCAGCAGATAAAATTAGATAAAGGGAAATTAGTCGCTATCAGTCAAGATAGTTTAGTCCGATATGGGTCAGGGCTTAACTATCTGTTGCAGCTAACACCAAATGGTAAACAAGTTCTCATTGCTGGACCTATCGCTCCAACAATATCCTCTTTGATTAATGAATATTTTCTAGTCAATACGGCCTTTCTGGCTATGATGCTTCTTTGCATACTTAGTTTTTGGATATGGCCTACTTGGCGCTCTTCAAGAGAATTATTGGCGTTTATTCATCAGCATGCTGAACAAGGGAATGCGAAGAAACTGACATTACGCTTTGGTAGTCACTTTAATGGCTTGCATAATCGCTTCAATAATATGTCTGATAACATTGCTAGGCAGTTCACCCTTAATAAAATGGTCACTCAATATTTAAGTCGGCGTCTTGATGCCCCCTTAAAAGAGATGAAACAAGGGCTAGATAAGATTGAAGAAAGTGACGATACGCGAATTACAAATAATGAAATAGCTAAACAAGAAAAGGCAATCAACACGATTAGGAATTTAAGCAGTGACATTTTGCTGTTTAGTCAGGTTCAAGGAATCAGCAGCCTGCATGATTTTCGTCGTTTTGACTTAGAGAGCTGGCTTATTTTGCAATTAGATAAGTTACGAGAAGTATCCCCCATTTTAACTTTAATAAAGGCTAACCATAGGCTAGAAGTCTATTTAGATAGTCAATTATTAGGGCAAGCATTGAATAAAATTGTGCTGATGATGAATGATAAAGAACCGGATGCGTTGACTATTGATCTGGCAACTCATCACCCTTTCGCAGCACTCATGATTCATTGTACATCTAATGATCTTCATTTAGAGAAGGAGTTAACACGGCTCTGTGAGATGAGTAATGAACAGGCATTAATTTCAACCACATTTATATCCATGCCAGAGTTATCCCTTCCCATCTACACCTGCGCCAGAATTTTTCAATTGCACGGAGCGCGCCTACAATTGCAAAAAAGGACGCAAAACACACTCACACTAGAGCTTATGTTTAGTGATGCTCATCAACCGCCTTTGGAGTTGAAACGTGAGTAAGTGGTTTTTTGTACAAATTATTTTACTGACTATTCTAGCCACTATTTTGGGGAATACGGGGTTTCGTCCTGCATTTATGGATAACTGGACCCCTTATATGCAAAAAATAGAGCGTCATAGGGGGGCTGGCGTCATTACCATGCTAGCTGATGAACTGAATACTGTTGAGCAAAATGAGCAAGCGAAATTGCTTGAAACACTACAGGCAGGGTTTGGTTATGTCATTGCCCTTAAACCATTAAAAAGTCTTAATTTATCAACACAACAAGATACAAAAGTAGCATTAGGTGAGGTGGTTTTTGATCGTTCAAGTTTACAGTTAATCAAGCTTTTACAAGATGAAAGGACATTAATTGTAATTGAAAATATGGAGCAATCTGCAGCACATATAATCAACCCGATCAGTATGAGCATCAGTAGCAGCATTAACCTCATAAAAAGCTTATTAGCACATTTAGATGAGAGCCAGTGGCAAGTACTTGTTAATAAGGTTTCTTCAATAGGGGGTGTCCCCTTTGCGATTACCGCAACCAGTCAATTGCCTTTAAACCCTGAACAAAAAAACACGCTAGTTGATAAAGGGGAGCTCTATATAGAATCATTTGAATCGGCGGATCAATTGCTGCCCGGGGACTTGATCTTTAGTCGAATTGCCAAGAGTAACAAAAATATTGTGATTGGCCCCATTACGCCCTCCATTAATGACATGGTTTACAAAATTCAGTTAGCCTCATATGTATTGTTAACGCTTATTTTGTTGTTGCCCTTACTCCTTTGGATCATGCCCACATGGCTGTCAGCAAAGGGTTTACGAGGCGTCAGTAAACAATTTGCGGCAGAAGAGCTAGGTGCACGGGTTAACTATACATTTGCCAGCAATTTAAATGGTGTTGCTAGCATGTTTAACAAGATGGCAGACAGGTTAGAGCACTTACTGAATAGAAACAGATTGCTTGCTGGTGCTATATGCCATGATTTACGAACGCCTATTGCTGCGATGGAGTTTTCATTAGAGCTGCTTTCAAATAGTGATGATGAGTTTCGTCGACAGCGTTATTTAAAGCAAATGCGAATTAATTTAGCGTGTTTAAGCAAAATGCATAATGAGTTGCAAATTTATACGGAATTTGAACGTGCTGAAATAGCACTGGATATTCATATACAGCGCTTAGATATCTGTTTAAATCAGCATCTGTCAGGGTATAACTCAGAAGGTAAAATATCAATGAGTATCACGAATGAAGCGAGAGGTTGTTATTGTGCACTGGATCTCGCCTATTGGGGCAGGGCTTTGGATAACCTACTAAATAATGGTCTTTATTATGCAAAATCATTATTACACCTAACATTGAGCATTGAGGGCCAGTCTTGCTTAATTAGTATTGAAAATGATGGCGAGCCGATTTCGCAAGCGAGTAAGGATGATATATTTGAACCTTTTGTACGCCTTAATCAAGGATACGAATCAGATAGGGACGGCACTGGGTTAGGGCTGGCAATAGTACGACAAATTATGAACTGGCATCATGGTCGTGTGTGGGTAGAAGACAGTGAGTTAGGAGGGGCGAAATTTATTCTATCGTTCCCCATCGTATCGGCCGCAAAAGAGGTTAAGCAAGATGAATAAAGCCAAAATATTATTGGTAGAAGATAATCAGATGTTATCTGAATCTATTGCGGAATACCTGGAAACGCAAGGTTATAGTGTCACGGTAGAAGCGAACGGGATCATTGCTCAGCAGCGCATCCTTAATGAAAACCCTGACCTCGTCATTCTAGATTTGATGTTGCCTGGTAGGGATGGCGTGAGTATCTGTCGTCAAGTTAGACATCGTTATTCAGGTTATATCTTAATGTTTACTGCAAAAGAGGATGAAATTGATCAAATTCTTGGGCTAGAAATTGGCGCTGATGATTATTTGATCAAACCGGTCAAACCACGTTTACTATTGGCGAAGGTTAATGCTTTTCTGCGACGTAAAGACGTACTAATAGAGCAAGAGGGGGAATTTATAAGGCATGGGGCCTTATGTATCGATACTCAAAAGCGACAAGTAACCTATCAGCAACGAGAGGTGAGTATGACGGCTGCGGAGTATGATGTTTTATTGTTGCTCGCCAAAAATGCCGGAGAAATACTCTCTCGTGATTTTATGACTAAACACTTAAAAGGGTTACAGCATGATGGGCTGGAACGCAGTACTGACAACCGAATTAGCCAGTTACGTAAAAAATTGAATGACGATGCTCGTGCGCCTGAAAAAATTAAAACGATCCGTTCAAAAGGCTATTTATTTATTGCCTGTGCTTGGGACTAAAAGCAATTCAACTGATTATTAGTAGGGTTTTTGCAGCTCAATATCTTCGAAGACCCCTGCAATAGCTTTTAAGAAAAGCTCTTTAGCTCGGTTTTTATTAATGGCTTTTTTACAAATTACGGCGACGCCTAGTGGAAAGCTTTTAATATCTTTTCTTAATGCTCTAAGTTCGCCTGAATCTAGATGAGGCTTAGCCACAGCCTCTGGCAAAAAGCAGATGTAGTGTCCAGATAACACCATGGCAATACGCGACTCATAGTTATACGAGGTGCCAGCAAGGCTCATCTGACTGAGGTTCTTATACACTTCTTCATGGGGTTGAAGACCCGCGTGTATTGCTCTGGCATCATTGATCATTAACTCAGTTAAGTCTTCATCCTTGATTGAATATAAAGGGTGAGTTCGTCCGCAGTAGAGGTAGTTATAGTCGGTAAAAAGATGAGTGTAAGCCAGGCCATCAAGGTGTCTATGATAAGGAATAAAGCCGATATCCATCTCGTCGTTTAGCACTTTTCGTTCAATATCATTCATGCTATCAACATAAGTAGAAAGCTCGACACTGGGTGCCCGCATACAAAATTGATCAATGATTTGAGGTAGTTTACAGCGGCTATCCAAGCTTAAAGTATCACTTAACGCGACCTTTAAGTGACCCGATGGCGTTTGGCTTAAATTATTAATGGTATTGCGTAATTCTTCAAATGACTCTAACAATTTTTTGGTTTGTTGATAAACCACGGCACCTTCTTCTGTGAGTGAAAACCCCGCTCGACCCCTTTTGCAAAGTACTAAATTAATGCGCGCTTCTAGGTTAGAGATATGATTACTAATGTTAGGGCGGCTGATATTCAATGTTGTTTCTGCAGCGGCAAACCCTCCGCAATCTACTACGGCTTTAAAGACACGTAATTGTTTTAACTCAATGTCACTAATTTGACCTAGTGCCGCATTTTTCGCCTTCATTTTTCTTCTCATTCTTGGATGCATTGATGGATAAAAATATACCTAATACGCGGCGACCTAAGAGGGTGAAAGGCTTTATAAAGCAACTTCTTAGAGGGCTGTTCGAAAGTAATTATAAGGGATGAGCATAGATTAAATGATTATATAAAATGTCCCTTAATAGGTATTGAAATCTAAACCTTTACGTGCAAATGGTCAAATTTATTGCTGGATTTTCTTGTGGGATCATCCTCCTGAAAGCGTTTCATGACGAACGCATCACATGAGGATAAAAACAAATGTTGAGCAATGTGAAAAAAATCAAATCAAAACTAGCAAACACGACACTCGCGTTAACCCTAGGCCTAAGTGTGATTGCCACCGACCTAGCAGCAGCAGATTACAATTGGCGCTTTAGTAACCTTTATAGCCGTGGTACAGCCTTTGGTGAATTATATGAAGGCCTAGGTAAGGATATCGAAAGACTTTCAGAGGGTAAGATAAAAGTACAAACCCTGTATTCAGGTGAAGGTGTCGGAACATCAGGTTTATTAGGTGCGGTTAAATCTGGCTTGATCACAATGGGAGCCCCATTCCAATCAATGCATGCAGGGGAGTTACCTGCCGGCGTCGTTGAAATTGGTTTGCCAGGTGGTACCGAAGATGCGAGTGAACTGTATGCTTTATTCCATAAAAAAGGTTGGGGTGAGGTACTAGAAAAAGCCTATGGCTCTCAAGGAATGGTCTGGTTAGAACCTTATATTCAACCGCCTGTTTATATTATTACAAAAGAGCCGATTAATTCTGTCGCTGATTTCAAAGGTATGAAAATTAGAGCGCCAGGCGCTTATGGGAAATTCCTAAGAAACCTAGGTGCTGCACCGGTATCCCTTGCTTGGAGTGAAATTTATACCAGTTTGGCGACCGGTGTCATTGATGGTTCCATCGGTAGTAACTTGATTGATCACAGAGATGGTAATCATGTGGAAGTGGCAAAATACATGTATCAACTGCCTTTAGCGGGTGCGCAAGTTTTACCGATTGTGGTGAATCGTAGTGCTTGGCGCAAACTTCCTGATGACCTGAAAGCGGCGGTGCGTGAAGCAACTGTCATTCATGCGCAAAAGCAGTTAGAAAAATCACGTGAGTGGGAAACGCAAGCCCTTGAAAATATGATAGCTCAAGGTTTGCAGTGGAGCCCAGAAGCCAGTGAAGCCGATAAACGTGCTTGGGCTCAAGCCGGTGCCGGTTTATGGGATGAGTATGCTGCTAAAGATAAATACAGCAAACAGTTAATCGACATTCTTAAACAAGATCTTTAACTGAGTCACGAGTAAGAGGTATCGCCAAGTCTATACCTCTTACTTAATTGCAGGTAACTCCCTATGTTTGTTTTCCTCATTAAAAAGCTCTGTTTTAGTATTGATTTGATTGTCATGCTGTTGGGCAAAGCTGCCTCCTTTTTGATGCCTTTAATCGCGGCCATTGTCGCATTTGAAGTTTTCTCCCGTTATTTTCTTGGGGCTCCGACCATCTGGGCCTACGACCTTTCCTTGTTCATGTTTGGTTATATGGCCGCACTCGGTGGCGCTTATGCTCAGCAACAAAGATCCCATATTAATGTCGATATTCTGTATTTACGTGTCTCAGCAAAAACTAAGTGTGTCTTCAATACAGCATCATTTTTATTAGGTATTTTCTTTTTGTTATTGATGCTGGATATGGGGCATGAAAAGTATTTAGAGGCCGTTGAATTTGATTATCGAAGACAAAGTGAATGGGCTCCGCCCATGTACCACTTTTGGCTCATGATAATGATAGCTAGCGGGCTTTTTATTGCTCAATTATTCAGGGACATGCTGGTTAACTTATATGAGCTTTTCACAGGCAAGGCGTTAATAAAATCAAAAGAGGTAACTAGCGATGGGAATTGAAATGTTAACCGGCGTTTTGCTTCTTTGTATATTGGTTTTTTTTGCATTAGGTGCGCCAGTCGGGCTTGCTCTTGGTGGCATAGCAATGGGGATAGGTTATCTAACGTGGGGGGAGGGTATCTTCAATGTGATACCCACGACCTTAGAGGCAACCTACTTTAGTTTTATTCTGTTAGCGATTCCACTTTATATCTACATGGGGCAATTACTGACTAAGTCGGGTATTGGGGATGCCATGTTTAATGCCAGTCAGATGCTGATTGGTAAAGTGAGAGGGTCATTGGCGATTAGTGTCATAGGGGTATGCTCCATGATAGGTGCCATGGTGGGCATTATAGGAGCGGGCATTATGACCTCAGGCAGTATCGCACTTAGACCCATGTTAGAGCGGGGTTATGATAGGCGCATGGCACTCGGTGTCATTATGGCAGGGGGTGGTTTAGGCATATTAATTCCCCCCAGTATTCCTATGATTATGTTTGCTGCCTCTACTCAAAATTCGATTGGCCGTATGTTTTTAGGGGCCATGGTACCTGCCTTATTAATGATTCTGTTACTCATTACCTATGTCATTATAAGCTGCAAGATTAACCCTCAAAAGGCACCGTTAGATTTAGAGCAAGCGGATTATGTTGAGCATACTCCCAAACAAAAGTTTCGTATCTTGCGTGATGGTTTATTTTCCATCTTGCTGATTGTCACTGTGCTGGGCAGTATTATTACTGGCATAGCGACACCAACAGAATCAGGTGCCATTGGGGTGGTTGGCGCAATACTGTTAGCGATAGTCTTTAAACGATTCAAAATGGAAATGTTTCGCTCAGCAGGTTTTCAAACGGCGACCCTAGTCAGTGTGGCCATGTGGGTGATTTTTGGGGCGTCGGTATTCAGTAACTTTCATCTTCTGATGGGGGTTCAAAGTATGGTAGCGAACTTTGCTGATGGGCTTGATTTGCCCCCTATCATGATCATCATAATGTTTCAGATCATTATGCTGTTACTGGGTTTTATCATAGATGAGTTCATCATTGTTTTGATGTGTGCACCGCTATTTACCCCGATTGCTGTCAGTTTGGGTTATGACCCAATCTGGTTTGGCATCCTGATGATCATCAATATATTGATAGCCGTACAAACCCCGCCCTATGGTTTTGCGCTCTTTTATTTGAAAGGCATAGCACCACCCGATGTGGGCATGGGGGAGATCTATAAATCAGTGACGCCTTTCATTTTATTGAATCTGTGTGTTTTGATTTTATGTATGATTTTTCCAGAAATTGTTCTCTGGTTACCTAATAAAGTAATGGGGGGATGAAATGTTTAATAAAATATTAGTGGCGATCGATTTAGCCCACCAGGAGCAGGTCCCTTGTTTAGTTGATGCTGCCTTGGAAATACGTCAACAGAAACAAGGTGAGATTTGCTTGTTTTATGCGGACCCGAATGTGCAACAAGGAGTCAGTACGCAGCAATTCGATAGCTCGAGTATTAAGCGACATCAGCAGGAGGTAAGGTTAGAGATGGCGTCACTGCTTGCCTCACTCAAACAAAATTGTTTGCCTGAAGGGTTTGATTCAATTGAGTGTCAAACAGCACAAGGCAGTGTGCATGAGCAAATATTGAAGCAAGCAAAATGCATCAAGGCCGATGCCATAGTACTCATGTCAAAACGCCCAGGTTTATCAAGCTACTTTATTGGCTCCAATGCCGACAAAGTAGTACGACACGCTAAGTGTTCTGTGTTTGTGATACGGGACTAGTCTCGTAAGAAAGTGCAATGAAGAATCGTGATGGGTAAATCATCAATCACGATTCTTCATTTTAATTAGACCGACATTTGTTACTGATTAACAAATTCATGAGCGGCGATATTTAAGACTATTTTCCCTATGGTTTTACCCTCTTCACTGCGCTGGTGGGCAGCTTGCACATCGTCAAGTGGATAGATTGCATCTAGGTGAACCTTAATTTTTTCGGCTTCCATTAATTCCCCTATCTTGGTTAAATCCTTACCATCAGGTTGAACCCACATGCGAGAGAAGTGAATCTTGTTTGGAATAAGCGTATTGGCATCGAGTTCATCCAGGGTCGAGATAAGCCTGCCACCCGTTTTTAAAACAGTGAGTGATTTTTGCAATGTTTCCTGTCCACCTACAGCAGCGAATACCAGATCAACATCTTTGGCTAATTGACTGAAATCCTGTGTCTGATAGTCAATAAACTCATCGGCTCCGAGGCTTTTGACATATTGCTCTTTTACCCCTGAGGCGCTGGCAATCACATGGGCTCCAAGGTATTTAGCAATCTGCACGGCAAAGCTACCGACTCCCCCAGAGGCATTATGAATCAGGACTTTTTGCCCAGCGCCAAAGGTGAGACAGCCTTCTTTAATAAGGCCCTGCCAAGCGGTGATAGCGGCAAGCGGGACGGCTGCGGCTTCTAGCATAGTTTGATTACGGGGCTTGTGGCTAACAAGATTGCTATCAACGGCTATGTACTGTGCATAAGCGCCTTGTTGTGCAATATCACTAAAGGCAAAAACCAGATCACCTTGCTCAAATTCTGAAACATCTTTACCCATTTGTACGACTTCACCACTGAGATCCCAGCCTAAAACGAGTGGCAGTGTATGGGTGTCCGTTCCTTCTAGCATGCCATTTCGAATATGAAAATCGACTGGGTTAACCCCCGCCGCTGCCACTTTAATCAAGACTTGATTACCTTTGATTTGAGGTAACTCAAGTTCGCCAATAATTAGGTTTTGTGCGCTGCCATATTGCTCAATAAAAGCGGCTTTCATCTTGTTGCTTTTCATATTCATCATCTCATTCCCTGTCTGTGTCGCCTTTGATAGGCGGGTGTCTATTGGATTGAGCTAAGTATTGAATATAAAATGCATATTCTCTAATTAATGATTAGTATGAAATGCATTGATAATAATGATGTATTGAGTAAATCTTGTTTAATGTTTATATAACAAAGGAAAGTATTGCTTTGGCTAAAATAGATCTCAATTTGTTAGTGATTTTTGATGCCATCATGAAGGAGAAATCCATTACCGCGGCGGCGGACAATTTAGCCATGACTCAGCCTTCCGTTTCGAATGCGGTTTCACGCATGCGCCATGCTTGGAAAGACCCTTTATTTGTTAAAGAGGGACGAGGAATTCGTCCCACGCCTTATGCGATCAAGCTTTGGCAAAGTGTGGCAGAGCCCTTAGCACAAATTAGTCATGCGATTGCGCCCGATAGCTTTGATTCTAGCACCTCAAATGTGAGTTTTAGAATCGGAACAACAGATGGCTCAGCGTCTATCGTCTGGTCTGAGTTACGCCATATTATTGAGCAAGAAGCCCCCCATATTAATATTTATGCAGTGCCTTTCAAGGTTGATGGTGAAGCTCTGTTAAATAATGCCGATGTGGATTTGGTGTTTGATTATTATAATGGCACCAGCAAAGAGATAACGTCTAAACAGATGTATGACAATCATTTTGTCACTGTTATGGGGGCCAATCACGAGCTTGCGGATCAAGTATTAACCCTGGATAACTATCTCAATGCAGATCACTTACTGGTTTCCTTATCGGGTGATATAGGTGGCATTGTGGATGATAAACTAGCTCAGCTTGATGTAACGCGGCGTACCGCCATGACAGTCAATAGTTTTGCCAGTGCGATTAACCTTATCAAGCAAACACAACTCATTGTTACCTTGCCTTATCCCATTGTGGCTGATCATTTGCAGAATGGAGATTTAGTGATTAAACCGACTCCCATCTTATTGCCCAGTATCAAAATAAGTCTGGCGTGGCACAGTCGTAATAATCACTCTCAATCCTTGAAATGGTTGATTTCTGTGTTGGATCGAATAGTCGCCTCTAAGCCCTATTTATCTGACTTTGAGCTCCCCAGCCTTTGATCAACTTTCCCAAACATTACAAATAATTAATTTGAATTAGGCTGGCATTTATTGCTTACTAGCGATTCTTGATAAATCTCTTTTTAAAAGCACTTAGAGTGATAGGGATTCTTCTTTCAATATGGAATATAGGTACTTATAAATGAAAAAAATGATGGCTGTTGCCGCTCTATCTACCCTTGTATTAGCAGGTTGTTCAACTCAAAAATTCAATTTAAATCCAGGTGCCGATTTAACATCTGACGCAGCACTGACGACATCTCAAACATTCTTCCTCAGTGGCATTGGTCAAGAAAAAGAAGTGGATGCAGCAGAAATTTGTGGTGGTGCCGATAAAGTATCCCAAGTGTCGACTAAACTTACTTTCATCAATGGCTTTTGGGGGGCAGTCACCTTCGGTATTTATACCCCACGTACCGTTGAAGTGCATTGCATAGGTTAATCTCAAAATGAATTTAAAAGGGCAGGCTGTTAAACAGTTTGCCCTTTTTATTTGCTGTAATTTATAGGTCTATAGGGATTTCGACAGACACCTTCTGTTGCTTCATTGAGAACAGGGTGTTGGCATTGTGCACTCCCTTTTGATTCAAAATATTTTGCGTCAAAAACTCCTGATAGGACTCCATATCCTTCGCCAGCATCTTCAATAAATAATCGCAGCCACCGGATACCGCATGGCACTCTAAAATTTCAGGGCAGCGATTTACCATGGCTAAGAAACCCGCCACGGTATCCGGGTGATGATTGTCTAATGTGACCTCTGCAAAAGCACAAATCTTCAAGCCAATTTTGTCTGAATTGATAATGGCAGCATAGCCTTTTATATAACCATCTTCCTCCAATCGTTTCACTCGACGCCAGCAAGGCGCATTAGATAAAGACACTTTCTCAGCAAGGTCACGATTAGACAATCTACCGTCTTCTTGTAGAGCACCTAAAATTTCTGAATCGACTCTATCTAGTGGCATAGCAATTTAATCTCTATTTATTATGGTTTTAAGATACGTATGTTTCCTATTGTGGCAAAAATGCCCAATAAAAAGCAATCACGTTTCTCAAAACATAGATTAGAATTTAGATAGGTAAGGCACTTTATGAAATAACAGTTTTCAACTGATGCTTTCAAATAATAATAAAATTACCTCTCTGATTAACATAATCCGTTAGATGTCATCTATTTTTAAGATGATATAAAGAAACGTTTATATGACATGAAGGGACACAGAGGACACTAAGATGCAATCCTTTGCAGCAAACCTTTCGGCGACAGACGTCGAAAAGAATAATGATGTTCAGCTTCCAGAAAGTGAGTTAGCCGCTCAGGAATCCCCCTCGTTTGATTGGCATCAGGTAGTGCATACCTTACTCACATCACGTTATATGGACGATGTGGAAGAGCAGGATTTGGTACCTGCTAAATTAGTTTTTAATCAGTTCTCCGCCCGTGGCCATGATTTTGCGCAGATTCTTTTAGGTTCATTACTGACCCATCCTCACGATGGCGCGACGGGTTATTATCGTTCCCGTCCGTTTGTTTTATCCCTTGGTTTATCCATGGACGATGCGCTGGCATCAGGCATGGCAAAATCGGGTGGTTACAGTGATGGTCGTGATATTGGTGTGGTCTGTAACTATGCGAATCAAGAAAGAAATGGCGCCATGCTTTTCCCTATGTGTGGTGGAGTAGGGTCTCAATATTCGCCTATTTCGGGTTGGGCGCAATCTATTATTTATCACAGAGATCAGCTAAAAGATGAAGCCTATCGTGGGGCTATTGGCTTATCTATGGGCGGTGATTCTTCCATGTCGACCAGTGGTTTTTGGGCCGCGTTAAATATTTCAACCACCAATAACTTACCCCATCTTTTTTATATTGAAGATAACGGTTATGGCATTTCAGTCCCGCAAACCGTGCAAACTCCAGGGGGTGATCAGGTCGCTAACTTAGCTGCCTATAAAAACCTTAAAATTATTGATGGTGATGGTACTGACCCTTATACCGCGCCAGGCCTTATTGAAGACGCCGTAGACTATGTTCGAAGTGGCAAAGGTACCTGCTTACTGAGATTAAAAGTGCCGCGTTTATGTGGCCATACCTTCCAAGATACGCAAACCTATAAACCTGCTGATTTATTAGCAGAAGAAAAAATGCAAGACCCGTTACCTAAGTTACGTGAATGCTTGCAAGCCAAAGGTTTGATGGGTGAACAAGAGTGGTTAGCTTTAGAAGAGCAAACCCATGCAGAAGTCTTGGCTGCTGTGAGTCGTGCAAAATTACGTCCTGAGCCAAAACCTGAGAATATTACTCGATATGTTTATGCAGAAAAGAATGAGCATGGACAAGATGAGCTGCAACTACGGGGTGGACTCTATGCGGATCATCATGTTTTTCCACCAGCGAGTGACATAGCCAAACCAGAGGGTGCGCGTTTAAATATGTTGGCATCGATTCGTAAAGTGCTGGCTCATGAATTAGAAACCAACCCTAAAGTCTTGGTCTTTGGTGAAGATGTGGGGCCAAAAGGTGGTGTGCATGCGGCTACGCTCGGTTTAAACGAAACGTATGGTGATTTACGGGTATTTGATACTAGCTTATCGGAAGAGGGCATTATTGGTCGCGCTGTCGGTATGGCGTTATCTGGTTTGATGCCAGTGCCTGAAATACAATTTAGAAAATACGCAGAACCTGCCAGTGAGCAAATTACCGATACGGGCATTATGCGCTGGCGTACAAACAATCAATTTGCGGCGCCCATGGTGATTCGTATTCCGGGTGGTTTTGCAGGTCGTGGTGATCCATGGCACTCCATGTCTGATGAAGTGGAATGGGCTCACAAAACCGGTTGGCAGGTGGTAATGCCATCGAATGCTGAAGATGCAGCGGGGCTTTTACGTTATGCCTTACGGGATAATAATCCGACCATCTTTTTTGAACACAGGACTTTATTAGATAATCGCTGGGCGCGACGTCCATACCCGGGTGATGATTACGTAATTCCTTTTGGTAAAGCCAATACCTTAACCCAAGGAGACAAACTTACGGTCGTTTGTTGGGGTGCTATGGTTGAACGTTGTGAACAGGCTGCGATTGAATTAGATCAAGGTGTTGAGGTGATTGACCTTAGAACGATTCAGCCTTGGGACAAAGAGGCCGTGCTTGCTTCTGTGAAGAAAACCAGCCGCTGTTTGATCGTTCATGAAGATAATCTCACTGCAGGTTTTGGTGCTGAAATTGCGGCGGTATTAGCCAAAGAAGCCTTTTTTGATCTGGATGCACCAATCGAACGTTTAGCCATGCCAAATACGCCTGTTCCTCACAATATCAATCTGCTTAATGCGGTTGTACCCACCACTGAACGTATTGAGCTTGCGATGCAAGATCTAATCGAAATATAGAGGAGAATCGCATGCAAGCATTAGTGGATATTGTATTACCAGCAGATCAGTTAGAAGGCACTTCGGCGGTATTGAGCAAGTGGTTAATTGAAGTGGGAGCAGAGGTAAAACAAGGTGATCCTATTATTGAATTGGAAACCGATAAGGTTGCCATGGAAATCTGCGCGATCAGTGACGGTGTATTGGCAGAAATTGTCATGCAAGAAGGGGAAAATGTACCGGTTGAAGGCGTGCTAGGCCGCTTATCTGAGCAAGAGCAACCTGAGCTTGAGTTAAAAACTGAGCCTGTTCTTGATAGTGCTCTTAAACGTGACAATGATAATACGGCAGAACTCTGCATGCACTCATCAGATGACGATGCCCATAAACAGTCTGCCTGTAAACTTGTTGGGCCTGCTGTGAGACGCTTGTTAAGGCAGCAAAACCTTGAGTTAACACAAATACAAGGCACAGGGCGTTATGGTCGTGTGACCTTGTGTGATGTGAAGGCCTATCTGGCGCAAGTGGGTGAGGTAGTGCCGCAAAGTATTAGCCAAAAACGCGTGACCAAATCACCCCTTTCTCGTCATGATCATGATGCTAGGCCATTAGTCGGGGAGCTGGTGCCTCACACATCAATGCGTAAAAGTATCGCGAAGCACATGAAAGAGAGCTTGTTGCATATCTCGCCCCATGTGACCAGCGTCTTTGAAATGGATATGAGCAATATTATCGAGCACAGAAAATGGCATAAAAAAGAGTTCGCAGAGCTGGGTGTCAATCTGACTTTTACCGCTTACTTCTTATCTGCCTGTGCGAAAGCCTTACACGCTGTGCCGCAAGTTAATGCGCGTTTTCATGAAGAAGGCTTAGAGTTATTTAAAGACATTAATATTGGTGTGGGCACAGCATTAGCAGATAATGGTTTAGTCGTGCCTGTAGTGCAACAGGTTCAAGAGATGAATCTGTTCGAAATTGCCTATGCGTTAAACCAACAAACAGAAAAAGCGCGTACCGGCAAACTAAAACCCAATGACATGAAAAACGGCACTTTTACCATTTCAAACCATGGCGTTAGCGGCAGCTTGTTTGCAGCGCCTATCATTATTAATCAACCGCAAGTCGCTATTTTAGGGATAGGGAAACTGGACAAACGTGTGGTGGTGAAAGAAGTGGAAGGGGTCGATACCATGGTCATCAAGCCAATGTGTTATGTGTCTTTATCTATGGATCACAGGGCCCTAGATGCCCATCAAACCAATCGTTTTTTACAGGTGTTTGTTGAAGCCATTGAGCAATGGGGTTAATCCTCTTTTTACGTCGGCAGTAAAAATCAGTAAAAAGGCCTTTCATGTTAAGCAATGAAAGGCCTTTTTTATGAGACAGTTTTTAGACGAAACTAGTCACCTAATGCGATACCTTCACGTCTTGGATCCGCCCCGCCTTGGAAACCGTTATCATCGATGATAATGCCTTGTAGACCTGAGTTGAGATCACGAACATTCACCTTAAAGCCCATTTTATGTAGCTTAGAACCTAACTTTTCAGCACTGGTGCCTTTTTCAATATCAAAGGTACCAAAACGGTTTAGCATGTTAGGTAGGCTAATGGCGGATTGGATATCCATGCCCCATTCAAGGTGGGCAATCAAAGCTTTAGCCACGTAACCTATGATACGAGAGCCACCAGGGGAGCCTAATACTAAATAAGGTTTGCCATCTTTCAACACAATGGTAGGTGACATAGAAGAGCGAGGGCGTTTGCCAGGCTCTAAACGGTTGGCAATAGGGTAACCATTTTTATGGGTTTTAAATGAGAAATCAGTCAACTCGTTATTTAACAAAAAGCCATTACTCATCACTCGTGAACCAAAACCATTTTCAATCGTGGTCGTCACAGAGACTGCATTCCCGTCGGCATCCACAATAGATATATGGCTGGTGGAGGGCAGTTCAAGAGAAATATCATCAGCCAATGCAATCGGGTTATGCCAATTTGGGTTACCCGGTTTTACTTCTTTTAACGCGGTGCCAGGGGTAATAAGTGCTGCTCTTTCTTTTAAGTAATTAGCATCCAATAGACCTTGAGGCATAGGGACAAAGTCAGTATCTGCCATATAGCGGCCACGATCAGCAAAAGCTAAGCGTGATGCATCACCTATGATCTGCCAAGCGGTCGCAGAGTCTGGCCCCATTGAGGTTAAATCAAACTGGCCTGTGATACCCATAATTTGGCCAACGGTTAAAGCGCCTGAGCTTGGTGGTCCCATGCCGCAAATTTCATATTGTTTGTAAGGTAGGCAAGTCGTGGCCCTTTCTTTTACTTGGTAGCTGGCAAAATCGATTTCATTTAGTACCCCTGGGTTGTCTTCTATGCCTCTGACTTTTTTAACAATATCTTTGGCAATGTGGCCAGTATAAAAGGCATCAGCGCCTTTGGTCGCAAGGGTATTCAGTGTTTGAGCATAGGCACTATTTTTAAGCAGAGTGCCTTCTTTTAAAGGTTCACCAGAAGCATCAAAAAAGTAGGCTTTGGTTGCAGGGTAACGAGCAAGCCTTTCTTTACCCCCTTCAATAGAGCTGGCTAAACGAGCAGAGACGTCAAAACCTTCTTCAGCCGTATTAAGAGCGGGTTGTAGTAGTCGACTCCAAGATAGGCGACCATATTTTTCATGCAAGTCCCCCATGAGTTTTACCGTGCCTGGAGTACCTACTGAGCGACCACCGACAACCGCATTATAGAATTTTAACGGTTTACCGTTTTCATCTTGGAACAGTTCGGGAGTGGCTTCTTGAGGGGCTGTTTCACGACCATCAAAAGTCGTTAATTTTTTCGCTTTGGCGTCATAATAAACAACAAAAGCGCCACCGCCTAAACCGGAAGACTGAGGTTCGACTAACCCAAGCATCATCTGCACGGCAACCAGAGCATCAATGGCGGAACCGCCTTCGCTCAAAACCTTATAGCCTGCTTGCGTCGCAATAGGGTTGGCTGCAGCCACCATAAAATTATTTGATTTAACCAAGTCTTTATTGAGCCAAGCATTGGATAGCTCAGGCGCTATGCTATCGGCAACTTGTCCGGCAGCCATCGCTGACCCACTTAAACCAATGGCGCTTAAGCTAAAACCTAAAATGCTTGCCGCGATATGAGTGCTTAGTTTATTTTTATTTAACATCATCCATCTTATCCTTATATGTTTAATCCCAGTTATGACATCCATGTGTCATAGACACTGATTATATAAGCAGACAAGAAGAACAAAGTTAAGCGGATTTTTATAGTCTATACAATTATGGTTAATTCTATGGATTAACTGCATAGGTTTGCTTAAGTGTTTTATTTTCTAACTGAATTTCTCTAAGAGTGTTTCACTTAATATGTGATCAATAGGTTTAATTATTACTTTAAATAAGCAGCCATAGGTCAGCGTTTGATTCTTCATCAGAACGAAACAACTAACCTATGATGACTTTTATTTTCGTTATTTCGTTATTTTTGACAACAAATCAAGATTCATTACCAAGTTTCTCACGCCGTGGGCATGATCTTCTTCAAATATATTATCTTCAAGCCATTCACCCACAGTTTCAATATTCACTTTTACGACTTGAGGGCGCACATTCCAAGTGACTTGATAAGGCGATGCTTTTTCATTGTAACCAGGTCCGGTTGTTGAACCAATGTACTCAACGGGTGTGCCTGTATTAGCAGGAATGTTAGGGGCTTGTGGTCTCTCCTTGATAGTATCGACAGCGGTTAAGAATAAAAAGTTTTGGGCTTTTTTATCGTTTACCAGAGCATAAACCTGTGTCTCAACTCGTAGTTGCGGGTTTGCATTCTCTTTTGTTAAGCAGGCGCCTAACGACGGACCTGGGGTCACTTGAGCCGTTGAATAAACATAATGCACTTCTATCGTGTCACCTGGGTAAAGGCTACCGTGCTCGCTTTCACCTACCTGGTGGTTATAAGGTTTTAATTCATTTTTGGTGAATTTGCCTGTGTATTTATAACCACTTTGATAACCATGACCGTCACCATTGCCTGCAAACTGAGTAAATTCACCACCCTTGTGTTCTGCATTTTTATGAAAATGAATGTTACAAAGATTCATTTGAGTTGAGACAGGAGACAGGCCAAATACAATGCCATTGATGCCATTTACGGAATCAATATCACGAGGAGACTGGGGGCCATAACCTAGCCCATTTGTATTCGAGTTTAGCATGGCTCTTTGTTCTGAAATGACATTATTAGATACAGGTGTATGAGATGACTCAGATTCTGCACTGCTAGCATACGCTAGCGGCGCTAATGTAGAGACAGCAAGACTGATTATAAAAACATTTCTCATTTTGTATTCCATTTTAAGTTGGCTGGCTAATTTTTACATTCATATTTCACTCATCATTTTGATATTTGCTTTTAGATGTTTTTAGCATGAGTTATAAAATATTAATCAATTTAACCCTGTCATTAATATCATTATGTAGGTAAGTCCATATTTACACATTATTGGTATTATTTTGACGATTCAATCGTTCGCCTTGCCTGAACAGTCTTCACGCCTTTATCAAGCCTTTTCATGCCGTACTTACAATAACTCCTGTACAATGCGTGCCATTCGCGAAAAATCGCTAAGTTATTATTTGAGTACAGGTTTGTCATGAGTAAGTTATTTGTAATTGGAATGGGACCGGGCGATCTAGATCTGGTCGCACCTAAAGCTCTCGCCGCATTAAACGCCAGTTCAGACATGGTTGCATACGGCTATTATTTGGACCTTCTTGGTGATATTTGCAAAGGGAAAACGCACCACGATTTGCCGCTCGGAGAAGAAATTGCCAGAGCTCGATTGGCATTGGATCTTGCTTCAACAGGTAAAACAACGGCGTTAATTTCCAGTGGTGATATTGGCATATATGCCATGGCAACCTTGGTATTTGAGTTGCTAGATCAACAATTGCAGGGCAAAGAATCACACCCTGAATGGTTAGATGTTGAGATCGAAGTGGTACCGGGTATTTCTGCGATGCAAGCTGGCGCCAGTCGTGTGGGTGCTATGTTGGGTCATGACTTCTGTACTATTTCTTTATCCGACTTATTAACCCCATGGGAAACCATAGATAAGCGTATACATGCAGCGGGTGTAGGGGACTTTGTGGTGTCTTTCTACAACCCTGTCTCCCGTAAGCGTGATTGGCAATTAAATCATGCGCGTGATGTGCTTTTGCAATATCGCCCTGCATCGACACCCGTGATGATAGGACGCCAACTAACCCGCCCTGATGAGGACATCACTTTTACCACATTAGGACAGTTAGACGCTAAAGATGTGGATATGTTTACCATGGTAAGTGTGGGTAATAGTGAGTCTCGACATATTAAAAATGGCGATAAAAATTGGATATATACCCCTCGTGGTTATTCAAAAAAATTGTAATATTGAGACAAAAGGCATAATACGATGAAAGTCTATTTTATTGGTGCAGGTCCTGGTGATCCTGACTTGATGACAATCAAGGGTATGAAAACGCTGCTTAAATGTCCTGTTGTCTTGTATGCCGGCTCTTTGATTCCTCGTGAAGTCATCGCCAGTGTTGAAGAGAGCGCCGAGGCGATTCATAACACAGCTGAAATGAATCTGGATGAAACCACCGCAGTGATTGAAAAAGCCTTTTTGGAAGGTAAAGATGTGGCGCGTCTACAGTGTGGTGACCCGTCTTTATATGGCGCAATAGGTGAGCAAATTCGTCGTATTGAAAATCTAGGAATAGACTATGATGTTATTCCTGGGGTCAGTGCTGTCGCGGCATCTGCTGCGTTACTACGTAAGGAGTTGACCTTATCGGGTGTGTCTCAAACCGTGATTATGACGCGCTATGAAGGTAAAACGCCTTTTCCTGAAAGGGAGCGACTGCCTGCACTTGCGCAAAGTGGTGCTACTTTAGCGATACACCTTGGTGTTACAAAAATTCATAAAATTGTCGAAGAACTGATACCTCACTATGGTGCTGATTGCCCTGTTGCTGTGTGTTACCGCTCAAGCTGGCCTGATCAAGATTATGTGACTGGCACCTTGTCAGACATAGTCCAAAAAGTACGTGAGAAAAGGTTCACCCTGACGAGTCTCATCTTGGTTGGTCAGGTATTGGATACAGAAGACTTCAACGATTCTTATTTATACGACAAAAATCAACCTAATTTATTCCGTAAAAAGCAGCGCAGCCCGAAAGCGGATAAGACGCCACTTAACGAGAAAAAGGACTAATTATGCAACTTAATAAAATACCTACCACGATTGTCACCGGCTTTTTAGGCAGTGGTAAAACGACGCTGTTATCTAACGTGCTGAAGAATGCAAAAGGCAAACGTATTGCTGTAATAGTGAATGAATTTGGTGAGTTGGATATCGATTCAGATCTACTGCGTTCATGCCCACTAGATTGTGATGACGAAGAAATGAATCTGCCTCAAAATGGCCAAGATGGTTTTTATGAGCTTGCTAATGGTTGTATCTGTTGCACGGTAGAAGAAGAGTTTTTACCTGTGATGAAACAATTGGTTGAACGCCGTGATGATATTGATCATATCCTGATTGAAACCAGTGGATTGGCCTTGCCTAAGCCTCTAGTGCAAGCATTCAACTGGCCGGGTATTCAAGAGTATTGCACTGTCGATGCAGTGATTACGGTTGTTGATGGACCTGCTGTTGCCGCGGGTCGTTTTGCTAATAATGAAGAGCTAGTGCAAAAACAACGGTTAGCAGATGAGAGTCTTGATCATGACCCTAGTTTACAAGAATTGTTAGATGATCAATTAAGTGCGGCTGACTTGGTTGTTGTGAGTAAAAACGATTTGTTAGCCGAAGGCGAGCGAGCTTTAGTTGAAAAAGTGATTGAACATAGGGTGCCAAGTACCGTTAAAACAGCCTATATCGACAATGGCATTGCGCCACTGGATATGCTGTTAGGTATGGATGCCGCTTCTGAATCTCGCATTGATCATGTGCATAACCATCATGATCATCATCACGCACATGGAGCGCATCATGATCACGCCCATGATCATTTTGATTCCTTTGTTATCAGTATCGGTGAAGTCGATTCCGATCGTTTAGAGCAGGTTTTAAATAGCTTGATTGCTGAGCATAATATTTATCGTGCTAAAGGCTTTGCGGCTGTGGCGGATAAACCTATGCGTCAAGTATTTCAAGCAGTAGGCAAGCGTCTTGATAAGTACTTTGATCGTTTATGGACAGCTGATGAAGCACGCTTAACTCAGTTGGTCTTTATTGGTAAAGGCATTAAAAAAGAACAAGTTGAAGCTGAGCTAAGTAAAGCATTAGTCTAGTTTCTACATAGTCATTTATAAGATAGAAAGGAAGAATAATAGGTGCATCTTTTAGCAGCTAAACCCGGTGGCTTTGTTGATGATGAAGGCATCATAGACCTTGATCAAACACCGGCTGATATTGTGTGTTTGGCTGCTGCTGATTCTCTATTGTCCGCGCTTGCTCAAGGTGTCACAGCCCTTGATCAAACGAATAGGCTTGATCAAGGAGGACAAAGGCCCAGTATTCGCCTTGCCAATTGGATGCAATTATTAAAACCAGCCGCTTATGACCTTTATGAAGATAAAGTATTGGAACATGCCAAGTTGGTGGTGGTGTCCTTTTTAGGCGGTAAACACTATTGGTCTTATGGTTATGAGCGTCTTGTCGCTTGGTCAAAAGCCAAGCCAGGACGAACCTTACTTTTGGTGCCTGGTGATGATGTGCCTGACCTTGAATTGTCATCGGTGAGCAATGTCAGTGCTGATACTGGGCATAAAGTGTGGCGTTTTTTACGTGAAAGCGGACCTGATAATATACTGTCTTTTTGGCACTATTTATGTGATCAATTTTTTGCGTTTAACCTTTCTCAGTGGCAAGAACCAAAAGAGCTTGCCTCCTGTTTGGTGTATTTGAAAGGTGAAGCATCAAGTTTAGTGCAATGGCGGGCGCATTATTCAGAACAGGATCACACGCCTGCACAAGGTGACGATTTAGCGCTTAGACCCGTGTGTTTGCTGGTGTTTTATCGTAACCATTTACAAAGTGCGAATACTCAGATGTTTGATCAATTGATCGACATTCTAGAGCAGCATGGGATGACACCTTTAGCGGTAGCTGTGACCTCTCTAAAAGACGCTGAATCTTTGCAGATGCTCAATGCCTTGATTGAAAGTACCGATGCTAAGCTGGTGTTAAATACCACGGGTTTTGCCAGTAATCGAGCCCCCAGCCCGGATCTTGCGCCCTCACCAACGGATTTTCAATCAAGCTTCGAACGGCCTTTGCCGGTTCTTCAGTTGGTTTTATCGAGCAGCACAGAAGATGATTGGCAAGAACAAAATCAGGGTTTACGTAACCGTGATCTCGCTATGCAAGTGGTCTTGCCAGAAATGGATGGCCGTATTATTAGCCGTGCAGTGAGTTTTAAGCAGCAGAGTCACTTTGATCAAGCCTGCCAAATTGATCTTGTTAGATATGCTATTCATGAGGAAAGGGCGCACTTTGTGGCGGCGTTAGCGAAAGGTTTTTGTAAGCTAGCGATTAAGCCGAATCAAGAAAAACGCATCGCCTTGATATTGGCCAACTATCCAACTAAGGATGGTCGTATTGGGAATGGTGTGGGATTAGATACGCCGGCATCGACAGTGACTATTTTGAATGCCATGGCCGAGGCGGGTTACCCAGTTCATGACATTCCAGAAACCGGCAATGCATTAATTGAAACCTTGCTTGGTAGTGTAACCAACAATCCGAATACTCTGCATCATTTAGGCTGCTGGCAAAGTTTGTCAGTTGAAGACTATAAAACCTACTTTTCTGCTTTACCTAAGGTCTCACAAGCGGCCGTATTAGCGCGTTGGGGGGAGCCAGAAGCTGATCATAAATGTCGAGTACAAAATGGTCAGGCAAGAATTATGCTAGCAGGCATTCGGTTAGGGCAAACCTTTGTCGGCATTCAGCCTGCACGAGGCTTTAATCTTGATCTGGCAGCTAATTATCATGACCCTGACTTAATACCGCCCCACAGTTATTTAGCTTATTATTTTTGGCTCAGGCATGTATATAAAGTCGACGCCGTTATTCATGTGGGTAAACACGGCAATTTAGAGTGGTTACCGGGTAAAGGGTCTGCTTTGTCAGAGCAATGTTGGCCTGATATCGCGCTGGGTCCTATGCCGCATTTTTATCCCTTTATTGTGAATGACCCAGGTGAAGGTTCGCAAGCTAAGCGTCGTACTCAGGCAGTAATTATTGATCATCTGATGCCGCCTATGACACGGGCAGAAAGTTATGGTGAATTGGCTGAACTTGAAAACTTGGTCGATGAATATTATCAAGCCATGGGAATGGATGAGCGTCGTGAGAACTGGCTTAAAGAGCAAATATTAAAGCTGGTACAAGAAACCCATGTATTGGATGAACTGGCATTAGAGGATGGTGAGGACGAAACCGTGTTGGCGGAACTCGATACTTATTTGTGTGACATCAAAGAGTCACAAATTCGACACGGTTTACATCGATTAGGTCAGTTACCTGAAACGCAAAAATTAGCCGATACCTTGGTCGCCTTGCTGCGTTTACCTAGGGGCACAACAAAAGAAGCACAAGGTATTATTCACAGTTTAGCTGAGGATTTTGGCTTTTTAACTCGCCAAGATGGCATGCTAGATTTTGATCCTATGCAAGCCATAGCAGAACCTTGGGCAAGGGAAAAACCGCAAGTGCTAGCTCGCTTAATTGAGAGTGACTGGCGAACTCATGCGGATACTAAAGAACGATTAGAGCTTTATGCACAGCAGCTTATTGTGAAACACTTACTTGAATCTGATGAGGTCATTCGACTCCCCGAACACCCTTCCACTCAGGTGTTGTTAACGCATGCTAAACATAGCCTGCTGGTTGCGCTTAAAGACAGTGAAAGAGATGAAATAGCCGCCATTATTAAGGGCCTAGCGGGGCAGTTTATTGCACCGGGTCCCAGTGGTGCACCCACACGAGGGCGCTTGGATACCTTACCAACAGGGCGAAATTTTTTCTCTGTGGACAATAGGGCGATTCCCTCAAAAGCGGCTTGGGCTTTGGGTGAAAAATCAGCTCAAGCCTTAATTTTAAGGCACCTTCAAGAGCATGGGGATTACCCTAAAGAGTTGGGTTTGTCCGTTTGGGGTACTGCCACTATGCGCACAGGTGGTGATGATATCGCCCAAGCCTTTGCCTTGATGGGAGTGCGACCTATATGGGCGGCAGGTTCCAATCGAGTCACTGATTTCGAAGTCTTATCCTGTATGTTATTGGGGCGCCCTAGAGTCGATGTTACCTTGCGCGTTTCAGGCTTTTTTCGAGATGCCTTTGCCAGTGTCATGCAACTCTATGACGCGGCGGTGCAGGCAGTTGTTGACTATGAAGAGCCTGGAAAAGGCAATCTTATTAGGCAAAATGTATTACAGCGTCAACAGGAATTACAAGCACAAGGTATGTCAGAGATAGAAGCGAGGCAAGCCGCGAGCTATCGTGTGTTTGGTAGTAAACCGGGTGCTTACGGTGCGGGTTTACAAGGTTTGATTGATGAGCGTTGCTGGGATACTAAAGCCGATTTAGCGGAAGCCTATGTCAATTGGGGTGGTTTTGCCTATGGTGCTAAGCACCTTAAAGGTGAAGGGATAGAAGCGAAAGCCGCCTTTGAACACAGGTTGTCTCGGCTTGACGTTGTTGTGCAAAATCAAGATAACCGTGAACACGATATTCTAGATTCAGACGATTATTACCAGTTTCAAGGTGGTATGGCGAATGCAGTCACACAGCTGGCAGATAATACGCCTGAGATATACTTAAATGATCATTCTAATCCCAGTGTACCTAAGATAAGGACGTTAAAAGAAGAGCTTAATCGTGTGGTGCGTTCTCGCGTGCTTAACCCTAAATGGATTGAAGCTATGCAAGAACACGGGTATAAAGGCGCTTTTGAAATGGCTGCCAGCATAGATTATTTATTTGCTTACGATGCTACCACTGACCTAGTGGCGGATTATCAATATGAAAAAATTAGTGATGCCTTGGTATTTGATAGTAAAAACCGTGAGTTTTTAGAGCAAAATAATATCAATGCCTTAGAGGAAATGGCAGAGCGTTTATTAGAGGCTTGTCAGCGAGGTATGTGGCAAGAGCCACAAGGTTACGCCGAAAAATTACAAAACCTATTATTAGACCTTGATATGAAACAAGAGCAAGCGCATTAAATAAGCAAGAACAGGTTATAATAACGCGCGATAAAAATTATAAATTTAAGACAGTAGAGATAAAAATGACAAATAAATTAGCTTCCAATGCAGGCATCATGATCTGCGGTCATGGTAGTCGTGATAAAGATGCGGAACGTGAGTTTGGATTAGTCGCTAAAGGGCTGAAAGAACGTTTTCCAAATGTGCCGGTTGAATATGGTTTTTTAGAGTTTTCAGCACCGAATATACACATGGGTTTAAACCGCTTGATTGAGCAAGGCGTTGAGCATATTTATGCGGTGCCAGGTATGTTGTTTGCAGCAACACATGCTAAAAACGATATCCCGTCAGTGTTGACTACGTTTGCTGAAAAGCAGGGCAACATAGGTATGACTTATGGCCGTGAACTTGGCTTGCAAGATGATATGGTTGAGGCGCTCCAGGCGCGTATTTATGAGTCATTAGGCTTGGATTCTCAAAATCCACCAGAGAACTTATATGACACCATGCTGGTTGTTGTTGGACGCGGTACTTCGGATACGGGCGCTAATGCAGAAGCGGCTAAATTAACGCGTATTGTGAATGAAAATATGGGCTTTGGTTGGGCTGACACAGTTTACTCTGGTGTGACTTATCCTTCTGTTGGTGTGGGCCTTGAAAAGTTAATGAAGTTGGGCTTTAAACGCATTGTTGTAGCACCTTATTTCTTATTTACAGGGCGTTTGATCAAGCGTATCCAAGGGTATGTCGATAAAGTTGCTGCTGAAAACCCAGGCATAGAGTTTATCCAGACGCCTTATTTAAGTGATCATCCTAAAGTGATAGATGCGTTTGAAAATAGGGTGATGGAAATTGTAGATGGTAGCGAACTGGGGGAAGAAAGTTTGATGGCATCTTTTAAGCGTCGTTTAGCGGCAGGCGAAATAGATGTACACCATCATCATGCTGAATTTGTTGATCCGCAAGATGATACACAAGGCGCTTCTCAAGCTGATCATAGCCACAGTCATGAACACGGTCATTCACATAGCCATGAGCACGATCATTCACATAGCCATAGCCATGAACACGGTCATTCACATAGCCATAGCCATGAACAGGGTCATTCACATAGCCATGGAGAAGGTCATCAGCATAGTCATGGGGTTTATCAGCATATCTCTCATCCGTTAGGACCAAGGACCATGATAGGTGAAGGTGTTTGCTGCTGTTTCATGAGCCAATTTCCGGATGAGCTTTTAGCAGAAGAAAAAGAAAAAATTGAGGGTGATTGCAGCACAACGGCTTTTGCTCATAAATAGAAAGCCAGTTTAAGCCTTTGTTTTATATTGATAAGCACAATAGATAGTTGATCTTCTCTATTGTGCTTTTTTGATCATGTTGGATTGGTTGTTAAGTAAGGGGGAATAAAGAATCGCTTTATTTTTACCTTTTGCTTTGGCTTGATACATGGCTTGATCTGCCTGGTGGATGAGTTGATCTGCATTCGTGTTTTGACCTAAGGTATTTCTGGTTATGCCGATACAGGCGCCAATATGCAGTTCAAGTCCATCTATAATGTAAGGCGTGGTTAGTAGATTTAGAATTTCATTTACTTGCGCCATTAAACCATCTAAGTCAGCAGGTTTATTAATAATAATTAAAAACTCATCGCCACCATAACGGGCTGCGACATTATCTTTATGGCTGTTTTCTGACATAATCCGCTTGGCAACCGCCTGTAATAATCTGTCGCCGGTAATGTGTCCGTATTTATCGTTAATGGGCTTGAAGTTATCCAGATCGATAAAGAGAAGGGCGAAATCTGCTTGTTGTTCAGTTAGTTCCTCTAAGGTGTTTATGACAGACATTCGGCTGGCTAAGCCTGTGATATAGTCTAGATTTGCTAGGTTTCGACTTTTTTCTTCTGACGCTTTTAACTCTAACGTTCTCTCATTTACTTTTTTAGAAAGATCTAACTTATCTTTTTCAATTTGTTTTGCCATGTGGTTAAAGCTTAGCATTAACGCTGAAAACTCTTTAGTCGGTGGGATCCTGCTTTTATTATTCGATTTGTTATCGAAACTACCGGCAATACGATTTGTTCGTCTAGCCAAGGTTTTTATTGGGTGAGTAATGATGCCAGCAATCCACCAACTTAGCAGCGCCGCAATTATAAATGAAACTAAGCTAATGATGAGAGTCGACAGTTTTACTTTATCAATGGCTATATCTAATTCACTGATCGGTTGAGGTACCATTACGCCCCAACCCGTTTGATCTATCACGTTAAAGCCCGCAATCATATCCTGCTCTAATGCGGGGGAGTAAAACTGCATAACCCCTCTTTCTCCGGCCATCATTTTTTTTACAATGGATACTTTTGATATATTTTTACCTGATGCTTCCCACACTTTATTAGGGTGGGCGAGTATACGACCTTTTCTATCAACTATCGCCGCGTGCCCTTTTTTACCAAAGCTAATAAGTGATTGTATTTGCTTAATATAGTTACGGTTTAAAACCGCTAGCCATAGATGTTGTTGATCGTCTTTAAGATAAATAAAAATGCTAGGTTCAGGTAAAAAACCTTGTTTTAAATCTGAAAAATAAACTGTGTTGATATCAAGGGATTGATTATCGATTTTTAAACTGAAGAGAGAGTTGGGTGTGAAAATGGTATCGCCGAAATAGGTTATAACGCGCCTTCCATTTCGACTGTACTTTCCTAGTGTATGAATATTGAGTTGTTTTAGTAGGTCGTCAGTGATGTGCTGGTTGGTATTAGTATTGTGTGAGCGTACAGCCGTTTTTAACGCGCTACTGAGGTCCATGGTGTAGCGATTAAGGGCAAAGGTAATATTATTAGCAATCAACAAATGCTTTTCATTTACCGAACCATAAACTTGCTCCTTGATGATTTTATTGGTCCACAGGGATAAGCTAAGAATAGGGATCAAAGTGATTGAAATCATAACGCAAAAAATAAGCAGTCTTAATGAGATCATGATGTATTTAGGCTTACTTATGTTAGTTTATAAAATGGTATTGCTGACAATACATTATCTATAGTGAAGCCTATTTTCTTGTAAGTAAAAGAAAAGTTAAGTTGGAGTCATGTTTATCAAGGTAAACAATCGTTCACAAAACTAACTTTTCAGTCCCCTTCATTTACGCGTATAGTGATTGTAAGGGACTTATTCAATTAAATAATAAGAGATATTCAATGAGCGAGCCTAGAGTGGCCATGTTAATTATTTTATCCGGTTTTGATGTAAATCGTGGCCTTTATGAGTAAGAAGAGAAGTGACTTAATTAATCCTAATCATGGGGTTGTCATACATAGAAATTTTGTACCGCTTTATGCGGATGATAATTATGCCCAGTTTTTTGGTTATCAAAATGGTAAAGAGATTCTTGAATTAGCCAGTATTTTTACCTTAATTAACCCTGACCAGCGTGATGTTTCAAGATCTAATTATAATGAGATTATGAGTGGAGAAAAAAAGCCACAAGTCCGCTCTTTTCGTCATTATAACGATCAGGGGTCTGAGTTTTTTATCCTTGCTATTGAACAGGTTGTAAATTGGGAAGGGGAGCCTGCTTTACAGATTGCTTTTGTCGATATCTCATCCTTGATTCAGGCAGAGACAAAAATACGTAAGAGTGAGCAGCGTTTTCGTGACCTTATCGAAGGGTCTATTCAAGGCATGGTAATACACCGCAACTTTAAACCGCTTTTGGTGAACCAAGCTTATGCCAGTATGCACGGTTATGAATCACCGGCAGAGATTCTTGCTCTGGATGACATTAGTATCTTTTTTACCGATAAAAGCCCCGACCTTTCTTTAGCGAGAGCCGCTCTTATTTTGTCTGATAAGCAGCCTGATACCAAACAGCGATTTAAAAATCGACGTAAAGATGGTTCTTGTTTATGGGTTGAGCTGGTTGAGCGTAAAGTCATTTGGAATGATCAGTATGCGATACAAACCACATTAATTGACGTCACAGAGCAAGTTATTATGGAGGAAAAGTTAACTCTGATGGCAATGACTGATTCGTTAACAAATTTGTATAATCGACGTTTTTTAATGGATAAATCAAACGAACTATTTCTGTCAAACAAAAAAAATAATCTACCACTTGCCTGTATTCTACTCGATTTAGATAAGTTTAAAGATGTGAATGACGAGTATGGCCACAGCGTTGGGGATGAGACCTTAATTGAGTTTTCAAAACGCTGTCAAACGTTAGTGCAAGAGCCTTATTATATTGGGCGTTATGGTGGTGAGGAGTTTTTGGTTGTTATGCCTAATGCGACAGTTAATTCGGCGTATGAACTAGCAGAAAAAATACGGATTAAATGTGCCACTGAGCCATTATTAACAAGCGCAGGGGCTTTTACATTGACGGTTAGCGCAGGTGTTTCATATTTTAAAGATACAGATAATAATTTTGATCAACTCATAGACAGGGCAGATAAGCGGCTTTACGAAGCGAAAGCGTTAGGGCGTAATAAAGTGATGATATGACGTAGATAGTTATTTAAACAGGTTGAGATAAAATAGCCTTATTTGAATTTCAAATTAATCCATTATTATCAATAGCTTCGACTATTGCCTTAACTTACTAATATCCTCAAAAATTATATTGATTTTGTTGCTGTTTATGGTGAATATGAATCCTACTTAAGTATTCATGATGATTTATTTATTTTTTTAGCGATTAGTATTTCATGTGCCTAAGCTGTAAATGACTATAATATTAGTTGGATTAACGTGATGAAAAGGCCTATTGAGTGAGATCAGCATTAACAAAACCACTTTTTTTAAAACAAGCCTTATACACATTATTGTTTGCTGTAGGATTAAGCCTAGTTGCTAGTCTTGTAAAATTCTATACGGACATTATTGAAGTCCGAAGCGATGTTGATAAAGAATTTACACAATTGCTCGAGTTGATTGAAAAACCTGCTGAGCAAGCTGCATTCCGCTTTGATACTGTATTCGCCAATCAGTTAGTCAATGGTTTGACTAAAAAAACCCTTGTATACCGTGCTGAATTGGCAAGTGAAGATGGCTCTCTACTCGGTGTGGCTAGACGGGATGACTTTAAAAGTCGATTCTACAAGATCATGGCTGATTTTTTATTGCCTGATGTAGCTCACTATAGTATTCCTCTCACCTATGAAGGCAGCGCCTTATTTGTGGGCAAACTCAGCATTTGGGTAGACCAAGAGCTCGTTGTTCAAAATTTTATTAACGAGAGTTTAAATGGACTCTTCATTAGTCTTTTAAAAGACATTTTTTTAGCCTCATTAATTTCGCTCGTATTTTTTGTAATAGTGACACGGCCTCTTAAAAAGCTAACAACCATCTTACTTGCTCACAGTGAAGATTTATCTCAACCTCTGCCGAAACTTGATGATACTGAATTTGTAAATAATGAATTAGGTGCTTTGAGTGATGCTTTTAGTGAAATTTGGTGGAAACTAGAAAATACGCTTAAAGCATTAGAGCGAAGTGATGCTCATTCTAAAGCCATAATTTCACAGGCGGGTGACGCTATCTTCTTATCTGATATGGAAGGTCAGATATCCTTGGTTAACAAAGCCGCTGTCAAAATGGTAGGGGTGGATGAATATCAATTAACCCATTCCCATTTGCGTAGTCTGCATGCAGAAGATAGTTGGGTTGTCTTTTATCAGGACCTGATAAAACAGCCGTTAGATACACCGCTGACGATAGAGACCCAGTATCGACATTCGTCAGGGTCAATCACACCCATCGAAATTCGTTTGATTAAATATGTCCTACAGGACTCAATTGAAGTTCTAATCTTGGCCCGTGATATCTCTGCGCGTAAAGAAGCAGAGGATAAGATAAACCATCTGGCTTACTTTGATTCATTAACTCATTTACCAAACCGTCATTGGATTATGGAAAGATTAGATTCCTCCATGTCAATTAGTCGTGAGCGTAAAGTTAAGGGGGCTGTACTCTTTTTGGATCTTGATAGATTTAAAAATATTAATGACTCTCTCGGTCATGACGTGGGTGACCAGCTACTACAGGTTGTTGCCAACGACTTTAAAGTATTGGCTCAAGGGGATATTTGTGTCGCTAGATTAGGCGGTGACGAGTTTGTATTTTTGTTTCCCTATTTAGACGGTGATTTGGAGTTAATTACTGAAAAAGTAGCTGCTTTTGCCCAGCAGATAGTGCACTCATTTAATAAAGCAAAATTTGTTGGTACCCATGAAATGCACATTTCAGTCAGTATCGGTGTTACTTTGTTTGATGGCTTTGAAGAAAATGTGGGGGTTTTACTAAAGCAAGCGGATACGGCTTTGTATAAAGCGAAAGATGCTGGGCGTAATACTTACCGTTTCTATAAAGCTGAAATGCAGGTGTTAACCGATGATAGGCTCAAATTAGAAAAAGCCCTACATAGAGCGATGACCCATAATGAATTTGAGCTTTATTACCAGCCACAAAATAATGTGAAGGGTGAGTTGCTAGGAGCTGAAGCCCTGATTCGTTGGCATGACGGTGATAATGGCTTTATTCCACCGGCGCAGTTTATCCCTCTGGCAGAGGAGATTGGCCTTATTATCGCCTTGGGTGATTGGGTGATGGAAAATGCGTTTTATCAACTTTCCCAGTGGCTCAAGCGAGACTTGTGGAAGCCAGATTGGACTTTATCAATTAATGTCAGCCCAATACAGTTTCAGCACCCTGAGTTTTTGATTAATTTAGAAAGGTTGTTATTGAAATACAATATTCCAGCCACCTTGATTGATATTGAAATCACTGAAAACATGTTGCTCACAGACCTTCAAGCGAGTCGCCTTAAAATGGAGCATATTAGGTCTTTAGGAATGAAACTCTCTATTGATGATTTCGGAACGGGTTACTCGTCACTTCAATACCTTAAGACCTTGCCAATATCGCGTTTAAAAGTCGATCAGTCCTTTGTTAGGGACTTGTTGATTGATAGTGGTGATGCCGCCATAGTGAGCGCTGTCATTGCTATGTCTGGTGCGTTAGATATAGAGGTACTCGCTGAGGGTGTAGAAACCCAAGAGCATCTTTTAAGGCTTGAGCAAATGGGCTGTTTGAATTATCAGGGCTATTTATTTGGCCGTCCTGTTTCTGCCACCCAATTCACCTTTAATCATTTATTGGCTGTTTCTTTTCAAAATGATTCCATAATTTGATCTTATATAGATTACTTTTAATGAGACTTTATCAATATGATCGCGCTTGTCACTCAACTTTGTGAAACTGAAAATCAACAATGGTTGTCTTTATTAAATGGCTTAATCTGTGATGATGACGTTAAACTCCTAGATACTATGACAGCCGCTGAAAAGCGGGCTTGTGATATTGCGATTATTGCAAACCCCAAGGTAGATGACCTGACACAATTACCAAATTTAATCTGGGTTCAGAGTTTATGGGCTGGTGTAGAATCCTTGGTTAAGGCAATGCAAGAATTAGATTTACCACTGGTTAGGTTGATTGATCCTATGTTGAGCCAGGCAATGGCGGAAGCCGCTCTTGCTTGGTCCCTGTATTTACATCGAGATATGCACCGTTATGCGCAATTCCAAGCTCAAAAGACTTGGCATCAAATAGATTATGTCGAACCTAAAAATAGACATATATCAGTTTTAGGTTTAGGTGCGCTTGGGCAGGAAGCAGCCAAAGCGCTCAGTTTACAGGGGTTTAAGGTATCTGGATGGAGTAACTCTAAGAAGCAAATAGACACAATAGCTTGCTATCAAGGTGAGGAAGGCTTAAAAGCTATGCTCAAAGATACTCATATTCTGATTTGTCTTTTGCCTTTGACACCAGATACTAAAAATTTACTCAATGACCACTTTTTTGCTCAGTTACCCTATGGTGCTCAAGTCATCAACTTTGCAAGAGCGGGTGTTATTGATCGACAGGCATTATTTACGGCGCTAGATAGTGGCAAATTGTCCCATAGTGTACTGGATGTTTTTGAAGAGGAGCCGCTACCTCAAGATAGCCCTTATTGGACTCATCCTAGTATCACAGTATTGCCTCATATTTCTGCTCAAACAAACCCTTATTCAGCGAGTCAAATAGTCGCTAATAATGTATTAAATTATCGAGAAACAGGTGTCATTCCTGGTGGCGTTAATATAAACAAAGGCTATTAGTTTTATTAATTCAGGGTGCCGTTTTTATGAGTGCTCTTTCATCTTGGTAGTTAACTGACTGTTGCTAAATTGGAACCTTATATTGTGTTGAAAAAAACGACTTGGCTATTAGTTTTGCCATGCTTTTATGTGTATGCAGAAGTTGAAGAAAGCGCTTTACCGATAGATGTAACACCGATTGAAACTCCCTTATTAATTGAGCCCCAGTCTCCTGATTCGATTTCTACTCGAGCAGAGAAGTCAAAAGGTTTAATCGAGCAAAGGGTCGATATTGAAAGGGCATCCTTACAAAATCCATTTGTAATAACACCTCATAAACCTAATTACTTCCTTCCTCTAAAGTATCAAGACGATACAAATGTTAGTGATGCTTCTGCATTTAGTGGTGAGTTAGATGATCTTGAGTTTAAATTTCAATTAAGTATTAAGTTTCCATTAGCATTTAATTTGTTCGGAACTAATGCCAGTCTATGGGGGGCCTATACACAGCAAGCTTTATGGCAATCTTACAACACTAAAATATCATCCCCCTTTCGAGAAACGAACTATGAACCTGAAAGCTTTATTCTGTTTGATTTTGAACAGCAAATAACTTCGAGTTTAAAGGCTAAGTACATTACGTTAGGTTTTAATCACCAGTCAAATGGCAGGATGGAGCCTCTGTCTCGTTCGTGGAATAGAATTTATGCAGAGTTCTTTTTTGAAAGTGAAAATGCGGTCTTATCGTTAAAGCCTTGGTATCGTATTCCTGAGGGGAGTGATGATGACGATAATCCTAATATTGAAAAGTATTTGGGTTATGGTGAGCTTAATGCTGTGTATGTCATCGATGATTATAGTGTTGATCTTATGCTTAGAAATAATCTTAGATCTGACAGTAAAGGTGCGTTGCAACTAGGTTTTACATTTCCCATGTGGGGTAAAGCAAGAGGCTATATTCAGTACTTTGATGGATATGGACAAACTCTTGCTGAATATGATGATCATGTACGTAGCTTGGGTATCGGCATTATGTTGACAAACTGGCTTTAGTTGATTGAAATATTTAGTGCTCAGTCTTGGTTGATAAAGTCATATAGAGAATCTTCTTTATATGACTTCTTGTTTTATATCGCTTTCTTTTTAATATTCTGATTTGGTTAATTAACTTAAAAGGTATGATTGAATCCTGTCGTTTTGATGGTATTAACTTGATCAAAAATTGGTGTAGAATAGCGGCAATTTCTTGACGCACACTTTGGTGTGTTTGCATATTAGGACACCAGAATGACAACAGTATTAGCGGCTCAGCCTACTATTAATGAATTACCTTTAAGTTCTGAGGCTATTTGTGTTCGTGACGCTCTTATTAAGCATGGGTTAGAAACACCTATGATTGATAATGGTTTGACTACAGAAGAAAAGTATCAAAGAATTCAGTCGTCATTTGTCGATATAGTGACAACACTTGGCCTTGACCTTAATGACGATAGTCTTGCTGAAACGCCTCATCGTATCGCAAAAATGTATGTGAAGGAGATCTTCTCGGGTCTTAATTATCATAGTTTCCCTAAGATTACTGTGATTGATAATAAGATGAAAGTGGATGAGATGGTGAAGGTGAAGGGCATTAGCTTTACCAGTACCTGTGAGCATCATTTTGTCACTATTGATGGCTTGGCTAAAGTGGCTTATTTGCCGAAAAATAAAATAATCGGTTTATCAAAAATTAATCGTATTGTTCGTTTTTTCGCGCAACGTCCGCAAGTGCAAGAAAGATTAACACAACAGATTTTAGTGACACTTCAAGTTTTGCTTGAAACAGATAACGTGGCCGTCACTATTGAAGCAACGCACTATTGTGTGAAAGCACGAGGTGTCATGGATGCTAGTTCCTCAACACAAACAACGGCGTTGGGTGGACTTTTTAAACAGAGTGATAAGACTCGAGCTGAATTTTTACATAATTAATCTAGCCGGTAGTCAGTAGGTATATAAAAAAGCCCAGTTAAAAACTGGGCTTTTTTATGGGTATGGTTTTCAATATCTTATATATCGAAATTCACACCAAAAAAGACACCTGAATTATCACTGTATACATCTTTACCTGAAACGCCTTCAAAATCGATTTCATGCTGGCGATAACCAAGCTCGATACCCACTAGGAATGGTGATTCCCATTTAACTTTAAGTGTTGTATCTGTCACATCTTTATCATCGAATGTACCAAATTTAAATTCACCCACTAGCGTAAGGCCTGTGCCAGGGATTGAAACTGCCGGTGCGGCATAAAACATGGGAACCGTTTCGCTTAAATCCGTATCAGTGCCTGAAATAGTGATTGTGCCGTCATATTGACGAAAAGTAACACCAGCATCTAGGCTAACCCATAAAAGGCCGTCAAGAAGCTCGTAGTAAGCTGTGAGGTCTGTATGGGATAGATCAATCTCGGTTGCTGCCCCATCATTGGTGCCATCTGTTTCAAGCGATGTCCCTTGAATACGGACATTTGGAATAAGAGGGATGGGATGCTCTAACGCAATACCGTAATAAACGCCGCTGTCAGCATCCATATTATTGTTAGAAACGGTTGAACCTGAATCGGCAGCCCAAGTATCTGCATCAGGAGAATATAAGCCGGCTTCTGCAGTTAAACCAATGAAGTCGGCGTTTGCATTCGCGGCAATAAGGAGAGATCCTAAAATTAGTGAGGTTTTCATTATTTTCTTCCTTAATGTGAGTTAGATACTCTAGGTGCTGATTAAAGTATCTAGTTATGTGTATTCAATTAAGTCTATTTAGTGTTATCGGCGAAAGTTTATGTATCTTGAGTTTCTTATTCTTCAGGCAAAAAAAAACCAGCAATTAGCTGGTTTTTATTGCTATCTAAATGAAGGTTTAGATATCGAAGTTAACACCGAAGAATATGCCGCTGTTATCACTGTATACGTCTTTGCCTGAAACGCCTTCAAAGTCAATTTCATGTTGACGATAGCCCGCTTCAATACCCACTAAGAAAGGTGATTCCCATTTAACTTTGAGTGTTGTATCTGTCACATCTTTATCATCGAATGTACCAAATTTGAATTCGCCAACAAGTGTGAGGCCTGTTCCTGGTACAGAGATAGCGGGTGCAGCATAAAACATAGGAACGGTTTCACTTAAGTCTGAATCTGTGCCAGAGGTAGTGATTGTGCCGTCGTACTGACGAAAAGTAACACCAGCATCTAGGCTGATCCATAAAAGGCCATCAAGTAGCTCGTAGTAAGCTGTGTAGTCTGTATGAGAGAGGTCAATCTCAGTTGCTGCCCCATCATTGGTGCCATCTGTTTCAAGTGTTGTTCCTTGGATACGAACATTTGGAATAAGAGGGATAGGGTGTTCGAAAGCGATGCCGTAATAGAGGCCGCTGTCAGCATCCATATTATTGTTAGAAACAGTTGAGCCTGAATTGGCAGCCCAAGTATCGGCATTAGGAGAATATAAGCCAGCTTCTGCAGTTAAACCAATAAAGTCAGCGTTTGCGTTGGCGGCCACTAGTAGTGAACCAAGAATAAGTGCAGTTCTCATAATATATCTTCCCTTTTGTTGGATATAGGCTACGAATAATAAACGTTTTGAATATGCTTAATTATAAGATGATATGGTGTCAGAACTAAAGTTAAATAAAGTAAGAATATCAACTAGAACAGAGAAATTTCAAAAAAGAAATTATTTAATGCGGTATAGAAGAGGATAAGTATTTAAATAATGGCTGGGGTAGCAGGATTCGAACCTACGCATGACAGGATCAAAACCTGTTGCCTTACCGCTTGGCTATACCCCAATAATACTATTTAGTGATGGCAATAACTGTCTTTAAACAAATTTTGCATCCGTATAGGCATTTTGGTATCAGAACTGATATTAAATAAAATAAGAAGGTTAATTTGAACTAAGGTGTTCTAATAATTATTTAATGGAGTGTTTTAAATCAGAGTGGTACTTAGATAGTGGCTGGGGTAGCAGGATTCGAACCTACGCATGACAGGATCAAAACCTGTTGCCTTACCGCTTGGCTATACCCCAAACAAACTATTAAGTGGTGGCTATAACTAGATTCGAACTAGTGACCCCATCATTATGAGTGATGTGCTCTAACCAACTGAGCTACATAGCCTTAACCGTGTTAAGAAGAAGAATGGCTGGGGTAGCAGGATTCGAACCTACGCATGACAGGATCAAAACCTGTTGCCTTACCGCTTGGCTATACCCCAATCTTCAAGTAATTAATGGTGGCTATAACTAGATTCGAACTAGTGACCCCATCATTATGAGTGATGTGCTCTAACCAACTGAGCTACATAGCCATAATTACTTTCTTAACTTTCTTTGCAATGGCTGGGGTAGCAGGATTCGAACCTACGCATGACAGGATCAAAACCTGTTGCCTTACCGCTTGGCTATACCCCAATTGCAAACCAGAGAGAAATTATCGTTTGCTCGATCCCCTCTCTCTGGGTGCGACATTATTCATATAAGCCCTTATCGGGTCAAGCTTTTTTATAAAAATATTAATAACAATTTAATATTTTTATACATTAAAACGGAAATGCATCACATCGCCGTCTTTTACGATGTAATCTTTACCTTCAAGACGCCACTTACCAGCATCTTTAGCGCCGCTTTCACCCTTGTGCTCAATGAAGGCATCATAGCCAACAACTTCGGCACGGATAAAGCCTTTTTCAAAGTCAGTATGAATGACGCCAGCGGCTTGTGGTCCAGTCGCACCCTGTTTTACTGTCCATGCGCGCACTTCCTTTACGCCAGCAGTAAAATAGGTCTGTAGGTTTAGTAATTCGTAACCTGCACGGATAACACGGTCAAGGCCGGGCTCAGTCATTCCCATTTCATCTAGGAACTCTTGCATTTCCTCTGCATCGAGCTCAGATATCTCAGCTTCAAGTTGATTACAGATAGGGACAACAACGGCATTTTCAGCTTTGGCGATTTCGATTACTTGGTCCAGGTATGGGTTGTTTTCGAAACCATCCTCTGCAACGTTAGCAATATACATGGTTGGTTTGGTGGTTAAGAGATGAAGTAGCTTCACTTCTTTGCTCTGATCGTCGCTGAGGTCCATTGAGCGTACAGGAAGGCCATCCTCTAGGTGGGCTTTAATGCTCTCTAGAAAGGCTTTGTTGGCTATGGCTTCTTTATTGCCGCTCTTTGCGTTTTTAGCAGTGCGGAATATTTGTTTCTCAATCGATTCAAGGTCAGCGAAAATTAATTCTAAGTTGATGACTTCGATATCTAGTTTAGGATTGACGTGATTTGATACGTGAATCACGTTCTCATCTTCAAAACAACGTACAACATGGGCAATCGCATCCGTTTCACGAATGTTGGCAAGAAACTTATTGCCAAGGCCTTCCCCTTTAGATGCGCCTTCAACCAAACCTGCGATATCGACAAATTCCATGGTTGTTGCAAGTACGCGCTCAGGGTTAACGATTTGAGCAAGTGCATCAAGGCGTGGATCAGGCATGGCCACAACACCCGCATTAGGCTCTATGGTGCAAAATGGAAAGTTTTCTGCACCGATGCCTGCTTTGGTTAGTGCGTTGAATAGAGTTGATTTACCGACGTTGGGTAGGCCAACGATGCCGCAATTAAAGCCCATAATAAGTCCTGCTGAAGTGTTATCTTAAAAGTATGAAAGCTAAGCTTAGAAATTAAGCTTTAAAGCTGTGTAGTTGATTCATTACAGGATTAAGTTCACCTGTAACTATGCTATCAATATGACGAAGAGATTCGTCTATTGTTGCTTGAATTTGTTGGTATTCGTCTTGAGGTGCTTTGGTTAGTACGTAACCTGCAACCTTGCTGGCGTGTCCTGGGTGACCGATACCCAGTCTCAGTCGACCAAACTCTCGGTTGTTAGCCAGTTTGGAAATAATGTCTTTGAGTCCATTATGTCCACCATGACCGCCGCCACGTTTGATTTTTACTGTACCAGGGGGGATATCTAACTCATCATGGATGACAAGTACTTCTTGGGGAAGGATTTTGTAAAATTGACATAAAGCTTGAACGGCTTTGCCGCTTAAATTCATATAGGTGGAGGGAATAAGGAGATAGCATTCCTGCCCAGCTATATAAACTTTGCCAAATTGGCCAAAGAACTTTCTTTCATTTCTAAGGGAACACTGACTCTGACGAGCCAGTGCTTCGATCCATTGCGCGCCGGCATTATGGCGAGTGTTCTCATATTCAGTGCCAGGATTACCCAGACCAACTATTAATTTAAAACTTGCCACAATACCGCCTTCAATTAGATCTTATTACTTAGCTTTACCGATACGACCGATAGGCTGGTTGTGATCGCTACCTTTAAGAAGGGCAACTAGTTCAACGCCTTCAGGTAGTTGAGCATCAGATAGGTGATAGATATCGCCTAGCTGTGCTTTAGAGCAATCAATGTCAAGAGTTGCAGGAAGCTTGCTTGGAAGGCAACGAACTTCAGCTAGTTTAGCTTCAACGCTCAGACGTCCGCCTTGGCTCTTAACGCCTTCGGATGCTGCTGCGCCAACGAAGTTAAGAGGAATACGTGTAGTGATTACACGAGATTCGTCAACACGTAGCAAGTCAAGGTGCATTACCGCAGGGCTAGCTGGGTGACGTTGTAGTGCTTTAACGATAACTTTTTCTGCATTGCCATCAGTAACCACTTCAACAACTGTTGTGAAGAAATCTTGGTTTTCTGTGATTTTTTTAAGTTCGTTAGCAGCAAAAGTAATAGACTGAGGGGCAGTTTCGCCACCGTAGATTACAGCTGGAACCAAGTTAGCTAAACGAAGGCGGCGGCTCGCACCTTTACCTTCTTCAGAACGTGCTACAGCATTAATAGATAATGTCATTTGATAATTTCCTAGTTTTAAAAGTTAAATTGTCCAGAAGTGCGACCAATTCCGAACGGTTTGTTTGGTTTGCTTTTTAATTAGGCACCAAACATAGCGCTAATGGACTCTTCGTTGCAAACGCGACGAACAGCCTCTGCCATGATGTCTGACATAGACAACTGGCGAATTTGTGGACACTCTAACGCTTCTTTACTTAGCGGAATGGTATCGGTTACCACTAACTCATCTAAAACAGAGTTACTGATATTTTCAATGGCTTTACCAGAAAGAATAGGGTGAGTGGCATAAGCCAACACTCTTTCTGCGCCATGCTCTTTTAGCGCTTTAGCGGCCGCACATAGCGTGCCGCCAGTATCACACATGTCATCAATAAGGACACATGTTTTGCCTGCTACATCACCAATGAGGTGCATGATTTGAGCTTCGTTTGCACGAGGGCGACGTTTGTCAATAATGGCAAGGTCAGCGTCATCTAGTAACTTAGCGAAAGCACGAGCTCGTACTACACCACCAACATCTGGTGAAACAACGGTGACGTTGTCATAGCCTTGACGTTGAAGATCATCAAGCAACAAAGGTGTGGCATATACGTTATCAACAGGGATATCAAAGAAGCCCTGGATTTGATCTGCGTGAAGGTCAACCGTAAGAACGCGATTGATACCAACAGCTGAAATCATGTCAGCAACGACTTTTGCCGTAATAGGTACGCGAGCGGAGCGTACACGACGATCCTGACGGGCGTATCCAAAATAAGGAATAACAGCGGTTACGCGAGCGGCAGAAGCACGACGCAAGGCATCAGCCATAACGATGAGTTCCATCAAGTTATCGTTACTAGGTGCGCAGGTAGATTGGATGATAAAAACGTCTTTACCGCGAACGTTTTCATTAATCTCAACCGTAATTTCTCCGTCACTGAACTTTCCTACTGTTGCATTGCCAATAGGAAGACCTAGTCGGCGCACAACCCTACGAGCGAGTTCAGGATTGGCATTACCGGTAAAAACCATTAACTTGGACACTTGTGAATACCCTTTGTATTTTCATGGTGAATAGAGTTTGGCTGGGGTAGCAGGATTCGAACCTACGCATGACAGGATCAAAACCTGTTGCCTTACCGCTTGGCTATACCCCAATTATGCTCAATCCACTGGTCAAGAACTTGATGTGTTGGTGATATGTTGCAGCCCTGACAATGCCATGCTTGCCATCTATTAGGAACTTGCGCCAATACTTTCAATACATCGTCTCGACTATCGAATGCTGCAAAAAGGCAAGACCCTGTACCAGTAAGTTTTGCATCCCCTTGATTTTTAAGCCAAAGATACGCTTCATTTACTTCAGGATTATGTTTTCTTACAACCTCAAGACAATCGTTATGTCCACCCAGCTTCAAGGCGTGCGGTATTTTGATGGGAGGGGTGTCTCTTGTCAAACATTTATCGTTAAAAATTTGAACAGTTTTTACTTCACAATCGGGTTTTAATAGTAGGTAATGGGGCGTGTTTGGTTCAACCTGGGTTAACTCTTCCCCTATGCCTTGAGCAAATGCGCTTTTCCCAAATACAAAAATAGGGACATCAGCCCCTAAACCAAGGCCTAGGGCGGCAAGTTGATCAAGGTTTAGGTTGCATTGCCATAGCTGGTTTAAAGCCAGCAATGTGGTTGCTGCATTGGAGCTTCCGCCGCCAATTCCGCCACCCATAGGTAATTGTTTTTGTAGGTTGATTTTTATGCCTTGAGGGACGCTTTTTGCTCGGTAGGGCAATAGTATCTGCGCCGCTTTATAAATAAGGTTATCTTCTTTTTTGACACCTTGAATCTCATCTAAAAGCAAAATCTCATCTGATTCAGTCAAGGTAAAAGTTAGCTCATCACATACATCAATAAATTGAAAAAGAGTTTGTAGCTCATGGTAGCCATTATCACGACGACCGGTAATGTGTAAGAAAAGATTTAGTTTTGCAGGTGATGGTAGTGTGATGCTGGAATTGCTCATGAAAATAGTCGTCTTTAAGCTGTTTAAAAGGATTGAACGATTATTGAATCGTCCAATCATTAATGATGAGGTTAACGCGAAAAGGCGCTTTGACCGCCTGTAGCTTTCTGGGTAACGCTAAGCCTTGAACGAGTGAGTATTCTTTATAGGTTACTATCCATCCGTCTTGTACTAACTCTTCCAATTGTTGGCTTTGCACGCTGTAGCTGAAAGCGGCAGCGGTATTGGGTTCTGCTAAACCGCGAGCCCAATAGGCAATCTGAGTCACGGGGAATTGCCAACCGAAATGTTGTTCGAGTAATAACCCTGGGTTTGAACCTGTTGCTTTAGTGTCTTTATATTCAAGCGTTACTAATTGGTTTTCATCTTGGGACAACTTAGTTGTGCCTTGTCCGAACGGTCCACTGATGACTAAGCTAAACCCTTGAGGGCTGTGGTCCCAATTGAAATTTCCGGAAATGGCATCATTGCTAGTTCTAATGCCTACCCTGCCTGAGGCTTGCCATTGGGTAATTGCATCAATGCTGGTTGGTGCAATAATGACTTGTTTTGAGTTGGTTGAGCATGCGCTAATAAAAAGACTGATACATAAGAGTAAAAACGCTCTTATCATGGTATTTGTTCCTGTGCTATGTCCGTATATAAAGGCGGGTTAGGAGTGGGTTTTGGGTAATTGAAAGTAGGGTTTAGGCGTTGAATAGTATCCTTTAGTCGGTCGTGATTTTGCTCGTTATCGAGTGCTTGTAACCAAATGAGATTGGCTTGTTCTGGGTGTTTTGGCCATAGTGCCTCACCGAAGTGAGCGCCAATTTCAGGGTCTTTTAACAGGTTCCATGCTTTTTTTAGGTAGAAAATAGCCTGTTCACTATTGCCTAGGAGAAAATGCCCCCAACCAAGGCTATCAATAATGGCAGGATCATCCGCATTAATTTGATAGGCCTTTTCAATTAGTTGCATGGCTTCAGTATACCTTTGTGTATATTGAAGTAACGTGTAGCCAAGTGCATTAAGATACTGGGGGTTTTGGGGTTCAAGAGAGACAAGGTACTTAAGCTCTTTTTCCGTTTCTAACCAAAAGCCTCTTTGGTCTGCAAGCAGGGCTCTTTTATAACGTAATGAATTTGCATTTATATAGATGTCGAGTGCGGATGATAGAAGTTGGTCTGCAAGGTCAAGGCGGCCTTCATCTTCGTGTAAAAAACATATGTTTAAAACCATATCAAGGTTTTGTAGTTCACTAAGGCGTGACATGACGATGGGGTTTATGCGCGACTCATCATCAAGCTCATAAAGCCATACAGCGGCCTGTTCAGTGGCGCTAAGTTTCAGTGGACCTGTGGTTTTAAGTAATAATGTTATGCCTTCTTCTTTTCTATCTAGTAAAGCGAGCGCATTGGCTTCTAAGTAATAAAACTGATCGGCTAAGCCTGTTATTTGATAATCAAGGCGCGTTAATAGGTTTAAAGCAAGTTCAGGGTGATGGTTCTCGACTAATTGACTAATGTAATTAAGGGCCAGTTGAACTGTCCCTTCAGGAGCTAGGTCAGTGTTTAAGTAATATTTTTTGGATTTTTCAACTTGTTGATCTAAAACTAGAAAGTTTAATAAAGGTGTTAATAATCTTAAGTTGTTTTTATGTACGCTTAGGGCTTCTTCTAAACTTTGAATGGCGTCTTTGAGTTGATCGTCTTGGTTTTGACTAAACGCGAGAATTAGATAGCTTTCAACCCCAAAGTTATCGCCGCCAATTTTTGCTTTGAGTATTTTACTCTTTGCCAGCGCACCTTTGAAATTCCCCTCTAAAAAATCAATTCTGGCTAATGCTATGTCTATTTCAATATTGTCGGTAAAAAGCGGCTTTAGCTGATTTAATCCTTTTTTAATGGTTTCAATTTGATCTTCTTTTCTCACATTTTTATTAATTTCATCATGAATGAAATCAATGCTGACTTGGTTGTTAATGGCTTTTTGCAATAGCGCGAGAGCGGCTTTGTCTTTGTGATAGTTTATTTGGATCGCGTAATTAAGCTGGTAAGGCCGTTTGTTATCGCGCTCCAACGTTAGCCAAAGTTTACTTGCCTGTTCAATTAGAAATAAGTTATTCATGGCGACAGCTATATCGGATGCACGACGAATCGCTGTAATATCACTCTGTTGTTGTGCTAGGGATAAATAGCTTTCATAGGCAGCGTTTAAGTTGCCTCTATGCAGGTTAAATTCAGCGATAAGCATTTGTTTAAGGCGAGGGTTCTCTTTGTTCTCAACCTCAGCGTTTGATGTTGCTGTCTCTTCCATGAGGATTAAGTTCTTGTTATTACTCGCGGTACTTAAGGGGACCTGTTGGGAGCCACAGGCTATCAAATTTAATGTTAGGAAAATGAGTAGTAGGTTTTTGATATTGAAGTAGCGTGATGTACTGGTGTTCGTTACCTTAGGGCGTGCTTGATTGAATTGATTAAGCGGTGTAAAACGCTTGTTGGAAATAGGCAATGTCATGAGTTATCGAGCCCTGTTTTAATGTTGGTTTGACCTTATAAGGTGTTAAACAGCATGAAATATGTCAAAGCCCTAATGTTTAACAGATATAGATTAAAGCAATCATTCAAGTTATTACCTTATACTATCCCTTCATTCTAGCAATGTCAGTAGCCTAACCACCACATTACAACAAGCTTTCTCGTTTTTATTGACTTCATGGGGTGCGAAAATGAGTCATTTCCAAGTATAATGCGAGGCCTTATTTTTAGGGGCCTAGTTTTAAAAGCCTTATTTAGCTTGATGCTAAGATCTCATTACCTGTGAAGAGTTCCCTTAATGCCGCTAATTACGGTTGGTATCAACCACAAAACTGCACCTGTTGCGATACGAGAAAAAGTTGCGTTTGCACCGGAGAAAATGTTCGACGCCTTATCTTCCTTGATCTCCAATGATCGAGCTGAGGAGGCTGTTATCGTTTCTACCTGTAATAGAACCGAGCTTTATTGTGTCGTGCCAGAAGGTGCGAGCATCGATCAGATTATTCAATGGTTAAGTGAATATCATCAAATTCCAGCGACACAGTTGCAGCAATATTGTTACGCCCATCAGGATGATGAAAGTGTGAGACATATTATGCGTGTTGCCTCAGGGTTAGATTCCTTGGTATTGGGTGAGCCTCAAATCTTGGGGCAAGTTAAATCGGCTTATGCTGTGTCTCAAGAAGGTAAATACATAGGTCAATCTTTACAGGCTTTATTTCAGCGAACGTTTTCGATTGCAAAAAAAGTACGCACAGATACGGCTATTGGTGAAAACCCGGTGTCGATTGCGTTTGCTGCCGTCAGTTTGGCACAGCGAATTTTTGCCGATGTAAAGAGCAGTACCGCCTTATTGATAGGTGCGGGTCAGACAATCGAATTGGTCGCCCGCCACTTAAAAGAAAGTGGTGTGAAGCGTATTATCGTGGCTAACCGCACGTTAGAAAGAGCGCAGGTATTAGCGGCCGAAATGGGGGCTGAAGCCGTTTTGTTAGCCGATATCGGCGAATATTTGGCCCAAGCTGATTTGGTCATATCCTCTACCGCCAGCCAATTGCCAATTATTGGTAAAGGTATGGTTGAAAAGGCAGTCTCTAAGCGTCGTCATAAACCCATACTTTTAATTGATATCGCTGTACCAAGGGATATTGAACCCGAAGTAGAAGATATTAATGATGTCTACTTGTATACGGTTGATGACCTTCATTCTGTGATTGAGCAAAATGTTAAGTCACGACAAGATGCCGCCAAAGCGGCTGAAGCGATTATCGATGCGGGTGTTATTGAATTTCGTCGTAATTTAGATTCTCGTAAGGTGTCAAATGTTATAGTCTCCTACCGTCAAAAAGCAGAAGACATTAAAGCCTTTGAGTATGAACGAGCGATAAAGAACTTGGGCGCAGGGCAATCGCCTGAGCAAGTTTTGCAAAAAATGGCCCATAATTTAATGAATAAATTGATTCATACACCCACTCAGTTTTTGCGAGAAGCGGGTGCGGATGATGATCAAGAAAGCCTAAGTGTGGCACTTAAAGTGTTGGGCATGACAGAACTCAAAGACGATAAAAACTAGTCGGCTTGTTTCGTGTAAAAACCAGCGTCACGAGTTTGCTTTAAAGAATTTAATAAAAAGACCTTAAACATGAAAGAATCGATTAAATTAAAGTTAGAAACCTTAGCGGATCGTTATGAAGAATTAGCGGCTTTGTTAAGTGATGCTGAAATTATCATGAACCAAGATCTGTTTCGTGCTTATTCTAAAGAATATGCCGAGCTAGAGCCGGTTGTTAAATGCTTTGAGGCGTTCCAAGAAAACGAAGAAAACCTTGAAGAAGCTCAGCTAATGATGACTGACTCTGACCCAGATATAAAAGAAATGGGTGTGGAAGAGATGAAAGCGAGTCAGGTTCAAAAAGAAGAGCTATTACTCGATTTGCAAAAGCTATTATTACCAAAAGATCCAAACGATAGCCGTAACGTATTCTTGGAAGTGCGCGCGGGTACCGGTGGTGATGAGGCTTCTCTTTTTACCGGTGATTTGTTCCGTATGTATTCTCGTTATGCAGAGACTCAGCGTTGGAGAGTTGAGATTATCAGTAGCAATGAAGGTGAGCATGGCGGTTATAAAGAAGTCATTGCACGTATTGTTGGTGAAGGCGCCTATTCCCTTCTGAAATTCGAATCCGGTGTGCACCGAGTACAACGAGTACCGGCTACTGAGTCTCAAGGTCGTATTCACACTTCTGCTTGTACTGTGGCGATTATGCCTGAGATGGATGAGCAAGATGCGATTGAAATTAATAAAGGTGACTTACGCGTTGATACTTTTAGGGCGTCGGGCGCAGGTGGTCAGCACGTCAATAAAACTGACTCAGCGATTCGATTAACACATATTCCAACAGGTGTGGTTGTTGAGTGTCAAGAAGAGCGTTCTCAGCATAAAAACCGTGCTAAAGCGATGGCGTTACTTGCGTCTCGTTTGCAGGCGGCAGAAGATGAGAAGCATGCTGCTGAGCAATCTGAAACACGTAAATCCCTAGTGGGTAGTGGTGATAGGTCTGAGCGTATTCGTACCTATAACTATCCTCAAGGTCGCGTGACAGATCATAGAATCAATCTGACCCTTTACAAACTTGATGAAATTATCACAGGTGACCTTGATACCTTGGTTCAGCCATTGATTAATGAACATCAGGCAAGTCAGCTTGCGGCATTAAGTGGTGAGAATCGATAAATGACAATTGGCATGATGAAATAACATGAGAATTGATCAGGTTATCCAGCAAGGGGTCGCTCAATTAGCGGCCCTTTCTGGTTCTAATAGACAAACTGAAACACCTGAATTGGATGTGCAGTTATTGCTGGCTGAAGTGTTAGCAGTCAATACCTCTTACTTTTACACCTGGCCTGAAAAAGTGGTGTCAGATTTAGATAAGGCAAGGTTTGAGCGTCTTTTATCTGAGCGATTAGAAGGGAAGCCCATTGCCTATATTTTGGGTTATCAGGCCTTCTGGAGTTTTGAGTTGGAGGTGTCTGAATCGACTTTGATTCCGAGACCTGATACCGAGTGTTTAGTTGAAATAGCGCTAGCGCTTATTGATCAATGCCAAAATCCAAAGGTATTGGACCTTGGCACGGGAACCGGCGCTGTTGCATTGGCGATTGCCAGCGAGCGTGCTGATGCGAGTGTCACGGCAGTGGACCTTGTTCCTGCTGCCGTTGAATTGGCACAGCGTAATAATCTAAAACTAAAACTTGATGTGACTATTTTTCAAAGTAGTTGGTTTGATAATATTCTTGAGAATAATTTGGATTTGATCGTGTCTAATCCGCCCTATATCGACCCTGAAGATCATCATCTTGATGAGGGAGATGTCAGATTTGAGCCTAAAACGGCGCTTATTGCTGACAAAAAAGGTTATTCGGATATTGAAATAATCGCCCGAGATGCAAGGCAGCATTTAGCTCAATCTGCTTGGTTGGCCTTTGAGCATGGTTACGATCAAGGGGAGGGGGCTAGGCAAATTCTTGAAAAGAATGGCTACCAAAACATTGAAACGCGTCAGGATTATGGCGGCAATGACAGGGTGACTTTAGGTCAATGGCTTAAGTAGTGTTTCACTCGAAATAGCGTCTTATATCAATAAAAAGCTAGGGTGTTCTTAACCCTAGCGTTAGTGGTTATCTAAGGTCGTTTTTTATTTTCTAGGCTGCATAGCCTCAGGGCGAATAAAGACTGGCTCATCGGCTTTAGATTGGGCTGGGTCATAGCGATAACCCGCGATATTAAACGTTAAAACATCCTCATAACTTTCACACTGCTCCTTGATAAGGTAGCGAGCCATCATGCCGCGCGCTTTTTTAGCATAAAAACTAATGACTTTAAACTGACCGTTTTTCTCATCTAAAAATACTGGAGAAACAATGCGTTGTTTAATTATCTTGGTGTTCACCGCTTTAAAGTATTCATTGGAGGCTAGATTAACCAGAAGCTCATCTTGCGCTAGCTCGTCTTTAATCATGTTGGCAATCTCATCGCCCCAGAACTGATACAGGTTACTGCCCTTATCATTACCTAAGCGAGTGCCCATTTCCAGGCGATAAGCCTGCATAAGATCTAATGGTTTTAATAGGCCATATAAACCGCTTAACATACGTAGGTGGCCTTGAGCATATTCAATATCAGATTCACTAAGAGAGTAGGCGTCGAGGCCAGTGTAAACATCCCCTTTAAAGGTAAATAGCGCTGGGCGGCTATTGGTGACAGAGTGGTTTTGATTCCACTCGTGATAACGGTTCACATTTAATGCTGCTAGCTTGTCGCTTAACTTCATTAATGACGCTACATCAGCTGGTGTATAAGGTTTTATCGTATCAATTAGCGTTTGAGCTTGTGCTAAGGCAATGGGTTGACTTGATGTGTGTGTTGGCAGTTCACTGTCTAGATCTAATGTTTTTGCGGGAGAAATTAAAAACTTCATGGAGAATCCTGTAACATAAAGGGCAACAAATATTGCGTTTGATACAGATTATCCATAGAGTATCGATAGATATCTATAGTGAAGTTCAATAGAGAGAATTTATGAAGAGCAATGTGCTACGTTTTCCTAAAGAATTAACGATTAAGAGTGAAGGTGATCTTCTCGCTCAAACATCAGATGCTCGCCCTCCTAAACAAGCATCTGATATGATGATTCAGATGAATGACTTAGATTTGATGCGTCTTCGTGAAGCGTTTGACAAGGCAAGGCAAGATTGGCCAGAAGAAGTGGCTGAGCTTCCTGAAAAAAATAAAATTCATTCTACCTTATAATACTCTGGTTTTTTTATGGGGTATTTCATCGTCCTATATTAGTGATTAATTTACGATTTGTAGTGCATATCTCTTTTGAGAAAAATGGTGCTACACTGTGGCAGGATATTAAAATATCCAAACTCTCGGTTTTAAAACTTTAATTTCATCTCCTTCGGCAATAACACCCTATGTTTTCTTTTTTGATACGCCATTCTCTGGTTTTTATTTTCGCAGCGGCTATTTTAGGTTTTTTGTTACCTGAATATTCGCTAAACGTCTTTCCTATCTTGCCTTATTGTCTTTTTGTGCTGATGACACTCACCCTCATTGGGATGAAGCAAAATGAATTGGTAAATAAACTTAAGCAGTTTCATATCTGGCTTTATGCTGTGTTTCATTCATTTGTTTTGATGTGCTTGAGTTATGGTTTTGCTAGCTTGATACAGGCAGACGATGCCTTAACACTTGCCATTGTCGCTGTTGCCGCGACGGGGTCATTGTTTGCAACTCCTGCGATTATACGTGCACTGGGTTTTGATGTAATGACATCCATGGCCATGACAATCGCCTCGACCATTCTTCTGCCCTTAGCAATTTACGTCTCTCTCTTTATGCTGCAATCTGGTGATGTTAGCTTGGATATGCGAGCTTATATTATGCGTTTAGCTATCTTTATATTTGGTCCTATGTTGCTTTCTTATTTAATACATAAATGGGTACCTGAGGAAAAATTGGGTCGGATTTTGGTGAAAATTTCGCCCTATACTATATTGGTCGTATTTGCCTTTCCCTTTGGTTTGATCAGTAATTTTCGATTGCAATGGGACCAAGACCCCATGTTGGCGTATCAGCTTATCGCAATATCTAGCTTTCTGGTGTTTATGTTTTTTACAGCGGCCTTTTTGCTTTATAAAAAGCAGGGTAAGGAGGAGGCCTTTATGGCGGCGGTGACCGCGGGTAATCGTAATGTGCTGCTGACTTATACTATTGCGGGAACCCTGTTAGGGCCAATGTTCTTACCACTAGCGGGTGCGATTCAAGTGCCTACCTCTGCCTTGCCTATTGTGACTAAATGGTTGGCGAAACGCGCTAAATAGTTGTTTAATTGATGAATTGCAGAGCGAGTTTCATTCGTCATAACGGTTAATTATGTATTAGGAGTTTCATCATGAAGGAACTAATCAACGCGCGTTTACGCGGTAAAAAAGCGCTATATAGAATCCAAATTACAAATGGCTCTTTTGTCTCTATTGATGAGCAGCATGATTATCTTGATTTACCTGATCATGATGGTGTCTTTAATGCCCAAGGGAAACTGGCGTGCGCCCCTTTTGTTGAGCCTCATATTCATCTTGACGCCGCACTGACGGCAGGCGAACCTAACTGGAATATCTCAGGTACCTTGTTTGAAGGTATTGAGCGATGGAGTGAGCGTAAACCTATGCTCACTGAAGCCGATATTCGTCAACGTGTCTATCAAACCTTAGAGATGTTGGTTGAAAACGGTGTGCAGCATGTACGTACTCATGCTGACACCACAGATCCTAGTCTTATTGGTGTGCGTACCCTTTGTGCGATTCGAGATGAACTAAAAGATAAGATTAACATTCAAGTCGTTGCCTTCCCGCAAGATGGTCTGCTTTCCTATGAGGGTGGTTTGGATCTCATGATAGAGGCGCTGGAAATAGGTGCCGATGTCGTGGGTGGTATCCCTCATTTTGAATACACCCGTGAATTGGGTGAAGCGTCCGTTAAAAAAATTATTGAGCTGGCGCTTAAATACGATAGGCTGATTGATGTGCATTGTGATGAAACAGACGATGCTAATTCGCGCTTTTTAGAGCTACTAGCCTGTGAAGCCCTGTTTAATAAAATGGGTCATAGGGTTACCGCAAGTCATACCACAGCAATGCACTCTTACGACAATGCCTACTGCTCGAAACTTTTTCGATTGTTAAAAAATTCCGGTATTAATTTTGTTTCTTGCCCCACCGAAAGTATTCATCTACAAGGTCGTTTTGATACCTACCCTAAACGCCGTGGCGTGACCCGAGTCAAGGAGTTGAATGCTGCAGGCATCAATGTGTGCTTAGGGGAAGACTCTATTTTTGACCCTTGGTATTCCTTAGGTAATGGTAAGTTACTTCGTACTCTAGATTTTGCGCTACATATTTGCCAAATGATGGGTTATCAAGATTTCAGTACCGCCTTGAGTCTGATCACAGATAACAGTGCTAAAAGCCTCTGTATAGACGCTGTTTATGGCATTGACGTGGGCAAACCAGCAAGCTTTATTCTATTAGATGGCGAAGACGATTACACAGTGTTGCGCAAGCAAGGTGAGGTGCTGCTCTCAGTCAAAGATGGTGAAATCATTATGCAAAGAGAGCCTGCGAAGGTGATGACAGGGAAGTACTTTTAGAGATATTTATTTATTCCTAATGAAAAAATAAGTCCATCATCTTGAATGCTTTGTATTAAGTGCAAACGGCTATTTCAAATGCTTTTTCATCAAGCCTCTAATTTGGTCGTAGCTTAGTCCTAGTGCCTTAGCTGCCTGTTTTTGGCTTTGCTGGCTCTGCTCCAGAGCGTGAATTAAAAGTTCTTTTTCCAGCCGATTGATAGTCTCTTTAAAACCAAGCTCAGATCTAATGTGATAGGCTGAGGTGTCAGGGTTTACTCCTATCTTATCTTTACTTAACTCGACTTCTGAGTGTTTCGGGAAGGGGTCTATGATGATGTCTTCAAGCTGTTCATCTGTTTCACCTTGTCGAAATACCGAGCGTTCAATGCAGTTTTTAAGTTCACGGATATTGCCAGGCCATGAGTAATCTTTAAGTGCTTTCAATGCGATTTCACTAAAACCTGCAAAGCTGGCCCAGCCCAGTTCTATGCTCATACGCATGGCAAAATAGTCAGCTAATTCTTCAATGTCTTCTAAGCGCTCTCTTAATGGTGGGGTGCTAATAACATCAAAGGCGAGCCTATCTAATAAGTCTGCTCGAAACTCGCCTTTGCTTGCCATGGCTTTTAAGTCAGCATTGGTTGCCGCGATGACGCGTACATCTACTTTCAACGTTTTGTGTCCCCCTAGGCGTTCAAATTCTCCATACTCAATCACCCGCAAGAGTTTCTCTTGAAGTCTGCTCGACATGGCACCCAACTCATCCAAAAAGAGTGAGCCTCCGTCAGCTCGTTCAAAACGACCATGGTGGATTTTTTGAGCGCCAGTAAATGCCCCGGGTTCGTGGCCAAAGAGTTCACTTTCCATCAGGTCTTCACTGATGGTGGCGCAGTTTAATGAAATAAATGCTTGGTCCCAGCGAGGTGAGAGAAAATGTAGCCTATGAGCAATGAGTTCTTTGCCTGTGCCTCTTTCGCCTAGAACAAGAATAGGGCGATTGATGCTGGCAAGCGCTGAGGCTTGATCTAATGCTTGAGCTAGAGCGGCAGAGCTACCGATGGCGCGTTGTGGATTTGAAGACATTAGTCGCCTGCGTTAAGGGGAATTTAGTGTGAGTGGTTAAAATAACCATATATGAAGGTAAATAAAACCAATAATTTGGTTTATTTTACAGGTGTTGCGTGTTTTATTTTGGGTGCTCTACATGATTGATTTGTAACTGTTTGATTTTATTCTGTTTATAAAAGTTGGCACAAATCCTGATATAAGCTTTGTTATATATGAATTAAATTATGAAATCTGAAGGAGCAAGGCAATGGGTATTTTTTCAAGAATGACAGACATCATTAATAGCAACATTACATCCCTTTTAGATAGGGCTGAAGATCCACAAAAAATGATTCGTATGATTATTCAGGAAATGGAGGAAACACTGGTAGAGGTTAGATCTAGTTCGGCCCGTGTTATTGCAGATCGTAAAACAGCAGCGCGTCGTTTGGCGAGAATTAAAGATGAAATTGCAGAGTGGACAGATAAAGCTATGTTAGCTATTGATAAGGGGCGTGAAGATTTAGCTCGTGCTGCCTTATCTGAAAAACAATCGACAGCCAAAGAGGTTGATACCATAGAGCGTGAGCTGAGTGAGCTTGATGATCACTTATCGAGTTTAAATGACGAAATTTCTCAGCTACAAACTAAGCTAGATGATGCCAAGACCAAGCAAAAAACCATGTTAATGCGTCAAACCAGTGTTGAAAATAGACTTAAGGTAAGAAGGCAGAGTCAGCGTGCTAACCTAGATGATGCGTTTGATAAGTTCGAGCGTTTTGAGCGTCGCATGGATACCTTAGAGGGTGAACTTGAGTCCATGGATGTCGGTGATAATGCAAAAACAAACTTAAAATCTGAGATAGACGCATTAAAAGAAAATGATCAAATTAATGATGAATTAAGCCAATTGAAAGCAAAAATGGCGAGTAAATAAGCTTTATATTCAGTTGTAAGTCCATTCAAATAAAGAAATATATTAAGGATAAATGTATGAATATGGCGGTTTTCTTTTTTGTGCCAGTCATCATCTTTATGGGGCTTGTTGCCCCATTATGGCTAGTTTTACATTATTTGAGTAAAAGGCGTTCTGCCAAGGGACTGGTTGAGGAGGATAGAGTGGAATTAGATGACCTATTAAAAACCGCCGATAAATTAACGGATCGTATCGAAATATTGGAAAGGATTTTGGATGCGGACAGCCCAAATTGGCGTGATAAAGAGGCCCAAAGAGCTTATCGCAGCCATAAACAGCATTCGAAGGATGAGCATCCTTCATCGGGAGAATAATATGATGAAGCAAAAGTTTAAGACTCAATGTAAAAAAATGTTTGAAGAAAGCAAGCAAAAGGGGTGGGGCGTGAACCTCTATCGTAATCGTGACAAAGGTTATATAGGAGGGGTGTGTGCCGGGCTGGCTGATCACTTTGATATAGAGCCTTGGGTTGTGCGTTTAAGTTTTTTTGGTGGTTTTTTGTTTTTGGGTGGTTTTACTTTTTTTGCATATATCGGCCTTTGGTATGTTCTAAAACCAGGGGGTGGAGAAATGCATTTTGAATACGATGAAAGACGACATCAATATGGACCAAAAAAAATGTTTAAGTATTCCGACTCATCCTCAATTCGATTAAAGCGCGCTAGAGACAGAATGAATCAAGCAAGTCGTCGGATTGAGGATATGGAAAAATACGTTACTTCTAAGAAGTATGATCTTGAGCGAGAGTTTTCATCAATTAAAGACGATTAAACGTGTTTAATTCGATGATAATCAAAATCAGATATTAGGTCTGAGACCGGTGAATTGTGAGTTTATTGATGGATAAATCAATTAAGGGCTTTTTCATATTATGATATTTAAAAGACGATGCTTTATTCTCACGCCGATCGCGGATTTTAATTATAAGGAGGGTAAGATGTTAACGTGTCCCCATTGCCAAGGACGGGGTTTAAGGCATTTATTTAATGTTTTTATGGGTTCATTTGGTAGCGCGATATGTCATCTTTGTGGCCATGAATTTGGTGTGACTGCCAAGGTGAAATTGCTGGTTCAGTGTTTGTGTTATTGCACCGGATTATTAACCTTGGTGTTAGCATTGACGATGAATTCTGCCTGGCCATTGATTGTTTATGCCGCTATTTTACTGCAGCTTTTTGTATTAGCTATGTTTAGGTTTGATTTAGTCGTATTAAAGGATGAGCACCTGGATTTAGCAAAAAGCTCTATAGACAATGAGGGGCTAAGAGGGAAATACTCAGACAAGGATATCTAACCTCCTTATCTGAGTCCTATAAATGGCATGCTTTGCGTATTAAGCTTTGGTGTTCCATTCAATGCACTGGTCTAACGTAACTCCTTTGCCACCAAAAATATCTAATGCACTGCCTATGGTTAAATCGACTTTCCCTTTTGATAATTGCTCAACCAAAGCAAGGTCCTCTAAGGTTCTGGCGCCACCTGCATAAGTGGTCGGAATTGAGCAATGTTTACCTAGAAACTCAACCAGTTCCTGATCTATGCCTGCTTGAAGCCCTTCTACATCGGCTGCATGAATCAAAAACTCATCGCAGTGATCGGCTAATTCATTCAAGTTTTCTAAATTTATCTGGGTGGATGTCACTGTTTGCCAGCGGTCTGTGGCTATGTTCCAGCCTGTTGCAGTGCGGCGACAACTCAGGTCAAGAATCAGGCGCTCAGTGCCTGTTTCGCGCTTAATTCTATCGAGCCTATCCCAAGAGAATTCTCCGTTTTCAAATAGATATGACGTCACAATTAGGTGAGAGGCTCCTGCTTTAAGGAACTCATTGGCATTTTTATGGTTTACACCGCCGCCAAACTGCAATCCATTGGGGTAGGCTTTTAATGCTTTTATCGCTTCTTCTTTATTACCGGGCCCTAATGCAATGACATGGCCGCCAGTTAAAGCGTGCTCTTTGTAGAGAGAGGCATAAAACGCTGCATCATGATCACTGATAAAGTTTTCTTTGGCGCCATGGTCATTCAAACTACCGCCAACGATTTGCTTAACTTTACCTTGATGAAGGTCGATACAGGGACGAAATTTAGTCAATCTAATTGCTCCAAATGTTGTCTAAATAATGCTGAATATGAGGTGGATAGAATTGTCATAATTGTACCTCATTCAAAGCCTAGCTTCCTCAAAATGTCTTTATGTTTGAGATAACTGATACAATATGCCGCTTTTATCAAACCTAGGTCAGATTGTAGTGACACACTTTAGTCTAATGCTGGCCTAATTTTATGGAAAATACCCCATGTTACAAATCTCAATCGCAGTTTCTATTGCGGATCATGAAATCGAATTGACGGCGATTCGTTCACAAGGTGCCGGTGGTCAAAACGTCAATAAAGTGTCTTCAGCCATACATTTGAGGTTTGATGTGAAGGCGTCTTCTTTACCTGAATTCCATAAAAGCCGCCTCTTAGCATTAAAAGATCATCGAATTACGAAAGACGGTGTTGTGATCATTAAAGCGCAACAGCATAGAACCCAAGAATTGAATCGTGAAGATGCACTGGTCAGACTGAAGAAATTAATATTAGACGCGATTAAAGTTGAAAAAGTGAGGCGAGCGACCAAACCGTCAAAATCCTCTAAACGAAAAGGCATAGAGCAGAAAAAACAGAAAGGTCAAATTAAAGCATCCCGTAAGAAAAACTGGGATTAGCCTTTAAGTAACGATTAGATTTATCACTTTATAGAAGAACGAAAAATGAGGCTAGTGAGCCTCATTTTTCTTTTCTAAACGGTTAAACATTAGTGCAATAATGCCAGCCAATACTAGATATATAGCCGTCATAAATAACAAGGGTTCATAGACTATATAGGTTTCTTGTCTGATTTTTGAGAACACAGCATAAGTATCTATCAAGGTAATAGTCGCCACTAAAGGTGTCGCTTTAAGCTGTAATATCACCTCTCCCCCAATCACAGGTAAAGAGCGTTGGATTGCTCTTGGTAACCAAATTCGTGTCAAGATTTTAAATGGCGGCATGCCAAAGGCTTTGGCGGCTTCTAATTCTCCTTTAGGGACACCAGCAAATGCACCTCGCATAATTTCGCCCTCATAAGCCGCAACAGATAAGGTTAACGCAAGAAAAGCATAAGGCCAGGCATCCGTAAGATAAGGCCACAAGAAAGAATCTCTTAACCATTCAATTTCTGGGAAAATTGACCCTATCCCATAATATATGAGCCAAATTTGCAGTAACAGAGGTGTGCCTCGTATGACTGAGCAAAAACTTTGAGCGAGTCTGGCTAAGTATTTAGGGCCAGTCACTTGCACTAGGCCAATGGGAATGGCAAGAATGAAACCTGTAACAAAGGTGGTAACCAGTAATACTAGGGTGCGCCATAATCCCATTAGTATGTCGTCTTGATATTCATCAATCCAATACCAATTTAAGTTATTAATTAATAGGCTAATTAAATAAATCGCTAGGCCAATTAAAATGATTCTATGAGGCATAAACCATGTTAATGGGCGAAAGACTTGAGGCGCTTTTTTAGCGACTAAGGAGGTAGGCGTTGAGGGTGTATTATCCATGCATCTGTCCTTTATTGGCGCGACGGATAAGGTATTTAAAAAACACATCCGAAAGCAAAGAGATAATGAAGTAGAGCAATCCTGCAACTGATAAAAATAACAGTTGCTCCTTGGTCGACCCCGCGGCTTGCCTTGCCGCAAGTGTTAACTCAGTAAACCCTACTACCGCAAGTAATGCTGTGTCCTTTGTTGCAATCAACCATAAATTGGAAAGGCCTGGTAATGCATGAGGTAGCATAGCAGGGAGACTAATGCGATAAAGAATCTTGAATTTTGGCATGGCAAAAGCTTGAGCCGCTTCAATTTGACCTGTGGGAATGGCCATCATAGCTGAGCGTATAACCTCAGTGGCATAAGCGCCTTGAACAAATGAAATGACCAAGACACCGGCAATAAATGCATTAATTTCTATTTCTTCAAGCCCTATGGCATTAAGTAAGGCATTTAACGCACTGGGTAGGGCAAAATAAATTAATAAAATGAGAACCAATTCAGGAATGGCGCGAACAGCTGTGGTGTAACATGCCCACAAATCACGACTAATAATATTCTTACTGAGTTTTCCTAATGCTCCGAAAATACCAATGAGAAGCCCGATTAAGAAACCTAAGATGGCAATCTCTAATGATAGAGCTAGCCCTTTTAGTAAAGTTCCACCCCATCCTGGCGCATTAAAAGCCAATAATTCCCATACTGACATAGATTGGTAGTCAATAAACATGTGTCATCCTAATGGCTTGCTAAGGTGCTCATGCACCTTAGCGTGTGGTCGTTATTCGCCGTAAATATTGAAACTGAAATAGGATTGAGAGACCTGTTCATAAACACCGTTTTGACGAATGGCTTGAATCGCATCATTAAGCTGATTTTTGAGCTCAGCATTGCCTTTTCTTAAACCAAAACCAATGCCTTCACCTAATAAGGCTTCATCGTTAACCGCCATACCTTTAAGGTCGCAGCAGTTTTTACCTTGTTCTGAATTTAAGAAGCTTTCTAGTGTTAGTGCGTCTGCTTGAGTGGCGTCAATGCGACCAGAGTAAAGGTCTTGATTCGCTTCGTCTTGGCTTTGATATTCTTTAATGGTGGCATTTGGGTAGTATTTTTTAGCAAACTTGACATGAATGCTTGCGGCTTGAAGGCCAATAACTTTGTTGTCTAATTCAGTAGGTGTGCTTCCAAAAGACGCCTTTTTAGAACCTATGATAGAGGCACCTGATTGATAATACTTATCAGAAAAATCAATCACACGTTTACGGTCAGCTGTGATAGATAATGAGGCAGCAACCACATCGATTTTTTTAGATAAAAGAGCAGGGATGATGCCATCCCAAGCGGTTGCGACAATTTCGCAATCAAGTTTTGCTTGGACGCAAATAGCTTTAGCTATGTCTATTTCCCAGCCAGTATAGTTACCAGAGGCATCAGGTACTGAAAAGGGTGGGTAAGGTTCAGTCGCAATGCCGACCTTAATCGTCTGGGCGGCGATTGAAGTAGAGAGTAGGCCAATGACTGATGCGCTTATAATGATGGCTGAGGTTTTGATTTTCATGGTTCACTTCCGCTAGTTTGTTGATTTATTGTTATGATTTTCATCTTTCTAGGTTTGGTCATTTAGGTGTTATCTAATGGATTGGATAAATTGTTTTAATCGCTCAGATTTAGGCGCATTAAATATCTCGTCAGCAGAGCCAGACTCTTCAACTTTGCCATCGTTCAAAAACATGATTTTATTAGCAACATCGGCGGCAAACTTCATTTCATGGGTCACTATGATCATGCTGCGCCCTTCATTTGCAAGGTCTCTCATGACAGTGAGTACTTCACTAACAAGTTCAGGGTCTAGGGCTGATGTGGGCTCATCGAATAACATGAGTTCTGGATTAATTGCCAAGGCTCTGGCGATAGCCGCTCTTTGCTGTTGACCACCGGATAGATGGCAAGGGTACTGGTGTTTCTTATCGTAAAGCCCAACACGTTTCAGTAATTGATGGGCTTCAATCAAGGCCTGTTCTTTAGGTTTAGCAAATACTTGAATCGGTATTTCAATGATATTTTGCTCAATGCTCATGTGCTGCCAAAGGTGAAAACCTTGAAATACCATACCAAGCTTTTGACGAATCAAGCGCAACTCGCGCGGATGTTTGGGGGTTAGATCACCTTGCTTATTGGCAATCAACTCAATTTTCTTTCCAAAAATTCGGATATCACCCGCCGTTGGTGTTTCTAGCATATTGATGCAACGAAGCGTGGTTGATTTACCCGAACCGCTGCCACCAATGAGGGCGATAACATCACCTTTTTTTGCGCTCAAATCTATCCCTTTTAAGACTTCTAATTGACCAAAACTTTTCCTAAGGCCAGTAATCTTAAGAATATTCGAATCTGCTGTGGTGCCACTCATTGTCATATTGAAAGTCTCGAAATGATTTTTGAAAATAATCAAATTATGCGCTTGCATAAATTTATACACTTGCATAATAATGATGTCAACAAGATTGCTTTGAATGAGAAGTGATCAAACAAAAGTGTATTTAGGAGAAGTTAACGATGAAATTATTTGGTAGTCAGTCAATGGTTGCACCGATTAAACGAGTGCTGATGCGTCGTCCTGGTCAAAGTTTGTTAGCGGCGGATGCAAAACAATGGCATTACGGCACTATGTTCGACGCACCAAAAGCCATTGAACAATACGATGAATTTGCCAAAATAGTGGCATCCAGTGGCGCAGAAATAACATGGATTGAAGATAATGGAGATGGTCTGTGTGATGCTATGTTTACTCAAGATGCGTCTTTGGTGACAGATCACGGCGCAGTCTTGTTAAACATGGGTAAACCTCTGCGTGTAGCGGAACCTAAAGTTCACGGTAAAGCTTATGAGGCCGCTGGCGTGCCTGTTTTAGGTGAATTAACGGGGACAGCCATGATTGAGGGCGGTGATTTTATTT
>Ga0209292_1000042_pt1 | contig 185891 bp, 168 predicted proteins | sample GOMGulsemesocosm_2_FD_184634 | JGI IMG/M metagenome (GOLD analysis project Ga0209292, IMG submission 184634) | Methane-oxidizing microbial communities from mesocosms in the Gulf of Mexico - GOM9C Gulf of Mexico (SPAdes) (version 2) | ecosystem: Environmental > Aquatic > Marine > Cold seeps...
GATCAATACCACAATAATATGGATGAGATTTAGTGTAAAATACCATAGAGCTTTCTCCTTTTGTGTTTAGTCGCCTTAAAGTTTAGCTAATGCCAGACTTTGGGGAGAAGGCTCAATTAGTATCAAGCCATTAAAGCAGGACAAAAATACGTTTGCTGTTTTCGTCCCTCAACTATTTTAGCAAACGTATTTTTGCCTCTTAATGAGGCGTTATACGCCTTTATCTTATATCACCATATGGACTCACTATGAAAAAAACATTAATTATCTCTTCTTTATTTTTGTTGCCAACTATTGCTCTTGCAGCGTACACAGGGAATGTAAATGGGACTGTTACTTGGGTAAAAATATATAATTCTGATAACATTTATTTCGGTTTTTCTAACATGCCCACAGATCATGGTTGTACAGATAATTTTTTTGCAATAAACCCCAGTTTAGATCCAGAATTAAAGAAGAGGTATTATTCTATGCTTCTTACAGCAAAATCAACTAAATCAAATGTAGAGGTAGGGTACGATAAAAAATCTGCCAGCTGCACGAATGGAAGGCCAATGGTTGAATCTATGTCTTTAACTCAATAGGCGTATAACAAGAAATTCAACAGGACTACAAACAGTGGGCTATCGCTTCGCTCAGTTTAGCCAACTACAAATTTCCTCTTATTGAGGCGTTTTATTTTTCTATGATTGAGTGCACTAAAGAAATCCGAGTATCTAAAGAATGCTTATTTGACATAACTCAGGATTATTCAATTCGAATGGCTTGGGATCCTTTTCCTGAATCATATTCTTTTTTGAATGGGAGTAAACTTGAAAGAGGGCTTCAGCTTAAAGTAACCGATAAAACTGGTCGTTCAATGACAGTAAAATATGTATCATTTAGACCTCCTTTAGTTGCCTCAGTAAAAATGATAGATGGTCCTTGGTATATCAAAAGCTTTGCGGGTTCTTGGTCTTTTAGAAAGTTAAGCGAAAACCGCACTGTAGCAATATTTAAATATAACATTGTGGGTTACCCCAAAATTATTGGTAATATCGTAAGGTTTGTATTTAAACGTAACGTACAAAAAAGACTTTTAGCATTAAAACAGTATGCGGAATCAAAAATATAACAAGCTAATAAATAAGGATTTACTGGAAAGGGGAGACTCAATCAATGTAGTCAGTTTTCAATATTGTCGTGAAGAACATTTTATCAAGTGCTTCAGGATATTATTATTTTTATAAATATTAGCGACTTAAGTGCCACTTGATTCGCTGTCATTTAGTTGAGATTTACTCATGATTTCTTCATACATCAGTAAAGCCTTTTTAGCTAATTGTCCGTATTCGGGGTGGCGTGAAATAACGGCCATAAGCTGATGGGCATCGCTAAAAACCTTTTCGAGATATGAAAGGTCATTACTGTCTAGTACTAAACCGCTGTTAACCTTCTGTTGTAAAGCTTGCATTCTCGGGTAACGTTCGTTTTGAAACTGTTTAATGATTACCGCTATTACACCTATATCTTTGGTTTGCAAATCCATAAAAGGCTCCATTTGACTAATCTTTATCTATGCGTTGATAAACTTTTAATAAAGTATGGCACAATTACTATTCCCCCAGCCACTTAACATGTGCCATTGTTGAATTTTACTGGGGAGCTGCCTAAGATAATCCTAGTTATTTGGTACTGTAGCCTGACAATTGAACAGGTGGTAATCAATATCACCTGCTCAATGTAGCTGTGTTAAATTATTTAAGCTAGTAGCCAGTTAGCCGCAAAATATACGCCGATATATCCTACTGTATAAGCAATGATCAAATAGATGGCATTGCGTAAATAGCTGATAAAATTTAATTCATTGATTTTACTCATAGCAATAATACCTGCCGCTGAGCCAATAACCAGAATGGAACCACCAACACCTGTGGCATAAGTTAACATTAACCATTCGGTAACTTTCATCTCAACACCTGATTTTAATAATGCTGCGGTTAGTGGCACGTTATCAATTGCTGATGACATGAAACCAACTAAATAGTTAACGGTTATGGCCGGAAAGTGTTGATACAGATCAGTAAATCCATTGAGTACGCCTATTTCTTTTAAGATACCAACCAATAATAAAACACCTAAAAAGAACAGTAGGGCGTCATATTCTACTTCCCTTATATAGTTTAAAACATCTTTATTGTTTTTATTGGGCAGTATATTTGCGACTAAGAACATTACCGATAAACCAAATAAAAAGCTCAATACCGGCGGGATATGGAACAATACATTAGCCAATAAAGTACCTGAAATAGTGAGAATAAAAACTAGGGCAATAACAATATCTGATTTTTCAATTTTAATGCGTGTTTGCGCTAATTTAACTTCACCAGATAATTTTAATGATAATAAGCTTGCTAGGGTTAATACACCTAAAAATGAAGGTAAAACCAGAATTAATAAGTTAGCGATAGTGACTTTATTTTCTAGGAATATCATTAAGGTTGTTACATCGCCGGTAATGAGTGATACGCCGCCACTGTTAACGGCAAATATAATTAAAGTGGCGTATTTTAGACGTTTCTTTACCTCTAGTTGTAAATTCATGACAACGGCAATCGAGACGAGCGTTGCGGTGACATTATCTGCAAAAGAAGAAAATACAAAAGCAAAAATGGCAATGACAAACATTAAACCGCGTTCAGACAAACGTGCTGGTAATATTCGTTGTACCACAGCAGAAATAAACCCTTTGCTATTTAAATATGCAACAAAGGTCATTGCTGACATAAGAAATAGCCAGAGCGTGGCTATTTCAAGTAAATTTTCATTAAGTTGGTGAGTTGTTTCACTTGCAAGGTTTTCATTGATTGGAAAGATAAACGCAAGTATCCAACAAAGAGTGCCAAAAAATAGTGTTGTTTTGGCTTTGTTGATGTGAATAATGTCTTCGGTAATGATCAACAAAAAGCTGATGATCACAAGGGTGAGAATAACGGTATTAATCATAATAATGGGTCTACTAGGAAACTAAGACGTAATACTACTATTTTAAATAGTGATACCAAGTCCTTTAAAAAGAAAATACTACGCCAGACATAACGCTTTAAATGGCACTAACAATAGTATTGATAACAGTATTTATTAACCATAGCTAAGTGGCGGATCACTATTACAGCAAGGCAAAGTTTGAGGAGGGATATTTTCTAAGGTTTTACGTGCTATGAACTCACTTTTTTTATTAGGGAGCTCATTACAATGAGTCTCAATCAAATATTCACTAGGCTCATTATTATCTTCGGATTCAAGCAGAACAGTATAGCTGTTTGTCATTTCACTTTCTGAAAAGCAAGACTGTGCCAGGCTTGTATTCACAAAGCAAAAATAGACAAGTAAAAATAATAAGGTTGACGGCTTATTGAAAAGCATTATGTTAAACCTAAAATTTGAAGCATCATTTTGAATCAGTACTGTGAGTATGTCATTATCGCAATTACCGCGAAGTATATACCCAAGTTTGTGCTAAATATACGTTAATTTTAGCTAAAAGGTTTAATGTGTTTGCAGCTTAAATCACCTTCCTTAAGTTTTTTCTTTTAAGCTAGGAGCTGCTTAACTTTCGAGATTGTTTTTATAACGGATTGTTGGGTCTTTATACAAGGTGATAACGCAGGAAAATAGCGCCACAATTGTTGTCCGAAAGAGTAAGGCTAAGAGTGGCTTATTACTATGTTAAGTAGTTTAAACTAATAAACTTAAACATTGATAAAGTATATCGGTACTTGATATTGTAAGTTTCATTATTAATAATCGTAAGTCATTGTTTTTATTTGAACATCAAGTACTCATTATCCAGAGTTCAGGTTAGTTAGATTAAATATCGCCATAGTGACTTCTTTACAACTAAAATAAACCAATATTAAGATGATATTAGACAGATACTTAAGTCTTCCAAAAACACAATTATATAAAGATAATTCGAGGTCATCATGAAAGTGAATGAAATTTTGCAGATAACTACACTGAAATCACAACTACCTAAAATAAAACTCAGTATATTAGCTGCTATTATCATTAATCTCACTGCTTGTAGTAGCTTAGGTGTGGAACCTTGGGAGCGTGATTTATTAGCAAAAAAGGAAATGGCGTTAACATCTAGCCCTATTGATGCCGCTTTAGATGATCATATTTACTTCTCAAAAGAAGCATCGAGTGGCGGAAAAAGTTTTGGTGGTGGCGGATGTGGCTGTAACTAATGAATAATATAAATAGTCAGGCTAAAAAGCTCAAAAAAATTAACCTTAAAGCCGCTTTATCATTAGCCTCAAGTGCTTTATTGGGCACAAGTGTTGCTAATTCATCGGAGGTACAAGGAAAAGCGGTTGATGAGTGGCAATTTGATAGTGCTTTTTTACTTTATTCTGAAGTTGATCGTGTTAGTGCCGGTGAAGTAATCATTGCGGGTACAAAAGGGTTTAACAATGATGAAGTATTAACGTTGAAATTAACGATTGATGCCTTAACTGGTGCTTCTGCCAATGGTGCGGTTGCGCAGCCAAATGCACAAACATTTACGCGCCCATCGGGAAATGGTCAGTATGTGACTCCTGCTGGAGATACACCATTGGATGATACTTTCCATGATACACGTGTGCAGTTGAATAGCCAATGGACACAACCATTAACTGACAATGTCACTGGGAGTGTCGGCGGGCATTTATCCAAAGAGTATGATTATTTGTCCTTAGGGGTAAATGGTAATTTAGCTTATGACTTTAATAGGAAAAACTCAACAGTTTCAATGGGGTTAAGTTACTTCTATGATAAGTTCACCCCAGAAGGCGGTATCCCTAAAGCACTTTCATCGATGTTAGTAGGAGATTCTAGTTCACCTGACTGGGATAGTGATTTTGCGAATACAAGGGTAGGTGACAGCGATAATAAAACTACTACTGATATGCTTGTTGGTTTTACTCAGGTGATAAACAGGCGCATGATTACGGCTTTTAATTATTCATATTCAATGGTTGACGGCTATTTAACTGACCCCTTTAAAATTGTGAGTGTGTTAAATAGTGATGGCATTGCACAAGATTATATTTATGAAAGCCGTCCAGATAAAAGGGTAAAGCAGAGTACTTTTATGCAAGCAAAATATCACTTTGATAATAACTTGCTAAATACCGTGGCTGATGTGACTTATCGTTACATGTGGGATGACTGGGGCATAAGCTCTCATACAGTTGATACTCGTTTTACCATTCCAGTTAAGTCTACAAGTTATTTTGAACCGCATGTTCGTTTTTATCAACAAAGTGCGGCAGACTTTTACCAACCCTACATGGATGATGGGCAAGCACGCCCTAGGTTTGTTAGCGCAGATTACCGTATTGGTGAGATGACGGCTGTAACCGTTGGTGCTAAATATGGCATGTTACATAATGGTGAAAACGAACTATCTTTTAGGCTTGAATATTACCGCCAAATGCCGACTAATGGAGGATTTAGCGAGCCAAGTGCGTTAAATTCGCAAGATGTTTACCCTGTAGTTGAGGCCATTATCGCACAAGTGACATATTCATTTTAAACGCTTAACAAAGGCTTGTTATTCACACACTAGTCATTTTTAGTGACTATTAAGCTACTTTTTAATTGATTTTCAGATAGTGTTTACAATCAGATGAAAAAAATACGCACCTTAAAAATAAGTAAAGATACAAGCAGCCATCATATTAAGTTTAATGCTATGGCTAGCGCGTGTGAAGTCATCATTGAAACCCGTGATAGACATATAGCACAGCAAGTAGCAGAGTGTGTTACTGCTGAGGTTTGGCGTGTGGAGGATAAATTCAGTCGTTATGATAACAACAGTGTTTGTAGCAAAATCAATACCAGTGCAGGCAAACAGGTTTCTATCGATGAAGAAACTTACCTACTGCTTAATTTTGCTGAGCAGTGTTATCAACTTAGTGCTGGTCTTTTTGATATTAGCTCAGGTGTATTGAGAAAAATTTGGTCTTTTGACGCACTAAGTGGTGAGTGCAAACACTTTCCAACGGAAAAAGAGGTTGAAGAGATGGTAAGCCTAGTCAATTGGGAAAGTGTAGTTTTTGATCAAAATAGCATACATTTACCACGAGACATGGAAGTAGACTTTGGTGGTATAGGTAAAGAATATGCTGTTGATCGTGCTATCCTATTAGCCAAAAAAATAACGGATGTCCCCATACTAGTCAACCTTGGTGGTGATATGGCGGTAACGGGGCCGAGGCTTAACAATCAAGCATGGCAAGTCGCTATTGAACACCCTGATAGTGAGGCTCTTGGGCAAAAACAAGATATGATCATTGCACTCAACCAAGGAGCATTAGCAACCAGTGGGGATGCTAGGCGATATATAATGAGAGAAGGTATACGTTATGGCCATGTCCTCAATGCTAAAACAGGTTGGCCGATACTCGGTGCACCACGTTCAATTACAACGGCAGCTCCTCAATGTATTCAAGCGGGTATTCTAGCAACGTTAGCACTGTTACAAGGTCAAGATGCAGAGCAGTTTTTAAACGAACAAGAGATTACCTTTTGGGCAAGAAGATAGGTATTGGGGGCATCAATAAAAGGTTTTAGAAACTATTAGCCTAAAACATTAATCTAAAATATTAGTTGAATTATATAATAAGTAGAGGAGAGTTAGGCTGTCTCTTTTCAGTTAATTCAGGCGAATTTTTTCCTGAATAACCATTATCCTCAATCAATGCCTTACCTCTATGGACTTCCCAGACTTCACTAATCCCTTTAACTATCGCTGAGGGTGGAAGAACTTAATCAATTTTGTATAACGCCTGTATACTGGATGAATAAGTATTTTATTACTGCCAGTATACAGAGTGACAAGGCTTATCTTTCACAACTTAGCTGTTATTTACGTACCCGATAATCTGGAACAGTCCAACAGCGCGGTAAATCTTCCCCTGATAAAAAAACTAACTCATTTTTTGTGAGCTCTTGTGGGTCTTGTACTTCTTCTCCAACTTGGTAAGACCCTAAAACTTTATCATGGTATAAATTGGTTAAATCTTGTATTTTATCAATATCAACCATATCGCCATTTTTTCTGTTTTTTAAAAACATACCAACCTCCAACAAGCGTATCCTTGTGATTATTAGTATAACGGTAAATACCATTGTTGATGGGAATATAAGAGGTAAAGTTGTTAAAATCCTGAAAAAAGTGTTACGAAAAAAGTGTTACGAATTATCTCAAAGGGGACACTAAAAGCTATATTAGAGAAAGAAGGTAAGATGGTTTAAGGCTCTTTAATACCATATACCCAATCATATAGCATTTAAGTTAACCTAATTGAAAACCAATATGCTGGTGTAACCTAACCATCATTTCTTCTTGCGCTGTAATAACATCAAGCTTTTTGGAAAATTCCCGCAACGCTTGCTCTATATCATTGACAAACTTACCAAAGCCATGGCTGGTTTTGTCTTGTTCACTGGCTACAAAAATTAGTTGTACATTGTCGACCAATTTAGCTGAATTCCACTTACAGGTATAACCACAACTGGTATGTTGAGGGTTGTAGCCAAGCATAAGTAACTCACCTGCAGTGACAACATTTTCATCTTCACCTGAACGGACAATAGGCACTAAGCCGTTAGCGATAACCGCGCCGTTATTTAAGTTTTGATTTTTAGCGGCGCTGATGAAAGCGTCAGCGATAAAGTTATACAGTGGATTATAGCGCTCTTGTGGACTTTCATCCTGATGAACTAGCGCTCGAATACGACGATTGATTGGGAAATCAACCACGGCATAGGTTAAGGCGCGCGTATTTGTAGGTAGCTCAAGTTGATCAGCCAAGTATCTGTCAGTTATAGGTCTGAATTTGTGTGCATTGCTGCCTTCTATTCCTTTATTTTTAGCGAACAAATCATAGGTTAAATGTTGATGGTCACTGATACGAATTTGCTCAGGAGCAATATTTGTTTCATTGGCAAAGGAAGTTAAAGCCTTCGTTACTTGTTGATGAAATCTTGCTGACTGACCTCGAATATCTTCGCCGTTAGCTAAAAATATTAATGTTATCTTTTTAGCTCTGTTAGCACCGTTAAAAAAGGTATTTCGGTTAGTGTGATATTTAGGGTTATATAAAAACAATACTTGTTGCTTAGTTTGTGCGGTAAATTTTTCTGGGCTAAAACGCACTCGAGCAAATTTATCATTAGCAATAAACTGGGCACTCTCAAGTGAAAGCTTATCATTAATGGCAAAGAATTTATCAGCAAGGTGTTGATAAAGGCACTCAAAGGGGGTGTCACTATTTTGTTCAATTTGCCCTTTATATTGAGCTATCAATTCATCGGTTAATGGGATTTTGGCCATTAAGTATTGGTTTTCTCTTGCAGATGAAGGGATATAGGCTTTGTGTTGTAGGTTTTTGGTACGAGATATCGGCATAATTACACCTGTTATGTAAATTAAAAGTATAAATTTATACCCATAATTATACGGAGCAACTCGTCTTACTCTTTGATGTAAATCAATAGAATAGTTCGCAAGTGTTAATGTTTGTAATTGACTGTTTATTAATCATATATTATCTGTGGTATCAATATTTTAATACCCGATTACATAAGAGTTTAGCAAGGATTTTAACTTGTATTTTAGTGCTACTTCACGCATGGTAATAACAATCAATAGTACTACAAGGGTATATTCAATGAAAAAACTAAAAAATGAAGCGGAATTATTAAAAAAAGCATTAACCATTGGGGAGAAGTATGCGGTAAACCGTGGTTACAATGCTTTTGCCGCAACGAATTCAGCTAAGGATAAAGTGGAAAGCCTTTATCGTTTATTAGTGAGTGATAAACTTATTCAACCATTAGCAGTGGACAGCGAAGACCAGCCCAACATGAAACATAAATTAGCACTTTGGATAGCTAAACAGTTACCAGAAGGGCACGCTTTACTTAAGTAATAGCTGTATTTTCGCTAAATGTTACCTTTGTTAGACTAAATATTCTAAAAATTGACCTATATCATTAATTTTTCGTGGTATTCCCCGAATAACACTGCTAGATTGATTTTGGGATTCTAATTAGGAATAAATAATATGGTACTTAAGGCTGGTTGGTTTATTAAAACTACCCCAATAAGTACTGTCAACATTCATACTAACAGTACATTAATTAAGTATTAGTCAAAGACTGATAACTGGTTAATGACGTAGTCATGAATAAGCAACGAAATAGCAGTAGAGAGCAAACTATGTACCAAACTGACGATGTACGCATCAATAAAATTAAAGACTTATTACCTCCAATCGCGTTATTGGAACGATTTCCTGCGTCAGAGCAAGCAACTAAATCTGTAGTTGCAGGCAGAACTGCTATTCACAATATTCTAAAAGGCAAAGATGATCGTTTACTTGTGGTTATTGGCCCTTGTTCTATCCACGATCCTGAAGCCGCGCTTGAGTACGGGCAGCGTTTAGTTAAATTACGTGAACAGTATAAAAGCAGTCTAGAAATTGTTATGCGTGTCTATTTTGAAAAGCCGCGTACTACCGTTGGTTGGAAAGGGCTAATAAATGACCCTTATATGGACAATAGCTTTAAATTAAATGACGGTTTACGTTTAGGCCGTAAGCTGTTAGTAGAACTAAATGATCTTGGCCTACCTACTGCGGGCGAGTTCCTCGATATGATCACGCCACAATATATGGCTGATCTTATGTGTTGGGGAGCAATTGGCGCTCGTACCACAGAATCACAAGTACATCGCGAATTAGCGTCTGGACTTTCTAGCCCGGTTGGCTTTAAAAACGGTACTGATGGAACGATTAAAATTGCTATTGATGCTATTGGCTCTGCTGCCGCATCACATCATTTTTTGTCAGTAACAAAATTTGGTCATGCGGCGATTGTTGAAACCACAGGTAATGCTGATTGCCATATTATTTTACGTGGCGGTAGAACAACTAATTTTGATGAACAGAGTGTAAAGGCAGTAACTGAGCAGCTAACTGCATCAGAATTGAACACGAAAGTAATGATAGATTTTAGTCACGCCAATTCAAATAAGAAATTTGAAAATCAAATGTTGGTTTCTACTGATGTTAGTGGCCAAATAAGTCAAGGTAATGAAAATATTTTCGGTGTTATGGTTGAGAGTCACTTAGTTGAAGGCAACCAAAGTCTTGTTAATGGTAAAGCGCAAGTTTATGGCCAAAGCATTACTGATGCTTGCATTGGTTGGGATGATACTGAAAAATTATTAAGTCAACTTAATGAAGCGGTTATCAATCGCCGTAATATCAAAGGCTAACAGCAGCTAGCCATTCACTTTATGTACTATTCATGATAAAACGTCTACTTACTCTTTATAAGTAGACGTTTTTTTATGCCGAAAATTCCGCCAGTTTTAGATCAAGTACATACAAGCCAACAACACATCGTTGCCATCTTAGCCAAAATAGAAGCCGTAGTGCTGGGTAAACCCAAAGAATGTCGATTGGCACTTGCCTGTTTATTGGCTCAAGGACATTTATTAATTGAAGACTTACCCGGTATGGGGAAAACCACACTGGCCCATGTGCTAGCCACTACCCTTGGCTTGAGTTATCAACGTACTCAGTTTACCAACGATTTATTACCTGCGGACGTCGTTGGTTTCTCCATCTTTGACAATGAAACCAATCGCTTTGAATTACACAAGGGGCCTATTTTTAATCAGGTAGTGCTAGCCGATGAGATTAATCGTGCAAGTCCAAAAACACAGAGTGCTTTACTTGAAGCCATGGCTGAGCAGCAAGTGAGTATCGACGGTACTACCCATAAATTACCGACACCATTTTTTGTTATCGCGACCCAAAACCCACTTTTTCATGCGGGTACTTATCCATTACCTGAGTCACAACTTGATCGTTTTATGATGCGTCTATCTTTAGGCTTTCCCGATTTAAAAGCTGAAAAACAGATTCTATTAAGCACCTCGCAAAGAACTAATCAAGCTTCAACAGGTATCAATCTGCAAAGCAGTACTGAAGATGAAGCGGTTATTAGCCAGAAAGAATTGGTTCATATGCAACAAGCGGTAAGTGATGTAAAAGTATCTAACGATGTTATTGAATATATTATTGCCTTAAGTCATATCAGCAGACGCGCTTATACTCATAATATTAGTTCAATGAATCATGGTGGGGCTGAGGCAGACATAAATTGTAAACCGCTATCACCAAGAGCATCAAAAGCGCTATTACAGGCAGCTAAAGCAATGGCGTTTATCGATAGCCGTGATTATGTTCTGCCTGATGATGTGCAAGCCGTGTTTTATGTGGTGTGCCAGCATAGATTAGAAATGCAACCTAGTCAGCAACTAGGAGCAAATCACGTTAACGATAACAGTGTGGCGAGTCAAATACTCAAGAGTGTCGATGTCCTTAATCCACTTGGTCATTCATAAGGTTAGGGGGGAAGTAATGCCACTATTCTCAATACTTAAAACGGTTAAATTTTTTTTAAATAACAATTTTGAGCGTTGGCTTGCTAAACGTATACCTAATCAGCAGGAGCATCAGCTAAACAGCCGTAACATTATGATCTACCCAACACGTTTTGGTTTAGCGTACTTAGCTTTTGTGATTTTGGTGTTTTTATTAGGTACTAACTATCAAAATAATATCATTTTATTGTTAAGCTATTTATTGGCTAGTTTGTTTATTAGTGTCATGTTACATAGTTTTTATAACTTTTCACAATTACGCTTTTATAGCTTAGCTAAGCAAGAAGGTTATGCTGAGCAAACGTTATACTTTCCCATTAAAATAACAGCCGATAAGACACATTATGATATCAATATACATTTTACCGACAAATCCCTAGACAGCCAATTTGAGAAAATCAGGATATGTGAAGAGGGATGTGAGGATATAGCGTTAACATATAAATCATCACGACGTGGTCAGCATCCGTTAGGTAGAATAACTGTGTATAGTGAATACTCTCTTGGATTGTTTAAAAGTAAAACCGTGCTAGATTTTGGGCACTATGCGGTTATTTATCCTAAAGCTAAAAACCTCATTGCAGGTCAATTTCAATTGTCGGCACAAAATGAAGAACCCAGTCTAGAAAGTTACCAAAACGCCAATATCCTAGGCACTGATGATTTCTCTGAACTAAAGAGCTTTGTCAGAGGAGAGTCAAGGGCAAGAACGGCATGGAAGCAGTTAGCAAAAGGCCAAGGCCATTTTTCAAAACACTATCAAGCGAGTCAAAGTCAATTTCAATGGTTGAAGCTGAGTGATATGCCAAGCAATGATATCGAAGTGAAATTAGCCTATCTTAGCTTTTTAATTGGCGAACTATCGTCAACAAACCAAAGCTTTGGGCTTGAGTTATCACCAGACAGTAGGAATACCACAATGAATGTACCACCGAGCTCTGGCCTCAAACATCAGCAAGCTTGTTTAACAGCTTTGGCATTATATTGATGAGCTTTTTTAATAAGAAATCTAAAGCGAAAACACAGTCCCCTCTACAAAACGCTAACGGTTGCAATAACTTTATTTTAACCAGTAAAACGGCTTGGTTACTTTGGCTGTGCCAGTGTTTAAATATTGCCGTGATAGCATTAGAATTAAGTTCGTGGATGTTAGGTGTTATTTCGCTATCACTCGTTTGGCAAGCGCTTTTATTACATCAAGGTAGAGAAGGTGATAAAGCAAGTAAGCTAAATGGTGCTGGTGTCACACGTAGCCATCGACAAAGTGCTTCAGCCAATAAACACCTTAAAAAGGCCTCGGCAACTAAGGTTTCTTCCATGTTTTTGGGCGTGTTTGCTTTACTTGGCTGTGGGGCAATAATGCTGACAGCTCAGAATGTCGGTATTTTGGGTAGTATGCTGCATCTGTTATGCTTCTCGTATGTTCTTAAAGCTTTTGAATTAAGACGCCGAAGTGACTTTTATCAGCTACTACTTCTAGGTTTATTTGTCATAGCGGCTGCGCTTATCTTTCGTCAAGATTTGGCTTTTACGCTGATAATAGTGACTTTATTAGTTATTAATTTAGCCGTATTGCTTCAATTTTTTTCATTTGAACATAACTTTTCCGTTAACCTTAAAGTGATCATTATTTTACTGGGGCAAAGCACTATTTTAGCCGTAGTACTGTTTTTATTTTTTCCAAGACTATCACCTTTTTGGCAAGTTCCCTCAGCAAGGTCTGCTGAAACAGGTTTGTCCGATACCGTTAAGCCTGGTGATATTGCCAATTTAACTCGCTCAACCAAGTTAGCATTTCGTGCCAATTTTGATCAACAAGTCATACCCGCCTATTCACAGCTATATTGGCGTGCGATGGTATTAGAAGATTACGATGGCCAGCAATGGACAAGGCATAAAGAAAAACCAGAAAAAATATCAGGAAAAACAAAAGGGTACATTGATGTTTTTAACGCAGGTACAACTTCAGTCGCACCTTTAACTTATCAGGTGATTGTTGAACCTAGTTTTCAAAAGTATTTATTCGCTTTAGCACCAGCGGTGATCACTGGTGAGCAATCCGGCATATCGGCTCAAGCAGGCTTCACCTTCAACAGTTCAAAAATTATCACGCAAGCGAAGTCTTATCAATTAACCAGTTATTTAACAGCGCCGTTAACACTTGAATTATCTAAACATAGTCAGCGTATTAACCTGAGCTATCCAAAAGGCAGTAACCCAAGACTTGAGCAATTAGCACAGCAGTTACAGCAAAACTATTTTGACGTCGAAGCGCGAGCTAATGCTGTACTAACGTTAATTAATAAAGAAAATTACTCATACACCCTACAACCACCGCTACTTGATAACAATAGCTTAGATCAGTTCTTTTTTGATACGCAAACTGGCTTTTGTGTGCATTACGCTAGTGCCTTTACTTTCCTAATGCGTGCCTCTGGCATTCCTGCACGTATGGTGACAGGATATTTAGGTGGTGAATATAACGGTGATAACGACACGTCTCAATCTGCCAATAAAGGCCATTTAAGCATATACCAATATGATGCCCATGCTTGGGCTGAAATATGGGTAGCAGATAAAGGCTGGCTAAGGATTGATCCCACAGGTGCTGTGGATCCCATGCGTGTAAACTCAGGGTGGTCGTCTCAGCTATTACGAGAACAATCCGCGTTAAATAATGATTTATTGAGTCTGTATCAGTTAAAGAATATTGCTTGGTTAAACGCGCTACGCTTACAATTTGATGCCCTTGATTATCAATGGACTCGATGGGTTATTGGTTTTACCACTAAAAAACAATATAACTTGTTTAAAAACTGGTTTGGGAAAATGGCTTCATGGAAGTTAGCATTAATTATAGCAACTTCCTTAATTGTTAGTATGGTCACCCTTATGTGGTTTCTGCACTTGGCTAATAGGATCCAGAGAAAGCAGAAGGTATTGACTAAGTGGCAGTCAATCTACCAAAAAGCTATTGATAAGCTCGCTAAACGAGGGTTGGAAAAACCTATAGCGATGACAGTAAATGATTTTTCCAAACAGGTGAGGTTGGAATATCCTGAGCTAGCCATTGTTTTCACTCGATTAAGTAATACTTATAATAGATTAAGTTATCAGACAGTATCAATAAATGAACAAGAAAAACTAACAATTACCATGCAGCAACAATATCAGCACTTTATCAAGGCAATAAAAAATTAGTTTTTAAACGTTTTTTCATAAAATTGAAACAATTACTCGTTACTTTGAAAACTTGAGATAAATAATGCCTTGTTGAAAAGGATTATTTTTCCTAAATTTACAGTAAGCCCAAGTAAATTTATTAGCTTGAATTGAAGTTAATTTATAACAATATTTGGCTTATTGTTTCATAAATGCAATGCACATTTATTATGGAGTGATTTTTATGCCGCATATCCCAAGCGATTATGATAATGTTTTTGAAAAGAAGATGAGTCTAGCTGAGCAATATAGAATGGCGACATTGGTGGCTGTAATCAGCTATTTCACCCTGATTGGCTGGGTGGTTGGGATGGTTATCTATGATAAACATCAATCTTCCTTAGCAAGCTTTCATTTACGGCAATCATTAGGCTTAATTATTACTGGCGCCATACTTTCATTAATACCGTTAGTGGGCTGGATACTTAACCTTGGTGTGTTAATTGCTTGGGCAATGGGGCTCTATTACGCGATTAAAGGGCAAGAAAATACAATACCTTTACTGGGTAACTTTTATCAACAGCATTTAGACTTTATTAAGTAACCAGAATTATGGATAAGCAGCGCTTACTCAATATTCCCTTTATTCGATTCTCAGCATTAAAACGTCGATAAATAACCCGTTATTCATAAACGTTTTGCCTTGATAATCGAATAAATGTAAGCATTGATAGAGTATATCGGTACTTGAACTTGTAAGTTTCATTCTTAATAACCATAAGACTTTTTCTTTACTTGAATATAAAGCACTCATTAACCTGAATTCTGGTTAAACAAAGCTGTTCCTGCCAACGAAGAATTGGCTAGAAAGCTAAGACATCGTTGGCTATGTAGGTTTGTGGTTAGCATGTTTACTGGTTATTTGTGGCTTACTTACGATTTAGTTATTTATTATTTCATAACGTTTTTATGCATCGCTTGGTAATAACCTACTTTTCCCATGAGCTCAGTATGAGTACCTTGCTCAACTAAATTTCCTTTATCTAACACTATGATATTATCAGCACTTTTAATACTTGATAACTTATGAGCAATAATGAGCAGCGTTTTGTTTTTACTTAAACGCGTTAGCGCTTCCTGTATATGCTGCTCACTATGGTTGTCTAAAGCGGAAGTGGCTTCATCTAATATGATAATATTAGCATCACGTAATATTGCTCGAGCAATAGCAATGCGCTGTCTTTGGCCTCCAGATAAATTTCGACCATTTTCTCCTATAGGAGTATTAAGACCAAGAGAGAGATCGTTAGCAAATACTGAAACATTGGCATCTGTTGCGGCTTGCTCCACTTCTTTATCTGATACCACACGATTACAACCAAAACGAATATTGTTGGCAATGGAATCGTCTATTAAAACAATATCTTGTGATACAAAAGCGAAGTGTGCTCGTAAAGCACTTAAGCGATATTTTTCAATGGCAATGTTATTGATAAAAATACTGTCTTGAGGCGATTGATATAAACGCAATAATAAACGGGCTAGGGTACTTTTACCGCTACCGGACTCTCCGACAAAGGCAACGCTTGTACCTGCTTTTATTTCTAATGACAGCTGTTTAATGGCTGGTTTAAGTTTACCTTGATAAGTAAACGATAACGCCTTGAAGCTGATGTTTGAACTTGGAGCTAACAATTGCATTTTACCAGTATCATTTTCTTGTTTTTCATCGATAAAACTGAATAGGCTCTTTGCCGCGGTTAAGCCTTTCTGTAATTGTTGATTGATATTACTCAATTGTTTTAGTGGTTTGAGTAGGGAGCCCATGGCTATTAAAACAAGGGTAAAAGTACCAGGCGTTAATTGGTTTAGCACCTGTTCATTACTGGCAAGCAGTAACACCGCAGCGATAGCAAATGAAGCAATAAGCTGGATTATCGGATTACTGATCGCTGTTGTTGCTTGTAATTTCATATTTTGCTGGCGATTGTGATTATTTATTTTATCAAATCCAGTACGTATTTCATCACCAGTATTGAGTAGTAATATCTCTTGCTGGTTTAAAATGGCTTGTTCAGTTGCTTTGCTTACTTGCCCCATACTGTTTTGTAATGTTCGGCTAATCATTTTAAAGCGTTTCGAGACTATATTAATAATTAACGCAATGATGGGTGCTATCACTAAGAAAATTAGCGTTAGCTGCCAACTGTTATAAAACATCATAGTTAATAGCACGAGGATGATGACGGACTCTCTGATGAGAGTAACTAGGGCACTTGAGAAGGCTTGCGATAATTGTTCAGTATCATAAATGAGTTTAGCAATAATACTGCCACGGCTATTATTGTCAAAAAAGACTCGGGGTAACAATAACAATTTATTAAACGCCTGCTGCCTAATTTGATAGGTAACCTTACTACTGATATAGGCAATGACATAATTTGCGATAAAACTTGTAACACCGCGCAATAAGAAAATTCCTATGACTAACATTGCCCCCAGTTGTAACGTACTGCTATTGGCTTTACTTAAACCTTGGTCGATAAGCGGCTTTACAAAATATATCATACCGGCATCAACCAAGCTAAACAGCGAAAGAGCTAACAAAGCAACGACAATAAGTTGTTTATGCGTTAGATAATAAGCGAGTAATCTTCGGGATAATATTGAGCTTTTACCTGTCGTGGAGACATTTTTTATCATGAGTCTTAATTTCTCCAACGGTTGTATGACCAATACCATTGACTCGGGTATTGTCTAATAATTTGTTCAAAGCGTTGGTAAATATTTGCCATCACTTGTTCAACAGTTTTCTCGCTCTCTTGTTCTATCGCTGGCTTTTGTAATGTTTCAAAAAACACTTGTACCTGCCCATCATCCTTATAAACAGCATAAGCCAGTAATAAGGGCTTTTTAGTCATCTTTGCGAGTAAAACGACGCCTGAAGGGGCCTTAGTTTTTTGTTCAAAAAAGGTTACTTCAGTTTGGCTGGCGTAAAGGTCACAATGCAACGAAATATACGCATTATTGCCAGCATGGCGCAACAAATCGCTAAAAGCATTGGCGGAATTTTTATTGATGGCGGTAATATTTACTTCTGAATAGAAGTCCATCTTCTCTTCTAAATATTGAGGTACATTTGTTAAGGTGACGGATTGTGAAGAAAATTTAGCCACAGCAAGGGGGACAGCTTCATAACAACCAATATGCATGGTGGCGATGCAAGCACCTGTTCCTGATTGTAGAATCTGTAGCGTTTCTTCATCACAAAAAATATCGGGTTCAACTTGTGATAACCAAAATGATTCAGCAATACCAAATGCACAATTACCATAAGCTTCAAATGCTAAGTTAGTCGCTTCTTTAATACTAAGCTCAGGTAGGGCCTTAGCAATATTATTGATGGCACGTTCTCTGGTTTTTTTAGTAAAGCGCAAAATTGTTTTACCGATATTGTTTATTAACTTCTTTCGTTGTTTTTTAGTTAACGCCAACAAAGCACTCACTAATAACCTTATGCTAATACCTATGGCTTTGTGTTTTAGTAAGGTTCGTTTCGACTTAGTTACATTATTGTTTGTAGGCTGGTTAGCGTTTCTAACTTTCATTGTGCAGCTCAACCCAACCAATAAATTGATCTATTTGTCTTAAATTTTCGTTAATTGCCTGCTCAAAGGGGAGACGCAGGTTAAATTGCTGTTCAAGTTCTAACATAAGTATCATGAAGTCAAACGATTTAATCGTACCCAGTAAGTTATCCGTAAGATCTAATAACGGACAATGGGTTTTCTCCTCAATAAACTTAATGATGCTTTGTTTAATTAACATTATATTATCTCCTTTTTAGCACTGACATTTTTGATGCTGGCACTCGTGTCAGATTTGTCAGTAGTATTGCTGTCATTTTTGTGAGTATGAAATAGTGCCTTGATGTCAACTTTGCCACTGAGGTTACGCGGTAATAAGGGCTGAAGGTTAAACTCATCGGGCACCATATAGGCGGGTAGATAGCGTAAACAGTGTTTTCTTAGTGCGCCAATAATATGTTGGGTATTTTCTATTTGTGCGGTTTTTTTTATACATGAACCTGAGCTTTGTATGTATTCAATAAAGGCTATTATCTTGGTATTACCACTGTGCTCAACGTGCGCAGAAACTACACACCAAGTGATATCATGTGAAAAGTTAGTAATAGTTGTTTCAATTTCGGCTGCTTCAACGCGATGTCCCGATACTTTAAATTGGTGATCGTTACGGCCGTGAAAAATGATATTTTTTTGTTCATCATAATAGACAATATCGCCAGTACGATAAAAACGAGTCGGTGTATTTACTAAGGGGCTTTTAAGCGTGATAAAGGCTTGCGCTGTTTTTTCTTTGTCTTGATAGTAACCTTCAACAAGTTGATCGCCTGCAAGATACAGCTCAGCTAATGTATTGCTCGTGTTGATTTGTTTATTATCATTTATCAATATCGCCGTCAAACCAGGCAAAGCATGACCAATGGGTACCGATGCAGAGGTGATTTTCTTGCTATTACTTAATTCGAAATAGCTGGCGGTAATTGTACATTCTGTTGGTCCATATAGGTTAATTACACGGCTATTACTCGCACATTTCTGCCACTTTAATGCTTGACTGGTTAATAGTTTTTCTCCGCCAAAGCAGCTTAGTCGTAGGCTAGGTAGTTGCTTTGGTTTTAGTAATCGCATTTTATCCATAAAAGATAAAGCTGAAGCAACAGCAGAAAAAACCGTTAATTGATGCTTTTGTATAAATGACATCGGACAAAACAGTTGCTCCGAAGGAATGATATAAAGGGCAGCACCTTTATCCCAACAGCTGAACATGTCATGTACAGACAAATCGAATGTTAATTCAAAAAACTGACTCACTTTATCTTCAGCTGTTATTGTTAATAACTTATCGAGCCTTGCTAGATGATTAATAATATTTTTATGGCTAACTGCTATCCCTTTGGGTTTACCAGTACTTCCTGAAGTAAATAAAATATATGCATATGGATTTACGGTAAGGCGTGTATTTTTAACTGCATCTAGGGTGTCTTTTTCAATATTTTCAGTGGTATTATTTTTAGTGGTATTGTGTTCTGTAGCCTTATTATTAGAACAGACGATTACGCTTGGATTACTTTGTTCAATGGTATAACACTGATGATAGCTGTTATCACTTAACCAACTAGGCTGATTTGTACCTAAATAAAGCACAATTAATGGCTGCTTCATTTGTTGTAATAACTGTGTTGGGTCTTCATTATCCGCAACTAAGATGACTTGGCAATTTGTTTGGGTCAATACTTCGCTATTGCGATTAGCGGGTTGCTTAGTATTTAGTGGCACATAGGCGTTATTGCTGGCAAGAATCGCTAAAATACCGGCATACATCTGCCATTGTCGGTTACCATAAATAGCCACAGGGCAATGTTCATCATTTAAGTTATTAATGCTTTTTGCCCATTGTTGGCTTAGCGATAATAAAGCTTGATAAGTAAAGGTTTGTACTTGAGATTTATTGGTGTTTATACGGTTCTTCTGTGGGGTATTATTTTCAACATACAGTGCTACCTTATCGGGATATTGCTTGGCAGCTTTTACAAAGCTTGCTTGATATAAATTCATTTTTTGTCATTTTGTCGCTGATTTCATAACCGTAAATGTAACTGAACAAAGCACGTGAGTCGGTTACACTTTTGTCGATAAAATGTCAAAAGAGTACATCACTTTGTAAAATTATGTAATTTACTCTAAAGAAGCTACCTTAGTTGACGTAGATAAATTGCTAATTTAACTCGTATTCTCCAGCGCCTTATGGTTAAATTTAGGCTAAGTTTATCGCTTGTTTCCTTATGTCATCATGAGTGTTTTTAGCCACAAGTAATCATAGTCATTTACCATTAAGGCGCTACCTTGATCTACCTTTATCCAGCCAACAAAATGGAAAACTTGTTGCTCTTGCTGAACAAAATTTCCCAACTTTCTCCCCTAGGTGTATTTAATCAAGAAGTTATAGTGGTGCAAAATGCGGGTATGCAGCATTGGCTTAATTTAGCTATTGCCAATGAACGTGGTATTAGTATGAATATGCGTTACGCGTTACCTGCTCAGTTTCTTTGGAAGCTAATAAGAGCACTTGCTAGCGACGAAAGCGTGCCCGATCAGTCGCCTTACTCAAGAGAGGTGCTTTGTTGGCGGATTCATGAGGTTTTAGCCCGAGAATCAGTGGTTGAAGATGATGATTTTAGTCAAGCTACTCAGTATTGGCGCGGTAATAAAAGCGTAGATGATGTACAGGAACTTGATATCAAGGTAGACAAGCATGGCCAATTAAAGCGCTACCAACTAGCAACACAATTAGCCGATTTGTATGAGCAATACTTAATCTTTCGGCCACAATGGTTAGACAGCTGGCAGCAGGGTAATTTTGAACTTGAAGGTTTGGAAAATATACAAACGAGTGAACATAAATGGCAAGGAAAATTGTGGCGTTTATTAATCGAACAATTAGCTTATAACCCCGTCGAATTATTAGCTGACGCCATTGCTAATATTGAAAGTAAAAAAAGTCTCATTCCACCGCGTATTAGTTTTTTTGGTTTGAATACGATGGCGCCTATGTGGCTCGACTTTATTAATGCGCTAAGTGAACATGTAGAAGTACATTTTTTTCATCTCAATCCCTGTTTTTCTTATTGGGGTGATGTAGTAACCGAAAAAAATGCTTTAACGACCTTGTCTAAATGGGCTGCTGATATTGATGATGTACAAACCTTCGTTGGCAACCCCTTATTAGCAAACTTAGGACAACAAGGGCGTGAATTTATATCAATGTTACAAGATTACAGTACCATTGATATTGAGTTATTTGAACAGGCTAAACGTGATCAACCATATCTTGATGGTACTGCTCAGCGGTCAACTAATCCAACGAGTAAACCAACAAGTAAGCCAACAATTTTGAACCAAGTACAAAATGATATTCTTTCGTTAACCGATGCAAGAATTGATGGTGGTCATGATGACAGCACTGATGATATCAAAGCTGATGAATCTATCGTAATTACCAGTTGTCATACTGCACTACGTGAAGTACAAGCACTGCATGATTATCTTTTACATCAATTTAACCAAGATAAGAGTCTAACGCCAAAAGACATTTTGGTCATGTGCCCACAAATAGAACAATACGCTCCTTATGTTAACGCTGTATTTACTCGCGGTTGGCAGGATATTGCTGGTGAAGTGCCACCATTACCTTGTTCTATCGCTGATAGAAGTGCAAAAGATAGCGATCCTTTAGTTGCTGCTTTCACTGAGTTATTAACTCTGCCCGATAGTCGTTTTGGTGTCTCACAGTTACTTGCCTTTTTACGGCTACCAGCCATGGCAAATAAGTTTGCTATTAACGCTGAAGCACTTGAAAAGATTTCAGCTTGGCTTGAGCAAGCAACAGTCCACTGGGGTTTAGATCTTTCACATAAACAAGCATTATTAGGTGAACAAGCTACTGCTGTCTTTACTTGGCAACAAGGCTTGTCACGTTTACTGCGAGGGTTTGCCTTTGCAGATAGTGAAAATGTTTACCAAGAGCAATTATTACTCAGTAATGTTGAGGGCAGTGATGCGATATTACTTGGTCAATTGATGCTGTTTATTGAACAGCTAGAGTATTTTAGTAAAAACCTACAGAAGCCGCGTACTGCTAGCCAATGGCAAAGCTTTTTGCTTGAGCAACTTAGCGGCTTATTTAGCCGAGTAGATAGTGATAATGTCAGTAACGAGTCGAGTTTATTGGTTATTGAGCAAGCCATTGCTGGACTGGTGGAACATTGTCATCATGCAGAGTATGAAGGTGATATTTCTTTACTCATTGTGGTTGACTATTTAACACAACACTTTAGTCAGGGCGATGCCAGCAAACAATTTATGGTGGGACAAGTTACTTTTTGTTCAATGTTACCGATGCGAAGTATTCCGTTTAAAGTGATTGCGGTATTAGGCCTTAATGACGGTGAATTCCCAAGACAACGTCAACCACTTGGTTTTGATTTAATGTCACTTTGTCCGGCAAAATTAGGTGATAGATCTCGTCGTGGCGATGATAGGTATTTATTTCTTGAAGCGATAATTTCTGCACGAAGTGCGTTGTACCTCAGCTATCAAGGTAGAAACATTAAAAATAATAGTGAAAAACAGCCTTCTTTAGTTGTTAAAGAGCTGATGGAGTACTTAGCACAGGGCTATGGTTGGCGTTTTGATATTGATGAAAGTAGAGATGATAACCAAGCACCTAGTCATATTTATCAATTAGCTATGCAGGCGTTTAGTACTGATAACTATCGTGGAAAATGGCCAAGTTTTGACGCCAATTGGTTAGCGCTTGGGGAAAACCCTCAAGCAGTAGAGCAAAGTACAGACAAAGTGAAGTTAGAACATTTAATTGTAATGCCAGAAGCGAGTGACAAGATTATTGAATTATCATGTACACAATTGGCACGCTTTTATCAGCATCCCGTAAAAATGTTTGCCCAACAGCAACTTAACTTATATTTTGAACAAAATACCAGTTTACTTGATGATGTTGAGCCTTTTACCGTTGACCGCTTACAAAGCTACTTGTTACGCCAAGACTTATTAAACGCGTCCTTAAAAAGAGCACTAGGTGGCAGGGAAGATGAAGTGGTAAATGACAAAACAACAGAGAAAGTGATACAACATGCTCGTTTGTCAGGTTATTTTCCTGACTTACCAACGACGGAAGAAATTTTTAGAGATTATCAACAAGATGTAGCGCAATTTTGTCAAGAAATAACCGAGTTCAATTGTGACAATCCTGAGCTTATTAATAGCAATATTACTCTGAGTGTTGCAGGGACTGAGGTGACACTATCAGTGCAATTTCCCGTACAACAAGATTTACTTGTTTATTATCGTAGCTCAAGCGCTAAAGCAAAGGATAAGTTTACCCTGTACTTACAACAACTTGTATTACAGGTTTGGCAGCAGAAGTTTATTGAAAGTGACATCAGTAGCCCCGATATGATTAAAGTTGAAGAACAGACTAAATTATCAAAACTTGTCGGTTCAATTGGATTGTATTTTAATACCAAAGCACAAAAAGTGGAGCAGTATCGCCTTGATCCTATTCCCGACGCGAAACAAAAGTTGATAAATATTATTTCACTCTATTTTAAAGGTCAACAACAAGCACTGTTGTTAAATGGTGAGCTCGCAGAGCAGGTGTTTATTAAAAAACGTGGTCAAGTTATCGAAATGGATCAAGCGCGATTCGAACGATTATGGGTAGGAGATATGAATACGCGTGGCTTTAGTGAAGACGAGTATCTCGCTTATTTTTGGCCACAGTGTCCTGAATATCAATTACACCAAAATGATCTTGAATTTATTTATCAGGATGTTTATCAAATGGTGGTAAAACAGGCCGCAAGTAAAAATAAAAAATCCCCCAGCGGTGCTAATACTGCCAAGGAGAAAAAATAGTGACTCCTGTTAACAACGATTCAATTAACAATGCTCCAGTTAGCAATGCTAAGGGTTTCCAACTTAAAAACCTTGATGCATCCACGATTGTATTACGTGGAAAACACCTTATTGAGGCCAGTGCCGGTACCGGTAAAACTTATAATATTACCCGTATCTATTTACGATTACTGCTGGAGCGCGAGTTAACTGTTGAGCAAATATTGCTGATGACGTTTACCAAAGACGCGACACAAGAACTACGGGGGCGTATTGATGCTTTTATCCGTTTAGCGTTGAGCGATTGGCAAGCGTTATGTGAAAGTGATCCATACTTTATTGCTTTAGATGAACGTGTTGATTCCGTTAAACGTGAGTTCTTATTGAAACGTGCATTATTATTTTTAGATGAAGCCGCAATATTTACCATTCATGGTTTTTGTCAGCGGGTATTAAGTCAACATGCTTTTAGCAGTGGTTTACCTTTTAATGCCAACATGGCAGCAAACTCCTTTGAGATAACCCTACAAGTTTGTCAAGATTGGTATCGGAGTTTAGCAAAAAGTAATGACGACAACTTTATGTTGTTAGCTGACTTTTGGCCAACACCTGAAAGCTTCTTATCAAGTTTTAGTAAAGCAATAGGCCATACTAGCGATTTATCAGTTGTTGACCCTGAAAGCATTATTGCCGAATTCTCCAGCCTTGCTAAAAAGGCGCAACATGCCTTAATAAGTCAAAATCAATTACTTGAAACAGCGCTTATCTTGGTAAAAAAAGGCGCAGATCAAGAAAAAAGGCGTGAAGAATTGGCGTTACTGCTTGCTTGGCTTGAAAGCATTGTTAGTGGTGAGTTATCTATTGCATCGTTATCTAGTAGAAATACATCGCAGACTAATCCAAAAATGCCAGATGCATTCTTTGATGGTAAACGTTATGCGAGATCAGTACATAAAGCAGAATTACTTGAAGTTTTTGAGGGGGTAAAGCAAGTAAAAGAGCAGCTCAAGAAAATAGCCACTCAGGTAAATAAAGCCAAAGCGTATGCCATTGTTAAATCCGCCATCTACTCGATTCGAGCAAAGGTAATAGAGCAAAAAGAAGCACTTAATCTTTTAGATTTTGATGATCTGATTAATACGCTAGCAAACTGTCTTAGCAATGAAAAGGATGAGCAATTAGCAAAACTGTTGTTAGCGCAATATCCGGTGGCGTTAATCGATGAATTTCAAGATACTGATCCTAAGCAATTTGGCATCTTACGAGCGATCTATTATGGCGAGCATGCAACCATAGCCAAGGCAGGGTTATTCCTAATTGGTGACCCTAAGCAAGCGATTTACGGTTTTCGCGGTGGTGATATATTTGCCTACTTAAATGCACGTAATGGCTGTGATTATCATTGGTTGATGGACACCAATTGGCGATCGTCCCCTGAGATGATTGCAGGGTACAACCAGCTTTTTTCTGGTAAGCAAGATAATCAAGTTAGCGAAAGCGTATTTGGTTATGGGATTCCTTATTTACCAGTACTTGCCGGTAAAAAATCACCAGGATCCCAAGCCCTTGACTCTGCTCTACCTGACTTAACTAATACAGTCCAGGTGGATGATGCTAACAAAGCACTACAGTTTATTCACTTTAACGACAATGAACAAGATGATGGGAAAGTAACCCAATCTTCCCGGCCAGTGCTAGCTACATGGTGTGCAGCTGAAATTTCAAAATTGCTGAGCGATACAAATACCGAAGTAAAACCAAAAGACATAGCTATTTTAGTACGCGACGGTGCAGAAGCTCGTGATATTAAGCAAGCATTAGAGCTAGCAGGCCTTGATAGTGTCTTTTTATCTGACCGCGCTAATTTATTTCATTCACAACAAGCTAAGCAGTTATTGAGTCTACTAAAAGGCATATTGTTACCTGAAAATGAACGTTTATTTGTGGCAGCATTGTCATGTGGTTTACTCGGTTATAACGGTTTTAAGTTGCACCAGTTACAAGAAAATGAAATTGCTTATCAAACGGTAAAGTTTGCTTTTGTCGATTACAGGCAACAGTGGCAAAGGCAGGGGTTTATCACTATGGCCATTAATTTAATGCACCAACACTTTGATGTACCTTCCCTTAATAAAGCACGTTGTCTTACCAACTTATTACATTTATTTGAAATATTACAAGCGGCTAGTGTTCGGTTAAGTCAAGGTCAAGAGTTGCTACATTGGTTTGAGCAGCAATGCCATCTAGAAACTAATGAAGTAGAAGCGGAGCTTCGTTTAGAGAGTGATGGTGACCTCATCCGCTTAATAACTCAACATGGCTCAAAAGGTTTGGAATACCCGTATGTATTTGTTCCATTTGCTTGCAGGCACAAAGACCCGCTTAAATTTGGCGTTAAGTCAGTGAGTTATCTTGAGTATCACGATGAGCAAGGTAAATTATGTTTAAGTCTTGATGGCTCTAAAGAAGCTAAAAAAGCCATGAGTGATGAAGCATACGCAGAAAGCATCCGATTACTTTATGTCGCTATAACACGTGCAGAGCGTCGTTGTTATGTGTTTAGTTGTGCTTTTGATGCTTTTCATTTATCACCTTTAGGTAAAACACTGAATATAGGCGAACAGGACACTCTGCTAACTTCACTACAAACCCTAAAAGCGAATGCTCCACAAGCGATTGGTATTCGCGAAGTCAGTTTTGACAGTGTTACAGATGGTACGAGTCACGACAGTCTGCCCGTTGATCATTTCAGCATGGTCACAGAACAACCCACACCAGCAACAATAGTGAGTAAATTTACCAGTACTATAGAACGAGATTGGTGGTTAAGTTCATTCTCAGCACTTAGTCGTAATATTAGGCATGCGGGTGTATCTAACCCCGATAGAGATATTGAAATTACCACTATACCTGCACAAGAGCTAAATAATACGCAGCAAATCTGTTTTCAATTAGCGAAAGGTGCTCACACAGGTATTTTATTGCATGACATTTTAGAGCATGTTGATTTTGTGAACCCTAACTGGCAAGAGAGCATCGCTGGACCGTTGTTAAAATATGGCGATTTAAATATCAATCAAGGTACTGACTTTACCGAAGAAAATTTAACAAATTGGTTAAGAGAAGTTATTAATATGCCTTTTCTTACTTCTGAGCGTGCGGGAGATGTCGGCAGTGATATTGGTCATATTAATGATAGAAATACCGGTCGGCTTAGTGATATTTCATTAGAAAACACCTTACGTGAAAGTGAGTTTTATTTTCCAATGCAGGGTGAGGGCACTCAAGCGTTAGCTAAATTGTTAACCGATCACCGAAATTGTGTTCAGCCCCATGAAAATAAGCTCGCGTATAATCCGGTAATGTTACCTAGCTTTAAAAAACTCTCTGGCATGATGCATGGTTTTATTGATTTAATCTTCGAGTTTGAAGGTAAATATTACTTGAGTGATTATAAGTCGACTCACTTAGGTGATGCTTTTCATGATTATTACTTTGATGCGCTGCGAGATAATGTAGAAAAGAATTATTATGATCTGCAGTATCTTATTTATGGCTTAGCTTTACATCGTTACCTATCACAAACATTAGTAAATTATGACGTTAAAACACATTTTGGCGGCGTGTATTATTTATATTTACGTGGTATGACTACTGATATTGCACATCGAGGTGCTGGTGTATATTACCGAAAGATTACCGAACAAGAGCTTGATAATCTCGATCAGCTTTTCTCCACTCAAGTTGAATTAATAACAAACACTGAGCAAGGAGTATAAGATGACTAATCATGTGTATAACCACTTTAGCCAAGTTAAAGAAGCTATTTATGGTGTTGAAGCGATTGATTACTTTTTTGCAAAAGAAATGATCAGTGCTTTAGCTGAAAACTCAAAAATAATAGAGTCTCACCATAGTAACCTCTTTCATCTGTTTTTAGCTTTACATGCTAGTTTGCGTGCAGGGCATAGTTGTTTACCACTGCATGAGATAGCAGACCAACACTGGGGCAAAGGTTTCTCTCTATATCTTGATAAGATAACGGAACAGGAAGCAGACAGTACAGCTGTTAAAGTGATAAATTTGAGTCATGCTGGTTTTGTCTTTGCATCACTTGAGCAGCTGCAGTCGATGCTCAGTGAATTAAGTATAGGCGCCTTAGATCAGCAGCTACTCGTTTTGGAAAACCATAATTTATACTTACGGCGTTATTTTACTTTTGAAAATGATTTAAGTTTGGCTATTAATACTCGGTTAGCGCAGCAAAGCCTGTATGATAATGCCCAAATATGTGAATGTATAACGGCATTATTTCCAGCCGATTCTGTACAACATACAGAGGCTGATGCCAACGCCAACTGCTCTGAAATTGATTGGCAAAAAGTGGCGGTTGCTAACGCGATTAATAAAAATTTTAGCGTTATCGCCGGTGGTCCAGGTACGGGGAAAACCTATACGGTAACCAAGTTACTGGCGGCACTGGTGATGCTTAATCAAGTAAAGCTTGCTCAAGGTAATAGTAAACCAACAGAGATAATTTCAGAGGTTAGCTATGGGCTCAAAATAGCACTGGTTGCTCCTACAGGTAAGGCTGCTCAACGTTTATCAGAATCTATTGTTGATGCCATAGCAGGTTTTAAAAACTTGATTGCTGCAAACGTACTAGCCGCTATTCCAACTCAAGCACAAACAATTCATAGGTTACTAGGGGTATTACACAATTCGCCTAACTTTAAACACCATGAAGAAAATCAATTAAACTATGACGTAGTACTTATTGATGAAGTTTCAATGGTGGACTTACCGTTAATGACGCGGATATTTCGAGCTTTAAAGCCAAGTGCAAAAATTATTTTATTAGGGGATGCTGATCAGCTACCATCTGTTGCTGCAGGCAGTGTTTTAGCAGATATTGCGCCGCGTCCTCATTGTGGTTATAGCACCGATAACAATCACTATTTGAGCACGGTTTGTCAGTTGGAAACAGAGCAACTTATTAATGCTTTTGCTAAGATCGAAGCGACTGACGAATCAAGTAAACGCAGTTATTTTGATTATTTAACTTTTTTAGTAAAATCCAGGCGGTTTGACGGTCAAGGTGGTATTGGCTTATTGGCTAATAGCGTTATTCAAGGTGATGTCAGTACCAGTTGGCAGTTGTTATGCCAGAGTCAAACAGAACAAAGCCAGTTAACAATGGCCCAAGGTGAGTTAACACAATGGTTAGCGCCTTTAGTTAAGCAATACTATCAACCAATAACCTCTTGCACTGATGTAAAACAAGCCTTCGCTTTGCTAGCTCAGTTTCGTGTGCTTTGTGCTACTCGACAAGGGGAATATGGCGTTGAGCGAGTCAATGAATTGATCAAGGGATTGTTAGGAAAAAGTAACCCTATTTATCAGCAACGCCAGCAAGTGCTTTATCATGGTCAGCCAATTATGATTAATGAAAATGACTATCGATTAGGTCTATACAATGGTGATATTGGCATTGTTTGGCGTGTTCTAGACCAAGAAGGTAAAGCCCACTTGATGGCCTGTTTTGAAGATAATTCTGCAATAGAAAAGGTGGCTAATGAACAAGGTTCAAAAGCGCCTTTAGAACAAGGTATACGACAAATCTTACCCTCTCGGTTACCTAAATTTGAAAATGTCTATGCAATGACCATTCATAAAACCCAAGGGAGTGAATTTACACACGTCGCTATGGTTATTTCATCTACACAAAGTGTACAAACAAAGCAAGAAAGAGCCAGTCAGTTACTATCCCGCGAGTTGCTGTACACAGGTATTACTCGTGCTAAAAAGCTGTTAACTATTGGCGCTAATCAAAAAGTTTGGCAGCAAGGTGTTACAGCAAAAGTACAACGTTATTCCGGATTGCGTTTATGCGCGACACCTGAAAAATGATATTATAGTGCCAACAACAATATATATTTTTACGTCTAAGTATTACTTTTAGTATGATTTTAAGTTGAATTATAAGTTCGACTTTAAGTATTACTTCTCATTATTTTAAGAACAAAGGGTTTTAGTAAACACATGCAATTAATTGAAATCGATAAAACACGTTATAGAAAGCATTTAAACATTGTAATCGTTGGCTTTATTTCCTCTTTATTGGTGTTATCGCTGGTATTTGGCAGCATTCTTATTGGCTTATTTTCTACGGTTGGTGATATTTCTGTTATTGAAGTTGCTGCTAATGCAATGAGTGAAGCGGCAGAGCCAGAAAGCAACTTCAGATACAACTTATTAGGGGTGCTTTTAGCGCTTTTGGTTAATGCAGCTATTTTACATTCAGTAAAACATAGCGAGTTTTTTAAAGAAATATATTATGTTTGGCAAATTAAGCAGCTGCAAAACCTTATTTATCGTAAGCTAACAAAAGTTAAATCCGCAGGAAAAGCAGGTGATGAAACGGCATTGATTATTTTATCTTTTTATTATCAATGCCAAATACAAGTATATAAGTTAGATGATAATACCATTACCTTATCGAGCATTGAAAAGCACCTACAAGAAGTTAACGATACTATTACTAACAAAGGGTTAGATATAAGCGCAGAGCAGTTTGAGAAAAGCTTGATAACCTCTTATAAATAATTTGTATGAACTCTATATGTGGCTAAAGTCAGCTAAGCGTTATTTTAGCCACTAAATCTGAGAAAAGGAAGGTACATGATTTGGAGGGGCTTTAGGCAATAAAAAACCAGCATTCTTAAAAAGAAATGCTGGTTTTTTTAATTTATTTTAATAACTTAACGTTAGTAAATAGCTTATCTAGCGCGGAAAATAATGCGACCTTTTGATAAGTCGTATGGCGTTAGTTCAACTGTTACTTTATCGCCGGTTAAAATACGAATGTAGTTTTTACGCATTTTTCCAGAGATGTGTGCAGTGACAACGTGACCATTCTCAAGTTCAACTCGGAACATAGTGTTAGGTAAAGTATCTAGAACCGTACCTTGCATTTCAATATTTTCTTCTTTCGCCATGGGGCGCTAAACCTCTAATGTTGTGCAAATAAGCCATTAAATAATCCGTTTACGGTAATATTTTTAGGCGGATAAAAAAGCTGCGCGAATAATGCCTAATTGCAGGGCCAATGTAAAGGCTTGCCGCTATTTATTTAGCAATTTAGCGCTTCTTTGTCTGAGCTTTAACGTTTAAATGCCATTCACCGTCAATAAAGCGCTCAAAAGGGAAATATCGGTTTTTATAATTCATTTTTTTACAGTCATCTATTTGATAACCTAAATATAAATAGGGTAGGGACATTTGTTGGCAAAAATGAAGTTGAGTGAGAATAGAGAACACCCCCAAACCATTAGCTTTATATTCAGGGTGATAAAAAGTATATACGGCTGATAAGCCATTACTTAAGACATCGGTTACAGCAACACATACTAAAGTATCTTCTGTTAGTTTGTTTTCCTGTGTAGGCTGTACCCACGTCTCTATAAATAATTGCTTGGTTAAACTACAGCTTAAAAAGCTTTTAAATTGCTCAAAGCTAGCAGGGTACATACTGCCATCTTGATGCAGGGTATTAATATAATTTTCAAAAAGCGGATAATAACTGTCCTTTAATTGTGAAGATTGTCTAATAATAAAGTGGCTATTACGCTTCTTTGACCTTTTTTGACTTTTAGACAGACTAAAATCATTGACCAAAACCCTGATTGACTGACAAGCGTGACAATCAGGGCAGTGTGGGCGGTAACTCTGTTCACCACTACGACGGAAACCTTGTGTCATTAACCAGCCATAACTTTCGCTATTTGCTAGCCTCTCGTCGATAGCAATTAACAAGCGCTCTTGTTGTTCAGGTAAATAGTTACAAGGAAATGTTTTGCTAATGCCTAGTTTGTAAGAAGTATCATTCATAAGTTATTTGCCATGTGTCGATAACCCTCACAGTTAATTATAACTAAAGACACAATTTTATTTTGTATTGTGGTGAACTGGTAAAAAAAACTGCTACTAAAATGATATTGCAGCCAAACTCTAACGTAGCGTAAGTGTTCTACTTTGCCAAAAATTAGCTGGTAATAGCTTCGAAGTAGCTTGTTGCTGCTTGAAGCTAAACTCCTGACGGCTAATTTCCTTTGCCCCCATATCTTCTAGGAAAGGGTTAAGCAACTGACAGTCAATAAAGTTAACACCTGTACTCTTTAATAATTGGCCTAAGGCGATGAGGGCGAATTTTGAAGCGTTACTTTCTTTATAGAACATTGATTCACCGGAAAAAAAGCCATTAATAGCGATGCCGTACAAGCCGCCAACCAATGTTTTATTATTTTGCTCGTCAGTTTGCCATACTTCAATAGAATGAGCATGACCTTGTTGATGTAGGTTAATATAAGCGTTTTGCATTTCATCCAGTATCCATGTTTCATCCATGCGAAAAGGTGCATCAGCGCAAAGTTGTATAACTTGAATGAAATCTTGGTTAAGAGTAATGGCATAAGGCTCTTTGCGTATCGCTTTAGCTAAGGTGCGATTTATACGTAATTGTTCAATATCAATAATAGCTCTGGGGTTTGGAGACCACCACATTAGTGGGTCGCCATCACTGTACCATGGAAAAATGCCCTGAGAATAGGCACTGAGCAATCTTTCGCTTGATAAATCACCGCCTAATGCGAGTAAACCGTTTGGCTCTGTTAGTGCACCGTCTATAGGGGGGAAGTTCACACTGGCATCATCAAGTTGATATAGCATTTCACTCATATTACTTTTCCTGATGGAGTAATACCAATTCCATTAAATTATTGCCCACTTGTGCTGGTTAAAATACCCCAAGAATTCGTTGCTCTCAATTCCAATAGCCAGCTATTGCTCAATCGAGCGCCTTACCTTGATTTATTTTTCCTTCGCACAACAAGATCACAAACTTAATGGAATTGGTATAACTAATCGTTTTCTAAAGCAGAATTAAATAAACCACTTAAACTATAATGCTCAAGTGGTTTATTAGTATACAAAAAGTCGAAGAGACAATTTATTATTTTTAGCTTCTTAGCATGTACTATTGAGCGTCTAGGTAACGTTCAGCATCTAATGCTGCCATACAACCAGCACCAGCTGATGTAATGGCTTGACGATAAATATGATCTGCAACATCACCAGCAGCAAAAATACCTTCAACACTGGTTTGTGTTGCATTGCCTTGTGTGCCACTTTGAATCGTTAAGTAACCGTCTTTCATATTAAGCTGGTCTTTAAAAATATCAGTATTTGGTTTGTGACCAATGGCAATAAATACACCAGCTACTTCTAGCTCTTCAGTAGCCTCTGACTTCATATCTTTTAAACGTAGGCCAGTAACACCCATGTTATCACCTAATACTTCATCTAAAGTACGGTCGGTATGTAATACGATATTACCGTTTGCTACTTTCTCATATAAACGATCAGTTAATATTTTTTCGCTACGGAAAGTGTCACGACGGTGAACTAAATGCACTTCACTGGCAATGTTTGATAAGTAAAGCGCTTCTTCAACCGCAGTGTTACCACCACCAACAACCGCAACTTTTTGATTCTTATAAAAGAAACCGTCACAAGTAGCACAAGCTGAAACACCACGACCCATAAAGGCTTCTTCTGAAGGTAAACCTAAATATTGTGCAGAAGCACCAGTACAAATAATTAACGCATCACAGGTATATTCGCTACTGCCTGTTAATTTATATGGCTTAGATGAAAAGTCTACTGATTCGATATGATCAAAGATAATTTCAGTATCAAATTTCTCAGCGTGCTTTTGCATACGATCCATTAACGCAGGCCCCGTTAAATCGTCGGCATCACCTGGCCAGTTTTCTACATCAGTAGTCGTGGTTAACTGACCACCTTGTTGCATGCCAGTGATCATTACTGGTTTTAAGTTAGCGCGGGCTGCATAAACTGCTGCCGTATAACCAGCAGGGCCTGAGCCTAAAATTAGTAGGGGACAATGTCTTACGTCGCTCATGATTTCTCCAAAAGTGATAATTTACTAAGTTGCTGCATATTTTGCGTCACAACTTAAATACTTGTAATTAGTTTTATAGTTTAATTGATTGGGATGATAAGGAAATATTACAAGGGGGTAAATAACTTCTTCGTTATATGATAAATAAAAGCCGAAATAAAAAAAACGCACTTTTGCTAATGTGTAAGCAAAAGTGCGCTCTTTGCAATAAAAGTATCGTTATTCATTCAAGCTTTTACTGTGTTATTTCATTTTTATTGCAGTTTTATGCATTAAGAGCAACAGCAGGCTCAACATATTCATAACCTAAATCATCAGCAACAGGCTTGTAAGTAATTTTACCCGCCGCTACGTTTAAACCAGCCATTAGATGTTCATCATCTAACAATGCTTGTTTAGCACCCTTATTAGCGATAGTTACGGCAAATGGCATAGTTGCATTGGTTAACGCCATTGTTGAAGTACGCGCAACGCCACCTGGCATGTTAGCAACACAGTAATGTACAACACCGTCAACAACATAAGTTGGATCTTGATGAGTCGTAGCATGTGATGTTTCAAAACAACCGCCTTGGTCAATAGCCACATCAACGATAACAGCGCCTTGCTTCATCATTTTGATGTGTTCTTTCGTCACTAGTTTAGGAGCAGCAGCACCAGGTATTAATACTGCACCAATAACTAAGTCCGCTTCAACTATTAGGGTGTCCATAGCATCAGCTGTTGAATAAACAGTCTTTAAACGACCGTCAAATTCAGTGTCAAGTTGACGTAAACGAGGTAATGAACGGTCTAAAATAGTAACGTCTGCGCCCATGCCCACAGCCATGCGAGCTGCTTGAGTACCAACAACACCACCACCAACAACTAATACTTTAGCTGGAGCAACACCAGGTACACCACCTAGTAATGCACCTAAGCCGCCTTGTGCTTTTTCAAGCGCATGTGCACCTGCTTGAATTGACATACGACCAGCAACTTCGGACATAGGTGCTAATAACGGTAAACCACCAGAAGCTGCAGTAACTGTTTCATAAGCAATACAGGTTGCACCTGAAGCGACTAATAATTCAGTTTGCTGTGGGTCTGGTGCCAAATGTAAGTAAGTAAATAAGATTTGGCCTGGGCGAAGCATTTTACACTCAATAGGTTGTGGCTCTTTAACCTTGATGATCATATCGGCTGTTGCGAAGATCTCTGCTGCACTATCAATAATTTTTGCACCAGCAGTCGTGTATTGAGCGTTATCAAACCCAATTGACGCACCACCATTGTTTTCAACAATTACTTCGTGTCCATTAACAACTAACTCTTTAACGCCAGCAGGTGTTAAACCAATACGGTACTCGTGGTTTTTAATTTCTTTAGGTACACCAATAATCATATTTATCTCTCTTATAGTAAACTTATTGTATTTTAGTGCAGCTTCATAAATGAAGTGCTTTCTTTTAGATACGACTAGTATATGAGTAAACAACTAGAATAACCTGTCGTTATTCTGTTAAAGGCGATATATAATGCTAACAATACCTAGTAACGCAGAGTTATGTAAATGAGTCTTAATAAAAGCATTGATCGTATTGATAAAAACATTTTAGTTGAATTACAAAAAAATGGCCGCTTATCAAATGTGGAGTTGTCTAAACGAGTAGGGCTAAGCCCAACGCCTTGCTTAGAAAGAGTAAAGCGGCTGGAGAAAGAGCATTATATTACTGGCTATAAAGCTATTTTAAACCCAGTTAAGCTTGATGCGGCCTTATTGGTGTTTGTTGAAATTACCTTAACTAAAACCAGTCCAGACGTATTCGATGATTTTGCCAGTGCTGTTGACGATCTCGATGTTATACAGGAATGTCACCTTGTGTCAGGAGATTTTGATTTTTTACTTAAAACGAGAGTTAAAGACATGCTAGCTTACAGAGAGCTACTGGGTGATACCTTATTAAGATTACCTGCGGTGAGTGAAAGTAGAACTTATGTTGTGATGGATGAAATAAAATCAACCAATTTACTGGCAATTAAACGTTAACTAGTAAGCTGTTTATTTATCCAGTACAATGGGCTGTCTTTGAAATAATAGCCAATATAGCTCAAACCGTGAGGCATAATGTAGTAATGATAATTTATTGCTGCCAATTAAGCGCTAATTTGATACTTTAGTGACTATATATGTAATTTTTCCTATTTATTGTCGATGGTACTAATAATTGTCTTCTGATTTTACCGAAAACCCAGACGTTTCTTTGGAAACATCAACGAATAATCAACTCACTGGTGTACAGCGTCTACTTGAGGCGGGTTTATTATTTTTTACCGTCTTTGCAATGTTTATGATGTTGGCATTATTTAGCTTTGATCCCGCAGATCCTGGTTGGGCGCAAACGGGTTATCAAACTGAAATACGTAACTTAGGTGGTGCGGTTGGTGCTTATCTTTCCGATTTACTTTTAAATCTATTTGGGCTTATTGCTTACACTCTACCTTTTGTCATTGCGGTCGTCGGCTGGTTATTGTTTCAACGTTTTCATGAACTAATGAAGCTTGATTACTTAACGTTAGGGTTAAAGCTTATCGGTTTCTTCATGTTTTATTTGGGCATAACATCTTTAGCGAGCATGAATTTTGATGATATTTTTTATTTTTCTGCTGGAGGGATTTTAGGGGATGTACTGAGTAGAACTTTATTGCCATATTTTTCCTTTGTTGGCTCAACGTTATTATTTTTGTTATTTACCTGTGCGGGCTTTGTACTATTAACTGGTTTTTCTTGGCTTAAATTTATTGATTGTGTAGGTAGATACGCCATTGTAGCGGCAATTTGGTTAGCCAATGCACCCAAGTTAATCAAAACACATTTTGGTACGAGTGATATAACAAGCGATGTTGAAGAATTAGGTAATGTTAAAAGCCGTTTAGTTAAAAACAAATCGACTATTAAAGAAGAAAAAGCTAAAGAAACAACAAGTGCCGACAAACTAGTTCCAGCAGAAACTATGCCCTTAGGCATAAACGCGAAAACAACAACTCTTGAACTACCAGAGCCTTTTACTTTTGCTGACACGCAAATGACAAGTGTACAAGCGGTTATGCCAAAGAGTGAGCCGTTTATTGATATTGCTGAGCTGATGACCGAGCCAGTAATTGGCAATATTCAAGACCGTGTGAGCGAAAAAGAAATTGCGGCAGCATTTGCTGATGTTGAAAAACCTAATGTTGCTGACGATTTTCAATTCCCACCCCCTGCATCATTAGCCGTTGTTGAGCAAAATATAACAGATGATAATGGCCAAGTTAACTTAGTACCCGTTGAAGTAGATGACTTTCAAGGTATGCCGTCGATTGATTTACTCGATAGACCTGACAAAGCTAAAAACCCCATTAATCAAGATGAGCTAGATCAAGTAAGTCGCTTAGTTGAAGCAAAGTTACTCGATTTTGGTGTGCAGGCTCAAGTCGTCTCGGTTTATCCTGGACCTGTAATAACACGTTTTGAATTAGATTTAGCGCCGGGTGTTAAGGTTAATAAAATTACCAGTTTATCTAAAGATCTAGCACGTGCTTTATCAGCAATAAGTGTACGTGTTGTTGAGGTTATTCCGGGTAAATCAGTTATTGGATTAGAACTACCTAACAAGCATCGTGAAATCGTGCATTTAAGTGAAGTTATTGCTTGTCCGGCTTTTGAAGAATCAACTTCGCCGCTTGCCATGGTATTAGGTAAAGATATTGCCGGAGACCCTGTGGTAGTAGATTTAGGGAAAATGCCGCATTTACTGGTTGCTGGTACTACTGGATCGGGTAAGTCAGTTGGTGTTAATACCATGATTGTTAGCTTGCTGTATAAATCAACTCCTGAAGATGTGCGCATGATCATGATTGATCCAAAAATGCTTGAACTCTCAGTGTATGAAGGTATTCCGCATTTATTGGCTGAAGTAGTTACCGACATGAAAGATGCTGCAAATGCCCTTCGTTGGTGTGTTGGTGAAATGGAACGTCGTTATAAAGTAATGTCAGCGGTTGGTGTGCGTAACTTAAAGGGCTATAACAAGAAAGTACTCGAAGCTATTGCTGCAGGTGAACCATTGATTGACCCAACGTGGCAACCAAATGATGGTATGGATCAAACGCCGCCATTGTTAGAAAAGTTACCAAGCATTGTGGTTATCGTTGATGAATTTGCCGATATGATGATGATAGTTGGTAAAAAAGTTGAAGAGCTTATTGCCCGTATTGCGCAAAAGGCGCGTGCTGCCGGTATCCACTTGGTATTAGCTACTCAGCGTCCGTCAGTAGATGTCATCACTGGCTTGATTAAAGCAAATATACCCACACGTATGGCATTCCAAGTTTCTTCAGGCCTGAACTCTCGTACTATTTTAGATCAACAAGGGGCGGAACAATTACTTGGTATGGGGGATATGCTTTATTTACCTCCAGGTACCGGTGTGCCTACACGTGTTCATGGCGCTTTTGTAGATGATCATGAAGTACATGCGGTAGTAAAAGATTGGAAGTCTCGTGGGGAGCCTAACTATGTTGAAGAAATTTTATCAGGTGAAAACGAGCAAGACATCTTATTACCTGGTGAACAAGCCGAGGGCAGTGAGGCTGAAGAAGTTGATGCACTTTACGATGAAGCGGTTAATTTTGTCACTGAAAAACGTCGAGTGTCAATTTCGAGTGTGCAAAGACAATTTAGAATAGGTTATAACCGCTCAGCACGAATTGTTGAACAAATGGAAATGCAAGGTGTCGTATCTACACCTGGTAATAACGGAGCTCGTGAAGTGTTGGCGCCGCCGCCAGTTCGTGATTTTTAACATCATCAGACATTATTTTATTTGTGTTAGCAAAGTGCTGACACAATTCATTCTATTAGAAGTTAGACTATGAAAAACAATTTAATACCAGATCATATATCGAAACAATCACTTGTCTGCACAATTGCTTTAGTATGTTGTGTAGTGCCTACTCTTCATTTACCTCAAGCTATGGCAGTTATAGAACAAACTAATACTAGTAATATAGAGGCGGTTAAAGTGACAGTACCTTTATCGCGGCCAAATGAAGCAAAAAGGCACTTAATGACTAAGTTAAGTAAACTTGCTTTTTTTAGTGCTAATTTCACCCAACAAATTTTGAGTGAACAAGGTGACTTATTACAAAATGGCTCAGGTACTCTTGCTATAAGTAAACCTAACTTGGTGAATTGGACAACGACAACGCCGGATGAAACTTTAATTGTCAGTGATGGTGAAACCCTATGGTTTTATGACCCGTTTATTGAGCAAGCGAGTGCTTATAGCTTGGCGAAGTCTATTCATAATACACCTATTTTATTGTTAACCAGTGATGAGGATACACTGTGGCAGAAGTATGATGTAGTCGAGAAAGACTTAAGCTTTGTTGTAACGCCAAAAGATGACAACAGCCAGATTAAGCAGTTAACCTTAAGCTTTAGCCAAAGCGTAAGTGAAAACGTTGATGCTGCTAGCATAGAAGAAGCTCAGTTAACGCAGTTTTCATTTAAAGATGCCACCGGACAAGTGAGTAAAATCAGCTTGACTCTCTTTAATAGTAAGGTTAAACCGGCTGCTTCATTATTTAAGTTTACTTTACCTCAGGGCGTTAGACTTGAAGACAAGCGATAATTCACCGCAAAACTCACTGTTTGATCTTCCTCATGAAGATGATGCTTTAGCACCGATGGATGCAAGATCATCAAACGGACTCGACGCCGCAAGTAGCTTTATGCCGCTTGCCGCAAAAATGCGTCCAAAAACATTAGCAGATTATGTTGGTCAAAAGCATATCCTTGGTAAAGATTCCCCTCTAACTCAAGCCATTGCACAGGGACATTGTCACTCACTTATTTTTTGGGGACCGCCGGGAAGTGGTAAAACTACTTTGGCTGAAATAATTGCGGAACATGCAAATGCTGAAATAGAGCGAGTATCAGCAGTAACTTCTGGTATTAAAGAGATTCGAAGTGCTATTGATAAGGCTAAACTACGGGCACAAGGCCAAGGCAATAATAAACGTCGTACAGTATTATTTGTTGATGAAGTTCATCGTTTTAATAAGTCACAGCAAGATGCCTTTTTGCCACACATTGAAGATGGCACCATCATCTTTATTGGCGCGACAACAGAAAACCCCGCGTTTGAGCTGAACCAAGCGCTATTGTCTCGTGCGCGATTATATACTTTGAAAAAATTAACCGCTGAAGACTTGGCTGATGTATTAACACGTGCCATTGCTTTGTGTGAAACACAAGAAGCTATTGTTATTGACCTGAGTGATGACGCTAAGCAAAGTTTACTTAACCGAAGTGATGGTGATGCGAGACGGTTACTCAATTTATTAGAGAACTGCCTTGATAGTACGTTGGCTGAACCTATCTCTGTTAACGAAGGTGAGCAGGGCAACCAACAATTAGTTAAAAGCATATCGGTGGAGTTAATTGCCCAAGTTGCAGGCAGTAAAATTGCTCTTTACGATAAAGGTGGGGATGCCTTTTATGATTTAATAAGTGCTTTTCATAAATCAGTTCGTGGCTCTAGCCCTGATGCAGCGCTTTATTGGTATGCAAGAATATTGACTGCTGGTGGTGATGCACTTTATGTAGCAAGACGGTTATTGGCTATTGCCAGTGAAGACATAGGTAATGCAGATCCACGGGCGATGCAACTAGCTATCAATGCTTGGGATACCTTCCACCGTGTTGGTCCTGGTGAAGGTGAACGGGCTATAGCACAAGCCGCTGTTTATATGGCACTAGCCCCGAAAAGTAATGCTGTTTATATGGCCTTTAATAAAGCTAAAATATTAGCGCAGCAAACCTGTGATTTAGATGTACCATTGCATTTGAAGAATGCCACTAGCAGCATCACCAAAGAATTGGGCCATGGCAGTGAATACCGGTATGCTCACGACGAAGTGAATGCCTTTGCTGCAGGTGAAAATTATTTTCCTGAAGCCTTGGCTAATGCAGACAGTTCACACACAAGTTTATATCAACCGACTGAACGTGGCTTAGAGAAAAAACTTAAAGAAAAACTTGAATATTTAAACCAGCTAAATAGGAATAGCCATGAGCAGCGCTATTAGTAATTTTACTTTATATACTTTTGTTGCACTTGGTGGGGCCTGCGGCGCTAGTTTACGCTTTTATGTTTCACAATTAGTTCTAAATTGGCTCGGAAAAGGTTTCCCTTTTGCAACATTGATGGTTAATATCATCGGCTCATTTGTAATGGGGTCGTTATATCAGCTTATTGAAAACGAAGTTCTGGACATAAATATTCATAGAACCCTGTTAGGAATAGGTTTTTTAGGTGCATTTACCACATTTTCTACATTTTCATTAGACTCCTTGTTATTATTGCAGCAAGGCGAAGTGTTAAAAGCAGCGATAAATATTTTGCTGAATGTTTCGTTATGTATTGGTGCTGCGGCATTGGGAATGTTTATTGTAACTACTTTAGCAAAATAGCTACGAATACAATAATGAGTGTAGTAATTAATACAGAGCTTAAGAATAGCTAGCATAGAACAACCGTAACTAAATAAAACCGAAGAAATTTTTACTGAATATACGTACCTTTCACTGAAAAAGAGTGCGATTTTAATAACTTTATAAACAAGAATGTGAACAATTATGCTTGATGCAAAACTGCTTAGAACCGATTTAGATAATATCGCTCAACAACTTGCCAAACGCGGCTTCGAATTAGATACCACTACATTAAGTGCGTTAGAAGACCAACGTAAAGCTATCCAAGTTAAAACTCAAGAGCTTCAAAATGAACGTAACTCACGTTCTAAGTCTATTGGCCAGGCCAAAGCGCGTGGTGAAGACATTGCACCTTTACTTGCACATGTTAGTCAGTTAGGCGAAACACTTGACGCCGCTAAAGCGGAGCAAGATGAAGTTTTAGCTAAAATTGATGGTATTGCGAGCGCAATACCAAACCTACTTGATGACTCTGTACCAGACGGAAAAGATGAAGATGACAATGTAGAGTTAAAACGTTGGGGCACACCACGAGAATTTGACTTCGACGTTAAAGATCACGTTGATTTAGGTTTCTCTGTTGATAAAGGTTTAGATTTTGAAAGCGGTGCTAAACTAGCCGGAACACGGTTTGCTGTTATGCGTGGCAAGATAGCACGATTACATCGCGCTATCGCTCAATTCATGCTTGATACGCATACAGAAGAACATGGTTATCAGGAAATGTATGTACCTTATTTAGTGAATGCGGACTCCTTGTACGGCACTGGTCAACTTCCTAAATTTGGTGAAGACTTATTCCATACTGACTTATCAAACAAAAAGTTTTCATTAATTCCTACGTCTGAAGTGCCATTAACTAATTTAGTTCGTGATGAAATTGTTGATGAAGCTGAGTTACCAATTAAAATGACCGCACATACGCCTTGTTTCAGAAGTGAAGCAGGCTCTGGTGGTCGTGATATCCGTGGCCTTATTCGTCAACATCAGTTTGATAAAGTTGAAATGGTACAGATAGTTAAACCAGAAAACTCAATGACAGCCCTTGATGAATTAACTCGCCATGCTGAAATTATTTTAGAGAAACTTGAGTTACCATACCGCACCGTTCAGCTATGTAGCGGTGATGTAGGCTTTAGTGCAACAAAAACATTTGATCTAGAAGTTTGGTTACCTGCACAAGATACTTACCGTGAAATTTCTTCATGTTCAAACATGGGAGCTTTTCAGGCACGACGTATGCAAGCACGCTTTAGAAATAGTGAAACTAACAAGCCAGAATTATTACATACTCTTAATGGTTCGGGTTTAGCAGTAGGGCGCACATTAGTTGCCATACTAGAAAACTACCAACAAGCAGATGGCAGCATTAATATCCCAACAGTTCTACAACCGTATATGGCTGGTAAAACGAATATTGCTTAGGTTTTCCTGTTAACTTATTACCAATTATAAAAACGCGGCTTGGCTAACCAAGCCGCGTTTTTTATTGCCGTGAATTGTTGATAAGAAGAATTATTTTGCGTTATTCCTTTCGTACTTCAATTATATATATCGCCTGTGGCTTATTTTCATGTGGTGTTTACCTTGCCTGATCCCACATGGTGTAGTAGTCGTAAATAGCACTATTTATTTCCTGTTAGAGCCTTGTTGGTGAAGTTCAGGGGAAAGATGCTAATGCTTTGGCTCAACAAGCAGCCGCTGGGACGCTTCATCGACTAGCGGCAGACATAATTTTACAAGTATTTACTTTAGCGGTATAAACTGTTGACTATGCACAGAAAAAAGCGAGGGTGGAGGCTTCGTTTGTCTTGAATAAAGCGCCTGATAAGGTAAACTGGATTGATAACGTTGAGAAAATAGAGTAAGGAAGCTACTGAAAATTCAATTTATGGATAATCACCTTCCTACTACTGTAATGACTCAAAAAACAAAAAATATATAGACTGTGCTTGCGGATCAGTTCAACGGGACATTTATCTCTCATGCTTCGGCAAGAGATGAATGCTTGATTGTTACTACAGTTCATATCGGTCATCAAATAAAGGAGTATTTTATGCCAGAGAAGATTGATTACAAGTTTTTAAGCAATCTTGAGGGAGGGAGTAAAACGACAGGTTACGTCCCTGCGGCAGGTGTAAGCAAAAGTGGAGTAACCATAGCTACTGGGTTCGATTTGGGTCAGCGTAATGAAAAAGATCTTAAATCATTAAAACTTAATGTTGCTTTGATAACTAAATTAAAACCGTATTTAGGTAGTAAATCAGCAAATGCTCAAGCTTTACTTAAAAAGACACCGTTGGTTATTAATTCAACTCAGGCTAGCGCGATTGATAAAGCCGTAAAGTCAGATCATATAAGCAAATTAAAGGTAAAATATAATACAGCGGCAGGAAATAAAAAGAAATTTATAGATATACCGCATCAAGCACAAACTGTCATTACATCTGTTTCATTTCAGTATGGTATCGGTTTAAATATACGAGCACCTAAATTTTGGAAAGCCGTTACAACTCAGAACTGGGTAGAAGCAACACAACTGTTGAAAGCATTTGGCGATGCCTACCCAACAAGAAGAAAGAAAGAAGCTGCACTATTGGAGAAGATTTAATGAAATTTACTCTTTATTCTTCTTTGTTAAGTATTTGTTTTTTATCAGGGTGTTCAAGTGTTAGCTCACATAATAATCATCATATCGTAAATGATGTTTTAAAATCATCATATCAAGATATCGCGCATTCACTTAGTAAAAGTCGGGGAAACCTACTATTCAATAATGGTGAGGTTGCTAACAACTGCAACTCATACTTTTTATTGAATACAAAGTATGATGTAGATGAATCTGTTTATAATCAACAAGTGAAAAGTGAATACTTGATTTGTGATGCCTTAGAGATTCTAATAAATGCGTCAAGCGTATCTAATAGCAAAATAAATGACTTAAGTTTCGGGGGAAAACTTGCATCTAAACTTGATCTTAGAACATTCCCCTCTTCATTGTATAGGACTGGTACTGAAGAGGCACATACACTTAAATCAATTTTCCCTGAACAATTCAAATCTTTTAAAAATGTGGTGGAAGTCGAAACTGAAGATTGGGCGTTTACTCTTGAAGCTGTAGCGATGGCTAAAATAAATAACAACTCTCTTCCTGATTGGATTGTTTGGGTTTTAGATGAAAGTAAATCTGGAAATTATAGAGGTTATTCAACGCTCATCATTTATGACCCAGAAGAACAAAAACAGCTCAAAGCTACTGTTTATCCCAAGGTTTGTGGTTCAGCGTGCTAACAATAAAATAAACGTCAAACTAACCACTATTCAATGCGCAACAAAGTAACAATAACAATTAAAAACGTTAATATTTTTGATTGTTAAAATGAATAATGATGCAGCCTCGTTAGCAGTATCATCTACAATTGGGGTTAATAACATGAAAAAATCAATAGTACTGAGTACTCTTGTGATGTCTTTAAATTCTTTTGCTGGCACATTGACTTGTGACGGGACTGTCGAAACAGTTGCATATCATGGTAATAATCAATTAATGGTAAAATTAAGTAGTATGAATAGACCTGTTATTTTTTGTAACCCGGGTGAAAATTGGGTTCTATCAGGAGAACCTAATCGAGTTATGAGCGCTGAAACATGCAAAACATTGTTTTCAATGTTCTTATCTGCCAGGGCTACTAAAGAAAAGCTGACTACAGTCACTTTTGATGGACCTGATGTTCCATCAAGTTGTAATGGATTTGGTAATTATAAAAAAGTATTTATTAGATATGTTAACTATTAGACAAAACTGCTATAAGTATTTTAAGTGTGACGGCTAACAGCTTTCAATGAGATCACATTATAGCAAGCAACTAGCAGCAGCTTAAGTGGTGTTATGTCTCAGGAGGTTAATTATGTCTATTAGCTTAATTTCAGAAAATTCATGAAATAGTATTTTAAAAATTCAAGAAGAAGCATATACCGATATTTTACCTTAAGATACAAACGTACCTAAAAGTAAGTGGGTTTCATCCCCCAATACTTGTACTGTTTACTTAAATAATGACAATAAGATCTTAGCTTATCTTTTAGCACATCCGTTGGCGAGTGAAGTAGCACCTAAGTTCCATGAGAAGATCCAAATCACTAATAGCATAAATCTATATTTACATGATTTGGTTTTAGCTCAAGAAGCAAAGGTACAGCTAAGCACTTAGTTACTAACTTTAGCCTAACGAGCTACTTAAACGGCGAATATATTCGAGTATCATGAAAATTAAAAAATTAATATTACTAAACTTTACACATTTTTCTATGTTGGCCTTTGGGTTTGTCATTGGGATTTATGTACTCCCAATACTTACCGCTCCTCCCTCGCCAAGCGAGGTTGAGATAAAGGAAATATATCTTCAGGCTGATTTTAGAACTCAATTTATACGAGATCTAAAGGGAAGTGATGTACTCCATTGGGGAGAGGGTAGTGTTTCACTTAGCCAAGAATATGTGACCCTAATAGGCGAACTTGCTCCTGGCCCTGAATATAAACTTTATTTATCTCCTAACTTCGTTGAAACAGAAGCTGAATTTGAACACTTGAAGCCTTCAATGAAACTTGTAGGCGACGTTAAGACTTTTAACAATTTCATGGTGGAGGTGGAACCTAACATTAAGCTATCTGAATTCAATACTGTTGTGGTTTGGTGTGAGGCATTTGGAGAGTTTATTACATCAGCAAAATACCGCTAATTTCACATTCACCTAAATGACTATGGTGTCAATTCTTAACTTCTAATTCAATTTAGCATCCCACATGACACCATCTGTTACTATCGAGCTTAAGGTAACAATCACCTTTATTGTGCAGGGTGTAATCGCTACTTTTGTTGATTTAGCTTATGTTGTTTTTTATTTAGAGAATTAAAAACATTGAAAGTAGGGAGGCTGAAAAATATAAGCCTAAGCCAAAAACAAAGTGCGTTAATAAGCTTCGGAATCTTGCTATATTGGGGTTTGGGGTTTTTGATGCGGCTATTCCGAAGCCCATGCTAGGTTGCATGAAAAAATAAGGAAATCCAACAGTTAAAATACCAAAAATTATTGCAGGAATTACACTTGGTGCAATTATCCATTCATTGCCCACTAGCAAAATTAGTGCGGCTGCGAATACCACACCTATTAAGTAGTGTGCCGCCCACCCCAAGAATAATTCTGCTTTAACAGGTTTAGCCGTGGTTATATTGTTATGACGAAATACCCCTTTACCCATATAGGCAAGCCAGCGACCGACCATGGCATAATTAAGCGGTACAATGCCCATCAGTTGTTTCAGCATTAATGCCCAAAAATCCATTACGATTGTCGCGCCAACGCCCAATAAGATAATGTTTACAATAAGCTCTAATGGTTCGTTACTCATATTTTCCTCTCCTGATTTACCGTTAAATTAATGTGCACAGATTATTAATTACCATCAAAACGACTAGCTTTGGGTTGGTGTTGTTGTGTTACTTTGGTTATGATGCCACTTCAAGTTGACTTTAAGTCAAGAGTTAAGATGAAAGAAAAAACACTCGATATTGGAAAAGTAGCAAAACAGTCTGGATTGCCGGCCTCAACCTTGCGCTATTACGAAGAAAAAGGCTTAATACAATCCGTTGGTCGTCATGGGCTACGTCGTTTATTTGATGCAAGTGTGTTAAAAGAACTCTCTTTAATTTCTTTAGGTCGATTGGCGGGGTTTTCATTAGAAGAAATTCGTGGGATGTTTTCCAAGGATGAAGCGCTAATTGTAGACAGGCAACAACTGTTAATAAAAGCAGACGAGCTAGAGCAAACAATACTTCAAATAAGCGCTGTACGTGATGGTCTTCGTCATGTTGCAAGTTGCCCTGAAGCAAGTCATTTAGAATGCCCTAAATTTAATAAAATGATGCTTTCTGCAAATCGAAAAGTGAGAGTAACTCAAAAGACCTAGCGTATATTTAATAAAATTTTATATGAGCCTTGCACTGCTAACAATTCACTTGAAGTGACAAATAACCGTTGGCTTTTGCTCTTTTCGCCGCATAATCTAGCCAACAATGTTATAGCGGCTTAAAAAATACTTGTTATAAATGGAGATTTGATGCGTTCGACAGTTAGGAACGTTCTTTTCAATTTTGGTGGATATAAATAACAATTACACTCGCGCAACTGACACCCAGTTGGTATTTAAACAAGGAAAAACGGCTCATGAGCGTCATTATAGTTTCAGATGTTTTTGGTGTAACTGCTGCATTATTAGATATGGCTACAAAGATTGGAGCGAATACTATTGTTGACCCATACGAAGGCAAAGTGATGGTGTTCGAAAACGAAGCTGAAGCTTACTCATGCTTTATGAAAACCGTTGGGCTTGACAACTACCTTTCTATTTTATTAAAAGCCGTGACATCAATAGAACATCCAATAACGTTAATCGGCTTTAGTGTCGGAGCAAGTGTTGTTTGGAGGTTATCTGAAATAAAGGATAAAATAATCATTAAATAAGCTATTTGTTATTACGGGTCACAAATAAGGCATTTCACCCAAATTGAACCCCGCTTTAAAGTAAGCTTGGTGTGGCCAATAAGCGAGCCTAATTTTGATGTTGTAGCGCTACAAAAGAGTGTTGCCATCAAGGTTAATGTAAAAACACAAAACGTTATGTATTTACATGGTTTTATGAATTATCACTCAAGTAATTATAATGAGTCGGCTTATAATGAACATACCGATATCTTGTGCACGTTGGTCAGCTAGACAAATAAATTAAAATAAAAACAGTTAGTTTTACGTTATAAACGTTTATTGGTACGTAAATGTTACTTTTATTCAATATTAGTGGAGCCTCATGGACGACTCAAACACCTTAGATTTACTGCTTGAGAAAGCAGGGAAGTACCATCCTCAATACGGAGGAGGCCTTGCAACACATCTACCTATGGTTATTATTGCCCTTGACCGTTTAAACGCACCGGAAAACAAACTAGAACATGTATTTGATGATGGTATTAAGGGACTTGATCTAATAGGGGGTTTAGGCAATATAAATGCTGTTCAAACCATAGCGTATAACTTAGGTGACAGTAAAAGCTTCAACCGTTATTTAAAATATTTCAGAAGCGAATTAAGCCTTCATGGTATTGAGGTAGTCATAAAAAAATCACTACCACGATTAATTTATGGTGTTGCAGCTTCAGCTTTTCATGCCTTGATTCGTTTAGCTTATGCTATAGAGGCTAATAGTCAAAGTGAAGTTGCTATCGCTTTGGCATATTGGAGTGCTGAATTTCAGTCGTTTGAACTTAGTCTTGAATCATCGAATGAATCCTTACCAAATATTCTGACAAGATTAGCGCCGATTGGTGTGAATCATCAATTTTCACCAGGCATAATCGTTAATAGAATGGCTGAAATTGGTGAGGTACTAAAAGGTGAAAAGTGCATTATTCTACCGAGCTCAATAACCCTAACAAAGATTAAACGTTTTGTGTTAAAAGCCTTTTATGATAAAAACAATTTTACCGTATTACATACGGTAACTGCTTGCCATGCATTTTCTATTGTTATGCCTTACCTTGATAAGGTAGATATTGCGTTGCAAGAACTTTGGAAAGCAATTTTAATTGCTTATTTGAGTACAGGGCTTGAATATGACGATAATGAAGTAAAAATATCAGAAGGTAATGTTGATTTTCCCTCTGTTATCAATGTTGCTGTAGAGTCAAAGGATGCGCATGTAATTAAGTTAGTGTATACATGCTTATATGAATACATGGAATGTAGAAACCCATTATATTATATTGTTGCAAAAAGAGCGGTTACTCAGTAATTAAGTTATACCTTTGCATCAGACCACAGAATATTTGACAATTATTACAGTAGGGTGTTGAGATTGACATATATAAATAAAAATCTTTGTAAAGTTCTCCCAATAACAATAAATAAAGTTGGAATGATAAAATAACTGCAGTTTGTGCTTTTTATTTCCAACTCCAAAAAATCAACGCCGATGATATAGCTGTTTTTGAAAGTATATAATTATCGAGGTATACGCTTTTCAAGGATTTTGTATGATAAAAAAAATTGATAATGGAAATGCTGTGATAGCTAAAAATATTTTTTCTATTTTTCAATGCTCTTATAAAATAGAGGCACAACTTATCGGTACGCTTGATTTCCCACCACTATCACGAAGTGCTAAAGATATAGCAAATTGCAAAGCTGATTTTTATGGTTTTAATGACAATAACCGCCTCGCGGCAATTATTGAAATAGCCGTTGAAGGGAAACGTTTGGAAATTAATAGCTTAACGGTTGACCCAAAGTATTTTAGAAAAGGTATTGCAGATAAATTACTTCATTATATATTAACCTCATTTGATCTTAATGAGGTTATTGTCGAAACCGCTGTCGTGAATACGCCAGCAATTAATTTATATAAAAAACATGGGTTTTCTGAATTTAAACGATGGACTCCCTCACATGGAATTGAAAAGTTGGCCATGTCAGTTAACTTGCCTATTTAAATTAAAAAGGCGTTAGGACCAGCCACTAAAATATAAAATCAACCTAGCTGAGATTACCAATAACTTTTCTATTAAGTGGTAATACAGAAAAGGAAAATGAGGGGATTATCAAACAAGCCTATTAAATTGGTTGAACTTAAAACAAGCTATCAGCCTTTCCCAAACATGGAAAAAGTCATAAAACACATTCATAATTTAAAATTTATTATTTGATATAAGGATCATACATTGAAAATTTACGCAGATATCCAATCAGGCAACTGTTATAAAATTAAACTATTAACTTCACTGCTAGACATTGAACATGAATGGATAGAGATTGATATTATGGCAAATGAAACCCTGACAGCGTCTTTTTTGAGAAAGAACCCAAATGGTAAAATCCCTTTACTTGAGCTCGATGACGGCCGGTTACTCTCTGAGTCCAATGCAATTTTAAACTACCTCGCTTCTGGTACAACATTAGTGGGAGATAACGACTTTGATTATGCAAAAGTTCAACAGTGGCAGTTTTTCGAACAATATAGTCATGAGCCTTTTATTGCAGTTGCTCGGTTTATTGCTAAATACCTCGGTTTTCCTGCAGATCGTAAGGCGGACTATGAAGCTAAACAGGTTGGAGGTCATAAAGCACTTAAGGTGATGGAAGTGCAATTACTAAAAACACCTTACCTTGTTGGCGACTATCTTACTACTGCAGATTTATCGCTTTATGGTTATACACATGTAGCCCATGAAGGTGGCTTTAATCTTGCGGACTATCCTGCTATTAAGCAATGGATCGATCGAATTCAATCCCACGCCAAATATATCGCTATGGCGTAATAAACGTGCTGGTAGATCGCTTTGTTGGGGAGCGCGTTATAACAAGAAATGAAGTTTTATATTTTAAATACCAAGTTAACGTATAAATACAGAATTTGTTGTTAATAGCCTGATTGTGATGCCTGTATTTTACAACTTTTAAGAATAATATAGCGATGTAGGCTTTCAAAAGTTGATAAATGTGAAAATAAAAGCCTGTCGGCTCATTCAACAGTCGACTATTTACCACGTTACGTTATACTGCCGCGCTTAAACCAAGTATTTAATATTAGCGGAGAACATTATGCACGATCTTTATTATAAAGGACGTATTCACACCAGACATAACCACGTAACTACAGGTTATAATAATAAGCGTGCCGTTAAGCTTGGTACTGAAAAACATCCACTAATGCTAGTTGTTACTAGCGAAGAAAGAAAAGCAGAAGTCGCCACTTTAGTTAGCGATCACAATTTGTTTGCTGAAATCACGGTAGATAGTGCTGTTGAAGAAAATATACTCGATCTTGATGGCTTATTAAACAAACCATCTACGACACGCTTTGACAAAACACCTAATCGAAATGAGCCGTGTTTATGTGGAAGTGGTAAAAAATATAAAAAGTGTTGCGGCTAACATTAGGCTAACTGACACCCTTATTAGCGTAATCGAATAGCCTAGGTTGGATGAAACCTTAGAATTAAATACCTTAGTTACTAACTAAGGTATTTAAATATAACCAGACTAAAAGTTATAATCTAGCTGTATACCATAAACGGCAGGTCTGTCGACAAAACCGTAGAAAGTATCAGTACCAAACGTACTACCTGATAAAGGGTTATTACCGACATAAGTTAACACTTCTTCATTAGTCATGTTCTTACCAAATAGTGCGATATTCCAATTCTCACTTTCTAGGGCAATACGCATATCTACTTTGTTATAAGCATCAACTTCATATAATGGATTTAAGTTTACATCCACATTTTGTTTTGCTGAATGATAAAGGCCCACTGTTGTTCTGAAGTACTCAAAACCTAGAAATGAAATATCGGTGAAGTAATCAAAACCAATACTTGCGGTAAATTTTGGCGTAAATTGTCCTGATTTTCCGGTGTAATCACACAGTTGATTGCCGTCGGCACCTATATCGCCATCAGGAACTTGTCTGCTATGACAGTTGCCATTAGTGAAGTCTTTATATTCATGATCTAAATAAGCCATACCGTATTGCATTGATAATCCGTCACGCAATATCCAGCGACCTTCAACTTCAACACCCTGAACAACGGTTTCTTTCGCATTACCTACATTAAAACCTAACACACCATCAAATTGACTAACCTGTAGGTTGTCATATTCGGTACGATAAAAAGATAAGTTTACCTCTAAGGTATCATCAAGTAATAACGATTTAACACCTAATTCATATGCGGTTGCTTCCTCTTCTTCAAATTCCCATGAATTGATATTGTTGGCTCTTGCATCAAAACCACCAGCTTTAAAACCCGTAGTGGCAGAAACATAAGCCATAATTTGATCATCAATTTTATAACTTACATTAATAAGCGGGGTAAAAGAGGTTTCATCACGATTACCTTGTAAGTTGTGCCCTTGAGGAGATAAAGGACTTTGCTCACTTTCAATACCAAATACGGCATTAAATAACGCCGGGGACATGGGGTTTTCGGTGATACTTCCAGTCGCCACATCAGTAATATTCATGATCCGAGAGGCCGATTTTTCTTCACTGGTATATCGTGCGCCCAAGGTAAGTGTTAAATCTTCAGTAAAGTGATACCGCCCTTGAAAAAATGCTGACCACATATCTGTGTCTAATTGATAATTACGACCTGCTGCTTGACCGGTAAGAGGAGCAAGCGCACCACCAGATATTAACCCTAAAACACTGTTAGTAGGAATAATAATATTATCATCAAATGCAAGTTCACTAGTTTGATAAAAGAGGCCAGCTAACCAGTCAAACTTTTCACTTACGGGTGAAACAATTCTAATTTCTTGGCTAAACTGCTCATACTCTTCATCAATAAAAACAGAGAAAATAGGTGCTGCAGTGTAATCACAATCACAGGTTTCAACAAAATCATAGGAGACAAAACCCGATACAGAGGTAAGGGTATAATCGCCTAGCTTAAAGTTAGCGGTTAAGGTGGCATTATTTAAACTGTTTGTATTACTTTCTTCTGCATCAGCTTGACGTTCATAGTTTAATTCACTTTCGTTGATTGCGTTAGGGTGACCTAAGGCCCCTAGGATTTGGCTAAAGGTTGCACCAGGAATAGGATAACCATCAAGGGCTGGTTCATCTTTAATTACTTCTATTTGTCTGCCCGTGCCATCAAAGTCATCTCGTTCGACTTTAAAAAGAAAGTTCATGGTATCGCTTGGCTCCCACAATAAACTTAATCGAAACGCAGTTTCTTCACGAATAGTTTCGTCTCTATCTTTGTAAGTATTTTCAATATAACCATCTTCTGAATAGTCACGTACAGCTAACCGAGCTGACAAAGTATCGGTAAGTGCACCCGAGGCCATCGCAGTGACTTCTGTTGCACCAATGGTCGGTTGGTACTGTAAACCAACATGAATTTCAGTGTCTTGTGTTGGTTTCGCAGAAGATAAGTTAAGAGCTCCGGCCACGGAATTTTTCCCAAACATGATTGATTGAGGACCTTTCAATACTTCTATTCTTTCTAAGTCGAGAAAGGGCATGCGTAATAACTGCTGTCGACCATAATGAATACCATCAATATACTGACCTACAGATTGTTCAAAACCTTGGTTGTTGCCTGTACCTATACCGCGGATGAACATTTGTGTGCTGATCCCCGTTTCAGTCATGTGTAAGTTAGGCACTGAATATTGCAAATCATCTATTTTTTCAATATTTTTTTCTTTTAGATCATCAGAGCTAAGCACGTTCATTGATATTGGTGTTTCTTGTGCGTTTTCGGTTCTTTTTTGTGCCGTTACTTGAATAACCTCTAATGCTACTTGCTCTTGCGCCGTTGCCGCATTAATAGCTAAAGCACACGTACTAAGCGTAAAGATGCTCTTTATTGTCTTATTTTTCATGTTATTTAACTCTCTTATTATAATTATTATTTACGGTTTTCATTAATAATATAAAGAGGAGTTATAGTGAAAATAAGGTGAAAAGCGGTCAATTTACAGTGAAAAACGGTCTATTTGATGGTTAACTGTATCTAAGTAGTAAAGAGGGGAGATAATAATATGGTTCAAAAAGACAGCTTACCGGATAACTTTACCGGGAAAGTATTTGCCCATAAACTTAACTTTATTTCGACCACGTTATCTCATTACGGTATTGATTTATCGCGTTTATTAAAGGGGACTGGTATTGATCCCCTTGGACTAAATGACCAAGAATATAAGATAAATAAAGATCAAATAGTTTCTTTTTATCGAAATGTTTTAGCCTTAAATATTTCAGGTATTAGTGTATTACTCGGTGGAGCAATAAAACCTAAGGATTATGGATTATACGGCTGTACTTTATTATGTTGTAAAAGTTTACGTTCAACTTTAGAGTTTGCAATTCGCTATCATAATTTAGTCACTAAAACGGTAAATATGACATTGCATGTAGATGACATATCAGGCCAATCATGCTTTCGTTTTGAAGATCTTTTATTTGCGCAAGATATTGAAGACTTTAATATCGAGTTACAGTGTGTAATCGTTTTGTCTTTGGTTAGAGAATGTTTAGACTCTGATAGCTTTTCTTTTGATGCATTAAGGTTTAGTTTTAATAAACCCCGACATCATCAACTATATGAAGATTTTTTTCGCTGTCCAATTTCTTACGGCAATCCATATAGTGAATTTGTTTTTACTGATGATAAATTATCTTTAAACACCCCCAGAAGTAATCCTTTTGCCATGCCTCTATTACTTGATCAATGTGATACGGTGTTAAATACGGTAGCAACAAAAAATGAATTTTTAGTCACTATTAATCGATGGGTAGCCGATAATTTACATCGGGATATGTGTGCTGAAAACTTGGCCAATGATTTATATCTAACACCTAGGACCTTACGCAGAAAATTATCGGAGCAGGGCACAAGCTTTAGTAATATAGTAAAAGAGCTGCGCTGCAGTGCGGCTAAAAAACTGATAACAGAAACACAATTAACCATTGAAGATATTGGTTGTGCTATTGGTTTTAATGACGTATCAAATTTTAGAGCGGCATTCAAAAAGTGGACAGGGCAAACGCCCTCAAACCTTAGACAGGTAAATTAACATCTACCCTATATTTTCACTAATTTAAAACAGTGTGTAATGATGGGAACAATAACTAAGGAAAAGGTATGTTAACGATAAATAATACAGGCCTTATAATTACCGATATACAAGGAAAACTTGCTCAGTTAGTTCATAACAGCGAGGAGTTGGTTGGTAATTGTGAAAAACTAATTAAAGGTGTACAAGCCCTTAACCTACCTATTGTATGGTTAGAGCAAAGTCCAGATAAACTTGGCCCGACAGTTATTAACCTAGCTTCACTGCTTGGCAAACAGCAACCCATTTCAAAATTTACTTTTGATGCATGTCTGGAGCCAAACTTTATCGATGCAGTTCACGCCGAAAAAGTTGAAACATGGCTTATTTGTGGAGTGGAAGCGCATATTTGTGTATACCAAACAGCTATGAGTCTTAAAGCCGCGGGCTATAGTGTCCAACTAGTTTGTGATTGCATTGCTTCACGTAAACTCGATAATAAAACGCTTGCTGTAAATAAGTTAATAAAGCATGGAATAGATGTCACTAGTTTAGAAATGTGTTTATATGAGTTAGTGAAAGATTCTCGTACAGCCGAATTTAAAGAGATTTTAAGTTTAATTAGATAAACAAAATAAACGTTACAAGATCACCGCAGGCTTATTCTCTTCATCTCTCTTATAGGAACCTATTTGTATTGATATTCAAATGAAAGCAGGGTAAAGCCAAGAATATTTATTCCTAGCTACGAAATTTACTCTTCCAATACTAATTGGTTAATTTATAACATAAAAGTGTTTTTTTTAAGCGTTCTTTTATTATTAATAACAAATCTCTACTTATGTTGAGAATTGTTACATTATTTAGGCCTATTATTGTGCTTAAAGGTAGCATTGTGTCTCACTTTAGATTAAATTTGCTGCCTTAAATTTACTACAGTTAACAAGAGCGCCTTATGTTAGAAAATACTCTCCCACAACTCGAACAACTGATTGAACACATCATTGAAAAAAATAACTTTTTAAAAAAACAAGTAGCGGAATTAGAGCAGCAAAAATCTGTGCTTACAGATGAAAATGAAATGCTGCAACTTGAAGCACTTGAAGCGGAAGAAAAACAAAAACAAACAAGTGATGTATTAACAAACCTTTTAGGTAAATTACAAAGTGCAGAAGAGGTTAATTAATGATTGATGAAGACTCTAAAGGGATCAGCATCGAAATAATGGGCAAGCAACACCAGTTCACTTGCTCAGCTGAACAAGCAGAGGATTTACATCAGGCAGCTAACAACCTTGCAGTTATGTGTAATGACATAAAGCTACAAACAGGGAATGCAAATAGTGAACGCGCCTTATTGGTTGCGTCAATTAACTTAAGTTATTCATTATTGATGGCGAATAATAAAATAGAGCATTATCAACATGGACAGGATGCTCTGATCTCTACCTTAAAGAGCGCTTTGTAAACACTATCTATTTTTAAATATTCCCGTTGTCTTGGCTAAAAAATAACGGGAATATAAGTGACTTTATGTGTAGGTATGTTATATCTAGTAAGATTGTATCCAGAAAGAATATGTCTAAATACAATGAGTTGTTTTATTTAGGAAAAAAATTTATGGTTGATACAAATATCGAGTTTAAAGGATCAAGTTTTACCCTGTCTGTTCTTCATCTGAAAACGTCTATCTTAGCTGAGATTCGTGCAGGTTTAGCAACGAAAGTAGCCCAAGCCCCTGATTTTTTTTACCTAGTGCCTATTGTGGTAAATATTGAACAGCTTGATGACACGATTGAATTTCAGGCTGTGAAATCATTAATTGAAGAGTTTAACTTCACTTTTGTTGGCTTCACTGGTGCGGTGCCTAAAGAGCAACGACAACTTATCCGTGAACTTGGTTTTTCATTTGTAAATACAGCAAAAGCTAGTGCTAACAAAAAAACGGCTGCTTTGAGCGGGTCTGCAACAGAAGTAATACCGGAAGAAGCCCATACAGCACAAAATAATTTTTTCACTGATAAAGTTCATCGTGGTCAAATTCGCTCAGGGCAGCAAGTTTATGCTAAAGACCAAAACCTAGTGGTTATTGGCTCAGTTTCAGCCGGGGCAGAAGTGATTGCTGACGGTAATATTCATGTTTACGGCTCTTTACGAGGCCGTGCAATCGCTGGCGCTACAGGGCACCATCGAGCACAAATATATTGCCAAAACCTAGAGGCAGAACTGGTTTCTATCAATGGGAATTATTGGTTGAGTGAATCGATGGAAGATCATTGGGGAACACCCGTATATATTAATTTGACTGACAATGAGCTTTCGTCTTCAAAACTTATTTAATTATTAACTTATAAAGGATATTCGGTCTATGGCACGAATAATTGTGGTTACATCAGGCAAAGGCGGTGTTGGTAAAACGACATCTAGTGCTGCTATTGGTCTTGGTTTGGCGTTAAAAGGACATAAAGTCGTTTTAATTGATTTTGATATCGGTTTACGAAACCTTGATTTAATTATGGGTTGTGAACGTCGTGTGGTTTATGATTTTGTTAATGTTATCAATGGTGAGGCGACATTGAACCAAGCACTTATTAAAGATAAGCGAGTCAGTAGCTTGTCTATATTACCAGCTTCTCAAACACGAGATAAAGATGCATTAAATAAAGAAAACGTTGGTAAAGTGCTTGAAGAGCTTGGTAAAAGCTATGATTTTATTGTGTGTGATTCTCCTGCGGGAATTGAAGCAGGGGCCATGATGGCACTTTATTATGCTGATGAAGCTATTGTTACCACGAACCCTGAAGTATCATCGGTACGTGATTCGGATAGAATTTTAGGTATGTTAGCAAGTCGCTCTCAAAGAGCCGAATTAGGCTTAGAGCCGATAAAGGAGCACCTACTCTTAACCCGTTATTCTCCTAAACGTGTGGAAGAAGGTGAAATGCTAAGTGTTGAAGATGTTGAAGATATCCTTTCAATCCCTCTGCTAGGTGTTATACCTGAGTCACAAGCCGTGCTTAAAGCGTCTAATGCGGGAGAGCCTGTGATTTTAGATAAAGAGAGTGATGCTGGTCAAGCCTATCAAGATGTTATTGATCGGCTGCTGGGTGAGACGGTTGATTTTAGGTTTTTACTTGCCGAGAAAAAAGGCATATTTAGTAGAATGTTTGGAGGATAATATGGCATTACTGGATTATTTTTTACGCAATAAAGAGAAGCCGGTGACAACGGCTTCTAAGGCAAAAGAACGCCTGCAAATTATCGTTGCCCATGAACGTAACAACCGTAATAAACAGCCCGATTATTTACCACAATTGACTGAAGATATTCTTGTGGTTTTACGTAAATACATTCAAGTATCTGATGAAAGTTTTTCGATAAAACTTGATAATAAAGATGGCGATTTAAATGTGTTAGAGCTAAATATTGAGTTGCATGATGAGCAAAGTAAAAACTAACATTTAAATGTAGTCATTTTTGGTTTATTAATTGAGTAGCATCATTCTTATCGCCAGGAATGATGCTTACAATAAAGCCTATTTATTGTGGGTGTAGTAAGAATAAGTTAGGTTAAAGTTTAGTCTCATACTTTTTGACAAATTTAGCTCAGTTCACCACGTAAGTTTTTATCCATTTGCTTACACATTTCATCATAACTTAAGTTTTTACTGAGTAAATAATGTAATTTAGTCAGTGTTGCTTCTAGGGTCATGTCATGACCACTAATAACACCCGCTTCACTTAACGCATTTCCTGTCGCATAGCCTGACATATTAACAGTGCCTTTTATACATTGACTGCAATTTACCACCACTATGCCTTGCTCTTTTGCTTTGCTTAAACAAGCTAACAAGGCTTTATCTTGTGGCGCATTTCCAACACCATAGCTGCGTAGAATAAGTGCTTTTACTGGTTGTTTGATGACATTTTCTATAACGTCACTGCTAATGCCGGGGTATAAGTGCACTACACCTACAGGCTGCGGGGTGATTGTTGAAAGCTGTAAAGGCTCAATATTATCTACAGGTTGTGCCAAGTTTCCTGCACCTAATTGAATGTTGATACCCGCTTCAAGTAGTACTGGCATGTTAGGTGAGTCAAAAGCATTGAAACCATCAGCATAAGCCTTAATACAGCGGTTTCCTCGAAACAGTTTGTTATTAAAAAACAAACTCACTTCACTTATTGGGTAATTAGCCGCTATATATAATGCGTTTAGTACATTCACTTGTCCATCAGAGCGAAGTTGGCTCAAAGGTATTTGTGAGCCAGTGACTATCACTGGTTTACTTAAATTTTCGAACATAAAAGACAAAGCTGAACTGGTGAATGCCATGGTATCTGTACCATGTAAAACAACAAATCCATCATAGTCATCATAGTTATTTTTGATATCATCGGCGATACGTTGCCAATCACTGGGGGTCATGTTTGATGAATCTATCAATGGGTGATATTCACTAATGGTAAATTCAGGCATTTCACTACGGTGAAATTCAGGCAGGGCATTTATAGATTCAGTAAGGTGACCTTTAGCAGGAACAAAACCTTGCGTGCTTTGCATCATGCCAATTGTACCGCCGGTATAAGCAACGTAAATTCTTTTTTTCAACATAAGTTTGACTACTTTTTGATGCTAACGATTCGTTCAATTGCGACTTTCAATGCTATAAATCGATAGTTATATCTGATTGTTGATAATTGAAGTGGTAGATTGAACGTTTGTTAATTAGATAATATACATAACCAGCATTATATATTAGCAAGCATGACTGTTGCTATAGGTTGAAGTGTATCAATTTGGTAGTTATACCAATTCCATTAAGTTTGTGAGCTTGTTGTGCGAAGGAAAAATAAATCAAGGTAAGGCGCTCGATTGAGCAATAGCTGGCTATTGGAATTGAGCGCAACGAATTCTTGGGGTATTTTAACCAGCACAAGTGGGCAATAATTTAATGGAATTGGTATTATATCACTTCTACAGTGCAGTGCGTAATATCTCAACAGTGAAGTTTGCTTTCACGTCGTGGTATAAACATAAAAAAAGAGGTTGTTACTTTCGTAACGACCTCTTTAGTTGAAGCTTTAAATGCGCGGGATTATATTAATACCCTGAACTAATTTGCACTACAAGCTACACATAATGTGTAGTGACCTTGTGGATCATTAAATTGATTCAATTGGTTTAATTGACCTTTCATCATAGTAATAAACTGTGAAAAAGGTGCAGTACTTGTCGCACTAGTCGCTAAGTCAATTACGCTATGTTTTTCATTTGCGCTAAATAAAGCAACTACTGTCGCAGATTTACCAAGTAGTTGTTGCATTATCTTATTACGGGACGATTGTTCTTTTTCAATCAATAAAGTGTCATATTGCACTAGTTTAGCAAGATTGGCCGCCGCCATAACCGCGTCTGTTAAATTACCCAGCTCATCAACTAAACCAAGTTCTTTTGCTTTTTTACCTGACCACACACGGCCTTGGGCAATTGCATCAACTTGTTCGAGTGTCATATCTCGGTTAGTTGCGACCAATTGAATGAACTCTTGATAACCTCTATTAATTGATAATTGAAATAAGTTAGCCATACCGGGGGTAAGCGCTTGAGTTGGACCAAAACCAGCTATATCTGTTGTACCAACACCATCAGTATGAATGCCCACTTTGCTTAATGAGTCTTCAAATGTCATCATCATGCCAAAAATACCAATAGAGCCTGTGATAGTGGAAGGGGCGGCGTAAATTTTATCGGCAGGGGCAGAAATCCAGTAACCACCGGAAGCGGCATAAGTTCCCATTGATGCGACAACAGGTTTACCCGCTTTTTTCAATAACTCGACTTCTTGGCGAATTATTTCTGAAGCGTATGCACTACCGCCTGGGCTATCAACACGTAATACAACGGCCTTAACGTCATCATTATTACGTGCTTTTCGTAATAATTTAGCCGTACTGTCACCGCCAATAGCTCCTGGCTTTTGTGTGCCATCTAAAATAGTACCTTTAGCCACAATAATGGCAACTTTATCATTTATTTCATCGGCCAGTTCAGCACTGTCGTCTAATGCAGAGCTAGTAGCCGCGATATAGTTTTTATAGCCTATATGGCTATAGCTATCACCGGCTTTATTTTCACCCACTAGATCAATAAGCTCAGCGCGCATTTCTTGACGGGTTTTTAATTGGTCAACCCAGTTATTATTTAATGCATATTGAGCAAAGCTACTTTCACTTTCGGTAAATTTACTTACCAATGTATCAATGTTTTCATCAAAATTTTCGACACCAAAACCACGTCGTTTGGCAACATCTTCTTTATATTGCATCCATAAGTCTGCTAACCAAAGTTTATTTGCTTCTTTAGCAGCATCAGACATGTCATCACGAATAAAGGGTTCAACAGCTGATTTAAAAGTACCTACACGAAAAATGTGCTGGTTAATCGCGAGCTTATCTAACGCAGATTTAAAGTACATTTTATAACGACCGTAACCATCAAGTAACATAAAACCTTGTGGATTTAACCAGATGTTATTGGCAGTACTGGCTAAATAATATTGGTCTTGTGAAAATTGGTCGCCAAGGGCAATAACTTGCTTGCCTGAACTTTTGAAGTCTTCAAGAGCTGCGGCGATATCTTGTAACTTAGTTAAGCCCACTCTATTTAGCCCTTGTAGTTGTAAAACTAATATTTCTACCCGATCATCTTTTTTCGCATTAGCAATAACGTCAAGGATGTCGCTCAGTAGCACTTCTGGTTTATCTTCTTGTTGCTCCATCGCTTCTGTTAAAAAAGCTTCCATGGGATCAACTTCACGTTTTTGTTCAACGACATCACCAACAAGGTTTAAAACTAAGGCTGTTTTATCAGGGACTTGTATTTGCTCTTCGCCACTTGAAAGTACGCCAACGAATGCAATTAATAGTATAAAAAACACTAGGTTTACCACTACTGAGCGCGTAAAACTTAAAACACGCCAAAGCGAGGAAAAGCTCCGTTTTATAATGCCTGGGTTATTATTCATATATTTATCTTAAATTGGTTAAATTAAAAAATCTCAAGTCTATACTACCTTAATGTTTACCAAAACTTAACAAATGGCCTTTGCTAGATTGTAACTATTTATGGCAATTTAAATATAATCAGTAATTTATTAGTAAATAATGAAGAAGATGAAAGTGTTTATCACTTTTATCGGTCTTATTATTAATCGTACTTTCTTTATATAAGATTTAATTTATGCAAATTTTACAACATTACTACCAGTGCTTTTTATTACAACTTAAAAATTTTGATGGCATACCTGCTTTATTATTAAGGTTGTATCTTGCCCCCGTATTTATCATGGCTGGTTTTAGTAAAACCCAGCTACTCAATGATGAAGTTACCGGCTTAAGTGCATTAATGGCTGACCCAAATATAATTGCTTGGTTTGGTAATAGTGACTGGGGTTTAGGTTTACCATTTCCAGCCTTACTTGCAAATTTGGTCATCTTAGTTGAATTTTTTGGTGGTTGGTTATTATTAGTTGGCGCGTTAACACGTTTAATAAGTATTCCGTTGATGTTTACCATGGTTGTAGCTGCAACAAGTGTGCATGCTGATAACGGCTGGTATGCCATCACCCCAACTAATAGTGACATTAGCTCGGCTAAAGTTGCTACATGGCTGGGCATTGATAGTGCTCAAGCGAGTTTAGAAAATAGCAAAGAAACGGCACTACGCTTAGAAAAAATGCGAGAAATATTAATGGAAAATGGTAATACCGATTGGCTTTATGAGAAGGGTAATATTGTTGTCTTAAATAATGGGATAGAATTTTCAGCGACGTATTTTATTATGTTACTCGCCTTATTCTTTATTGGCGCAGGTCGCTACACCAGTGTTGATCATTTTATAGCGCAGCGATTCTTAATTGTAGAAAAACACTTTAGTTAACCTGGTTAGTTTACACACCTCGTTTTGTGTAAATGAAAAGATAGTCGTGTATTAAAAAGCCGAACTAAGTTTACTTAATTCGGCTTTTTTGTCTTTCACTTTAAGGTATTAGCACGGAAAAACAACTCTTAACGACCCTTAGTTACTGCTCTGCGCTTAATTCTAGGCATTAAATGTCCGAAGTGATAAATACTTAATCCTAGTAACACCATAAAGGCACCAATCAATAGCTTGTTATTTATCACTTCTCCATTAAGTACAGTGCCTAAACTCAACGCTATAACTGGCGTGATTAGAGTGATGAGTGTAACGCTGCTTGCCGACATTTTTTGCAATACGGTAAAGTAAGCATAAAAACCAATTAATGAGCCAAATACACCTAGATACACTGTTGCCCAGATTGATTTAGCCTGCCACGTATCTATTGGCAAAGTGCCATCTAAAACTAACCAACTGAATAAAAACAGTGGTGTTGCTACGCTTAAAGCGCCAACAGTTGTTGCTAAAGGATGTATGGCTAACTTCACACTCTTTACTAATACACCGCTCAAGCTAAAGAAAAAAACAGCTAATAAAATGAAAATAACGCCAAAAATTCCATCATCAGCTAAGGTGAAGTTATCAGAGCAGACTATAGCTAAGCCCAATAGAGATATGACCATAGATAACTTTCTAATATTACTGATATTAGGCTCTGTTAAAATATGTTTAGCTAATACCGCAGAAATAACTGGCGACAAGCCAAAAACCAGCGAAATAATACCTGAAGATAAATACTGCGCAGCGAGGTAGGAACATAACATGCCGCCAAAAATTCCTGCAGCAGAATAGCTGTATAATTTTAATGCCTGCTTGTGCCATGGCAGATTAATGCGATTAGCCTTTATCAGTAAAATACCCAAGATAAGGGCGATTACCATGCGCATTAATACAGCGAGACTGGGACTAATTGATTCGCTGCTCCATACAATACCCAGTGGGGTGGTAGACCATATTAATAGTACCGCCAAGTAGGCAATTGACACTGACATTTTACTCTCCTTTTTATTGCTTATTATAAAATATTGATAAAGCTAAGGCAGACTATTGCGAATTTAGGGTGGGGAAAACAAAAAAGCCGCAAGAATGAACTCTGCGGCTTATTAGTGAACTAGGTAAATTACTGGTTAGGTATCTTGTTCTCAATGCTCCGCATAGCTAGGCCAATTATATTGGCGTTTAACTAGCCACAGTCGATTGACCATAAACAGATAGCTAATAGCTACTGCTTTGAGGTTTCGAATGATAATGTGACAGAGTAAATTGCTTCGCATTGTTTTATTGTTTCCGTGAGGACGTATTCTTTTTAGTTCAATTACAATTGATACTGGGGCTTGGTGTAAACTATGTCAAGTATAAATAATATTTAATGGTTAGTAGGTAAATAGTTGAATTTAATTAGTTAGATAAGATGGACAAAGTTAAACTAAAAGATAAACTTCTATCAATAACCACTTGTTAGAAGAAACTTATGAACGCTATTGAATTATTACTACAAAGACAATCAACACCGATTTTAACTGAGCCCGCCCCAAATGAAGCTGATTTAAAGACATTATTATCAGCTGGCATGCGAGTACCCGATCATGCAGGTTTAAAACCTTGGTATTTTCATGTTATTTCCGGACAAGGCTTACAACGCTTAAGCGATATTTTTGTTGAAGCAACGACTTTAGATATGGCAAACAAAACAGGGCTAATTGAAGGTGCAGGCATAGATGAACATGCCTTAAATGAGAAGCTGGCCAAAGTTGCAAAAATGCCATTTAGAGCGCCAATGGTCATTGTTATTTCGACCAGGTATGTTGAACATAATAAGGTTCCAGATCAAGAACAATTAGTTGCAGCAGGCTGCGCGGCACAAGCTATGCAAATGGCTGCATTTGCGTTAGGGTATGGCGCTATGTGGCGCACGGGTGAACTTGCTTATAATGAAAGCGTTAAAGCAGGTTTAGAAATAGAAGAGGGCAATGAAATTGCTGGATTTTTATATATTGGCACACCAACTAAAGAGCCCCATATAAAGCCAGCAAAAGATTATCAAGGCAATGTTAGTTATTGGCAGTAACACGCGCTAGTTTCAGCAGTGTTTATCGAAGTTATACCAATTCCATTAAGTTTGTGATCTTGTTGTGCGAAGGAAAAATAAATCAAGGTAAGGCGCTCGATTGAGCAATAGCTGGCTATTGGAATTGAGAGCAACGAATTCTTGGGTTATTTTAATCAGCGCAAGTGGGCAATAATTTAATGGAATTGGTATTAGGTAAAGGCTCTAAAAATGTTGTTATTCATAAAAGAGTAGCAACAAAAAGGCGACCTAATGTCGCCTTTTTTACTATTAATATCCGCTTAATTAAACTAAAAGTTAGAATGCCGCGTTATTTGGTGTTCTTGGGAATGGAATTACATCACGAACATTTTGCATGCCTGTTGCATAAGCAACTAAACGTTCAAAACCTAAACCAAAACCTGAATGAGGTACAGTACCGTAACGACGTAAATCTCTGTACCAACCGTAATCAGCAATGTCTAAGCCCATTTCTTCTAAACGGCTATCTAATACATCAAGACGTTCTTCCCGTTGACTACCACCAATAATCTCGCCAATACCCGGTGCTAGAATATCCATAGCAGCAACCGTTTTACCGTCGTCATTTAAACGCATGTAGAAAGACTTAATGTCTTTAGGATAGTTTTGTAAAACCACCGGACCGTTAAAGTGTTCTTCAGCTAAGTAACGTTCATGTTCAGAGTTTAAATCAACGCCCCAAGACACGGAATTTTCAAATTTCTTGCCACAGTTTTCTAGGATAGTAATCGCGTCAGTGTAATCAAGGCGAACAAAGTCGGTATTAATTACTGAGTCTAAACGTTCAAGTACGGTTTTATCCACACGTTGTTGGAAGAAGGCCATATCGTCAGCGCGCTCTTCTAAAACAGCTTTAAATACATATTTAAGCATTTCTTCGGCTAAATCAGCAGCGTCAGATAAGTCAGCAAATGCGATTTCAGGCTCAACCATCCAAAATTCAGCTAAGTGACGAGTAGTATTAGAGTTCTCTGCTCTAAATGTAGGTCCAAAAGTATATACTTTTGATAACGCGTTACAATATGTCTCTACGTTTAACTGACCAGATACCGTTAAAAAGGTCTCTTTACCAAAGAAGTCTTGGTTGTAGTCAACTTTGCCTTCATCGTTACGTGGTAAGTTTTCCATATCCAAAGTACTTACGCGGAACATCTCACCAGCGCCTTCACAATCACTACCTGTGATTAGTGGGGTGCTGATCCAAAAGTAACCTTTGCTATGTAAGAATCTGTGAACAGCTTGAGCTAAACAGTTACGTACACGAGTTACTGCACCGCCAATGTTTGTACGAGCACGTAAATGCGCTTGTTCACGTAAGAATTCAATACTATGACGTTTTGCTGCCATAGGGTAAGTATCAGGGTCTTCAACAAAACCAAGCACTTCAACAGATGTTGCTTGAATTTCAAAAGCTTGGCCTTTACCTGGAGATTCAACCAAAATACCCGTAACTTTAACTGAGCAGCCAGTAGTTAGTTTAAGAACGTCACTTTCATAATTGTCGAGTTCATTAGGCACGATGGCTTGTATAGCATCAAAACATGAACCATCATGTAGTGCTAAAAATGAAATACCCGCTTTTGAATCGCGACGAGTTCTAATCCAACCGTGTACTGTAATGCTCTCATCAACAGGAAACTTTCCTGCTAATACATCAGTAATTGCTATAACTGACATTTAATGACCTCTTATTCTTATAAAATTGAGTAATAATGCTATATACCAATATTTATCTACAAGAGTAGGCTAATTGGTATTATGCTAAAAATGGGGTGATATGTTACCGCGACAAGGCGTAAATGCAATGCTTAATTGCCTGAACATTAACAAATAGTGTTAGTTAACAATAAAAAGGAGGGAAAATAGTTAAAATAACACTATGGGCAAGCACAAAATTTCAATTGCATGCTGGCTTTTTGACAACAATTGAAACAAATCATCGCTGTATGAATTATCCATAGCAAGTAATGCGTTGAACAATAGAGCTAATGGGAAGGGGATTTATATAAATGATAACCAAAAAAACGATACCAATAAAACGATACCAATACATGATAAAAAGTAATGATGGTCAAAACAAGGTAGCGCGCAGAGTTGATAGGCGCAAAAATACTGATTTTTGGGCATATATTCAAATTACACTGGCGCTAGCAAGCTGGCTCACTTTTTTGTTCGCTCTAGTGATGTCCTATTATGCTGCGCCAGATCATGATTATGGTGTTTTACGTTATTACGATATTGAAATACGTCAATTTTGGTTAACGCCTTTAACTGGTTATTTATATATAGTGCTATGGCTTAGTGCATTAGGTAGTTATATCACCTTAATAATAGACAAGTATCGTAGCCGTCGTCAAAATGATACCCCTTACTTTAGTATGATATTTATACTTAGCGTGAACCTTTCTTGGTTAGTATATATGTTAGTAAAAGTACAATAGCCAGGCGAAAAATAAGTTTTATCTAAACCTTGGTAATCGAGGCTTTTTGATCTTCATTTTTTACAATTTGTATTATATGAACAGTTTCATCTTTTATATTGTGGTCTATCACTGTCGGCGCGCTACCATTTTCTAACTTAAGAACACCACGAGGACATACAGACGCACAAACACCACAACCAACACAAGAAGCACGAACAATATCAGCACCGCGTTGCGCATAGGCGCGAACATCTATACCCATTTCACAAAAGGTAGAGCAGTTACCACAAGAAATGCATTGACTACCGTTTGTGGTAATGCGAAAACGCGATTTATATCGTTGTATTAAACCGATATAGGCCGCAAGAGGGCAACCAAAACGACACCACACTCTGTTACCCCATTTAGGATAAAAACCAGTACCAATAATACCTGAAAATAGAGCCCCAATGAAAAAACCATAAGCACTACGGAGTGAGTAGGTATCAATACCAGCGATCGTTTTTATTCCGGTAAAATAGGTATATAGTGCGGCTCCTGTCATTATTATGCATAACGCCAAAACACTATGAATTAGGACTCGCTCTAAGCGCCAAGCGTTAACCGACTTATTTGACAGATGTCGATACGGATCACCTGCTGTTTCAGCTAAACCACCACAACCACATACCCAAGAGCAGTACCAACGTTTACCAAACAGGTAGGTAAATAGCGGGACACCAATAACAAATAAGCTAACCCCCCATACTAACATAAACATGCCAATATCACCGCTTGAGCTAAGACTATCTAGGTTCCAAGCATCAAAAAAATCATAATCTAATGGCCACATGTTCTTTAAATCAGCCGATGGTTTATTTAATTTGATCAATATTTCAGGCAATAAAAAAGCAAAACAAGACTGAAAAAAGATAATAGAGCTGGTTCTGGCGATATGGTAGTTACTATGACGATATTTTATGAACATACGTATGCCCATAACAATTATCGCTAAAGTATAAATAAAGCCATAAATAGACCAAGGGCCGGCCCCATGACCGTTAAGCACTTTAAACAGTGGGTCTACAAGTGCAACCCATTCAATAATGTATTCAGGGAAAAAGTATAATGCAATATATACCATCACTAAAAATGTCATGGCTAACATGCCAACCAGACCACCATTAGTCGCTGAATTTTTAAAAGTATTATTATTCTTAATGCCTGCAGGTCCAGTATATTTTTCAGGGATGATGTACATCAATGCGCCAATGGTGGCTAATAGCACTGAAAATATAAAAAATATCCCCGTGTGTTTAGACACTAACGCTGATGAGGAACCTCTAACAAGCGCATAGATATATTGGCCAATAGCATAGTTATCAATACGTTTTTCCGCCAAAACTTTTTTATTTATCTCTGCTGATTTTTCATTAATAACCTGACTAATTTCATCTACAGATTTTCCTTGTTTACCTGCTAACCAGCTAGTGTAGTCGGTCAACTTTTCAATTTTATAAGCGCCATAGTCATTCTGGTTACTAAATACAGTGGTTAACATCGCTAACTCGTAATAACCCAAGGTATCAACATGCGTTAATAAGGCATCAATATTGGCTGATGAAATATGATAGTGCTGATAAACCGTGTCGTTATAACGGCTAAAAGTACGGCTAATATCATTGATGAAAGTAAATTTGTTAGTCACCGTTTCGTTTATCAATCCATTTAAGTGTGGATGAATAAGTCGCAGGTGAGTTGAGTTATTAATTGCAGACGTTAAGACTTGTTCGGTCACCTTATATTGATTTGAAAATAACATACCAATAAAGACCAAAAAACCTAGGATAAAAAAGGCTAAACCAGATTTACGAACAGGGGCTACCCAAGCAATGTTATTATTTTGCATTTGCTTGCTCCTTGGTAAAGCGTTTAGTTAGCCACTGCAGCGGCGACAACGATAATTTGTTACCTGGGTATTGTTTATTAAAGGAAGTGATAATATCTTTTTCGTAATACCGAAATAACTCAGGATCAAAGTTAGCCGTGCGCAAGTTTTGTAACACGTACTTTAGTGTGCAGTTATGACTAAGCCATTGTTGCCAAATGTTATGGCGCATACGTATACCGAAAGTATTTATGCCTGTGACTATTTGGCTGGCATGCTGATAAGCAATTCTGATACATATATTTTTGTTGGCATGTTGCCAATAAAAAGTTTCAATTCCTTCAACAGGTTCATTAGCAACAAAGCCATAGGTTTGATATTCAACATCAAAGAATTTTGCTGAGTTAAACCATATACCTCGGTCATATTTAGTTTTATCCCCCGTGATTGTTTTAGCTAAGGTTTCACCTTGTATTTTCCCTGTATACCAAAGTGGCTCTATTCGGTTACGCCCTTCAATAACTTTAATTTCAGCGCAATCCCCAACGGCGTACACGTCAGGGATATTTGTTTCAAGAAAGTCATTAACTAAAATTCCTCTCCCAATCGCAATCTTACTTTTTTCTGCTAGCGTAATATTTGGGTGTACACCAACTGATAAACCAACAAAATCACAAGCTATTTCTTCATCAGTGCTAGTGGAAATAGCATTAACACGGCCATTGCTACCAGCGGTTATAGCGCTTAATTCAGTTGAAAATTTGAAGGTTATACCGTGTATCTCAGCATGTTTTTGTATAAGCTTCGCTTCATCAACGGATAGAACATTCCCCCAAAAACATGCTTCACGTACCAGGAAAGTGACCTTAATACCTCGAGATAGCAGCATTTCAGCCATTTCGATGCCAATTAAACCTCCACCCACGATAACAGCATGTTTTGCTTGTTTACTATTTTCTTCCATCAATTGAAGATCTTGATAGTTAAATAGGGTTTGTACACCGGGCAAGTCTTGTCCCGGCCAACCAAATTTATTCGAACACGAGCCAGTTGCCATGACTAATTGGCTATAACGAATTCTCTCTCCTGAGGCTAAAGTTAGTATTTTTGCATCGGTATTAATGTCATCGACATAATCATGCTTTAAATGAATATTATTTTTTTGCCAAAAGTAATCTTCATAAGGTTTTGTATGTTCATAGGTCATATGGCCCATAAAAATATACATCAATGCGGTGCGAGAAAAAAAATGTTCAGTTTCCGCCGATATAATCAGAATATCTCTATCACTGCGCTTTCTAACATGGCGGGCAACAGTAACACCTGCAATACCATTACCGATAATAACAAGTTTGCTCATATATATTTACTCTCTGATAATTCTGTTAGTTTTTATTTACTTGAAAGATCTATATTCAGTTAAACCATCTTAGTATCAGCTTAAACTGAACTTCTTTTTAAGCTGATACTTTATTAAAACTCACTTTATCAAAGTAGCCACGGTCTATACCTCACAAAATAATCACAATTCTTTAAAGAATAATATGTTTTCAAGGGTTTTATTGTAACTAGCTGATTTTGCGTTGTATTGTTTGTTTTTTGCTAGGTTTTAATAGTACATTTGTTGATAGAGGTAGATGAATGCCTTAGCTGTATAAAGGGAAAGCACTTTAAAATACTGCTGATATTTCCGCTCATTGCCGAAATTTATATATTTAGCTGATTGGATTATTGAACGCATCAATGCGCTGTGATAACTGCAAGTAACAAAACTCAGCGATAACCTCGCTGTTATCCTATTAAAACCGCAGTAATCTTCCTATTTATTGATATTTAGTGGGTAACAATCTTGTGATAGTTATCACAGAAGTTTCATAGAAAAATAACGTTTTTATGCTATCCATTTTTTGGTATTGCGCATGAGTTTAAGGCCTTATATCTTGGCGATGTAGCAGTGAAGTCTGACTAAATAAGTCACTCACTACAAATTATACTCAATCAAAGGAAGGCCTGTTATGCCCGTTAAGCTGAATGTATTTAACCGTAGTAATTTAAATTATATTATACCGGTAGCCTTATTGGCTTCATCTGCATTTTACATCAGTAATGTTACCGCAGGCGCCTGGGTTGGTACAGAAGGGCATGGCTATAATAAAGTCGCTTATGCTTATTATAAAGCTGATGAATTTCGTGGCGACAATGAAGACTTTAGTGAGTTTATTGGTCAAAACACTTCATATTATGGTGAATATGGTTTAGGTAATAATTTTGCAGTTTATGGTCAATTACTCTATCAAGACTTAAAACAAACTAATGCTCAAGGCATTGTTGAAACTAATAGTGGTTTTGGTGATACCGAATTGGGTTTACGCTATCAATGGCAAGCACAACCCTTTGTATTATCTACCTCCTTGCTAGTTAAAGTACCTTACCTTTATGACGAAACAGATGAATTGGCGCTAGGTAACGGCCAAGAAGATATTGAATTTAAGGTGTTACTAGGTAAAAGTTTGAATGAATACGGTTATTTTGGCGTAGAGTTTGGCTACAGATACCGCACCGAAGCACCATCGGATGAATATCGATATTTAATAGAATATGGTTTTAATATTAATAAAAATTTATACCTGAGGGCGAAGTTAGATGGTGTTTTAAGTGCGAATAATGCTGATGAATTAGTACAAGATCCGATATTGTTCAGTGATAATTTGTCAATTACTACCGAATATGATTCAGGTAAGTTAGAGCTAACAACTGGCTGGATGTTCAATCCATCGTCACAAAAAAAATACGGGCTTGAATTAACTTACACTAATGATCTCTATGGTAAAAATACTCTTAAAGGTAATAGTCTTCAACTTGGCTTTACCATGGAGTATTGATCATGTCTGTGTTGAGTCTTACCATCCTTGGTGGTCATTTTTTCTTGTTGTTTATCTTGTGTTTGTTTGGCTTACACCGGTTATCTATGGCTTGGCGTGGGTACAAATATAAAAATGTGCAAGCGATTATTCCGACAAAATTTAAAGCGCTACCTAACATAACGGTACAAATACCTTTATACAACGAGCGGTTTGTCGCTGAACGCATAATTGATGCAGTCGCTAATTTTGACTACCCAAGCGGTCAATTACAAATACAAATTGTTGATGATTCTACCGATGATACAAGGCAGTTAGTGTCTGAACGGGTAAAACACTATCAACAATTAGGCATCAATATTGAGCATGTGCAAAGAAAAAATCGTCAAGGGTTTAAGGCTGGAGCACTAAAAGAGGCAATGGCGTCAGCTACCGGTGAATTCATTGCTATTTTTGATGGTGACTTTATTCCCAACACTGACTTACTCATTAAAACCATTCATCACTTTGCGGAAGAAGAAGTTAACCTTCCCGTGAATGAACGTATTGCTATGGTGCAATTTCGTTGGCAACACTTAAATCGTGCTAGTAGTGAATTAACCCAAGTACAAGCAATGATGCTTGACGCACATTTCAGCCTAGAACAACAAGTACGTTACGCAAGTAAGTTATTATTTAACTTTAATGGCACAGCTGGCATATGGCGCACAGAAGCAATTATTGATGCGGGTCATTGGAGTGCCGATACCTTAACTGAAGATCTCGATTTAAGTTATCGCGCCCAGCTTAAAGGCTGGAAAATGGTTTACCTAAACACTGTTGAATGTGCTGGTGAGCTACCTGCCAATATGAATGCCTTTAAAAGCCAACAACACCGCTGGGCTAAAGGTGGCGTGCAAGTAATGAAAAAGATATTACCAACAGTATGGCGCGCTAAGTTACCGTTACCAACCAAAATAGAAGCGAGTTTCCATTTATCAAATAACCTTGCTTATTTAGTCATGTTACTCGATACCTTACTGTTTTTAGTTCCAAGCCTGTTGATACGTCATCACTATCAAGTGAGTGATACGCTTTGGTTTGATTTACCCTTGCTATTACTGTCTTCTGGAGGACATCTTGTTTACTTATTTTATGGTCAGGTAGCACTTGGCCGTTCTAAGTTTTTCGCTTTTCGTAAGCTCCCCCGTTTATTATTACTGGGCATTCAACTAGCGATTAATAATGCGAGAGCTGGTATCGAAGCATTATTAGGACAAGAAAGTGAGTTTGTTCGAACCCCGAAAGATGGAGAATTTCTTACCAGTAATAAGCTAAAAAAACAAAAAGAAAGCAAGCAGTCAATTCAACATGAAATTAAAGAAACAGCTACTGACTCAGTATCATTTTATCGTGCGGTACCACCACAAGGCGCGTTAATTGAGCTCTTGGTTGCGTTAATATATAGCATAGTATTTGGTTGGATTATCTGGCAACAGCACTGGTTTATGGTGCCTGCGGTATTTATTTTAACATTAGGCTTTTTAACTACATCCCTTAATAGCTTACGTAGTCATTACAGGTTAATGCGATGAAATTTATTTCTGGGTTAGCTAACATGTCGCAAAGATGTGAAAACAGCTGGCTTTATTTTGGCTGCTTATTAGTCTATTTTCTACTGTGTTTGAGTAGCCATGTGCTTGCTCAATCGAGATTTTTTGCTGATAGCTTAGGCTTTTATTTAATCGCACAATTTTCTTTAATGTCTTTGATGATGTTAATAATTTGGCGATTAACATCTAACAGTAATGACGTAAAAGATTTTCGACTATTAATATTATTCGCTATTTTAGTACGCTTAGTGTTAATCGGTGTTGATCCTTACAGCTCAAATGATGTTGATCGCTATTTATTTGATGGAAAACTTGCCTTAGAAGGGTTTGACCCTTACCGCATTAGCCATGATGCCATCGCATTAACTGACTTACGTGCGCAATGGCAGCCTCCTGTAGAGCATGTCAAATATGTTACGCTTTACCCACCGCTAGCATTAGCATTGTTCAGTCTAGCGGCGAGTGCCGGTGTTGAATATGCAACACAAGCTTGGCAAATAATGCTGACATTAGCGAGTTTAGCTAGCTTATCGCTCGGAATATTAGCTTTAAAAAAAGCTAATAAACTTAGATATCTTCCTTTAATAGCCTTGTCACCCATGTTAATTCTTGAAAGTGGTATGGCACTGCATATTGATACTTTTTCTACCTTAGCAATATTACTCTCGCTTTATGCGTGGCAGCGTCAGCGTTTACTATTAGCCGGAATAGCTATTGGCTTAGGTACCTTAATAAAAATATTACCGCTAGTACTCTTATTGCCTTTGTCACTTGTTTGTATAGTTTCAGCTTTGAAAAAATACCAAAACGATTATCAGTTTGAGTACCAAGCACAGCAAGAACAATTACCGGCCTCATTTACTCGCAAGCTGCTGTTCAGTATGTGTGGAGCATTCCAACTTTGTTTTTCTGCCATTTTCGTCGTCATTATTGGTTATCTCAGTGCGTTATTATTGGGTTTTCATCCTGTTGGTAGCATTTCAGTGTTCTTTAATAAATGGCGCTTTGGAGCACCATTATTTAGCTTTTTTAAAGACACACTATCCCGGGGGCAACTGTTGATGATCAGCGTTGCTATCGCGACAGTAGTCATCGCGATTATTTGTTACTTGAGTCTTAGTTCACAGCGAAACACATCGGTTTATAGCAGCACAATTCGCCACGAGAATTCATCATTAACAACAAACGAAATTACAACGGACTTATTACCAGTGCGGTTAGTCATTGCATTGCAGTTAGCAATGGCGTTACCGCTATTACTAAGCCCGGTTATTTTTCCTTGGTATTTAATGCCACTAGTACCTTTAATTGCCTTGCAGCCTCACTTTTACGGCTTAGCGTGGTTAGTCATTATGCCTCTTACTTATGAAGTGATAAATCAATTCCATTGTTGTCATATATGGGCACCAGCACAGTGGCCGTTATATTTGCTTGCTAGTCTTTATGTCTTAGCGCTGATACATGGTTTATCACTATTAGTGATCAGCAATAAATGCACTAAAAAAAGCAATAGACAGAATAACATTACGAGTGAAGCCAATACCATCGAGGTTAATCATGTATAAAGATCTTACAATCAGCGTGGTCATTCCTGCGTTAAATGAAGAAGCTGCCATCGGCAAAGTTGTTTCGGAGTTACAAGCACTTACCTTAGTTTCTTCTAAAACTTTAAGCGCTGAAAAAGTTATTGATGCCATTATTGTTTGTGATAATGGTTCAAGTGATAAAACTACGATGATCGCAAAGGCAGCAGGGGCTTTAGTTGTATATCAAGCACAAAGTGGTTACGGCATAGCGTGTCAAACAGCATTGTTGCACTGTCCGCCCTGCGACATTGTGTTGTTTGTTGATGGCGATGACAGTTGTTTTATTGAACAAGCCATACCATTACTACAAGGCATAGTTGACGGTGATGACCTAGCTATTGGTTCACGCATTTTAGGCAATATCGAAGCAGGGTCATTAACGAGTGTTCAAAAATTTGGCAATTGGCTTTCAGGTCGATTAATTGAATTTTTTTGGCAACAAAAGGTCAGCGATCTTGGACCATTTAGAGCCATACGCTCAGAAGCTTTGCAGCGTATAGCAATGGAAGATGTCAGCTTTGGCTGGACTGTTGAAATGCAAGTGAAAGTGGCTATGTTAGCGATGAAAACCAGCGAATATCCTGTAGATTCAAAAATTCGAATTGGCCAGTCAAAAATTAGTGGCACGGTAAAAGGCTCAGTATTAGCGGGGGTTGGTATTTTATCCATGATAGCCAAATTAAGGTTTAGTCATTTCGCTAAGCAAACAGAACAAAAAAATAAAGCAGTTGATAAATGTTAAATAAACCTGCTATTTGCCTGCTGATGTTAAGCATTATGATAATAAGCAGTCTTGCTGCCTACATCATATATCAGCTTTATCAAGCGCGTTCGGCTAACGTTATTGAATTTTGGGAGGTAGAAAATCGTCAGCAAATATCCAAAATAAGTCATACCCCCTGGCAACAATTACTCAGTACTTATGTCAGCAGTGACCAGAACGAAGCGTTAGTTGAAAAAATGGCGAGCTCCACGATTAAGCAGGCAAGTACGCATTTTAATTATGCACAGGTAACCCCTGAGCATAAATCGTTATTGGCACTGTACTTACATCAAATGCAGCAATTAGACCCGAGAGACTATCCTAAAGAAGAGCAATTAGCTTATTGGGTTAATTTATATAATGCCCTAACCGTACAGTTGGTTTTAGCACATTACCCAGTCAACTCAATACGTGATATAGCCTCTTCTAATCTTGCTTTATTAGGGCAGTTTATTGGCCCTTGGGATAATAATATTGCGACTGTAGCAGGAAAAACATTAACCCTTAACCAAATAGAACACGGTATTTTACGCGCTATTTGGCAAGACCCACGCATACATTATGTGCTGAATTGTGCCAGTCAAGGTTGTCCAGATTTAACGGTACAGGCTTTTGCTAGTGAACAGGCTGACGAGCAACTTAATTTAGCGGCTAGTCGATTTATCAATCAAAACAAAGCCGTAAGCTTTTCTGGTGAGAAACTCTATTTATCTAAAATTTATTATTGGTTTGAACAAGACTTTGGCGGCAATAAAACTCAAGTATTGTCCCATTTAGCAAATCATTCCAAAGGTGAGTTATCTCATCGTTTATCTCGTTTTTCGGGAGAAATAATTTATCAATATAACTGGCAACTCAATCAACCAAAAGCAATAAATAAACCAATGTTGACCATGAAAAATGCCACTAAAGAGGAGAGGGAATAATGTCTACTATCCCAACCTTAGTGTTAATGAGTAAACGTCCAAAACTTCATCAAGGTAAACAGCGTTTAGCAAAAGAAATTGGTGCCAATGCAGCATTAGTGGTAGCAAAATCATTATTCTACTGCGCGCTAGAAGATGCGGCTAATTGGCCCGGTAAGGTTGTGGTCGCTATATCCCATAAAACGGACGTGTTATGGGCTGAAACATTACTGAAAACAATTTTACCTGATACTCAGGTACTGTACCAGGGGGAAGGTAACTTAGGCCAACGTATTAACCACATTGACACTTCTTTACGTACTGCAGGTCATCAAGCTTTGGCTTTTATTGGCACCGACTGTCCCATGCTTAATATGAAGTTTTATCATCATTTACCGGCCAAACTAGCTAAATCTGATGTGTTATTAGCTAAAGCTGAGGATGGTGGCGTAGTGATGATGGCGAGCAATAAGGCCTGGCCTGATTTATCCAGCTTACCTTGGAGTAGTGAAAACTTAGCAAATACGCTGGCGCTATGTTGTCAGGATGAATGTTACTCGGTTACTTATCATGAAAGTAACTATGACATTGACAAACTAGTGGATTTAGCGCGACTCAAACATGATTTATTAGCCGACGAGCGATTAGCCAGAAAAACATTATCCAGCCAAGTATTCAACTGTTCACACCTGTTTAAAATGAACCAATAGGAAAAAATTATGCATGATGTTGTCAAAGACTATTATGGTCAAGTATTACAAACAAGTGACGATTTACAAACAAATGCTTGTTGTACCGATAACCAATTACCCAGTGAAACTAAACGTATCCTTGCCAATATTCATGACGAGGTATTAACAAAATATTATGGTTGTGGTTTAGTCACACCGGAGTTACTTACCGATTGTCACATTTTAGATTTAGGCTGTGGTGCAGGCAGGGATTGTTATGCTTTAGCGCAGCTTGTGGGTGAACAGGGCAGTGTTGTCGGTGTTGACATGACGGAGCAGCAATTAAATGTTGCCCGTAAACATATTGATTACCACAAAGAGAAGTTTGCTTACCAAAAGCCTAATACCCACTTTGTACTTGGTTATATTGAAAGACTCGATGAGTTAGCCCTTAGCAATAATAGCATCGATGTCATTGTGTCTAACTGCGTTATTAATTTATCACCAGATAAAGAGGCGGTGCTTGCGCAAGCTTACCGTTTATTAAAACCGGGTGGCGAAATTTACTTTTCAGATGTCTATGCCGATAGGCGTATTCCTGAGCATTTACAAGCGGATAGCTTGCTTTATGGTGAATGTTTAAGTGGCGCTTTATACCAACAAGACTTCCAAATACTGGCAAAAAAGGTGGGGTTTACTGAGCCGCGTGTGGTGACCAGTCGTACTATTAGTATCAATAACCCTGAAATTATTGAGCGTGTTGGCAATATTAACTTTAGTTCAGTGACTTACCGATTATTTAAAGTTGCTGAACTAGAACCTCATGCGGAGTATTTCGGCCAGAAAGTTACCTATTTAGGCGGAATTAACGGCCACACGAACACTTTTTCATTAGATGATGAAACCCACTTTATTACCGGTAAAGTTACCGCAGTTAGTGGTAATACTTGGCGTACACTTAAAGCCAGTCGCTTTAACCAATATTTTAGTTTTATTGGTGACTTCACTCAACATATGGGGGGCTTTGTTCTCGATAAAGGCAACGATGTCGCAGTCAAAGAGGCACCAGATAACGTGAGCTGTTGTTCAAGTGAGGCAACAACCGTAACAATTGCTAATCAGAGCTGCTGTTAATGGTAGCGCATAAGCCAACTGAGGATTGGTTTATCACCCCAAACGGTGAGGCACGTGGTTATATTCAACCACATGCTCTTGATGAACTATGGATTCACACAGGTACGCGATGTAATTTATCTTGTGATTTTTGTCTTGAAGGGGCGGGGCCTGACGACAAACGTTTACAGCCACCTAAGTTTGATGAAGTAAAATTGTATATTGATGAAGCCTTAAGCCTTGGTGTTAAGCAATTTTCATTTACAGGTGGTGAGCCTTTCTTAATTAAAGATATTATCACTATTTTGGCTTATGCAAGCCAATTCCGACCCTGTTTAGTACTGACTAATGGGACTGAACCGTTACTGAAACGTTTAGCTAAGCTAGCTGATATCAGTACAGACAATCACCCTATTTCTTTACGTATTAGTCTGGATTATGCCGATGCCAGTATACATGATCTTGCTCGAGGTACCGGTAACTTTACTAAAGCAGTGACTGCTTTAAAAACACTGTATCAACAAGGGTTCAAAGTATCTGTAGCACGTCATATGGCAAAAGACGAAGACACAGTACAGGCAGAAAAAGCCTTTAGAGATTTGTTTATTCTTAACGGTTTACCTGCAGATTTACCCATTATTGCTTTCCCTGATTTTTTACCGCCAGGGGCAATTACCGAAGTGCCACATATTACCGAACACTGTATGACGCATTATCACAATCAGGCACAACGCCGGCAGTTTATGTGTAGCCATTCTAAAATGTTACTTAAAAAAAATAATCAACTGCAAGTGGTGGCCTGTACGTTAGTTGATGACGATGATGATTATGTACTAAGTACCAGCTTAAGTGCCAGTTTAGATAAGCGCATTAGCATGAAACATCATCGTTGTTATTCATGTTTTGCTTATGGAGCTAGTTGCAGTGAAAGCTAAAACACATTATTTGCTTACTTCTCAGCTAACTCAATAGAAATAGACAAACAGCTTAGGTGTACAAAACAGGAGAAATATAATGAAAACAATACTTTTTTTATGCACGGGTAATTCATGTCGAAGTCAAATGGCTCATGGTTTTGCTAATAGTATGTATAACGGCAGTTGGCAGTGTTATTCAGCTGGCATTGTTAGCCATGGTATGAATAAGCTTGCCATACAAGTGATGGCTGAAATCGGTATAGATATTAGTGCACATACTTCACAAACCCTGATTGAATTTAACGAGGTAAATTTTGATTATGTAGCCACGGTTTGTGACCATGCAGCGAAAAACTGTCCTGCGTTCACCCAAGGAGAACAATTTATTCATCAACGTTTTGATGATCCACCACAGTTAGCGCGGCATGCTAAAACAGATGAAGAGTCTTTATACTTTTACCGACAAGTAAGAGATGAAATTCAGCAGTGGGTGGCAGAATTACCAAAGCAATTATCCCATTAAAATATAGAGAAAGGAGAATGATATGTTGGCGATTATAGGTGGTAGCGGTATCTATCATATGGATAACTTGGAAATCATAGAGCAATACCAAGTAGATACACCATTTGGTGCAACGTCTGCAAAAATAAGTCGTGGTATTTTTACTCATCAAAATGAAGAGATAACTAACAAAAAACAAGTACTCTTTTTACCAAGACATGGCGAGAATCACCAGTTATTACCGAGTGAAGTTAATTATCGCGCTAACATTTGGGCATTAAAATCATTACAAGCAACACAAATCATTGGCCTATCGGCCGTTGGAAGTTTACGCGCTGATATTGAACCGGGTGATCTTACTTTACCCAGTCAATATTTCGACTTTGTTAAAGGTCATCGAGAAAAAAGCTTCTTTGGCAATGGCATGGTTGCGCATGTATCTACCGCAGAGCCCAGTTGTCGAACGTTGGCTAAAGCTATTGCCACGAGTGCTGAACAAACGAGGCAACAATTACATCAAAATAAAACCTATGCCTGTGTTGACGGCCCAAGATTAGGCACGCGCGCAGAAAGTCTATTTTTAAAAAATGCTGCTGATTGCGACTTAGTCGGGATGACTAACGTACCTGAAGCCTTTTTAGCCCGTGAAGCGCAGTTATGTTACTGCACCATAGGTATAGTGACAGATTTTGATTGCTGGCAAGAAGATGCGAGCCAACATGTCAGTGTTGAGCAAGTGATTAGTCGCTACGGTCAGAGTTTAGATAAAGCTAAATCTTTATTAACTCACTATATTTTAGCGGAAGAAAAAAATGGCGATAGTCAATGCCAATGTGGTTGTCGCAGCGCGCTCAGTCATGCGCTATTAACACCCAAAAGTGCTTTGTCATCGGACGCAGAAAAATTACTAGAACTCTTAAGTCGTTAATAACAGGTTATCAAGAAACAGTAATAGAGTCTTGGGCAGTGGCTCCGTCTTTTATTTCTGCTGAAGTGCAGTACTTTAAATGGTAGGAATATAAAAGTTAAAAACTATTTTATAAAACATTTTAGCAGACACTTAATTATGCTTATTCTATTGCTCGTTTTTACCACTATTTTTTTTAGCTTACAGCAACGGTGGTAATGACAATTTTAAAGGTGTGGCGACACTTTACGGTAGTGGGACACTCAGTTATAAATCGGCCATCACCATTGCTACTGTAGCTACTTTTATTGGCTCTATTGCTGCTATATTTTCTTAGCTCAAGGGTTAGTGGCAAGTTTTTCTGGTAAAGGTTTGGTACCGGTAGAGGTTGCAGGTACCGCGAGTTTTCTTATTGCCATCGGTTTAGGTGCAGGTATTACTGTATTATTAGCTTCTCGCTTAAGTTTTCCAATTTCTACCACACATAGTTTAGTTGGAGGTCTACTGGGTTCAGGCATAGCGGCTGTTGGTATGAATGTAAATTTTCAACAATTAAGCAGTGCGTTTTTTTCCCCTTTGTTGGCAAGCTCTTTTATTGCTTTTTCTTTAGTTATGATTGATTGTTGGTTGTTTAACCAAATACGCAGATATTTAAAACTCAGGAAAGAGGAACGGGGGGCCATGTGCAAAAAAGACTGCAGCCGGTTGGCCTAAGTCATAATCTCTGTAATAGTGCAGAAATAATATTGGTACAGCAACAGCCTTTTCAACATAATGAAAGCCAAAAACATAAGCAAGCCATGTTGATGGTTAACCCGAAGACACATGTGCCAACAAACTTTACCAACCCAAATACCGCTGCGCATCCATATAATTGTCGCCATTATCTTAGCTGTTTATGATAGCGTCCTACAACGATAAAATAATGACTATTTATTAAATAAACTTTTAGTTATTGAGAAAACAATTGTCTTCTTCTAGCACAGTGGTAATCGCACTTGCTAAACTCACTAGTTGTTTTTTATTGATAATTAATGGCGGGATAATATAAATTAATGTGCCAAATGGCCTTATCCATACACCTAACTCAACAAAGCGTTTTTGTATTTGAGCGACGTTAACACTTTGTCGACATTCTATTGCGCCTATACTGCCTAACACACGCACATCTTTTACTCTCGTGTATTGGATTAAAGGCTTTAGAAGATCATTAAGGGTAGTTTCAATTTCTTTTACTTGTTTTTGCCAATCATTTTCAAAGAGTAAATCTATACTGGCATTCGCAACAGCGCAGGCGAGGGCATTACCCATAAACGTGGGGCCATGCATAAAACAACCGGCAGCACCTTCACTGATGGTTTGCGCGATATGTGTGGTACATAATGTCGCTGCTAAGGTGATATATCCACCTGTTAGGGTTTTCCCCAAACACATAATATCTGGACTGATATTAGCCCATTCACAAGCAAATAGTTTTCCGGTTCTGCCAAAGCCTGTTGCTATCTCATCAACAATAAGTAATACATCATACTTATCACATAAGTCCCGACAAGCCTTTAAATATTGAGGGTGGTAAAAACGCATCCCACCCGTTCCTTGAACTATAGGCTCAATAATGAAAGCAGCTATGTCATGATGGTACTTCGAAAACAATGCGGATAGTTCATCTGTATCATGATTTGACCAAGTTTCACCAAACTTAATCGCGGGTGCTGGAGCAAAATAATGTTGCATTAGTACTTGTTCAAATATCTGATGCATACCGGTAACAGGGTCACATACAGACATGGCAGCGAAGGTATCACCATGGTAACCATTTTTTACAGTTAACAACTTAGTTTTGGTTAAAGTTTTGTTAACTTTTTCAGCTCTTGCATGTTGGTATTGCAGTGCCATTTTCATGGCGACTTCAACACTGACAGAGCCAGAGTCAGACAAAAATACTTTATCTAAACCTTCAGGTGTTAAATTAACTAGCTTTTCACACAGGTTAATAGCACTTTGATGTGTTAATCCACCAAACATTACATGAGACATTTTTGCTGCTTGCTCTTGTAGTGCAGCATTTAATTTTGGGTGGTTGTAACCGTGCAATACTGACCACCACGAGGACATGCCATCAATCAGCGCTTCTCCACTCGCTAAGTTGATTGTAACCCCTTGGGCATTTTCAACTAAATAACTAGGCAATGGCTCTGACATTGAAGTATATGGATGCCAAACGTTTTCTTTATCAAATTGCAGCAATGAATTTTGCTCTGACGGTGCTATGGTTGTGTGTTTTTTGTTCATTTGTTAACTAAAAATCTCATTAATCGTTGACATCATGCCTAGTCTGGCTAGACTACCCGTTAAGTTAACTAGATGCAATTGAGTTCCATGTCAGATTTAAATATGTCCGAAGCAGTGTTAAAACCACAAGCAGCACCACAATTATCACCTCAAGCACAGTCATTACATTCTATTGTTCGTCATAATTGGAATTTAAAGCAAGTGAATGAATTATTTGCTATGCCTTTTAATGATCTCATGTTTAAAGCACAAACCGTGCACAGAGAAAACTTTAACCCTAACGAAGTGCAAGTCAGCACTTTGTTATCGATTAAAACGGGTGCTTGTCCTGAAGATTGTAAATATTGTTCACAAAGCGCACGTAATAAAACTGATTTAGAGAAAGAAAGCTTATTGGCTGTTGAAAAAGTATTAGAAGCAGCACAAAGAGCTAAAGAAATGGGCTCAACCCGTTTTTGTATGGGCGCAGCATGGCGTAACCCTAAAGAACGTGACATGCCTTATGTTTTAGATATGGTTAAAAGTGTTAAAGCCTTAGGTATGGAAACATGTATGACCCTAGGTATGTTATCTGGCGAACAGGCTGATCGTTTAAATGATGCTGGTTTAGACTACTATAACCATAACCTTGATACTTCTCCTGAACATTATAATCAAATTATCACCACGCGCACTTATCAAGACAGGTTAGATACTTTAGATAATGTTCGTGGTGCAGGAATGAAAGTATGTAGTGGTGGTATTGTTGGTTTAGGTGAAAAAGCCGTTGATCGAGCATCATTATTAATACAGCTTGCAAATTTAAGCCCACAACCGGAAAGTGTGCCAATTAACATGCTAGTTAAAGTTGAAGGTACCCCTTTAGCTGATGTTGATGATTTAGACAGCTTCGATTTTATTCGTTGTATTGCTGTTGCTCGTATTATGATGCCAAAAAGTCACGTCAGGTTATCTGCTGGTCGTACAGCCATGAACGAACAAATGCAGGCTATGTGTTTCCTCGCGGGCGCAAATTCGATATTTTACGGCTGTAAACTTCTTACTGCAGAAAATCCTGAAACCAATCAAGATATTGCTTTGTTTGAAAAACTGGGCATAAACACTGAAACAGTTGCAGGTGATACTGAATTAGCAGACAAAATTGTTAAAACGGCAATTGTAGATCAGCAAAACAGTGACTTATTTTACAACGCTTCAGTATAACTCTATCTAAAATTAGGTTTACTCGGTAACATACTATTTGTTGGCGATTAAGCCTGCTTGTATTTTATTTGGATAAGCCTGAGGTCAATATCTAATTATGAGTTTCGATTTTATTCGTCATAATATCAATGAACAGATAACTAAATCTAGATATCGACAACTTGTTTGCAATAGTGCAGCAAGCGAAGGCACAAAAATTGTTATAGATGGAAAATCATATCTTAATTTTTCATCTAATGATTACCTCGGTTTAAATAATCATGCGGAAATAAATAAAGCCCTACAAGAAGGCGTCGAAAAATTTGGTCTGTGCGCGAGCAGTTCTAGTCTAGTAACTGGATATCATTATGCTCATCAAGCACTGGAAAATGATATTTGCCAGTGGTTAAATAAACCCAAATGCCTCTTGTTTTCTAGTGGTTTTGCCGCCAACTTAGCATTATTTCAAGCATTGGGTACAAATGATGAAAGCCACTTTTATCTTGATAAACTCAGTCATGCATCTATGATTGATGGCGCTTATCATAGTAAAGCTAAAGTTAAGCGCTTTAATCATAATAATATTGAGCATCTAACAAAACTATTGCGCAGCTCTACCGAGAATTCTAATAAACTTATCGCTTCTGAGGGGGTTTTTAGTATGGACGGTTGCCAAGCAAAAGTATTAGAGCTGGCTTGTCTCGCAAAATCTCATAATGCTTGGCTCTATTTAGATGATGCTCATAGTATTGGTATAATAGGTAATGAAGGACAGGGCAGTAATTCAATTACTGGTATAGATATTACAATGGCAACAATGGGAAAAGCCATTGCTACAAACGGTGCTTTTTTAACCTGTAATGAGCAGCTGCATGAATATATGGTAAATTTTTCTCGTCATTACATATACTCTACAGCAATCTCTCCAGCGGTAGCTTGGGCAACTAGAAAAAGTATTGAGCTTATCCAAAAAGAGCATTGGCGCCGAGAAAAAATCAGCGAACTAAGTGAACTATTTATTGTCTCACTTTCACCGGAAGTCGAGTTAGTCACTACACAGTCTTCAATTCATGCCATAATTATTGGCGATGAGAAAAAAGCACTTATGGTAAGTGATAAACTAAAAAAAGACGGTATTTGGTTAACCGCAATAAGGCCGCCCACGGTCGCTGCCAACAGCTCAAGGTTACGCGTTACAATTTGCGCCAGCCATAACACCAAAGATATCAAGTATTTAGCAGAAAGTATTAATAAGGCTATAGCTTAATGGTTCAAACAGAACAAAAAAATACAAATAGAGTTAACATTGCTAAAAGCTTTGGCTCAGCCAGTAAATCTTATGATGTATCAGCACGATTACAACGATTTTCTGGTAAACATTTAATGCCTTGGTTACCAAACCGTAATGATCTAACCGTGTTAGATTTAGGCTCTGGCACTGGTTTTTTTACTGACTTATTAGCAGGCTCCTATAACCAAGTTATTGGTTTAGATATTTCAAATGAGATGCTTAACTTTGCGAAAGAAAACCGTAATAAAAATATTTTATGGCTTGAAGCTGATGCCCATAACATACCACTTAAAGATAACAGCATAGATTTCATCTATTCAAATTTAGTGATTCAATGGTTCGATCCACTTGATGAAGCGATTACGGAAATGTTAAGGGTATTAAAACCGGGAGGCTTACTTATTTTTACTACGTTAGTTGAAGGCACTCTACATGAACTAAAATCTTCTTGGAAACAAGTAGATGATGATCAGCACGTCATAGATTTTAAAACAGTAACAGAACTTAATACTTTATTTAATAATGAAAATGGTAAACTGCTTGAACAAAAATGCCAAGATATCGTTTTAGAATATCAAAATGTTATTCATTTAGCGCGAGAGTTAAAAGGTTTAGGTGCCAACCACTTAGCACAGAAGAAAAATAGAGGTCTGTCTGGTAAAGATAAATGGTTCAAAATGACTGAACATTACCAAGACTTTCTTGAACCCAATGGCATATACCCAGCAACCTATCGTTTATTTTCTGGTTTAGTGGTTAAGTTAAATAACTAAAACCATTAGTACCATTATTTACGCTCCAAGTTTGTAACTTCTACTAATAATGTGAATAACTTAACTTTTTAAGTGTGCTTATTAAAGTTAAGTTATTTAATTTAATTGCTGGAAGCTATTGTTGTATCATTAAGTTTTAGTAAACACTCGCTAAAAAAGATCAATCTAAGAAATATATATGAAACAATTTTTTATCACCGCAACAGATACCGATGCAGGAAAAACATTTGTTAGTTGTGCTTTAGTACATGCTTTATCTAAAACAAAAACAGTCGCCGCCTTTAAACCAATAGCTGCTGGTTGTGATTTAATTAATGGTCAGCTTGTTAATGAAGATGCAAGGCTGTTAAGTGAGTTTGCTAATTGTTCGCAAAGTATTGTTGATATTAATCCTATTGCTTTTGCTGAGCCGATTGCCCCACACATCGCAGCGAAAAAACAAAACCAACAGATAACTATTGCCGAGATTAATCAGCATTACCAAAAAATAAAGTCACTTAATGCAGATGTCGTTTTAGTCGAAGGCGCCGGTGGTTGGCGCTTGCCTCTAGGAAAGTTATCGCCTGAGGAGAAGCCAACAGCTAATGCTGCATCAAATAATATAAGAACCATTGATGAGAAAAAATCGGCTTACCAATTTTTATCAGACTTTGTTTCAGGCACAGAACTAGAAGTGATACTTATTGTTAATATGAAGTTGGGTTGCTTAAACCATGCGTTGTTAACTTACGAAACTATCATCGCTGATGGTGTAAACTGTATTGCCTGGATAGCTAATTGTGCTACGAGTGAGTCGATGGATAATCTAGCCGAGAATATTAGTGAACTAAAACAACTTTTACCTATACCCCAAATAGCCCAGTTTGATTTTTTTATTAACAACGATGAAGAGGGTAATAAAATATCTTTTAATGAAAAAATAACTACTGCTGCGAAGCAAATTAATTTAGCCCCATTAGTGTAATCGTTATGACGTTAAGTTAACCAGAAACAATTTATATATATACTGGTTAACTCCAACAAATAAAAATTCATCTCATGTAAATACTCTCAATAAATAGTAAACAATAAAAAGTAAAATAATATTTACCTTTCTTAATTATTATTGAATTATTTTTTAATAAATTTATTTAACAACGTGGCGATTCAATTTTATTTTATAAGCACCATCTTATATTTTACCAATGGCACTATTGATAAGTATAAAATAGTACGGTACTCATTCCATATATTTTAAACTTCTTGCAAAACCAAAACCAAAACCAAAACCAAAACCAAAACCAAAACCAAAACTTCTGTAACTTATTTTTCTAACTCCGCAAAACAAGCACTCGCAATAAACCCAGAACGTGTTTTGTAATCGGATGACTTACTTACTCTGTCATCTATTTGGGCAATTAATAACTCTGGTAGAGTGACGTTTATTTTATGACTTTTCCCCAGGTAAGGGGTTATATCAATATTTACTATCGCCCAAAAAGCCAGAGAGAATGTATGGGGATTCTCTAATGCATAACTTTTCCTATGACTATCTAATCCCTTAGCATTGGGAACTTTTTCACCATACTCAGCCAAAATAGTAAGGTGCGACTTTATCGCTTTTATCACTTCGTCCATACCTAAATCAATGGTTTTGGATACGGTTGCGCAGCCAGGAAGATCAGGTACGGACACTTGATAACCCATGCTTTTCTCATCTTGTGTGAACACTACAGCATACTTCATTTTTAACTCCTAACATCACTAAAAAGCTCTTACCACCATGGTAACCCTGACAACCCTGAAATGCAACCCGACAACAACTCCGGTAACTCCCTGCGCTAGCCCGTGATAACCCTGGTAACTCTCGGTGTGACTCTTGATTGCAACCCTGGCAACTCCATGACTTCTGTGTAGGTGAATATTCACTATTAAGCTAGGCTTTTATTAAGTTCTATATACTTTTAATAGATACATAATATCAATTGAATTAACTTGATATTTTATGTGGAAATACCACTTGTTTACCCTGTTAGAAGAGTATGTGGCTAGAGTTATAATTTGCTGTGGATCATCAAGAATTTGATCTCTATAATAAATATAAAACGTAGTAACATTTGTCATAAGTAAGACCTAACATTAAGCAAAATATCCTCGATTAACACACATGGTTTTGATTAAAAATTAGCGGTTGTTAGGTAAGTAGTCGATTGACTAAGGAATGATATGAAAGAACTTCTTAACGGCAACCCAGAATTATTAATTACTGTTGTAGGTATCGGAGGTTGTGGTTGTAACACCGTTAACATGCTTCACGAAAATAATTTATCCGAGCAAGTTAATCTTGTTGCAGTCAACACCGATCTTGCCGCATTAAATAGTATCAACGTAGCAAACAAAATTTTGATTGGTGAAAACCTAACTAATGGTTATGGTGCGGGGTCTGATCCTTCAATAGGTTATCAAGCAGCACAAGAAAGTGAAGCTTTGTTGCGTAGCGCCATAATAGAGAGTGATATAGTTATCATTACCGCTGGTTTTGGTGGTGGTACCGGAACAGGAGCTAGTCCTCTTGTTGCTAAATTAGCACGTGAACTTGATATTAACTGCTTGGCCATAGTAACTTTACCGTTTGAGTCAGAAGGGCAAATGCGGCAGGACTTTGCTTTACAAGGTATTGACGATATTAAAGAGCCTATACACGCTTACATCACTCTTTCAAATGATTTGTTACTTGCCGGTTTAGGAGAAAGTGTTGGTTTATTTTCTGCTTTTAATCAAAGTAATGAAGTATTAAAAAACCTATTGATTGCCTTAGTACAGATGCTTAATGAAACGGGTTATGTCAATGTAGATAAAAATGACTTCTCAACCATATTGTCTTATGAGGGTGAGTCTATTTTAGGAGTAGGTAAGGCCGATTCAGAAGAGCAAGCCTTCGAAGCGCTAGACCAAGCATTAAATAATCCGCTGGTTTCCATTGCGAATATAGGTACAGCGAAAGGTATTATTTTCCAACTATTCTGCAAATCTGAGCCCAAACTTTCAACATATAATGGTTTAATTGACCATATCCGTGAAAAAGTTACCAATCGCTCTGTGCTTATTGTACCGGGTGTTACTCTTGATACTAACTTGTCATCTGAAATAGAAATTCTCATTATTGGCTCTGGCATTTGTAGTGAGGCATCAGCAGCTATAAAAGAAACTACGCGTATAGATGAGGTCGCTCAATCGTTAGTGTTCGATCCTGAACTAAACGAGGCAACTGAGCCAGCATATATAGACGAGGAGCTTAGTTTCATTAACCAAGGTGAAACAATGACCGATATTCCGGCGATAACGCGTAAATTAATGGCAATCAATAGGAATTAGAGAAACATTACTTTACATGATAATCATTCTTATTTACAGTCTTTGCTCCATATGTGTTGTAGGAATAGCTGACTAAGAAATTATCAGCAATAGTGAATGAAAGATAAAAAATTACTCAGCCCAGGGTGTTTAATCGAACTTATCGAAAATAAACGCTTTGGCGTTGAATATCAGCCAATAATTTGTTGTAAAAGCCAAGAGGTATACGCTTACGAATCTTTGGCGAGGTTCTATAGCCCTGATAATAAAGCCATTCGTCCTGACCTTGTATATGAGTCATTGCATACTAGCCCATTAAGTTTATTTCAAGTTGAATACCAGCAAAAAAAATTCCAGTTATCTTATGCGGTCAATGGCCATGATATCTTTGTTAATTTAGATCAAGATTCTTACTTCTCTAGCGGTATCATTGATCAAAGTAATCCCTTTTTAAAGTTATTTAAAGAATTTCAAAAATCGAAAGTTGTAGTTGAGTTAATTGAAAACTCAGAAATTAATGATGCCATAATGAGTTTGGCTATGATTGACAACCTAGCAAAAAATAATATCCCTACCGCTATAGATGATGTCTGCAATCCACAATCAATGATTTCTACGTCGGTTATTCAGCTTGTTGATTACATAAAGCTTGATAAATTCGTCATAAAAAATAAGAGCAATCGAAATTTTATGTTACTGGTTAAATCCATTGTCGATTACGCGCACAACACTAATAAAAAGATAATACTTGAAGGCGTAGAGACAATAGACGATTTAAAGCTCGCTAAACGGCTTAAGTGTGATTTTGTGCAGGGTTTTTATTACCGCGAACGTTTTAAGAATGTCAGCTGATATCTTTTAATCCGTTAACTAACACCATACACTGTGACTAATTACTATATTCCCCTTTTAAATAATAAATAAAGAGCCCCGTATGAATACCAAAATAAATATGAATCACGGCATGAAAAAATCCTTTCGCATCCTTTGTAGCTTAATCAGCTTTGTGAGTATTACTGTTTTTGCTACCGACATAAAAGTTGGTGATATGGCGCCAAACTTTAATTTACAAGCAACCACAGGTGACTTCTATCAATTAAGTGACTACCGAGGCAAACAAGCAGTGGTATTAGCTTGGTATCCTATGGCCAACACACGAGGTTGCACCATCGAGTGTAAATCGTTAACAGAGCAAGGGCATCTTATTCGAAAGTTTGATGTCAGCTACGTTATGGCTAGTGTTGATCCCCTTGATGATAATCGTGACTTTGCCAAAAAAACCGGTGCTGATTTTCCTATGTTAAGTGATCCAACTAAAAAAGCAGCTAAAGCTTATCAAGTACTTAATATGTTTAGCGTTGCCAGTCGTGTTACATTTTATATTTCGAAAGAAGGTAAAATACTGAAAATAGATGAGGATATAAGCCCAAAATCATCAGCCCAAGATATAGCCAATACCTTAGCTTTATTAGATGTAGATAAAAAATAGTATTGTTAACTAATTTTACTAAGACAGTTTCCCATGGCAAAACCTAATAAAAAAGGCCCAAGCAAAACGGTTGATATTTACTGTAAGGGCTGCAATTTTCTTCTGTATAAATACCGAAAAGCAGGTAAGGGAGCTTTAGTTAAATGTTTCAAGGAACGTATTAGTCAAAACTTTACCGAAACGCCTTGTACCTGCCCAAAATGTAATAGAATTTTTGCTCGCGACTGTTTAATCAGAGGGACACCCGCATATAAGATGATTGGTGGTAAAGTATGGTGTAAATAGCCTGTTAACTTATTGTTGTTACTCTGGTTTATTTAGTAAGTAAAAACAATTAAACACAATTTTAGAACAACTTATAGCAATTATAAGTTTTTTGCTCGTTATCATACACATAAATAACTCTTTCAGGATTTGAGCAGTGGATATCGAACAAGCAAGAATAAAAGCGATCTGTAATCATATGACCACTATTAGTATTGATAACAAACCTTTTGTGCCCTTAATTAAAGTTAAACGTAGTGAGGCATTACTTGCCGTTAATATACGGGTAATGTTATCTAAAAGGCGATCTAACCGTATCCATTATTTTTTGCAAATGTATTCAAATAAAATAACCTTAGTGAACGAAGATTAACTGCAGATCACTCTCTATTAAATAAAATAATATAGCCCACTATTTAGTGGGCTTTTTAATACTCATTTTTTACAAATCATTCGGCACTAAATGCTGTAGAGGTAATTCGGTTTTATAACAAACTTGCTTTAAAGAGAAGCTGCTTTTGATATGATTAATTTCTTCCATTTCGGTAATATTTTCTAAGAATTGCTGATAACTGATAAGATCAGGTGCTGCTACACGTATAAGGTAGTCAAAATCACCTGTCATCAAATAACACTCCATCACTTCAGGCCATTGGCTGATTTCTTTTTCAAACAGCTCTAACAAGCTTTTCTTTTGGCGAGTTAATGTTATTTGCATAAAAACATTAACGGGTATACCAACGGTTTTGGGGTCTAATAAAGTGACTTTTCCTCGAAAAAAACCTGCTTCTTCGAGCAGCTTTACTCTCCTGGCACACGGTGATGGCGAAAGACATACTTGCTCAGCCAATTCTAAATTAGAAATACCGGCATCACGTTGTAATATTGTCAAAATTTCAATATCAATCTTATCAAGGTTCAGGTGTTCCATTAATTGACTCACTTTATTTATATTTAGCGCACCCTATGGTGAAACTCACTATTATAATAAGGTAAATTGAATAGTTTCGCTAATATTAGCTCGATTCACTTGGTTTTTTGGTATGATTTACTACTCTGTTGCATGGTATATTCTATTTATTCACTTATTAGCTGATTAAGCTCTGTCCACGAGTGTTTATGTCTGCGGTACATATGGCATAATTGAGTAATCAGTTTGCTAGTTCTTTTATAGTGAGTTAACACTTTAAAATCGATGAAGTCGGCATACAGTTATCATTTGTTCATCCGATGCATATATTAAGATAACCCCTGACTACTTTTAACCATCAGGTTATTTAGAATTAAATTGAGATCAAAGAATGCAAATAACGTTTAACGAAGAAGAATTAATGATTCAAGAAACGGCAAAGCAATTTGCTGAAGCTGAATTAAAACCTAATGCTGAGCTGGTTGAACAAGCAAGTGGTAAGACTGTTTTTTTAGAGAATGTAAAAAAGTTGTGTGAACTTGGCTTTATGGGCATCAATATTGATAGCCAATATGGCGGTATTGAAGCTGGCTCTGCCGCTTTTTCTTTAGCCATAACGGAGCTTGCGCGTGGCTGTGCTTCTACTGCAGTAACAACTTCAGTAACGAATATGGTTGCTGAAGTCATACAAGCGGTAGGTAATGAAGAGCAAAAAGAACATTATTTACCAAAAATTTGTACAGGCGAATATTACGCTGGCGGTTTTTGTTTAACTGAATCAAGCGCAGGCTCAGATCCGTCAGCAATGAAAACTAAAGCAGTTAAAGTAGGTGATGATTACATTATTGACGGCAGTAAAATTTTCATCACCTCTGCTGATTATGCTGGCGTGTTTGTTGTTTGGGCCGTAACCGACCCTGATGCGCCACGTGGTAAAGGTATTAGTTGCTTCCTTATTGATAGCAAATTACCAGGTATCACCGTAGGCAAGCCCGAAGATAAAATGGGCCAAAAAGCATCATCAACCAATGAAGTCACATTTGATAATTGTCGCATTCCAGCTTCTGCTTTATTAGGCGCGGAGAATCAGGGTTTTAAAATAGCGGTAACAGAGCTTGCTGGTGGACGCATTGGTATTGCTTCTTTAGCGCTCGGTTTGGGTCTTGAAGCACTTGATTATGCTAAAGAATACATCAAGGAACGCAAGCAATTTGGTAAACCTTTAGCTAGTTTTCAAGGATTACAGTGGATGCTTGCAGACCGTTACACCGAATTAGAGGCTGCACGTTTATTAATAATGCAAGCTGCAGCCAATAAAGATAATGGGATACCTTTCTCAACTTCTGCTTCAATGGCGAAAGTATTTGCCTCTGAAAAAGCGAATGATGCTTGTTATACTGCATTACAATTATTAGGTGGTGCAGGATATATTAAAGAATATCCTTTAGAACGACTAGTACGTGATGTTAGAATTACCACCATATATGAAGGCACAAGTGAAATTCAGCGAGTTATCATCGCCAGAGACATTTTAGCTTAATTCATCTACAAGTTAACATAACCTAAAAGTATCAATTTACAATACTAAAAACGAATACCGTAAAGGAATAATAATGTCTATAGAAATAAAAGCACTGGCACCAGCAGAGCGAAAATCATGTCCACAAGAATACAGTTTTGGCGGAACATTTTCTGATCATATGTTCACGCAAGAATTTGATGAAGGTAAAGGTTGGCATGATGCGCTTATCAGCCCTTATCACGCATTAACACTCGATCCGTCTGCTGCCGTTTTTCACTATAGTCAGGAAATATTTGAAGGGCTTAAAGCTTACCGAAAACCTGATGGCGGCATAAACTTATTTCGCCCAAGAGAAAACATTAAACGTTTTAATCGCTCAGCTGAGCGTATGGTAATGCCGAAGGTAGATGAGACTCTCCACCTTGACGCTATAAAGTCTTTGGTTAAGTTGGATCAAGCGTGGGTACCTGATGAACAAGGTGCATCATTATATATTCGACCAACAATGATAGCGACTAGTCCAAAACTTGGTTTAGGCGCAAGTTCTAGTTATAGCCACTTTATTATCACAGGCCCTGCTGGGAGTTATTTCGCTGGTGGTTTAACACCTATCTCTGTTTATGTTGCTGATGAACATCGAAGAGCTGTTAAAGGTGGTGTAGGTGAAGCCAAAACAGGTGGTAACTATGCTGCGAGCCTTTATGCTTCTGAAGAAGTTGTTAAACAGGGGTATTCACAAGTATTATGGCTTGATGCCGTTGAAGGTAAGTTTATTGAAGAAGTAGGCGCAATGAATATTTGTTTCGTTTACGAAGGTAAACATATTTATACTCCAGCACTGAGTGGTAGCATTTTACCAGGCATCACTCGTGATTCTATTTTAAAGCTTGCACCAACGCTGGGTTATGAAATAACGGAAACTGCTTTAGATATTACTCAAGTATTAGAAGATATCAAAACGGGAAAAATTACAGAAGTATTTGGTTGTGGCACCGCTGCTGTTATTTCTCCTGTAGGTAAGCTTGGTTTCAAAGGCGAAGAGTTTGTTATCAATGCAAATGAAACAGGTGAAGTCGCTAAAACACTTTATGATGAACTTACCGGTATTCAATACGGTACAAAAGAAGACAAGTTTGGTTGGATTGAGTCAGTTTAAATTTATTGTAAGCTTGGCTATCTTTGTATTCATAGCTAACATGGGTTAATTGTTTTGTGGGAAAAGTTTCCCTCTAATCAATCACTGCAAAAGCGTCATAATAATTATTGCTTTAGTTATTAGTTTAGTTATTTTTTAATTATTATGGCTCTTTAATTTCTTCTATATATACCGGAAAAACATAGCCAAAAGTATACCACAATCGTCTTTCCTTAAATGGGCAAAACACATCAGGTTTTGATACAAGTAAGAGCCTCTATACTTTTAAGTTACTCTTAAGCAAGCCTTAGCGCCTTAACATAAAAACATTTACCTTCTGCCTTTAAAACCACCATTTCTATACGGAAAATTCTCATAATTACTTTTTATAAGCACTTTTACGTCAACTGAATATCATGAAGTATGGATTGCCACATGCTTGTAGAGAGATCTTGAACTGCATGTGCAAGTAATTATAACTATGTGTTATATATATTTATTTTTTGGTTACTCGTAACTAGAAATGTAACGCGATACCTTTGTTCGCTATTAATAATAACAAAAAGTATTGGTTAAAATAGAACGCACTGATTTTTTTATGACGTGATATGTTTTTCTTTATTTTCTCTTTCAGTTAACAGCAATTTACTCATAAAAGTTAACTCTATAAGATTCAATACTTCATAAATTAAGTAAACCACACTATACTGTACATTAATACAGTATAGTGTGGTTTTTAAATGAAAGTTATTCCAATATATGCACAAGCAGGTATCTCTGGTTTTGAATCTCCAGCAGCCGAATATCAATAGTTAGGTTTATCTCTTGATCAATTAATCATCAAACACCCTAATGCTACTTTCATTGGTCAAGCCTCTGGGCAATCAATGAAAGGAGTGGGGATATTTGATGGCGATATTTTAATTGTTGATAGGTCGTTAACCGCTAAAAATGGTGATGTTATTGTCGCCAACTATAACGGCTGTTTTGTTTGTAAATTAATTGATAAAACACAAGCGAGGTTATTATCTGCGTCGGCTGACTTTGCTCCCGTATTCATTACACCAGAGGATGAGTTCTCCTTAGAAGGTGTTGTTACACGCTCCATTCGGCTTCACCATCAATCACCTGAGTTAGCTGCATGTATGCTTTAGTTGATGCCGTTTCATTTTACGCAAGTGCGGAAAAAGTTTTTGATCCGAGTATACGTAATAAACCGGTTGTCGTTTTAACAAATAACGATGGCTGTATTTGTGCGGTATGCCCAATCGCGAGACGCCTTGGTGTGCCAAAGTTCAAGCCATACTTTCAAATAAAATCATTTCTTGATAAACATGACGTCATTGTGCGTTCTTCAAACTATGAATTGTATGCAGATTTAAGTGATCGCATGATGAACGTAATTAGCCGTTTTTGTGATAACCAATATATTTACTCGATTGATGAATCATTTTTATTTTTTGATAATTATGCCAATTATATAAAAGATTGGCAGGCATACGGCCATCAAATAAGACAGGCGGTGTGGAAAGAAACTAGGCTGCCTGTCGGAGTGGGCTTTGGCCTAACATCAACATTATCAAAAGCTGCCAACCATGCAGCCAAAAAACTATCGGGATTTAACGGAGTCGCTGTTATTGATAACACCATAAGTAGAGATGAAATTCTAAATCGTATGAATGTAGAAGATGTTTGGGGTATTGGCGGTAAAATAGCTAAACGGTTAAAGCTTAAAGGCATTAACAGCGCAGCCCAGTTATCCAAGCAAAACCCTAAAGATATACGACAACAATTTAGTGTCGCTACTGAGCGCACCGTAAGTGAATTAAATGGCATCAGTTGCTTATCTTGGGATGAAGTGAAATCACCTAAAAAAGAGGTGTTTTCAACTCGCAGTTTTGGCCAACGCATTATCACCAAAGCTGAGTTGCGCTCGGCATTAGTGACACATGCAACGATTGTTGGTAAAAAAGTCAGAAAACAGTCTTCACTCATTAATAAGTTAATGGTTTTTGCCTCAAACTCTCCACATGATGAGTTATATTATAAGCAGGCGGTTGTTTATCCCTTTATTATGCCAACCGATAACAGCTGCGACATGGCGCAAGCAATAAATAGCGTGATAGATTCAATATATATTGAAGGTGTACGGTTTTACCGTTGTGGTGTTGGTGCGATAGAGTTAAGTAGTAAGTCATTTGTACAGCCTGACTTATTTATGCCCGATCATACTAATGGTAATTTAATGAAATGTTTAGACACTATCAATCATAGGTACGGTGATAGTACTTTGAATATTGCTGCCGCAGGACATCATGAAAAATGGCAAATGCGCAGAGAATTTTTAAGCCCAAAATATACTAGCCAATGGCGAGATATCCCGAAAATACAATGCTAGCCAGCTATTATATATAGGTTTTAACGCTATTCTCGTAATAACTAACAATTATATTAATAAGAAAGGAGGCTGTTATGTGTGGTCGGTTTAATGCAACTTTTGACAGCGGTGTAAGAAAGCTCTACACCAGTTTAAATATTAACAAGGTTATTGATAAACCGATAGATAATCGCTTTGTTAAAGCCACTGACACTATTTCAGTTATTCGTAACGTTGCTGGCAGCCGGCAAGTAGAAAAAGCATTGTGGTGGTTATTACTTGAGCAAAATGACAATGGCTTTAAACCATCAAAATATACCTCGTTCAATACTCGTTTTGATAAACTAAATACTCAAGGCAGTGCAGGGTATCAAGCCTATCGTCAGTCGCGGTGTATTATAGCGGTTAAAGGATTTGGTGAAACAGAGTTTGTTAATAAAAAGCCCTTGCATTATTATGATATAACCGCGCAGGATGGCGGCTTAATATTAGGTGGTTTATGCCGCGAATGGGTGCACAGTAAAACAGGTGAACACAAACTTTCATGTTCAATCATTACGCTACCACCACACGATAAATTGAAACACATTCACTCAAAATCTATGCCGTTAATTTTACCTAAAGAGGTAGACGTAGTTAATACATGGTTATCAGAAGAAGTGACTGACACCAGCCATTTTGATTCATTATTATTACCACATATTCCAGAACCTCTCATCGCGCAAAAAATTGATAAGCCGAGCACCTATCAAGCCTTAGGAAAAACTGAGCTTGTTGTGTAAAAGCAAATAGTCCGGTTACTCACTTTTATTATCCCCTTTTAAAAGTGATATATAATGACATTATTTACCCCAACAATAGTATTTTTTGTATAAATTTGTCCCTGATACTAAAGATAAAACCTAGCACAAGTCATATTGTTACTACCGATATAAATATTAATCAACACTTATTAATAATGGGCTGTAGGATGTTTTGTTGGATGTTAATGGTTACGCGTTATCTTTTTTCGAGTGAAATTTAGTTATATTGTTTGGGGAATGTTTCGTTTAGTGTTGATTATACGTTTGACCCAGTGCTTACACCGCAGGATAATACGGTTTTCTATTTTATAGGTTAAATTCATGTTCAAGTTTTTTCGTATCATCAGCCTTTTAGAAGGTTTTTCTTTCTTAGCTATATTAAGTATTACCCTGGGTTTCGTCAGCCGAGATTTTGTTTTTCAACTGGGCATGCTCCATGGCGTATTGTTTATGTTGTACCTTTTCTTATCTTTAATTGTTTCTAATAAACAGCAGTGGCCACTCGTTATTTGGTTATCATTATTTATAGCATCGGTTGTGCCGTTTGCTTTTATTGCTGTTGAGATATTTCTCAGCAAAGCAAAGGGATATCAAAAGCTAAGTGCGGAACACACAAGTGCGCCGCAATAAACTTACTCAAATTAATAATGACTAATTTATAGTATGTAAGAAATTGACAATTGAAAGGATTATATCTTGGCAAATATATTTAGTGATATTCCCACAGAAATACCCAATGAAATTTTTGAAGATATTCTTAATACAGAAAAGCTTAGGGTGGAGCGAATAGTGTCAAAGGGGCAAACATCCCCTGATACGGGCTGGTATGATCAAAGTGAAAATGAGTGGGTTATTGTTTTATCTGGTTATGGGGTAATCGAATATTGCACTGGCGATAAAAAAACACTTAAGCAAGGAGATTACTTACACATCAAAGCTCATGAAAAACATAGGGTGATAGAAACATCAGCTGATGAGGCTACTGTATGGTTAGCTATTTTCTATTAATATTACCGTTCACATGAGATAACCACCGTAAATCATCACCTAATTAAATAACCCGTTATTCATCAGTGTTTTGCCTTGATAATCGAATAAATCAAGGTAAGGCGCTCGATTGAGCAATAGCTGGCTATTGGAATTGAGAGCAACGAATTCTTGGGGTATTGTAACCAGCACAAGTGGGCAATAATTTAATGGAATTGGTATGATAACCGTAAGTTATTGTTTTTACTTAAACATCAAGTACTCATCATCCAGAGTTCAGGTTAAATATTATTTGTACATACAAATAATATTTTCAACAGCTATCTAAGCGATTAGGTAGCCGTTAATACAAAAAACGCTCAAAATATGTCCGTTTATTTTACAGTTCTTATTGTAAGTAAAAGGCGATGTAAAAAATATTCCTACGATTCAATATACTAACTAATTCGGTCTACTCTATGCATCTATAACGGCAACCAACACAGGAGAATACAATGAAAAAAATTAATTTTTTGCCTAAATTATATGTCGTTATATCTCTACTCTTTGCAAATAGTGCCGTTGCTGGTCAAATGGTACCTATTCCTGAACCGAGTATTTTATCGTTATTTGCGGTCGTTGGTGTTGTTCTTTATATACTGAAAAGACGCAGCAAATAATATATTAGCAGGTGGTAACATCTTAATATGTTAGATTTAAAAACGGATTATTTATTTCTCTGTTTAGCATTAATACTTCTTTGGGAGCATTTTTCTCCCCGAGAAGTAGTAAATGATATGCATAAAAGGTGGTTAAACAATTTTTCCTTACACCTTGCTAATGTTGGTACTAAGTGGCTGATTATATTTTTATTGTTAGTTATCTTTGACTATGAATATACAAGCCCTCAACTCAATATTCCTGCAAGTGAAAATACGCAGGGAAATATATTCTTGTTAATTCTATCTATATTAGCCCTAGACCTATTTAGTTATACAAAACACAGAATATTTCATCATTATCAGATTTTGTGGTGTACACATCTCGTTCACCACTCAGATCTCAATATAGATGTGACAACAAGTTTTAGGCACCATCCTTTTGAAGAGGTTTTATCGTATTTAATTTATGCACTGTTTATTTATATGTTCAAACTGCCAATTTGGACACTCGGTATTTATGCTGTTATCGCTTCTGTAATGCAGCTTTGGCATCACAGTAATACCAAGCTGCCGAGAAAATTTGACAACATACTCAGTTGGGTAATTATTACGCCGTATTTGCACAGATTACATCATTCGGCTTTTAGAGCTGAAACCAATAGTAATTACGGTACGCTCTTTTCATTTTGGGATAGGCTGTTTGGTACCTTATCTGAACATAAGGCTAAAGAAGTGAGCTTTAATTATGGCTTAGAGTACTTCAGAGAAGAAAAGCAGCTAACGATATGGTCAACACTAAAACAACCATTAAATTATAAAGTTCAAAAGTTAAAGTCAGTGAAACAACCCCGCACGGATTAAATCACATCTCAAATTACACCTTAGCGTGTAAATAATATTGACACACTAAGGTAGCATAAATTGGTTTATGGAGATCGCATCACCAACACGCTTGAACATGTTTCGAATAAACCTAAATTATCTTGACGGTTTATAGTAATTTATAATATTCACTAAGACCCGTTAATATGTTGGTGGTGGCTATCGACGAGAGAATTAATCCCATTACACGGCTAATTACACTTGCGCCACTACTACCAACCAGTCGGTTAATGCCTCCTGCAAGCAGCATAAAAATATAAGCGATAACCAGAACAGACAACATAACTAAGGCTGTTTGCATTTGCTCCCATACCGTAAATACAGAGTTTTTTGTTAGTAGTACAGCGGCTAACATTGCACCTGGGCTAGCAATAGAGGGAACGGCTAGTGGAAATATAGCGGTTTCTTTATGAGAATTTTTTAACAGTTTTATTTCTTCATCTGGCTTACTGTCACCAAAGATCATATTTAGAGCAAAAAGAAATAAAACTATCCCACCAGAGATTTGAAATGCAGGTAAAGGAATCGATAAAGCCGTTAAGACTATTTCACCAACAACCAAGAAAAATAACAAGACACCTGCCGAGACAATTGTTGCCAGTAAAGCAACCCGGCGCTTAGTTTTATTATCGTATTGATCTGTTACCGCGATAAACACAGGAATTGTTCCTATTGGGTCTATAACAGCGAAAAAAGTTATAAAAACGGCTAAAATATCTATCATTAATATTCACTCCATGATGGTAAGTTAAAAGGCATAAAGGCGACTATAACGAGCGTTTTTTGGAAGAAACAAGGGCTATATAACTTAGAAACACAGGCGATTAGTCGGGGGGAGTATAACATCTCCCGATAAATTAACTGTTGAACCTTGTTAATGCACGACTTAAATCACACTGTGCCCAGTATACTTTAAGCAAGCTAAAACACTATCTGATGATATGATTACGGCTAATTATTACTTAAGACACAATTATTTGCATGTAAAACCAAGTATATATAAATAACAACTTGATATTTAAAGGCGTTAGGGTAAGTTGTTTATTATACCTGTAGATGGAACTACTAAGACATCTGCTACATAACGGTAATATGTTTAAGGGTTATCATGCACAATTCAAAAGTTACTCACTCACAAGAGATACTGCTTAAAATAACTAAGGTGGTTGAAACCGAATGCGCACAAGATGCAAGTGCGCTGTTAGTTGATGGCTTTGTCTTGCTTGGTGTCGGAAATAGCATTTTTGAAGATAGCGAAAATCGCTTTGTTTATACGCTTGGTTTCCCCAAGTCCATTGAAGAACTAAGTCATTGGGCTAGTGCAAACTTCTAAAACGACTATTGAATTCCAATGTTAATATAACCAACAACAATATAATCGTATATAAAAAATATTAATTACATTCTTTAATAAAACCAACAGAGGCCCCAAAAGTGGAACAGAACTTTAAATCAATAATTGAACAACTCGGTGAAAACCCACAACGAGAAGGTTTAATCGATACACCTAAACGCGCCGCAAAAGCATTGAAATTTCTGACTCAGGGGTACGAGCAAGATCTAGATTCAGTGATAAACGGCGCTTTATTTAGTTCAGACTGTGATTCAATGGTTGTAGTGAACAACATTGAGTTATATTCATTATGTGAACACCACATGCTACCGTTTACTGGTCTATGCCACATTGGTTATATCCCCGATGGTAAAGTATTGGGTTTATCTAAATTGGCGCGTATTGTTGATATGTTTGCTCGCCGTTTACAAATTCAAGAAAATCTAACACAAGAAATCGCTAATGCTATTATGGAGGTTACTGGTGCAAAGGGGGTTGGGGTTGTTATGTCAGCATCACATTTATGCATGCGTATGCGCGGTGTTGAAAAACAAAACTCACAAATGAAAACGTCCTGCATGCTTGGCTCATTTTTAAAATGCAAAAATACCCGTGGTGAGTTTTTACAGTTGATTAAAGATTGATGAATACTGAAGCTTGGGTGCTCGTTACTGGTGGGGCAAAACGCATTGGTGCATTTCTCAATGAGGAATTGGCTAAAGGTGGTAAGAATATTGTTTTACATTACAACCAATCAGAAACTGCCGCGACAGCACTAAAAAAGCGCTTAGAAACACATAATATAAAGGTTGTTTTATGGCAAGCTAATTTAGATGAACCGAGTACTATTGAACAACGCTTTAATGAACTGTTACACCAAGTACCACATATTGAATTGTTAATAAATAATGCTTCTGTATTTGAACAAGCATCATTACTTGAAACATCTTTAACACAGATTCAACGAAATCTAAATATTCACCTAACTAGCCCTTGGCTATTAATTCAGGCCTTGGTTAAGCAAAAGAAAACATGTCAAATAATTAATATTTCAGATGCAAATTTAGCACACCTTTACACCAGTAAATCAGCTTATTTCATTTCTAAAAAGTCACAAGAAACATTAACCGAGCTAGCGGCAATAGAATGTGCGCCTTATGTACGTGTTAATGCCATAGCGCCAGGTTTTGTTTTAGAAGCGGTAGATACTGATAATATTGACGAGAGTAGCCAAGGAAAAAAACAAACCAGCGCTACATTCGGTATGCTTGAAAAGAATAAAGACATTAATATTTTACAACGCAGGGTACCGTTAGCTGATTTATATTCAGCAATTAATTTTTTATCAAATAATCAATCAATTACGGGACAAACACTGCAAATAGACGGAGGGAGTCACTTACAATGTCCACCATATATGTTGAAAAACTAGAAATTTATACCATTCTTGGCATTACACCAGAAGAGCGAGAAAATAAACAAAAACTCATCATCGATTATTGGATTGATGCTGATATATCTAAAGCAATGTTGTCGGATGATATAGAGGATTGTGTGAATTACCGTACGGTAAATAAAGAGATATTATCTGTCGTGTTAAACTCCAGCTATAACACCATTGAACGGTTGCTAGGTGTAATACTTGAATTGATACTCTCATTTGATGGCGTTTTACATGCAAAATTGCAAATTGCCAAACCTGGTGCTTTACGTTACGCAAAAAGTGTATCTGTTACTGCAGAGCGCTCAGTTTAAATGACGTTTTATATTGTCGCAGTTGGCTCAAACATTAACGCTGAATATAATATTGAGCTGGCGTTTGAGCAACTTAAAAAGATTGACGTACAGGCAAGGGCCGCGGCATTTTTACGTACTAAACCTGTGGGTTTCACACAACAGGCAGATTTTATTAATACAGCTTTTTCATTTAATTGTTCGTTTACCTCCGCGGAATTAAAAAGCCACTTAAAGGGTATTGAGGCACAATTGGGCAGAGTACGAACCAGCAATAAAAATGGGCCTCGTACCATAGATTTAGACATCGTAAAAATCGATGACAACATAGTTGATGATGATTATCATAAATACGATTTTGTAAAAAAATCAGTGGACGAGCTGGTGTTTATACAGAGACAGAAAAGTAAATAACCGCTCTAGTGAAGCTGTGAGGTACAATAGCGAACAGAATGACATTGACTAGCGAAAACAGACACTTCCATGTATAAAAAAAAGCAAATTCCTCAGCCAGAAGATATCTCTTATGACCGTGTTAAAGGATATATGCAGTGGTTAATCGAGAGGTATGGAGATTACTCAGCTAAAAATTTACTGCAAAAAGCGAATTTATTGTTCAAAGAAGATACACAATATAATGAATCCGCATTAGATTACCTGATAGAGCGAGAAATAGTTAATGATCTTCGGTACGCACAGCGTTTAACGGATAGTTTTTCAGAAAAAAATATTGGCCCTAACAAAATTAAAGAAAAATTGTACGCAAAAGGTTTTTCTACACAAACAATCAACGAATGTATTGGTACACTTGACACAAGTGAAGCAGACTATTTTAATAAAGCTTTAACGTTAAAAATACGAAAGTTTGGTGAAGACCCTATTGAAGACATCAAATTGAAGCAAAAAGCTTTACGGCATCTAATCTCGAAAGGGTTCTCGTATACCATTGCTAACCAAGCGATTAATTACTCAAACAATGCTGAAGAGTAACTTAAGGAAGAATTATCTATATTTAATCTATGTTGATATTTCGACTTTTAGATAAAATAGCACAAACAACCAGAAATTATTTCATAAGTAGTTGTAAATTTTGAAATATAGGTTATGGTGTTCAGGTTCAAGGTGATAAATTTTATATATCACTTTCCCAAAAGATTAACTACATCATAGCTTTAATTAACAAAGCAATAATGATTATAAGGACATATTTTGAAAAAATTATTATTAGTATCTCTCTCTGTTGCCATATTTTTAGGTGCTTGTAGCGCAAATTCTGAAGTGAAATCAGAAGGGGCACAAGCTTCAGCAACTAAAATTGATAAAGCAGCTAATTTATCGCCTAGCGAATTAGATAAACTAGTAAAAAATACTAAGTTTACTTCTAAACAGTTAAGAGATGCTGCGAGGGAGCTTGGTTTTAAATGTACATTTATTAAAAGTACAGGCTCTCATATAAAGAAAAAAGTTTGTAATACGGAACAGCAAAGGGAAGCACAAAAGTTAGCTGCTAAAAAGATGATCAATGATAATATAAGATCAGCAACAACAGCGTCGTTGCAATAACAGCTATTTACTTGTTTAGCGTATGTACCGCTAAGTAATACCAGAAAGCTTGTTAACTTTTAGCAAAGCTTTTCCAGTAAAAAACTGCCAATGTGCAGTTTTTTTTTACCTATACATTTGTCGATTAAAACTTCTGAACAATAATAAATTTCATTTATCATGATAAGCGGTAGTATTTGTAAGCTATCTTATACCAATTCCATTAAATTATTGCCCACTTGTGCTGGTTAAAATAACCCAAGAATTCGTTGCTCTCAATTCCAATAGCCAGCTATTGCTCAATCGAGCGCCTTACCTTGATTTATTTTTCCTTCGCACAACAAGATCACAAACTTAATGGAATTGGTATTATTGCTAAGACTCTGACTTTAAGCTGGATGAATTAGTTAACAAGCGGCTAGCTAAGTTATTAAGTTCAATTACTAATTGGCTTGAGTGATGTACTTCAAATTCAAATGGCCAATAAGCAAGTTGTAAATGTTTGATTACGTTAAAGTCAGCGGGTCGTTCGAAAGTGATAGCTAAGCTATCAATGCTGGTTATCCGGTCAATTCGAAATGTTCTAATACATTGTCTAAGATGACAAAGTCCAACTACATATCAAGCGTAGAGTTTAATGAATATATTGCGTATATACATTCTCTGTAGATAAACTCTCGGTTGAATAAACCATCAAATTTACAGTGCAGTGTAAGTAGCTTTAAATAGCACAACCGTACACTTAAGGTGTAACGAGATAAGTCAGGGAAATAGCAGTGTGTATTACTGCCTTTTCTATTAGCCATCTAGGGTATAGCGTTATTTTGCAACGTTAGATTAACACCTGTATTACCCATAAGAGACATACATTCTACACTCCGTTTACGCTTTGTGACTTCTTTTAACTTTATTAAGTTTTTCTCTGTGTATATTAGGCATCAGTTGAACGGAGGTGGCATATCCACACGCTCTTCTATTGTTTACTCACTAGCTAAGTTAATAATGCTAATTATTCAATATACTAACTTAGCTCAAAAATGTTTATGGAGATTTACATGAAAAAGATTCTTTCTATTACTTTAGCCGTTAGTGCAGCGCTTTCTACTTCTGCCATTGCCTCTGTAGGTGGTAACGGAATTTTCGGTGATGTCGCTTTTATTAATGATAAAGGTACAAATACTTCAGCAGCAGTTGCACAAAATGATGTTAACGAAACTGTGATTGGCGCAACTCATAGAATGGATAATGGTGTATTCATTGGTGCAGAAACCACATACGATTGGAACAGCGATACCTCAGGTCATAAAGCAACAACGGTTGGTGCCGGTTATCGTTTTAACCTATCAGAAAATTTTTACATCATGCCACAAGCCAGCTACACATTTCGTGATCATGCAAGTGACTACAACTATGGTTTAGAATCATATGCAAGTAACCCTATTGCTGATGGTACAGACTGGAACTCGGGTGCAAACTACAATGAAGGAGACACATGGAAACTTGGCCTTCAATCTGCTTACCACTTAGATAATGGGGTGTTTTTCGCAGCGCGTTATAGTTATGAAAAAAGCAAAGACATGATGAGTGTCGGCAGTATAGTGACAGGTTCAATCTCTGATGGATCAATGAACCCTGAGACTATTGTACTTACCGACCCTAAAGCCGGGTTTGATTCAAATGTAGGCACTCATGAAATGGAATTAACGGTTGGTTACAAGCTTGATAATGTTGCATTATTATCAGCAAGCTGGAAACAAACGAAGTTTAGTGATGTGTCTGGATACAATAATGAAGAAGTGAATATTTCACCTGCAAATAGTGTTATTTCGTCAAATTCAGCAGATTTTAAAGGAAAATCAGACGATTTTGAAGTAAGAGCAGCCTATTTAGGCTTTGATAATGCCATGCCATTTGTTAGTTTCACCCGTGTTGGGGATCACACTATCAAATCAAATGCGATGCCAAGCAATTTAGTTGGCAGTTCAGAAAATGTATTAGAAGTAGGTTTTTCTTATAACTTCTAAAGACTTTTAAAGTGGCGGAAAAAAAGCAGCTCATAGAGCTGCTTTTTTGATAATGTGCCGAATATATTTCAATTTTGGAGAAATTAACTCAGAGCATTACTTTTGGTATTTCAGGTTTCAAGCTAGCAGCGAGAAATATTAAAAGTATGTGGTTTAAAAAGATTTAATCTAAACATCACATATTTCTAATCACTTAGCAGCCACTAAATAAAAAGCCCTTTAAGGGCTTTTTTGCGTTAACTCACCTTAAAATATCATTGTACCTGTGGTTTATTTGTTATTTAAATGTTAATTTAATGTTAATGTCATATTCGTGATTTATGATGAACTTGGCTCAATAAACAATTAAAGGATTTAATGTGAATCTACTAACAAACGTATTAACAACAACTTGCTTCAGTTTTTTGATAAGTGCAACAGCACTGGCTGACAGTGACATTTATTTAACAAATAATTCCAACCAAACTATGTCAATTCAAGTAAAGCATAGCGGTACTGATTTACTTGAAGAAACTGAGGAATGGCAACAACATGTACAGTCAATTAAACCATGGGAAACTAAAATGGTATTAAGCTTTAATCGCTGGGAGGGCATTAAGTCTGGCGATACCTATCAGTTTGAAACGGTTGTGACGAATGAAAATGGTGAGTCATTATCTTTGCTTCAACAGGTAAAAGGCTACTGGTATAAATCGACGCTTGACCATAGCGCTAGTACCAATGATCTTACACTAGCGTGGAAAAATGACCGAGAAATTTACCGCCATCAATCACGATATAATACGAATAGCGATAATACAGAAATAGCCTTTAAAGCCAATCAAACCAAGCGTTATGACGATATTTATTACACAATCACACCAGAAAAGGTTGATGAAAAACCAGTAATTGATGCAGATACAATTAAGGTAATGACATATAACGTCTGGGCACTGCCAGTAATTGCGAAACACATCGATGATCGCTTGCAGGAACTACCAAGCCATTTAAAAGGCTACGATGTTTTAATGTTACAAGAAGTCTTTGCTTCAGGACGTGATGCTTTTTTACGAGAACTTGCTAAAGAATACCCATACCAAACTCAAATGTTAAACTCACCAGGCGTAAATATTTACGATGGCGGCGTTATTATAGTAAGTCGTTATCCAATTGTTAATGAAGGACAATATGTTTATCCTGATTGTACTGGGACAGATTGCTTCGCTGATAAAGGGCTAAATTATGCTGAAGTAATTAAAAATGGCAAAGCTTACCACTTGTTAGCAACACACACTGCCTCATTTGATACCGTTACTGCTAGAGATTATCGTCAACGACAATTTCGTCAGATGCGTAACTTTGTACTTGCGAAAAATATCCCCGTCACCGACACAGTCATTTATGGTGGTGATTTTAATGTGAATAAGCGTAAGTTCCCCACAGACTACGCACAATTATTTGCCAATTTAAGTGCTGACGAGCCAGTATATGCGGGATATACAGAATCAACTTTTGATCCACGTATTAATACCTTTGCTGGAACTGCATTATCCGGCGGTGAGAATATTGAATATCTAGATTATATTGTAGTCAGTAATGAGTTTGCCAAACGTAGCGAAAACATCAACACGGTCAAGATACCACGAAGTACGGTTGCGGGTTTATGGAAGCACTGGAATTTGTCAGATCACTTTCCCGTTAAAGCAGTGATTCGTTAATGCGATTACTATTCCTTTTAATATGTGCTGTTATTGTTAGCAGCACATATGTAGTGATCAGTAGTGAAAAACAGCCAAATGTAGCTGTATATAATAATACACCTACACAAGTTGCAACAAATGAAACATTAATCATTGAGCAAGTGCTAATGAAAAACGAAGTAAATGAACAGCAATATAGTAAGCAGGCATTACAAGAAAGTGTTTTAGCAAGCAGTCAAGGCCAACGACTATTGCATGAACTAACATCATTTTGGCAGCAATGCCGCCACCATCAAAACTGCGAGCAATTGTTGAGCCTACAGCAATCATTACTCAGTGAAAGCCGTTATCAGCTTTTAGTAAACTTTCCCGATAATTATCAAGAACAACAGCGATTTATGGGAGAATTATTAATTAGTCAGGATACAAGTTTAGTGAATAAAATAACCAATGTTCAAGAGATCAGAGCGCAAGTATGGGGAGAGAATACTCGGATATTATTTGGTGAGCAAGATGCTTATTATGATTATCGAACAACGCTAACAGATACTGATAATCGTTTTAATGACACGGATAATGCTGTTGAATTTATTGAAGAATATACTCAAATGTTGCAAGAGTACCATGATGATTTAACGAGATTTTCGCTAAATTCAGCGAGTGCTAAATATGAACAGGCATTGCAATTAATCCCGTCAAACATGTCTGAAAATGAAATGGCTAACATCAAGGAACAATTAGCGAATTTATACCTCACAGAGCATGAACAAGAATCAATTGCTGATAGAGAAGAGCAACTTAACCAGCAAAATGAGGAAATTTTAGATTACCAGCAGGCATTGAATCAGCTTGAATTATCACTGAGCCATGAACGTGCAACATCTAAAAAATCACTGAATGAACAAGACTGGCAAGCGTATAAAACTGAGAAATTATATATTTTTAGGTTAAATTTCTTTAATAGTTGATATACAAGAAGCCACAGCAGGGCACTTATATCTCTTTTTTATTTGTTTATTGTATTAAATTTACAGTGTTGCTCAATAAAGCAGCTATTAAGTGCTAACTTCCGAGTGATAATTAACTTATTACCCGTGGTATAATTCATGACTGTATTAGCTACAAGTACTGGTATAAAGCGCCTGTAGCTATATATGAACAAATAATAGACTAACGCTACGTTGATTCTGTTAAAGAATGGCTGTCATTACCGGTAAAAAATCACATAGCGCACGTTTTTAAGGTAAGACTTCGGTAAGTATTAGCAGCAATGAGTAGCAGTTATTAATCAACCTTTCTACGTTTACCACTTTCTGCACGTTTCTTATTCTCACTTTGAACATAAACAGTATCGGTTGTTGCCATACTCGCATGGCCAAGATCTTCAGAAATATCTTTAAGAGGGCGCCCACGTTCAATTTCCATACTTGCACCTGTGTGTCTTAGCCAATGGGCAGATGCTTCTTTAAGTTTCAGGGCCTTATTTTCTCCTTCAGCTATGCGTATTTTATCATGGGCCTGGTCAAAAACACTTTGCACTATACGGCGTAAATGCCTAGAAGTCATACCACCTTGACCACGAACTTTCTCAACCAGTACAGAATTCTCATTACTTGCTGGTAAACCCAATAAACCACGGGAGCCACGATAACGCTCTAAAAATGGTAAAAAATCAATGGGTACCGTGATATCGCGTAATTTACGGCTTTTACCAAATATCTTAAGCCACCAGTTTTCATCGTCATCTTGCCAAAAGTGGCCCATAGTTGGTGACCAAGTTGGCCGTTCAGATACTTCGGATATTCTTAAAAATAACGTTTTTAAGGCGGCAATAACAAATAAGTTACGTTCAAACATCGGATCTTCATCAGCCATTTCAACAGCAGTGTCTAAAACATATTGCCATTGGCTAGCCGTTAAGCGTTTTATTTCTTTAACTTGTGAGTCTATTATAAAATGTCGGCAATCTTTTTTAGCAATTTGTGCAGGATTACCAATACAGAAATCCTCAGCCATTAAGTAATTATAAAAAACGATCAACGCAGTGAACATTGATGAGAGCGTTTGTTGTGATGGACGATATTTTTTCTTATCAATAATAAATTGAGCTTTTAAACTTTTTGGTGCTTGGATTTTAAATGGAAACCAAAGTTCATTAGCTGCAGAATAACCATTGGTTATCTTAAAACGTTCTTGATTTGATGTGCCAATCCAATTAACTGGTGGCTGCCAACAAAAATCAGCATATTCGAGTAAGTCAGATTTACGCAACTGATCAATTGGTTTTTTCTTTTCAATAAACGACCATAAAAGAAAACGTTCTACATCATTTCTAAATCTGTCATACGTATGTGTAGATTTATTTCTACCGATATAAGTAAGGAAAACTTTTCCCCAGTTAAATTGCTCAAGCCACCAAGGTTCGTTCGATAAGAATATTTTTTCTAGCTGAGGATAATCTTCAAGATCGAAATCACACAAATCTATATATGGTGGATATAAAGGCACAGGCTTAGTTAAGCTGGTGGTTGAAGCTTTAGTTGATGACATTTATTTGAATACCAAATTTTAAATCTAACGGGAAAATATAGGTTAATACTAGTTTAAATCATCACACTCACTATGTCCAATACTGAAGAGTATCGGACATAGTGAGTGTGTTTTATTGGAGGGTGGCTATCCCTGTCGTTATTTGTTAATCCAAATTAATAACTGGATCGGATCCAGTCTTAACTGGGAATTCATCTTATTGAATTAGCTAAAGTATTTGATGATTTAACTTACTGACATTTTACCGTTTACAAGTTAACAACTAGATCCTATTTTGCGTAACGCTACGTGCATGAAATATATTTTTGCCTATATTCCCTCGTAGATTTTACATAGCGTCACGACTTATTTTCATATAATTATGAAAAATGTGTGCACCTAAGGCAGATTCTTACCGATTTGAACTGCTTACCTAATATATAACTTTAACTATACATTTCTTGATTAACTATCATTTCATTTAGCATTGCAATGAATTATTCGTATTGCCTTACAATTGTATTTAACCTGATATACTTGTCATTTTCTTTAAGCTCGGGAGATTCTTTTATCAACTTAGTTAAACACTCATTTAGTTTACTTGGTGGCCTAAACCTTGGTTCATCCACTATTAATTGATTTAAGAACTCTAATATTTCATTAGGGAAAAAATGAATTAACTTGCTATCTAATGTTTTCCTGACTAAATATTCTGTATCTTCAATCTGCCGCATACTATGCTTTAAGATGGAAAATGCATCAGCAAAATAGCTTTTAGTATTTAAACACAATAAAGCTAGTTGGTTGACAGTTTGCTCTGTAATCATCGCTTGTTTAGGCCAGGTTTTAATTAAGAATACTTTTATTCTATGTTCCCAATATTCATCAGATTTATCACCTGAATTTGATAAAGAATCATTTAATGATGAAGCAACATGCTTTAGCGCTTCTTCAGGTAGTAATTTAAACGCATTTGCCAGCTCTGTTGCCCTGTATTCATCATATTTTTGTAATGCTAAGTAAGTTAAAAACCGAGCATATTGCTCTTTGTGATCAACAAGCTCTAGATAATGGTTGGCTGTATCTAGTAAATCATCCTTAATTGTCACCAACAAAGCCTTGTGTAGCCTTGGTGACCAAAGATAACTTCGCCATGCCATGACTGCTTGTTCACCATCACGCCAATTAAACCAAGGTAAAACATAATCACTAGTCCATTTAGGTGCAACCCTAAATAATGACAGAACATTTGTTGTAATTATCACTTTACCTAATTGAGAAACAACTCTTTCATCTAATATGATTTGCTCAAACCGTTGCTGAAACTCAATAGCGAGTCCTTCATCATCAATTGGTTTTTTTATATACCATTGCTGAAATAGACTCTCTGTTAACATCCCTACAGGATGATTTATTGCCGCAGTAATTGGATCATTAATTTCCTCAATTTCATAAGGGAGAGCAATAATCTTATCAAAATATCTAAAATACAGCTCCCTACTTAAAGCTTTACCATTACTTTTAAACCATCTAGCTAGGTTCCACGATATATCAACTAATTTATTTTCATTTAAATTCAGAATAAATTCTGATAAGTGACGCCATGCTTTAAAAGAAAGCAATTTATTCTCAGTCCAGACCTGCAAAGCTTCTCGCCATCGTTCAGCAATCCATATACCATCTTGCTCTAATGCGATTAATGCATTTTTAGATACTTCAAAGTTGTTTTTACATCGAATTGACCAGTCATCTTCATCCCATCTATCATGTTCAGGCTTTTCTTTTAACCATTTGATAAGCTCTTGTTCATCTTCAGGGCTAGATATTACATTTCTATAATTTTCTCCATCTCCCATCCAAAAAGGAAACTCTTCTTTTTGATCTTCATCTAATTCCCACAATGGATTTTCTTGTGAAATTAATTGATATACTTTTTCAATTTCCTTTTCAAACTTCACACCAGGAGTTCTTAGTTTTTCAAGACGTAGCCATATTTCTCTTTGAGTAATGCGGTTAAATTTTTGGTCACTCAAGTCATCTTCAAACCACTCTCTTTTAGGCCCATTAATAATATTATTCAACAAACGCATTCTTTCTTGGTCGTTCAACCGGTTAACAAGTATCGGAAGTAATTGCATTAATTCTCGTTGAACGGTGACGCTCCATAACCATCGGCTATCATCTTGTTCTAGCCAATAGTTAATTTGTTCAATAGAAATCAAATCTTTTTCTGCTATAGCAAAAAGAGCTAACCTTTTAAACAATGGGAACGGTGTTTTCCACCAGACGAAAATTGCATTTTTAGCGCTATCTGGATCAGATGATAAAAGTGATAGCCATGCATCTCTTACTAGTTCTATTAAAGCAGTCCAATCGTTGTAGTCTTTATTCTGATCATGCTTTTTGATTGATGGCTGATGAATATATGTATAATCATGATACTTATCAGCTTCATTTAGCATGGACTTTAGTTCCATTGTTTCTAATAAAAGAGAATTTAAATCCGGAAAAAGTTTTGCAATGTCACTTTTCCATGACTCAGTTCGATCAAGGGTCTCAAGTGCCGAATGAACAAAAGATGAAGCTAAATTTATATCCCAATCTAATAGTTTTTTGATTCCTTCAAAAGATTCCGATATGGTTAGGCTATAAGGCTTTTTAAACTGAATCCTCGGTGACAAAATACTTCTTAATTCACTTTTCAATGTAGGAGTTAACGAAGAGTATTTATACTTATTAATCCATGAATAAAGACTTTTATCATGCCCTGACTGTCCACAATAACCGGCAAGTAATAGCTCCCAAACAAGCATCATATCATCACCAATAATTGCATCAGGGCCTTTTGTTTTAAGTTCATTAAAGTATGTATTATTGCCTTCAGCTTTAGATTTTCGTTGCTCTTCAATTTCATGATTAATAAACCAATGTAATTGGGGGTGTAGCCTTCCTCCACGTTTCAAAACAAACAAAACTAAGTCTGGATTATTTAAATGGCAAGTTAGCCACTTCCCTAGACTGAACATAGTTTTATCCCATTTAGTCTCAACATGGGGATAGCTTGATAGAGCCATGAAAGGTGAGTCTGCACTTCTTGCGGGACGATTAAATAAGCTAAATGTTAACTCTTTATCAAAGCCTGTTTGATCAATTCGAAAACGCGAAAGGTCATCTTTATTTAATTCAATTGAGTCTAATATGCTTAACCAAGCAAACGATGGACTTGGCCTTAACTGAGAAAATGTTTTAGCTGGAACTCCTGTTGGGTCACTTAATGCCCAAGCTAATTTTCTAGCGTAATCATTATGCAAGTCTGAACTAGAAGGGTTAGAAAATGCCGTTGTAATTACAATTTGTTCTTTCCCACCTAAACCATCCCTGTATGTATCAGCCCACTTTGAAATCGTCTCATGCAAGTAATAATGCTTCCGAAAACTCTTATATAAGATAGGAGTTACATTCTTCGCTTTCCATTGCTGATATTCACTATCGAATTTACCTTTATTGAATTCTCCGAATGCAAACATTTCTGGTGGAGATTCCCCTAATAATCGATCAGCAGCTAATGCATCCATCATATATCTAAGCACAGGATCATTTAGGCTATATCCCACAAAACATACGGTATAACTTCTAAATAACTCACTAACAAATCTAGCCGCCCACCTTTCAGTAAGGTAAGCCAAACCAAAATCGCCGCTTGAAATAACTAAATTATCTAAGTCTGTACCATTAATTTTTTCAGGAAGTAAACCGTGAAGATAAACCAGACCGTTCCACCTGTTTTTGGGTACAGGCAATAAAGGGGCTTGATATGTTTGGTAATCAAGTTTTTCTAATTCACCTGCCTTATGAAATACTCGATCAAAGTTTGTTGTTATTAGGCGAGTTTTACTCTCTTTCGTTTCTTTATCTACTATTTTCGATAAATGCAATAATGCTTTGTGAGTAGCAGTAGACTTAGAACTGCTATAATCAGGATTAAGCAATTCAGCCATTGCAATTCTAACATCTCTACGCCATTGATTAGTTTGTTTGACTCCTTCAAGCAAGGAAACAGCCGTATCAAACTGCTCTAATTTTAAAGCTTGTTCTTGAACAGCATTAGGGGTGACCCCCATTTTTTCGTATAAATTCCACACTAAGCCACCGAACCCCGGCAACCCTGCTGGAAAAGAGATACCTGCACCGCAGAAAAAGACCACCTTTCCCTCTTCATGTGCTTGAAGTAATTTTTCAGGTACATCAGGTCCATTTTTTACAAACTGCATTTATTAATTGCCCTACTTAGCTCTTCCATTGATTCTTAATTTCAGCAAACTCATCGGTGGAGTCGCACAATTTCTTCCATGCCGTTATAACGGGAGGGATACTATTATCACTTACTATGTAATATGTAATTAATTCATTTGCTAATCCAGCAGCGATCTTCTTCAGGGCGAGGTTTTCTTCAAAATTGAGTTGTTCAAATCCGTTGATGACCTTGCTGAGAGCATTTAATACCGAACTTTCAAGTTTCGGGTTTAGGGTTGAACTTTTATCTTCTAATATATTTATGACAACTTGAAAAGCATTTGTTAAGTACTGCCCTCTTGAATAGTTAATAAATGTAGCAAGAATATTGAAGTATATGGCATTAGTTTTATCTGATTTACCTAACAACCGATGCATTGCCCATAATGCATCTAAAACTTGTTGATCTTCAAATGTTGATAAAGCACCTTCAATTTCGTTTATAAACTCCGTTTTATCAAAATCAATATAGTTGATAGCAGCCGCTTTTAAACACAAATAATCAAGTTCAAGCTCTTGAAATTCAGAAACTATTTTTGATATTGTATCTTTAAATTCGGTAAGGTTATTCTGTATTACAATTACATCTATACATTCTACAAACAAAGTAACCCTATTTTTAATTTCTTTAATAAACTCACTGTTGTTACCACTACCTTCAAAAGTAGCTTTGTCTGATTGCCACCAGTTTATTAGCTTTTTAGCATGAATTTGAAGCTCCTTATCACTCCAGTTCATAAACCTATTACTACCAATTAGTTCATTAGCAAATGTACCTGAATCTACAGTATTAGGGGGGCTAGTGTTACCCGGGATTAATGGGGTAGCATTTAGGATATAGTTGCGTAATGCTGCTTTTACTTCACTTTTACCATCAAAAAGTTCTATGTATGCAAACTTATAATAACCAGTATTTATCGGTAATCCATGCTCGTCTTTATGAGATAACAGTTTAGAAGAGAGGCTCTTTTCTTGGTTCTTATTTAAAAATCCCAAGTGTTTTAGACGAATTAATGTAAGACTAGCATTTTGCCTAACTGCTGTATTATCAGACTCCATCGCATTCAAAAATAACTTTATCTTGTCGGTTGAGAGCTTAACCTCTGGTTTTTTATTCTTAAAATCAGGAACTACCAAGTCGAGAAAATACTTGAATGGATTTGGGCAAGTGTATGGATTTACCTCTTTACCATTATTAGCCACAACGTAATAAGCTATATCAGTTATTTGTCCGAGTCGTTGAATTATTTCCTTATCGCTATACGAAAGTATTAGCCTCCTAATTAGCTCATCTAAAGATTGATACTTATGCCTTGTAGGTTGATTACTATATATTTTGCCTATTAAATTTAAAAGTTCATCTTTTACATCTAATGTTACCCTGCAACAGAGTCTTGAAAGAGCTTCAGGTAGCATTGAGCCATATTCATATAAACTATCCCCTTCATTTACAAAGGTTCTTAGGAGCTCAATATAATTTATAGCAAGCCTATCAATGAAGGCCGTGTCCAACCTTGACAAGCTAGCCCTTGTGAATATTAACTCAGTACTCTTTTTGCTTCGTGTGCGAAGCATTGTGGACATTGACCAAAATGGAGCATAAGTAGCCACTCTTTTTATTGCATTATTTGCCCCGGCTACTGCAATGTTCATTCGAGGTAAACTAAATGGTAAAGAAGCATCTTCAAAGAATCTTAATAGCCTAAAAGCATTCAGAGCCTCTGTATTTTCACCAGAAAAATGGTGGGTCGTATGTTGGCTTCCTATATCAAAACCATTGGTAACTGATATTGATTTAAGACGTGTTGGCTCATGCTTAACTTCTAATTCAAGTAATTGTATCTCCTGCCATGGGTTACATTGAAATTGTCTAAGCTCATTTAACCGTTCTACATAATCTTGTTTTACTTTTGCTAAAAAATCTCCCTCCTTAATAGATAAGGCACGATTAACATTTGTTAGCAAAACTAAAATATATGACTCAAGAGAAACATTCGCATAATCTATAACAGATGTGGATGCATTTATCTTACGCCTAGTTTTAATTAGTACTTTTTCTAAAATATCTTGAGCATCGGTTAACTTATTTATTTCAGCTAATATACTAGCCTTTCGATACATCCAAATAGCTGATGAGTTACCGGCACTCCACCTTGACAGTAATTGTGTTAACTCGACACTCTTGTTATCAATTAATAAATACAATGCCCTTTCATAGATTAAATAGTCGCTATTATTTTGCCCGTTAAAATAGTCGCTTACCGTATCAAATAAATTTATCCAATCCTCTTTTTTTCCTTCTTCTCTGTAATATCTCAATAATGCTAAAGCAATATATAGTGTTTGTTTGTTACCACCATTATCATCAGAAAAGTCATGATTAATTGAAGACTTTATAAGGGAAACTTCATTATCAAATATTGGCAATAATGATTTTTCTTTTCGCCACAAAAATTCGTAAATAAAGTTCTTTAAGAGTGAGGTAGGTATTGGGATTTCTTTATCGAAAGCTGACGACCAATTTTTAGTATAAGCCCATAGCTTGCGTCTTAGCTCATTTGGAACAATCAACCAATTAGGGTAAGAAGTTCTCTCTTTCTTCCATAGCTCAATTAGCTCGGTAAATTCATTAAGGATGTCATCATCTGTCGGGACATTAGTAGAGTTGTAGCGTGAATGGATAAGTTTATTACTTAATTCCCAGCCTTTTTGACTTTCATCTTCTTTTCTAGATTCACAATAGTTGATAAATTTTTTAATACCGCCTGTATGATCATGCTCATTTACTCCCTCGCAAAGTGACATGTCTACACAAGTAATATTATATTGTGCTAAGGCCTTCTCTTGTGACGTTGATAAATTCAAAACACCTATTAGATAGATTTTCGGTGCGTTTTGTGCTCCTAAATTATCTCTGATCCAGCCAATCCACTTTAGAAAATTAGGATCATCGCCAGAAAAACCAATTAAGCATAAAGTGTTCTCTAACAATGTTTGTTGGACCGTGTTTACAAATGGCGCATATTTTTGAGGATACGTTCTGTAATCTTCCTCACTAATAATTAAAGGGGTTGATGCCGAAAAGCAACCATGTAGTTTCACTATTCTTGGGGGAGTAGAATGAACTAAATTATCTTTATGTACGATAACTTTATAGTTTCGTTCACTCACTGATTCTGCCGCCCTTTCTAACATTGTGTCGTAGTTAGTTGTAAAAACATCTGTCCAAGGTAGGCTTAGTAGAATCTGATGCAATTCAGAGGGTTTATAGTCACTATCTGGTATATTGGTTCGAAGAATTGAGTCTAAAACTGAGCGGCCAAAGTTAGATTCTACTTCGTAAGCTAACTTCAACGGGTCAAAAAAATTATATTTAGCATCTTTTATTTCTTCCCCTCTTACTTTTTTGTAAAAGACATTCCCTAAATCTTGCCAACTAGGAAATCGTTTAGCATTATCAAACATTGGTTTGGCATTCATGCTGAACCCAGCGCCAATCATTATTGACGCATTTTTACTCCATAAACATTGAGCTATTTCGTCAAGATATGGTCGAATTGAAGAGGGAAAATTTTCCATAAATATTATTCCATTATTTAAGCGCTCAACTAGCCCAATATCATTGGGATAATGATTGATATAAAAGTTAAAGAAGCGGCTATAGATGCAACCCATAGTGCCGTAATTGCTATCTTGTTTGATGCTTTTGCTTGTTCTAATGATTGATGAGATAAGTAACTAAAATATGTATTGGCATTTAGCTGCCACCGGAAGAAACAGTTGTCCATTTTTAGATCGTCAACAGTGGTGTATTGGATTAAACTTCCCTCACCATTAGGATCTAGGCAAATAATTTGCATAATCTCGGCAATGCGATGACGACCTATACCGTTTAGCTCTTTAGAGCTAGCTGCTGATTGCACACTAAATTCTGTGTTCAACTTATTCATATCTAAGACGTACTCAGTTACCCTCAATACGTCAGGTTTGGACTTATCTATCATTTAGACTACTCCCTCGTAACCAGGAGCGAGAGTTAAGTGAACTGAATTACTTAATGTTTGATTATTTTGTAAATACAGCTGAAATTCGGGGCCTGAAAGCTCCGCTCTTTCAGAACAATCCACATTCCAACGTCTTAATAAGTAGCCTGCCATTGCAGATCTAACGTCTAATTTGAGGACACCATTTTCCATACCGTAATCCATTTTAATGGCGGTTGGGTATTCAACGTTCTTTGGGTGCGGCACGATTTCTAGTGGCATGACGGTATTCCACTGTTCATCTTGAAGCTTGATTTCGTTTACTTCAGGTTCGTTATTGATAACCGTTACTTTGGCAAGGCGTGTTAATACAAAGTCTCTAAACGCATTACTCTTTCTGTCATAAGCACGAACATGCCAACGAAGGCCATTATCAACAATGGTATGAGGTACTAATTCACGAGCGCCAGAGCCACTTGAAAGTGAGGTATAAATAACACTTACCGCTTTGCCGTTAATCATTGCCTGAGTTAGTTTAGCAATAACGTTGATATCAGGTACGTTAAGTTGGCTTGGTTGCTCTACTGGGAATTCAACATCACCAATTGCATCAAAACCATCAGATATCTGATGGGCGAGCTTAACTAGCGTGCGTTTTGCATCATGTTTAAAGAGTGGTTTGAAGCTATTGGTTAGAAAGTACTTCTTTTGTGTATTGTCATACGCCATGTTTTTAGGTGCATGTTCTTTATAGAGGTTTATATCGCGAGTAGCGGCTGAAACACCTAATTTGAAGTGCTGGACAATTTCGGAGCGTGTAACGCTTCCGGTAAAATACAACTTAAAGTCAATATAGGCGAGACGCTGCTGCTGAGCGTAGCTTAACTTTTCCAATTGATTGTCCATATCGTAGAAAATTCTTTTTATTATTCAAATAGTCAAAGCCAGTATGTCTCATAATGAAACACACCTCAACAGGTAAAATGTCAATATTTGTCTTTTGCCTGATTAATAATCGCATTTGTTTGATTTAAATCAGGATATGACTGCCCTGCCTTCCTTTAGCTAGACTTACTATGTCAATAAGTAGGGATATTGGCAAAACAACCAGAGCTAAAAGTACAAAAACCTCAGTAGATTCTCACGCTATTGACATAAACATTTCGTCAACTTTTTTGTAACTTTTGTGAAATTTACACCTAATGCTTTGAGCTGAAATGAAATTTAGTTTGTTATTGATTTTAAAAGATAAAATGTCAATAGCGTTACTCTTTTGGAAAATACTCATAAATTCAATGAACTACTTAACGCTGACATATTATACCAATAAATAAGTTGCGCCAAATCAGTGGGTTGCGTATTTGACAGCTCGTTCTCTGTACCTATAATCCACCCAAATTTTGAACGTTAAATGAGTGAACGATTATGAGTACTAAACGAAGAGTTCTGGGTAAACAAAGTGGTGTTAGAAGCACTGTTACTAGCTACAACAACAACCTTAAAACAGCAGTCCTGCTAGAGAGTAATCTTGAAGTAGATTACTACCGAATGATGGAATTTATCTTACCTGAAGGAGCCACACTTGAGATGCAGCCAGAGCACATAGAGCTTGTCATCGATGGTAAGAGAATACGTTACACACCTGATGCGAAGATTACGATGTCAGATGGACGCATTACCATGCATGAAATTAAGTACGAGAAAGATATTCACGTACCTCGTACAAGAGAAAAATTGATAAAAGCTAAGTGGAAATATGCATCAATGAATATCCGGTTTGATGTAATTACTGAAAGGGAAATACGTAAAGGTTGCCAAGCAGAAAACTTTTCGCATTTACTTGCTGCCCTTCATCACGAGATACCCTTAGATACGTTTAAGTTGTTAGTAAGTGACTTGCCACCACAAGAGTATTCCATCAAAGAAATGAGTGAAATAGCTTTGAGTAAAGGCATGAGTGAATCAATCGTAAAAATCGCGATGGCCCATATGCTGTTTGATTGGGACACCACGTTAGCTTGGTCAGATATTCGTTTAGGTTTTTAAGGAGGTTTACATGCTTAACCCTGCAATCAATATCTTTCGCAAAGCAGGTACATTAGTTCGTTACAACCATTTGTTGGCTAGAAGCCATCCAGCGGGTCCTAATTATATTGTTCTTAACTTTGAAAGTGATGAAATTCCACCAGAAGTATTATCAGATGTTCAATTAGAACAAGCATATGGTCGAGAATTAAACCTTGTACATGATAGAAAAACATTACCTAATCATGCATTAACACTTACTCCGAAACAAAAAAACAAATTGTTTAAGATAGAGGCTTATTTAGATACGCTTTATGAAATGGGTGGTCAAAAGGATATTATCGGGGGAATTAAGTTACGTGAGAAAGTTATAAAAATTGCCTCTAAACGTTTAAATGATGATTCACCACCTTCGCCAGCACAACTTGCTATTTGGGCTCAAGAACAAAGAGACTATGTAGGCGGTGTGTCAGCAAAAATTTCTACAGCAGTTAAAAATAAGAGATTGTCGAAGTTTGAAGAAATACAAGCTTTTGCTATAGAAGTCGCTGATGAATTCATCTTTGGTAAGTTCACTTCCTTTCAGTATTTTTACGATATTTTTGTTACCAGAGCAGAGAAAATATTCAAGGTTTTACCCTCTCGCGAAACCCTCAGGAAATGGTTAGAACAAATAATCTGCCCAAAAATTAGACTTAAAGGGATAGGAAGCTGGCTGGCCCAGACGAATCAAACGAACAAAGTCACTTGTTACTATTCTGATTGTGATCTTTCAGCAATTACAGTTCTTTGCCCAAGAACACTTCATGAATTTAAAGTCCCCGCTATTGATAAAAATATTAAGCTGGGTATGTCATTAATTGAATTCCAAGCACTAAGCCCTTCAGCATACAAAAAGAAAGGATTTAGCCATTATAGAACGATGGAGGATAACCCTGAGATTATTCAAGGACATGATGCTGTTAATAAAAAAGTTGATAAAAAGAAAACAACTAAATTGAGAAGAGCTTCTATTGAGGATATGCAAAATAACATCGACACCTTGGCTATCGAGAATTACAAGCCCACAGATATTGATCCCTACGATGATGAGTTAGATTGGGATGATATTGAACCACTTCCACAATCTTAAGGAGATACTAATGGTAAACGTTTCAACGGTACTTCCCATTGATTTAAATAGTGATATTTCAGGACGTATTGCGTTAGAAAAACTTCCTAATAACGTAAAAGAGCTGAGATTCAGAACTTATTTGCATAATGATTTTTCTAATGCGTTAGCTGGCCTACGTGAGACATTCGCTATGTCAGGGTTTGAATCAACCGGTTGTACGCTGTTTGGTCCACCAGGTGTTGGTAAAAGTCGTCTGATTCGTTATTTCGTTACAGAAGTTTATGTAAAACCTGAATACAAACTAACGAAAAGCGTTACTCCAATTCCAATCATCTCAATTAGAGTGCCAGGAAAACCAACAATTTCTAGAATTTGTGAGCAAATATTAAAATGCACACAAAAACATTATACGCCTCCTTCTAGGGCTGGTGACTCAATTATGCTGAGAGTTACTCGTGTGCTGCAATATTTAAATGTAGAAATGATCATCTTTGATGAATTTCAACATTTGTTAAGAAAACACGCAACAATACGTACTGCCGATGTTGTTGCATTCATTAAAGTGCTCATGGATGAGCATGGTTTAAGTGTTGTTTTTGCAGGCCTACCTGAAGCTCAATCATTACTGGAAGAACACCCTGAATTATCACAACGAATGAGTTTTGCAAAAGTAGATCTGCATGAGTTTTCTCTTCGAAAAGATGGACCATGTAATTTAAAAGATTTTGCATTGTACATAAAGAGTATTGAAGTTAATTTCTATGAATTGGGCATCACTATATTTATAATATCAAATAAGGATATGCTGTTTCGGCTCTACTTAGCGACATTGGGTAATCCAAGGCGTATTGGGCAGCTATTTAATCGGGTGATGCTGAGATACCATGATAAAAAACTGATCACCACTGAAGAGTTTCAACAAGTCTTTAGTCAAATGCCTTTTAACAAAACGAACGACTTTGAATTATTTACTGAAAAAGAATCTTTAGTAAGAAAAGAATATAGAAATTTACTTAAGATGCAAAGAGAAGTGTCCTTGAACGAAAAGAACAAACACAAACTGGGCTCTCGCCAAGGGAGTTAATATGTTGGTTTTAAGGCCTTACCCAAAGCCCACAGAGCACCTCAACGAGTACCTCATTCGCCTTTGTTACATAAATGGCTTTTTCAAAGTATCAGAGCTTTTGCGCACTTTAGGTATGCAACCTATAAAACAGGTCCAAATGGGCCAATGGGCTCCGCATCATCTCAATGCGCTTAACAAAGTGCTCACCAAAGCTCTTGGCAGGCCTTGTGATGATGTTATAGCGCTTCATAGTCATAATGATGCGGATAATTGGTTGTTTGGCTATGACAGAGCCTTAGCTGAGCTTGTTGTCGATTTTCCAAGAATTTGCGTGCATTGCGTCAGTGAAGAAAAAGTCATGGACTGGCGTTGGGCTATTGGCACAGTCGCTAGATGTCCTAAGCATTTATCACCCTTAATCGATAGTTGCCCTCACTGCGATAAGCTACTTAGCTGGGATGCCAATATTTTAGAACTTTGTCCAAAGTGTAAGAAGCCCTGGAATATTACTGACACTAAAGCCGTTGAGCCACTGTCACAGTTGGAAAAGGATTCCTGGCCAGCTATTGATGGCTTTATCAATGTAAGCGAAAAGCAGCTTCAAGACTTAACCTACGCGATGTATATGGCGGCTCGCCCCTTTGATGCGATGATACAGCGATACGGACGTATTCCATTTAGTCAAAATCATTATCAGCTTGTGCTTAATGGCTTAAGCCTACTAACAAATGAGGATACCCGTAATAAGTGGGAAAAAGCCTGCCAGCGTTATTGGAAAGCCTTTCCTGCATTTATTAATCCAGTTCATTTGTTTTTAAATAAAGTCCAATTGATAGAAGCTGAGTCACAAGTGCCATCAACGGCATTTTTAGAAAGGCCTGAATACATTCAAAAGGCTCGTGTTCAGTACGTTAAGAACAAGGATAAAGACCAGCCAATCTACCATGTCGATATCTTCTTATTAGCAAAAGCCATTAACTTGAGTGTAAGTGATTGTACGATTTTGTTTGAATCAAAGACCTTTCCTATGGTGAATAAGTCCTTTGTCGGTAATCACAAGATGATGAAGTCTAAGATATTTAATATCAAAGACATTATCAAAAAGGTAAAGCGTTTCACTAAAGGCCCAAAGGAAAAAACAAGTTACATATGCATAAATGAAAATTCAAAATCGCTTGTACGCCATTTGTGTCAGTACGGTGATGTGGTTAATGCGGTTTTATCAAAACAGGTTCAAGGTTACTTCAACGATGCGTTTGATTTGAGTGAAGTCTATGTTGATAAAGTTATGTATGCCTCTTGGTTGATTATGTTTCGAGAAGAACAATGTCGATATACAATCACTATAGCGAGAGCTGCCTTCGCACTACACACTAACGAAAAATCAATTAAATCACTCGTGTATGACGGAGAATTACGCTGGGGTAGACACCAGCGCCGTGGCGAGTTTATCGAAGGTGACAGCTTTCTTAGTTACATTGAGCGAAACAATCTTGATGAAACTTAATTCACAACATGCAGTGCTTACACGAAGAGTTCATGATAATTACTTTAATGTACGGTTACTCGATGCTATTACGGTTGATGATAAATACATCTTTATAATCAATGCACTCATCAACACGTTAAGAGCCAGGCTTATTGACGACGAATTTTTAGAAATCCAGATTGTTGGCTACGATGAAACAGGCTTTCCTGAGTTTTTAGTGGATATGCCTCTTTCAAAGGTTCAAGACTTCTATCCTTTGTTAGAACGTTATAAACAACAAGCGCTAGGCTCCAATACATGAGGAATTGCAGATGGATAATACTGAAGCGTCAAATTTTACAGATGACAGTCATGATGGCTCAAAGCCCTTTATAAAGATTAACATTGAAACACTGCACCAACTCATTTGGCAAAAACCACTATCAACTATCGCCAAGGATTGGGGTATCAATTCTCAAGCTATAACTAAAGCGTGTGATGAATATAATATTCCTAGACCCGTATCTGGTCACTGGACGTTAGTGTCATTGGGTAAAGTACCAAATACCGTCCCGCTATCTGATGTTATTGATGGCTCATTGATGATTACCTTTGGAAAACGCCAAAAGCCAGAGGTAAATAAACCAACAATAGAGCTACCTCCTAGCAAGGCTAAATCTATTAAAAGAAAAGTAACCGTCCCTAACCGAATTGGTAAATTTCATCCATTATCCCAACTAGCTAAACAGCATTATAAAAAGCCAACATTTGAGCATGACAAGCTGATGGTTTCCCCTTGGCAAATTGAAACATATCAATTTGCGGTATCACCCGAAAAATTTGATAGAGCATTAAAGATTCTTGATTCATTGGTTAAGTACTTCGATAAGCAAGGGTGGGCTTTCAAAATCACAGATAACTTTACCCGCCGTAGCAAGATAAACGCAGTTGTTATTAATGAGAAAACAGTAACGTTCAAACTAAGAGAGAAAACTAAACAAACGCCGAGAGCGTTAAATGCAAAGGAACAACAAGATAAAGCTGCTGGCCGTTCAGTTTATTATGAAAAGGTTCTAATACCAACGGGCATGTTCCATTTAACAGTTGAAGAATATGTTGATGGTAATTGCAAAACAGCATTCATTGATAAACCTGGTGAGCCTATAGAAGACAAATTAGATGAATTTATTGGTTCACTTATTGCCACATCAAACTACATGGCACAACGGGAAATTGAACGTGCTAAAGAAGAACAAGAACGCCTTAAACAGCTAGAGCTAAATGATTTCTTCAATAAGGAAGTAAAAAAAGAAAAAGACAACATAGCCTTTCTTTTTGAGCAATTTGAAAACTGGCAAAAGGCTGAGAAAGCTAGAGAGTTTGTTACAGCTATTAAAAAACGTATTCATGAGTCTGGTGAAATAACTAAAGATCAAGAAAAATGGCTACATTGGGCTGAACAGATTCTTACGATAGAAGACCCAGTGTCTAGTGCCATTGAGCTTTCTAAAGTACCTAAAATTGAAGATGAGCTAACTCAACATATTGATGCGCTGGCTATAAATGATTACTTTAATCACTGTATCGTGCTTCCCCCTAAAGCAGTAGATAAAACTGCACTTAACAAAACAATAAAAAATAGAATGAATAAAAACGAGCTTAGTATGTGAAGTTTAGATGAAATAACTACTACTTAAACTGGCTGTCATATCCAATAATGTAATTTAAGCCATACCAAGCAGTTCATATATAGGAATACAAATTTCCTCATTTTCTTTATCAGTCATTTCAAGCCAATCTGTTACTTTGTTAAGCAGAACATGCTGTCTATGAACAAACTGTACGAGTGCATTTTTGTCGATTTTTACTTGAGGGTTAATTCTATTAATAACCTGTGCTTTGGCGCAACACAGCGCTATTGATTTTAAACCACATAAACTGCTCGAAGGGTCACAATAAAAAAATAAAGGTAATTTCTCAGCTAACATTTCTGAAAAGTGTACTACTTCTGGTATTTCGAATAATTCACGAGGATCTGATTCGTACCCGTAGAATGAAATTTCAACGTTACTTTTCTTTTTAAAAGCTAATTCCCGAGATACCTGGAACCGCTCAAATTGGCTTGTGACCTCTAAGGTATCACCTGATTCAACCCACTCTCTTGAAATAACTATATGAAAGCTATCTGTATGTTTAGTTATAACATCATTGATGAGCCAATATTTTTCTAACTCGTCTGTGTGATCTGTAACATTAGGCAATAAAGCAGTAATTGATTTTTTGCTTTCCACTAAAACTTGTTTCTTGGGAATAGACATTTTCCATGCCGCTGGAGTTCTATCTGTTTTAGCTGCATCAAATAACTCCCAATACACATCATTTGAATCTGGATCGCACAACATAATAAATACAGGTAATGGATAATTTAACAAGTAATTTATATGTTTCAGCTCTCCACGGTAAATAAAACCCCATCTATTTTCTTCTTTTAAGAAAGATTTACCATATTTGATTTGAACAGCAAAAGTTTGACCCGTAACAGTACCGTTACTATCCACCAATTCAACTTGCCCATCTATTCCAAAATCAAATTCTTGAGGGGTTCTTTTGAAAATCCAACCTAAACTTTCAAATATTATATTTGAAACTCGTTGTACACCGAGTTCCCCTTTTTGTGCTTCTACAGAATATTTTGGACCTAACATTTTAACTACCAATAATTTGAAAAATGAATTACAAACACCACATAAAACGGTGACAGATAGCTTGCTTAAATGTGAATTGAAGCGGAACCGAGCAAGCTCTTACAGATCCGCTTAATGCCCCTTGCTAGCGGTACTTTACTCTGCCATTAATTTTTCATACATGTGAGCGCAATAGCCACAAACATCGGAATCAGTTATCTCTTCGGGAGGAATATTACAACCACATCGCTGGCATTCATGAGTAGCAGAGTCACCACATGAAGCACAAATATTGTCGTGAAAAATATATGTATCTTCACCACAAGTCGGACAATCTATGACAGGAGTATCATCTCCGTCAGTATGAGATAGATACATGGCAGTTTCATAAAAGTCATTGATGACCAAACCAATAAAATTTTCATAGTGTAAAGTATGTTCGCATGAGCGACATTTAAACTCAGATTCGGACGCATTTCCTGTGGAGGATACTGCTTCAATCAAGCCAGAGCCGCATTCTCCACAACGGTACGATTTAATCGCGTCCAATATTTCAATGCTAAAATAATCTAGTTGCTCAAGGGTTTCGTCACTTTCTTCTTTTTCCTTGGCATAGACTTCATTTACCTCAACCAATATTTTCCAGTAGCTCTCACCCATCAATTCTTTAGGGTCTTGACCAAGCTCATTAGATATAAAGTCTCTGATGATTATAAAAGAGTCAGAAATCAACTGTTGAACAGATTCATTGTTCATATTGCTGTAATAATGTTCAATATCATTGCGGTATTGATTAATCTTTTTAAGTCGAGGCCAATCCACAATTATATTTAAAGATTTAAAACGCTCTTCGATATTAAACACATCAACTGTTTTTGTACCTTTACCGATCCAGTTAACGGCACCAGTACTATCAATAGTAGGTAAAACTCTTTGTTTTATTAAAGCCTCATCAGTTCCCTTAGGGCTTAGTTCACATAATTTGTGCTTAAATAAAAGGAGGATTCCTGCAAATATATTTCTTGTGGACGAAACGATTCTTCTACCGTCAGTAGATTCATAATCTTCTAATCCGATAGCAATTGAGTCAATCGCATTTTGTAGAATACTCATAACTATCCTTGTATAGCCAAAAGCTTATTATGTAGACACCTTTGTAACTTTAATCTACTTGACTATTGAATGAAAAACTTATTTTTCTCTAATTTCAAAGCTTTATTGCATAGTTATAGTGATTTTTACTATTAGGTAAGGTTGTTGCTGAGACTTCTCAGAAACACATAATTTATTCCTCAATAAATACAGAGAAAATGAATAAGTGTTGTTTTTACTAGTTATTCCTCATAATTTTACTTCCTTGTGTAGCTTAGATTTAATGAGTTTCAAAATACACTTAATCATTACATTTCCTTTTGAGTACTTTAAAAGTTATGAGTTACACTAGTAGCGGTGTTAGCTTTTTAACTATGTCAATGATCGGATTAGCTATACTACCTATAGCTTGTGCTGCATCCTTCAACCCTGAAAGGCTTAACTCGTACCACCTACTATCAGGTTCATCGTTTGTAAGCTCGTTACTTAATGCTTCCAAATTTTTCCCTAAATTTTTAGTATGCTTATCTTCTGCTTCCATACTGATTTTTGTGACTTCCTTTGAAAGTTCCATTACTAATTGCTTGATTTCATCATTTGCAGTGGTTTCTTCCATAGCATTATTTACTGTGTTTGTAACATTTGACAAATAGTCAGCCACATTCACAATATTTCCGTTTCCACTTACGGTTACATTTTTATCGACCACAATAGCTCCCTTTTCAATGTTGACTACTTGACTTAAGCACACGGCTTGTCTTTGTTTTTGATAGTTATCCACTTTATTCCAAACCTGTCTTCGTCCGCCTACATACCTGGAAATCAACTGTTCAGTAGAAGCGTCCCTTATTACCTTTTGAGATGCCTCTATAGCGGCCAAAATTTCCGTTTGATTAATACCAAACCATGTTTTTTTATCTAAGATTCTAATTCTTTTATTAAAATACTCATCCAAGCGGTCGACAGAATCTTCACTAGGATGAACAATCAATCTTTTTCTATGAATTTGTCTGAGAATAGAGTCTAGCACTTCACGTTCCGCGTGAACTCGAGTTAAACAAATCCTTAAGCTTCTAAGTTGCTCATCGGTCGCCATACCCTTTTGTAATATCCAAGTAGAAACATAGCCAACTTTAGTTTTTATTCTACAAAAAAGAACATTAGCTCCATTTACGCTTTTTCTATCGACTAAAACCAAGCCAATTTTAGGGTTGGATGCAAAAACTATACTTGTTTCATTTTCATTTAGCTCAATAATCGCAAGTGGTTTTCCTTCTTCAATAAGGTCTAAACCTTTAGCATCATTTACCCCTTCCTTCATCATACTTGCTAAGCCATAACTCTTAGACAAATTTCTCCCTTGCTGAATAAGCGGAAGTTTGGATATTTTCTTTTTGAGGTTATATGTAGTTGTTGGAAGTTCACAGACATCTTGAGTAATACTAAACACATCCTCAAGAGTTAGCTTTTGGCTTTTAACTAGCCCATTCTTAAATTTAAACCCTATTTCAGTTCTAACTACCGCCCAGCCATCATTAAATAATCTACGATAAGTACATTGTGGGTTTAGTTTACGATTTGGTAATCCACAATAGTGATTTTCGAGGTGGTCAAATTTTATCGCTCTTGATGCATTTATATATTTTATTTCATCTGGCCAAGCTTTATCTGGATCGTCAATTCGTTCTTGTGCTTCGCCAAAATGATGAACGAATTGTGGATTTATATCTGTAAGAGGCTCAGGGAAATCTGGAAGAGGTAACCTGAAATCACATAGTGAACTAAACGGCCTGGAATCGGCAATTGGAAATTGAATAGCCATTAGCATATATACAAGTCCTTTTGAAAAAGTGACCCCCTCAGGTAAATCCATCAGGGGAGCGCCTTTAGGTATATATTACCGAGTTACCCTAAAGCTATATTAGTCAAGCAATGGTTATGTGAACACAATGTTCACGTTATTGAATCCTTTCAATAAATCATTTGCGTCCTGCAAGATCACTAACATTAATTTAAGATACATATATCTCTCCTTTAGTTAGTTAAAGCGACCTACAAATAACGATATGTAGTTCGCCGTTCTACATAGCTTTTACTTTCGTAAAAAACTATGCCCATTTGCCTACAAACTTCTGTAGGCTTCTTTCTATTAGGCATCGTTCATATTTTCATATGTACTTACCTATACTTTTACGCTTGACATTCAAACAATATCATCAAATTAATCGGATGTTAATTGACACTATAGTAAGCGAAGAAACAATATCACATCCCTTTATGCTCGACAATAAGTTATTGTTTAATATGATAATCGCAAAATAATTTTTATATGAAATACATGTGTCTTGATTTAGGCTTGAATAAATAACATCTTATATACTTGCCAAATTAAATAATCATTCGTTAATAGAGTTCAGTGATTAATCTACAAATATTTTATTAATTATGATTGAAATATCTTCAAAAAAACCTAATACATCGCTATATAGGTCTTTTGAGCCATGCGCAAAGCTATTTCTCAGCTTAGGAATCACATCACAAAGCATTTCAGTGTAATCCCAATCTTCATCAAACTGTGATTCGTCAATTTCACTGTCATCCCAGGGATACTCTTCTAGCCCTTGTTCATCCATGAGTTTGATGATTCTTTCACGATATGCATTTTCCGCTGCCATTCTATTTCTTTGATGCCATCTCGGAAAATCTGAGTTCACAATAACTTCATGCTCTTTTATGTAGCGCATGTATATACGTAGCCCGGGTTGTGGACGCCTTTTTTTTGTAGTTTTTGAGGCTATGAACTCTTTTAATTTTTCTTCACCAATACCATCTTTAATAGCGAGTTCTAACACTGAATAAAGCTGCTGTTGAGCAACGTTATAAAACCTATACACATTGAAAGCGTACAGGTATAAATTTCTAGCTGTCTCGTATTGCGCTACAACATGTTCAGGAACATCAGAATTCAGTGGATATTGGGCTATGGCGTCATAAAGAACTTCAGGTGAAGTAACATTGAAATAATGATTCCGTTTGTCACTTGTCGCCATATTTATTGGTGTTCTAAGCTCATCAGTTGGGTATTCCAACTTTTGTGATTGTGTTAGATGAACCTTTTTAGTTTCTGCTACATTCATTAATTCTTTACTGCCTAAATTGTTTTTCACGATGATATGCCAAGTAGTCTTGATGCTGATTAGCAAGCAAAACATTCATATCTGCATGTATGCCAATCGCTTGGTATTCTTCTAGGTGATCGGATATCAATATTCTCCCCCGATCATCGAAACTGATATAACCTAAATCAAAGGCTTTATCGATGTTGGCCAGGAGCAATAATCCATTGAATGGATCTAGACGCTCTTGGTTATCTGATTTAGACCATGGCTTGATATGTGATGCGATGAGAAACGAGTAGTTTTGAAATTTAGTTACTGCACAGCCCTGCCAATGGTTAATTAAATCCTCTCTAAACCGGCCTTGCCCAACACGGGTATTTACCATGACGGCTTTTTGCGTATCAGGAATGGTTTTATCTAAAATGATTTCATCAATATCATGTTGTACTTCGGCTTGTGTGATGTCTGATAAAAAGGCTCTGTAGCTGTTAATGGCTGCGCTGTACATGCCATTGCCACGTTTATCTTTTTCAACAAACTCTCGTACTTCATAGGTTTTACTGACAATATTCTCGTATTCCACAAACGAGCCAACACTAAGTAAGCTTTGTTTCGTGATACCTGCATCATTTAACCAGTTAGGAATAGAGTTTTTAAGCGCTCCCACATAGTTCTTAATGGTTTTATCTGACTTTCCAATAGATTTAGCCCAGCGACCATATTGATCTTCGAGTGTATCGAGATTTGCTGTTAACGCATTTCTAAGTATCGGCGCAGTGTTTGGGCTTTTAAGGTATTCAAATAATGCTTCATCAAGGTATGCGAAGTTCACAAGCTTACGCAAATTGGCATCGGTTGCTGATTTAATTGAATCAAACGCTAGCTTATTTTCATTTGATACGTCTAAATGCCAAAGCCCTGAGGACTTTAGATGATAAAACGGTAGGAATGGACTATCTGCATCATTGCCTTGTTTTAACCTTAATAAGTGCCAGCTAAAGCGCTTTTTAAGCGTTTCATCATAGTAAATACGGTTATCTTGAATATGGCCTTGTTCGATTAAGTCCATGACAGCAAACATCATGCAAACCTTATGAGGTTTAGCTCTACCAGATGATTTATCTGGCCTAATGCTTTGAAGTTTGTCGTTATAAAATGCCAGAGTCATTACTTAAAACCTTGAGTCGTTTTCACAAGGTATACCATCATTGTCTCCATCCATTTTTGTATTAGGGCAATGTTTAGTAAAAAACTCTGCTTCTGCACGAGATGTCATTTGACTGCAATGCTGGCGTCCATCACAGGTAAATTGCTGTGTGGTAATTGTTTTTATTGGGCTCGGTGCAAATTGCGTTTGCGGTGTTTTGTTACTTTGGCCTAAATCAAGGCGTTGAAATGAGAATGCAGCGATAGCGACAATAACGGCAGCATAGATAAGTTTATTGCTTGAGCTAGGTTTATAGGCTTTTGATACTTTAAAGGGTGAATTAGCTTTTACGCCTTCAATACGAGCGTTAGTCGCTCGGCTTTTTCCTTTATGCTGCTCAACATCAAAGTGAATGAAGTCGCCCTGTCTAGGCTTTCTACTCATATGTTTGAGCGCAGAGATATGAATGAAGGTATCTTGTTTTAATTCAGAAGATTTTATAAACCCAAATCCTTTGGCATTATCCCACTTAGTTAACTTACCTCGGTACATCACAATCCTTGTTTCATTTTAATGATGAAATAGTACCAAGGAACAATAATAAAATCTAAGGGTTACGTGTAAAAACTAGCGTTTCCCAAAAAACATCAGGACGATTTAGTTGGTCAGTATCATTATATGAATGCATTAATGATAAACCTAAGCGTTTCTCATCACTCGTTAAGCGTGTTGCGCTAACATCAAATGCTGCTCTGCCATCATCAAAATCACCATGTCTTAATGTAATAACGAGTATGCCGTTATCATTCAACAATGTGCTTAATCGGCTCAAACTTTGGCGTTGTTGCTCTTTAGTTAAGTGCATCCAAACGGCGCTTACTAGGATTATATCAAAGGTGTTTTTATTTAAAGATGATAACTCAGGCAAAGTATCACTTTTCCAGGTTACTTTATCGCCAGTTAGCTCTACACCCTTTTCCATAAGGGATTGTGCTGGTTCGATGGCGGTAACGCATAACCTTAATTGACTCAAGGCAAGTGCGTCTCTTCCACTTCCAGCCCCTATATCAAGCGCTGTTTTGAACTTTGATAAGTTAACAGTACTTAGCCAGGATTGATGAACTGCATCAAATGAAAGTGACTGGTATTGGTCAAATAGTGCTGTTGAGTTTTCACTATAAAACGAGATATTTTTATTATTGCTGAGCTCTTCCAATGGCTGTTCTCGTTTGCATATATGAGTTGATTGGCTTTATACGTCACTCATCTTAAGACTAAATTTTATTGCTGTAAATACGGTACTGAGATTATCAGATGTTATAGGTTTTATTAGCTGAAGTTGCTAGTATCGATGATACAAACCTTATGCTTATTACGAAATCACCCTATGAAAATTCTATTTTTGTGTACTGCTAACATTCAACGCTCTAGGACAGCTGAAGACCACTTTTGTGAAAATTACCCAGGGTACAGCTATAAATCAGCGGGGCTTAGTGAAAAGTATTGTTCACAACATGGCACAACGGTTTGTACTACAGAGCTGTTAGATTGGGCTGATAAGGTGTTTGCAATGGAGACCATGCATTTACAAAGGATTGAAGAGTATGCCGGCAAACATTATCTAGACAAGGTTGAGAATTTAACAATAGAAGATGTTTATCAATACATGCAATCTGACTTGGTTAAAATACTTGATACACATGAAAAGCTTCAGTTTTTAAAGTGAATTGGCGAAAGCTAACTTATAGTTATCCTACGATATATCGCCTCTAGCCAAACGATCTAACAACTCGAATACCTTTTCTTTCCCTTCATCTGTCGAGAGCATTTCAATAGCTGCATTACCTTGGAAGAACGCTCTCTTGGTGTTCAGCCATTTGAAAGCTAATTCGTCAGTTTTAACGGTATCCAATACACGTTCATAAATATCATCTGGCACATCAGTATTATGACTTTTCCATAAATTAACCTGCTTGCCAATACCAAACTCTACGTTATCTCCGTGAGAAACTGACAATTTTTCAATTACTTGTGATGGCAGCTCTAGGAAAAACTTTCCTTCAATATCTTTGATTTGGCTTGTTAGCTTGTTTTTCATGAGGAACCCTATGATTAATTGGTGTTGATTAATCATAGGCTAAATTACATGCACTGTAAATATATACAGCCTCAAGGATTAAGGTTTTAAATTAACTTAAACTATCAATTTACGAACCTACATGAGTTATAAGATTTACACATCCTCTGACGAAATGCCTGTCACAATAAACTTAGTGTTGTGACCTATTGAATGTTTCGCTTCAAAGGTTAAAGAGACTAGCGCTGGTAGCTCTAGACCTTCTAGTTGTTCTAATACATTTTCGTGAACATCTCGTGTAGTCAATTCATTGCCACCGCTCGCTTTGAGAGTGAAATTCTTAGTACTTGTGCTTTGAACTGGTTTTATAAAGAAAAGATGGCCAAGCGCAAATTGTGATTTATACCTCGGTGAGTATCCCTCTCCAAATTTATAGCCCATCAAAAGTACTTTCCCTTCAGAAGGAGCATGCATAGCTTTTATTTTTTCATGACTTGAGTGGCTCTGATTAATGATATCCACTTTGTCATTTATCTCAGCTTTTAAATGCTTTTCATCACCACTAATAAATTTTCGCGGCGCTTCATATAGCGTTGCTATGACAATCTCATCGTAACTGCTTGTGCGAGGTAACATAGATAAGTCTATTTCTATCATCTTTCGGTGTGTTTGCGCCTGTAATGCTGACTTTTCTTCATCTACAGCGTGAGTCACAAGTATTTCAATATCTAAAGGTTCACCATTTTCTGTAATGGCGGAAACATCAGGTTGGTAGCCTTCAAGTGGTTTTTCAATTTCAACCTGGCTTAAATGAGTGACACTTTGTTTTATGTAAGTAGAGTTTTGGTGATTAATACCTAGTGAGTCTTCTAGTTCATAGTTGTCATAGTGCGATGGTATTAATACTTTCTCATGCTCTTTTATAACTTGCTTGGCGAGCAGGTGTAATGCTGTTTCGGGACCATGCTGACAATCATCACTTTCGTAATGTGCGAAATGATGTTGACGTATACTTCCTTTTTTAGCGACTAGGCGTGAATTACAGTGTGGGCAACAACATCCACAATCGAGTCCTTGTTCAACATCATTAACTGATACTATTTTCTCGTTTTTTAATCCAAATAGTAGTTCTACATTTTGTAATTCAACAGATTGATTGTTCATTAGTTTATCTCCAATAATTAAAATAATAGTGGCGGTTACTCCGCTCGAAGTGGATAATCAACCAGAACAAAAAATTAATCGTGAAATTCCAGAAAATGGAACTAGTAAGTTATGGAAAACAAAAAGATTTCTTATTTGAGTAATGCTGTAGAGTTATTAGAAGATGAGATAAAGAACCCTGATATTGAAATATTTTTGAGGGCCTGTATTACTCATTTAAACGAAAATGAAAGACTTGAAAAGCCTCAACTAAGGAATTTTCATCCTGATAAAGAAAAGTCAGAAAAGACTTACGGTAACTACATGGATAAGTTCATAAAGTTACTTGATAAACATAAAGACGAGGCTGATAGCCGAAATGTAGAGCTAGAATTAACAAAAAGACCTGTGATTAAAACACAAGTCGGTGGCGGCTCAGGCAATCCTACTTATTACTATATCGATGTTGAAGATTTGGACAGTCCACCACACGTTCTAAAAAAAGCTGATGATAAATCGGTTCACTCAATTAGTAGCAACATTCTATATAGAACCAAGACACTAAAACGTACTCCTTGGTATTTAAAACTCGCAGCTAAATTCTTTTCAAAAACGAGGCAGCGTCAGGCCTTTTTATTATCTGTAATGTTATATTTTATTGCTGCACCAATTGCTCTTGGCATTTTAATGCAGGTAATGCCGCTAACTTATTGGTCGCTTTTGGTCTTAGTTTACATTCTACTATTCAGCCCTGTTCTGAATGTAATTAAGCTGGCAACACAGAAAATTGCATTAATAGAACATATTTTTCAACCCATTGGCGCTGTTTGTATCTCTAAGGTAAAAAACGTAAAAGACTCAGATAGTTTTTTAGATATTGAACGAGAAATATTGTCAGTCGTTGTAGATGGCACTTGCCCTATTTGTTTCCACAAATACAACTTAAAAAACTCTGTTCAACTAGAAAACCAGTCGTTGCTTAATCGACGCATTATAGGCAAGTGTTTAAACAACCCTAAAGAGCATAGGTTTAGTTTTGATAAGGATTTGATGACTGGAAACCCGTTAAATAGTTAGGTTTTAGTAAGGTGCCAACCGTTTCCAAACATACATTCATAAACTCGTAAATGTTGGGTAGATTGTAAGTTAAGTATCTGTGCTCTTTGTAACGCTCCTTTCTCCGTTAAATAAGCTTGTTTGCGCTGCCCATTTCTATCAAAGCAAGAGTGACATTCAATAGATGGAGTATGCCTACTTTTAGGTGTTAAGTGCCAATATTCACATTTACTACATTCATAAGGTATAAGAGAACTTTGGTAGTTTTCTTTGATAAAGGTTGCGGCTTCATCAGCTTCAAGTTGTGTATAGTATTGAGACAAAGGCTCACCATTTTTCTTACTAAAACATGTTTCACTTTTCATATTAATTCCTTAATAATTATGAAAAGAGCTACCCAAATTAATGAGTAGCTCTGCACAAACTACTCTTCTTCATCACCTTGATATTCATCATTATTTGGGTTTAATTGATTGGAGTGGTTGTCTAAGCTATCCCAATAATCATCATTATTAGGATTTAAACTGTCACTTCTATCATCATTGCTTGTTCTACTCATTTGTTTCTCCTTGGTTATGAGTTAATATCAGCACTGATAATTGCATGGAATAAGCTTTAAAAAAGGGACATTTGGTTGAAATATGCGTCATAAAGGCTTCCAAGTAGGTTTATTGTTTAATCACCTACCAGAAATAGTGTTTTTTGCTACTAATTTGTTTTCCTCAGATACTGATCTATTGGTTAAGATGAGCCGCAAGATCAAAAAAGATGAAAATATTACAAGAGACCATCAGATATTCAGAAGAGCGGCAAAAAAAGAGCTTTCTCCAGAGGATCTAGCAACTTACTTCTCACCTGATAACCCTGACTTTGTAGAGCAATTCAATTTCTTAGAAGACTACGATTTTGATTTAAAGTGCCTTGGAGCTTGGTTCATCTTATTGAGCCAAGTTAGAGGCTTTAAGTTAAGCTTAAATCCGGAAGATGTTGAGATATCAAACTACCTAACGTTCCTAGAAGACCTTTGTTTACTTGAATACAATTTTATTAAATCCAATAAAGGAAAAAATGATTTCGATAAAACAAATGCATTTCTAACAAGTTGGCTGAATTGTACTCCTTTTGAGTCAAATGAACCAAAGTTAGAAACACGGGCAAAGTATATGATTTGTCTTGTTATGCATTGGGCCGCCTTGTTCGAGAAACTATTGGAAATAGAGTATTGTGAAGTAGAGGAAGGATATAATTCAATCCTAATAAAATCTCTTCCTAAAGTATGCGATAAAGGTAAAACACCGTTATTTTATTTGACTACAGAGCAATTCATCACGCGAATTAAGCAGAAGCGATCAGAGCAGTTTAAATCTGACAAAAAGTATAAGTGGATTGATTTTCATCGTGATATTGCCAGAGCTCAACTTCTAGATCCGTGTTTAAATCCAGAGGCGTTAAGCGAAGATGATACAAAATTGCTAAACCCTGATACGACAGCAATTAAAAAACAAATATCAAGGTGGTTTGATGGAAGTCGGCTTTCTATTGAGCACGTTAAAAAGTACTTCCTAATATTTGAACAATCATACGACCCAAAAGAAATGGATTTTTCTCTACTTTCTATCGAGTTTATAAATATCTTCTCTTATATCCAGACAGAGCTATTCAAAGCAGGTGTTCCGCCTGAAGTTATCGTAAAAGAATTTTCGAGATACAGTGATTACAAAGATTTAGTGAACAAAAGATACGAAAGTTATCAAAATTCTAATACCTTAATTCCATAAGTTTTAATGGACATTATTAGCATTTGTATATATTGTATTTATACACCTGCGATTTCTCGCAGCCCTTGCTATGTATGAATTTCCTAGCTTAGCGTTGAAGATCTAGTTGTTCTCCTGCAAACACTATGAAGATCTATCTGTTAGCTTGGAAATAGTAGAAAAAGATCTTTGCAAAATCCTCGTAAGTTCTTGAAATTAAAAAGCACAAGATCTAGTTCTTAACTTGGATTAACATAATTGTTGTTATTTAAGGCTTGCTGAATCTTATCAGCTACATCAGAGATTAAATCACCTTTCAATACATCTGATAGATATCCAGTATTCTCCGACAACGTTGTGTTTACTAGAACCAAAGCCGCTTCCACACATTTTGCTCTTTCTTTGTTTTGAGCGTTAGCACCTGTCAAAGAGCCTACACCAGTAAATTAAGTACTAATTTTATTATTCCTTATCAATTATTTAAAAATTAAAACTGTATAAATACAAAGCCTATAAACTGATCTTGGGACGATTAAAAATAATGCAACCTACAGCAAATAATAATTATATAAAAGACACCCGATCACCAATAATTAATATTGCTGAATACGTTTTACTGGTTCCTCCTGTTTGCACGGGTCCCTTCAGTGAATACGTTTCATCAAAACAAAAAAGACAAGTTTAACAGGACGCGAATTAACATTTTAGTTGTTGAACTATCTCACTGAATGATAGTGTTATTTTGCAAGCTATGTTGCTTTAGATATATCAGCAGATAATTGAAGTAAAGTTAACTCAAGGTTATGTTTAAGCATATGTTCTTGTTTGAGTGTTTTTCTGTAGTTTTTTAAAATATCAAAATGGGACTGCCATGATTGTTTTTCTTGGTTGGTCATTTCTAAATTAAGTAAATAATCAATAGACGCTTGTTGTTTATACCACTCCTGTTCACTACCTAATAAACGCATATCAACTTCATGGGCATTAGTAAGCGTTAACCAAAAGTCAGCTTCGCTGCTAAGCGCAATCTCAATACCTTTAGGATCTAGGTCACTAAAACAAATTATAGGGACTTTATTTTTAAAGCGTCGGAAAAACTGGTAACTGCTACTAGCGGTGTGTTGTGGTTTAACATCACCACGGTAAAGCCAAAGCGCTTGAGTTAGATCTATTGGTGAATCAATTTCCGCATTAAGCTTACTTAGGTTTATGGCATTAAGGTTCGCCATAACCGTAAGGTTTTCTACAAGCACAATTGCGCTATGTTCAATGGTATGGATTTCATCCGCATTAATATAGTGACCTAAAGACGTTAACCCCAATAGTTTATGACACTTTTGGTTAATTTTTAACGCGGATAAGCTATTAATCAGGATGAAATCTTGACTAACTGCATAACTGATATCTTTTTCATTTCTAAAATTCTCTGCGGTGTTTAACCGGTCTTTATTATCCGGATACGGATCATTTCTTATATCTAACCCGAGGGTACTTTGAATTTCACTACTCAGTGAAAAAATATCCGTCAAACTAAAAAACAACTGCTTTTGATTTAAGTCTACTCGACCAAAATTATAATCATCATGTAACTTCATTGCTAAAGCAGATATTTTAATATGACCGCCCTGCCGGTTATTTTGCAATTTGTCTTGGGCAAATTTATACAGTTGCCTGGTAATCAGTGTTTTCATTTTTATGCTCTTTCAAAGAAAATATTTTGCCTCGAATATTTTAAAACCGTGAATCGTTTTCACAAGGAATACCGTCTGTATCACCATCCATTTTGTATTAGGACAGTAATTGATAAAATACACAGCTTCTGTACGTGACTTCATTTGGCTACAATATTGTCTACCGTCCTTTGTGTATTACTATTCCATTTTAGCTACTTATTAACCTTATACCAATCCCATTAAATTATTGCCCACTTGTGCTGGTTAAAATTTACCAAGAATTCGTTGCTCTCAATTCCAATAGCCAGCTATTGCTCAATCGAGCGACTTATCTTGATTTATTTTTCCTTCGCACAACAGGATCACAAACTTAATGGAATTGCTATTAGAGTGTATTAATATTACATTTTAAAAACAATAGGTTATTTTATCGGTCAGGTTCGGGGGACATTACGGTACTAATATACCCGTTATCATTCAAGATGCAGTTTTTGGAGTGCTTGAGAAATTTCAATTCAATGAGCTATATAGTAAAATTTAAGTGTTCTTACCCATTCCAGAGAAAGCTATGGACTTTACATCCCTCCTGGTTTATCGCTTATTTGAACCTTCATTTATCTCCCTTAAGTGAGAGATAAATGAAGAGAAGGTACGTTTGTATTAATGACTATGGCCGTGGCCTTTATTCACTTCTTGTCCCTTTTTTACATTGTTAATTTCCCCTTTTTTACTGATGTTGAAATATAGGGTTTCCTTCGTTTTCGTATTTATGGCTTTAACTAGGTAATTGGTTTCAGCCTCTTCTACTATGCTAAATTGTTCTTTGCTCACATCATTCCATGACTTATCTATTTTCCCTACCGACATACCATGGTCTTTAAATGACAGCATTTTTGCTGAGGTTTGCGCTATTTCAAGTATTTTTTGCGACGTTACTTTGCCGTGACCATCCGAGTGCGCATACACAGATGTTGATAATGCGAGAGACGAAACTAAAATGATTTTTTTTAATATGTTCATATTTTTACCTTATTTAAATGCTTTATTAAGTGTTACTTTTAGAGCTTACCTAATCGATTTAACTGATTAATATTACGGGGTTAGTTCACTACTACTTAATACCTTCAATGGCATATTCACCGTTAAAGATAAGTTGGATCTGAATATCCTGGTCTGATTTGTTTTTCCAATACCAGCCATGGGAACCTTCGAATGGTGCGGTAAAACTGCCTTTCATTTCGCTAACCGTTGCAATAGTGTAAGACTCAAAATAACCCGTAGTATCACCTTTAGGCTCACCGTGTAAATCAACATAAAGCTCGCCACTCTCGGTTGTCCACTCGTAGGTCGCTTTACTGTATTGCTGCATGGCAAGCTTATATTCAATACCTCTGCCCGCTGGTACGGTTAAGATTACGGTGTCTTTTTGGCCTTTTTTGCTTAGCGTTGTTTTTACTGGTTTAGCTTGTGCATTAAATACAGTTAAGCCGAGTTTTTCACCAACACCGGTTGGGTCAATATTGTATTCTGCCGGTAAAATAAATAGCACTAAAACTACCATGGCTAGAGCAAATGAAATAATTGTCGCTTTCATCAATGAACGACTGTTTTGATTTGATTGCATAAATATTTTTCTCATAATAATGTTATTTTCAAATTTGGATTTTTCTGGCTAAGGTAAGTACCTTGCTTTGGCGAAGTTAAGCTAAGACAAGTTAAGTTAGCTCAGCTTAAGAAACAAAATATCCGGTTAACTGCATGCCAACGAGCATAAAGCCTGCGCTCATTAAGGCGGTGTTTGTGGTTTTAGCGAATTTATTGAAACTTGGAAATTGACGCCAATAATTGATCGCTAATAAAATAAACATCAAAGCGAGTAATTGACCTAGTTCAACACCAACATTAAAGGCAAACAAATTAGCCGCTAACCCTTCTGTCGGCAGAGAAAATTCTTGTATTTTTGTCGCTAAGCCAAAACCATGAAATAAGCCAAATATCAGCACTGCAGCTTTAGGATTAGGTTGCTTGCCAAAAACATGTTTAAAACCGCCAAGGTTATCAAAACCTTTATAGATAACTGACAAACCAATAATGGCATCGATCAAATAAGCATTTACTTGAATATTAGCCAATACTCCTGTCATTAACGTTAAGCTATGGCCTATGGTAAACATGCTGACATAAAGCAATACATCTTTACCGCGATGTAAGAAGAATAGAACGCCTACTAAAAATAGTAAGTGGTCATAACCTGTTACCATGTGTTTTGCGCCAATATACATAAATGGCAATATTTGAACGCCAGTATTATTTTGCAAGAAATTACGTGTACTATCATCTACCCCGTGGGCAAAAGCTTCTACAGAAGCCATCGCACAAAGAATACATAACGGGTACAGCAAATAGGTTAGTTTCAACTTTCCAAACATAAGTTTTCCTAACATTAATTTACCCTTTTGTTTCAATTGAATAAGTACTATTTTCTACAAAACATTTATTATCTCTTGCATGTAACAAGCGATATAAAGCAGGTAGAACAAATAGCGTTAAGATAGTGGATGAAATAACTCCACCGATAACAACAGTTGCTAACGGTCGTTGAACTTCAGAGCCTATGCCGGTATTTAACGCCATAGGAATAAAACCAAGTGATGCCACTAACGCGGTTGTAAGTACAGGTCGCAAACGTGTTAATGCGCCTTTGATAATTGCTTCTTCTAAGCCTAAATTTTCTTTAATGAGCTCTCTAATAAAAGAAACCATGACTAGGCCGTTTAGAATAGCAATGCCCGACAGCGCAATAAAACCAACTGCTGCAGAGATTGAAAAAGGTATATCCCTTAGTATTAAGGCAAATATTCCACCGGTTAATGCCAGTGGCACACCAGTAAAAATAATCATTGAATCTTTTACTGACCCTAAGGCTAATAACAACAAACCAATAATTAATACCAGAGTGACAGGTACAACAACGCTAAGTCGTTGTGTGGCTGATTGTAGTTTTTGATAGGTGCCACCGTATTCAACCCAGTAACCTGACGGCAACTCTACATTGGCATCAATTGATTTTTTAATGTCAGCGACAAAACTACCTAAGTCTCTTCCCCTAACATTAGCGGTAACTACCACTCTGCGTTTGCCATTTTCTCGGTTGACTTGATTAGCGCCATTCACCATTTCAATAGCCGCCAGCTCTTGTAAAGGTACATAGCCGCCTTTGGGTAAACTAATGGGGAATTGGTTATAACTATCAACATTGTTGCGCCCTATTTCAGGTAAACGAACTATGATGTCAAAGCGTTTATCACCTTGGTAAAATTTACCAACCGTTTCTCCGCCTATTGCAACAGCTACTTGCTGCTGTAATTGCGCTGTTGAAATAGCGTACAGCGCGAGTTTTTCAGCGTTTGGCACGATAGTTAGAATAGGCAAGCCTTTGGTTTGCTCAACCTGAATATCTCGAATACCATCAACCCCGGTAATTGCCGCTTCAATTGATTGGCCTAAACTTGCCAAAGTTTCAAAGTCATCACCAAAAACCTTTATCGCCAACTCTGATCTAACCCCTGCTAGTAATTCATTAAAGCGCATTTGAATTGGCTGTAAAAACTCATAGCGGTTACCCGGAATAGGCGTAACAATGGCTTCTAGCTCTTTTAATAGTTGTGCTTTAGATTTTTCAGGATCGGGCCATTGTGAACGCGGCTTAAGCATAATAAAGTTATCAGCAACACTAGGCGGCATGGGATCTGTTGCGACATCTGGTGTGCCTATTTTGGCAAACACTAATTCAACCTCAGGCATTTCTTTGATCTTTTCTTCCAATATTTTTTGCATTGCTACCGATTGAGACAATGACGTACCCGGGATCCTAAGGGCATGCATGGCAATATCACCTTCATCTAGATTTGGGACAAATTCACTGCCTAGTTTGCTCGCCATAACGCCAGCAATAATAACTAAGATAAATGCTGATATAACCACAAACCAACGCGCCTTAAGCACAAACGATAATACTGGTTTATACAAAGACTCACTGGTCTTCATAATAAGGTTGTCTTTCTCTACTATCGGTCCTTTAAACATTAATGCGATGGCCGCAGGCACAAAAGTAATTGATAACAACATTGAGCTCACCAAGGCAATAACTACCGTAATAGCCATTGGGTGGAACATTTTCCCTTCAACACCGGTTAACGCAAAAATAGGTAGATAAACAACCGTGATGATAAATACACCAAATAAAGCTGGGCGAATAACCTCACGTGTAGCATCAAAAACAAGGGAGAGCCTTTCTTTTACCGGTAGAACTTTGCCATTAGAAGCCTGACTTAGCCTGCGCATACAGTTTTCTACTATGATAATTGCGCCATCTACAAGTAAGCCAAAATCAAGGGCACCTAAGCTCATTAAATTGGCACTGGTTTTTGTTTGTACCATGCCAGTTACCGTCATTAACATCGCAAATGGAATAACGGCGGCGGTTAGTAGCGCAGCTCTAAAGTTTCCTAGCAGCAAAAACAAAATAACGATGACTAAAATAGCGCCTTCCACTAAATTCATCTTCACTGTATCTAAGGTTTTATTGACTAGTTTTGTGCGGTCATAAACAGCATTAGCATTAACTCCAGTAGGTAAACCTTCATTAATTTCCTTTAGTTTTTCACCGACTGCTTTAGCTACTTTTTGGCTATTTTCACCGATCAACATAAAGACGGTACTTAAGACAATTTCATGACCATCTTGTGTTGCCGCGCCTGTGCGTAATTCTTTGCCCTCTTTAACCTCTGCTACATCCTTTATTTTTAAAAACTGCCCTGTTTCAGTGGTAATAGGGATATTTTCTAACGCCTTAATATCTTCAACTTGTCCAGGGATACGTACTAACCATTGCGCGCCACTTTTTTCGATAAATCCGGCGCCGCGATTTTGATTATGGCTGCTAATAGCAGCAATAATGTCTTGTTGTGTTAGTCCCTGACTTAACAGTTTTTCAGGATCTAGCGCTATCAGTATTTCTCGTTTATAACCGCCAATAGGGTTCACTTCTACCACCCCTTCTACTTGAATTAATTGCGGCCTGATTATCCAGTCATGAATGGTACGTAAATCTGTTGGTGAGATATCGCTGCCATCTTCATTTTTAGCACCTATTTCAGCATCAACAGTGAACATAAATATTTCACCTAAGCCAGTAGAAATAGGCCCAAGTACCGGAGATAAACCCGCTGGTAACTCAGTAACAGCGGAGGTGAGCTTTTCACCTATTAGCTGCCTAGCAAAATATATGTCAGTATTATCGGTAAATATGGCGACCACTTGCGATAAGCCATAACGAGATACCGAGCGTGTGCTCACTAAACCAGGTACTCCAGCTAAAGCAGTTTCAAGGGGATAAGTGACCCTTTGTTCTACTTCTAACGGGGTATAACCTGCAGCTTCCGTGTTTATTATTACTTGAACATTGGTAATATCGGGTACTGCATCTATAGGTAACTTGGTAAAGCTCCAAAGCCCAAGCGTAGCAACGGCTAATACCAAAACGAGTATCAGTTTGCTGCGCTGTATTGAAAATTTTAAAATTGATTCCAACATACTATTTCCTTAGTGATCCCTTTAGTGATCGTGAGATGCGCCAGATTTATCAATATCGGCTTTGATGATGTAGCTATTTTTTGCTACGTATTCAGTACCTGCTGGGATACCACCTAACACTTCGACCCAAGGACCAACCTTTCTACCGAGTGTCAGCATTCTTACCTCATACTGCTCATCGACTTTGGCATAGACCACAGTAAAGTCTCTAAAAGGTTGTAAGCCGTCAGCCTTAACAGCTAAAGGTACTTGGTAGGTATTTAAGAGAATGTTTGCTGAAATAAATTGGCCAGTTTTAAAAAAGCCATCGCTGTTATCAACTTCAGCGCGATATAACTTGGCTTGCTGTGCATTCACATTGAATAAGGCGTCAAACAGTTGCGCGTTAATCACCTTATCGCTACCAGATATTGAAATATTAACCAAGGAGCCTAGCTTTACCTTGGCTTGGTCCATTGGAAATACAGCCAACTCAGCAATAAGCTTACTGGTATCGGTTATCGTCAATAGCTTGTTATCAACAGTTTGCTCACCTGCACCGACATTTTGACTAGTAATTAAGCCACTCATGGGAGCGTAAATTTTATAGCGCTGCAGGCTATCGTTACTTTCAACGGTTAATAATAACTGGCCTTTTTTTACCCGTTGACCCAGTACCGCATGAAGCCTTTTAACTTCTCCAGGAAACCTTGCGCTGATATGACGAATAGCATTGGGCGGTGTGGTCAATTTACCGAATACTTTTAACGTTTCACTAAATAGCTGACTATCAACCGTTTCTGTTGTTATCTGCATGGCATCAGCAATATTTTTGCTTATCACAGTTCTCCCTTCAAAGTTGTCATACGACCATTGATGGCTGTTATTTCCATACTTTGCAGTCAACGTTACTTGAAAAGAGTGTGGCTCGTATATCTCCATATTTCCTCGTAGGTAATTGTCTTCTATGAAAAAATCAATATCATCAACAACACCGCCAAGACGGGTAAGTTTTACGTTTATCTCAATATCTTCAGGTGCAATAGCGGTATTACCTTTACTTGCAAAGACTCTAAATTCTGGTGCAACGCCATCCTCAAAAATGGAAAGTTCAATGGTAAAGTCGTTATCTCGTAACATGCGACCATTGTTAGGTCCTTTTTCAACTTCCTCTGTTACTGCCTCAACAGTAGTTTGGGCGTGTACCAAGGAGCTATAGGCGACACTTGTTATTGATAATTGTCCTAAAATAATGGCAGTAATAATTGGTTTTATTTTCATGATTTTCTCTCTTACATATAAATTGATGAGCCTGTTAATCGCTCTAACTCAATGTTAAATAGCTGGATATCGGTATAAGCTTGAATCAGTTCTATTTGACTAGTAACCAACTCTTGCTGAATGGCATATAAGTCTGTGTATCGATAACGTCCAAGGTTATAAGCCTCAACCGCTTTAGTTTTTGCTTGCTCCAAAATCGGTATTGTTTGCTCAGAAAGCGCAGCGATCACATGTCGGTTATGTTTGAGCTTATGGGTGAGTAATAAAAGTTGAGTAGAAATATCTTTAAACCAGGCATCAGATTCAGCAAGACTTTGCTTTTTCTTAGCTTGTAAGGCAATTATCTGACCACGATTTCTATTTTCGCCCCCCAGAGGAATCGATATACCGGCAATAAATGCAAAATCATCTACTGCTTCATTACGCTTTATCCCAGTGTTGATTGTCCATGCGGGCTCTTGGTTAGCTTTAGCTAATGCTATTTCAGACTCTGCAATGCGTTGCTGCGCAGCAAAAACCTTTAGTCTTGGGTTTGACTTTAATTTTTCAACAGCTGATTCAATCTCAGTAATACTGGGAATGCCAAGTAGACTGCCATTAACGGTAAAGTCACTGTTTCCTTGCCATTGCGCTGCTAGTTGTGCCTTACTCGCTTCAATTTCATGATACAAATCTTCAACAGTTAGCGCCTTCTTAGACAAATCGGCTTTTGCTCTTAATTCATCAATGATGTTGAGTTTACCTGCAGCAACACGGGTGTTAATTTCACGTAGTAATTGTTTGGCATGATCACGAGCAAGTTTTGCTAACACTAATTGTTCTTTTTGAGATAACAAAGTGATAAAGGTTCTTGCTGTTTGAGCAGCAATATCGAGAGCTTCCATCTCTTGCTTAAATGATGTTGTAGTCGCCCTTTGCTCAGCTGTTTTTATCCTCGCATCAATTATGTCGCTTTCAAGTAACCACGAAATACCTAAGGTAGTTTGCATGCTAGTGATACCTGAATAAGTACCCGTGCCTAAAGCATCTTCAATACCGGCATTGATAACTATTGGCGAGGTAATACGGGCTTGTTCTATTAATCCTTTAGATGCTTGCTGCATGTGAGTGAAAGCCTTTAAATTTGGGTGCTGCTGTAAGGTATAACCAATAGCATCATTTAACGTAATCGACCGTTGAACCGTATTGTTCTGAGCAATAGCGCCAAATGATGCTACTGATATACCACCTATAATGACAGCGCTTAGCAACCAAAACCTATCACCTATCGGTTTTGTTTTTGTGTTTTTTTGAGTCGACATAATGCCTCCCCCCTTTATTCAAAAGATAGAGTTAAAAATATGGAGTTTGTTTTGTACATTAAAAACCGACCAGTAGTCGGTTTTATTTTTAAAAAAAAGCACACTGATGCATGGCTTTTAGTTTTTAGTTTTTAGTTTTTAGTACACCAATTAGTCACTTAAATGACCGTATTGATTGAGCTATTATTCACTTATCCGCTTATTATCATTAAGGAATGAGTTAAACACTAATTTCCTAATGACTTAGTACTATTTCTATCAAATGATGTACACCGTCAATAGAAGATAAACACACAGCTAAAATGCATATAAGCAAAATAGCGGTAAGTATTTTATTTACAGGTTTTAAGTTTAACTGCCCTAATAAAAAATAAACTCGTTGCTCTAATACATCTGCGCCAAAGTTTGCCACCAGTTCATTATCTTTGACCACACCATTGTGAGCATTTAACCGAGCTGCTTTCACCAGAGTACTAGCAACAAAAGTAGAAGTAATATTGTCATTTACAACTGCATTGTCGGCCGCTTGCTCCATTGCAAGAATCATATGCAGTTTTAAATGAGCTGCTAATGAAGGAATGAAAAAAGTACTAAAAATACTAAAGAGCCACTTTTTTAACGGGTCATTGACCCGCGCATGTGCTTTTTCATGACCTAATATCACCGCAATTTCATCACGAGTCATCTCCTGTAACATGCCAGTGGTAATGAAGCATTTTTTATTAATAAAGCCTGCGGTAAAAGCGCTGGACTCAGGTAACTCAATCTCAAATATATCTTTTGAAAAAGGTTTAGATAAACTCGTTAAATTTGCTAAATCATTATGATGATGTTTTAGTTGAATACATTTTTTAACCACAATCACTGATGTAAAAGCTAGGGCTATTATTAACGTTGCACCATGCCAACTGAACCAGTTAAATTCTGCCATGTGATGCCAATGCGCATATTCACTTTCTGATACAAACACCGTTGAAGATGAGTACTCATTTAAGAATAATAACGCAATAGTAAGACTTATCAGCCAAGGTAAAGTTGCCAGCAACCATAAGACTGCTTTTCTAGCATTAACTTGCAGATTTATAAATTGTTGCGCGAGCAAAGAGACAACAATTGATACGGTAAAATTAGCAATAATAAATGCTAGAATAGCAATGGTTATAGTGTTCAACCAAATAGCAAATTGACCTTCTATCATGGGTTAATTACCCTGAGATAACTTTATACGTTGCGCTTCAATTAACGCTTCTAATTTATCGAGCTGCTCTACATTAAAGTCTTGCGACATTGAAGAGAATGCTGCAACTAAACTATTATCGTCAGTGACAAAATCGTTAGTAACCGATCTAATAAGTTGACCAATCAATTCAAACCTTTCAACTTTAGGCTGATACTGAAAAGCATTCACCACTTTATGACGTGATAATAATTCTTTTTTATACAAGCGATCGAGTGTGCTTTGATAGGTATTTAAACTACCACCTCTAATCTTTTCAAAGTGGTTAAAAACGGCTTTTACATCCGCAGATTTATGTTGCCATAAATATTGTAATACCAATTTCTCTAACTCACCGAGCTGCATAATTAAGACCTTAAAATGTTAAACCGACCACCGATAGGTTTAATGTACACAAACCTAAACCGACCGTCAATAGGTTTTATGTGTTATGAGGTAAATGGAGCTAACTAACATCTAATGTAAGGTCATAAATTAAGCAGTGATACCAACATCACGGGTTAGGGTTTTTGTTGGGAACCTAAGGAGTATGGGAAAATTAGATATAAGTAGAGATAAATAGCAAAAGAGATTGTTTGGATGTGTTTTTTTTTACGTTTAAGTTACAGTGTATTTGGACATCACAGTGGTTATATTTAACACCGATAACTAAGATGTATTAACGAAGATGTATTATAAAATTTATTACTGTAATCCCTCCCCTATGTCCATGTCTCATTCAGCTTTCAATGTGGGCCCACATTGAAAGCTGTCTATCCGTTATGCTTTGCACTGTAATAACGCTGATAATCGAATAGAGGGGGAATATTGTGTAAGGCTACTTATCCAGAATTCAGGTTACTTAAGATAGATTAAATCAAAAATAGTACGGCCATATAATCCCATGCCAAAAAACTCTTTAACAAAAAGCACATATTTTAAACTACTGTCAAATTTGGCAAAACCCAGGTTTGGGTCAAAGAAAATAAAGGTCTTATCATTTTTATGTGTAATAGCTGCACAAGCGTGACCTTTGACTTTAATAAAAGTACGGCCAGACGGACTTTTCAGAGAACATTTAGCCAAACCTTCAGGGGTTTGGCACTTTATCAAAGTCGAATTTCTCGACATAGATACCTTTGATATAGATTGATCAAAACCTGACATACCTTCGCTATAGTTGCCACCAAATTGTGCTATTCGCTCAGCATAAACAAGTAGACCTTTCTCCAGGTGTGTATTTTTATCATCCATTAAATTCTTTGAGTCAGGTATACTATCAAGCCCTAAGAAAGCTATTGCTAGTCCTGAACATACGCCGTCTTGTGCTTTAAGGCCAGTTTGCATGCTGGTCCATCTCATACTCAGTCCGGCTCCTTGGTCAAACTTTCTTGCTTTACCACCATGACTTTTAACTAAATCTTGGAACTGTTTGAAACTGCTCATAATAATTATCCTTTAAGCGTTTTTAATATTGATATGTCGTATTACATCATGCCTCTCAAAGAGGCAAAAAATTGTCGGCTACGATAATCGACAAGCAAGAAAAAGCCAACTGTTTTTTTTACTTTTTTTACAATTTTTTTACTTCGGTTTAAATCTGCATTTTTGAGTAAGATAATTGATGCTGAAATAGGCTGCGACTTGCTCTTCACCTTAAACGCTTTACCAACTAATTTACCCACCAATGTGGGTTAGCATACTTGTATTTTTCGTACTAAATGGGCATGTAATGAATAATTTTTAATCAGCAGCGATAACAACTAAGTAATGCTTAATCCTTGGCAAGTAAAAAAAAACTGTTTAAGGTGTGAGCAGTTAACTTACTGGACGGACAAGATGAGCATCAAAGAACAATTACAACGACAAGTGCAATTTTTTCACCCGGAAAAAAAATATTCGTTTCTTCGTGGTGGGTTCTCAAGTACTGCCCATGCGGCTTTATTTGGTCTACGTGAGCAGTTTTACAACGCCATCAAAGAAACCTTTGTTAAAGAGGTTAATGATGCCGCCAATGTTTTATGCGCTAGCAGTGACTTCGTTAGCGCAGTAAAGTCCTTACCACTAAAACAAAAAGCTAAAATTGTGGTCCTTGGTGATAGTTTAACTGACGATAGCCAATCATGGTTTTCGATTATCGAACGCTCTTTCGACATTGTCAGGCCTGACGACAATATCAAATTTATTAATCTTGCAGTTTCAGGTGATACCACCGCACAATTACTGGGTTCGGTTATTCCTGCCGTGACATTGGATGCGGATTTGTATTTAACTTTTAGTGGTACCAATGATGCCCGTATTCAAGGTGGAAGTCGTTACAAACCTTGCACAAGTATTGACGAAGTTGAACGTAATCTAGCTAGCGTAATTGACTTTGCTAAACAGGAAACAAATGCCCCTTGGGTTTGGCTCACTCCTGTTGGGGTCGATGCTGCGCGTATCGAAAAACATGATTTCTTTAAGCCATTGCAGGCTAGTTGGTGTAACGATCATATTTGTAAAATAGCAGACCTTGTTAATCTCCATGCCCCAAATGTCATTGATTTACGTGCGAAATTTACAAATTTAGAAAACAATGATCTACTCGATGACGATGGTCTTCACTGGTCTATTGAAGGACATAAACTTGCATCCAAGACGATACTTGAACAACTGGTCAGTATATTGAATCGTTAATTTATTAACGTGAGCCCCAAAACAATAAATGCATGACTTTTTATATAATCAACAGTGAAATAGACTATATCATGAACAGGTCATGCCTGGTTTACCATCAGAGAAAGTATCAATATCACACAAAAACAGTCTAAATGTTAATTTTCCATCTTTTTACCAAACCTCCCTATCTATTACCTAATTAGTTAAATTCCTTAATAAAAATGTAAACAAACAGGTGTTAAGGTTAATTTAATGTTAAATAAATGCACAATTATGTTAAAAAAAGTACTTCGTAATGCTTGTTTTCTGAGTTTTTCTCCAATATGCTGGTCTGACCAACAAGATCGGCAAAGCAACTGAGAAGATAAATTCAAGTAGCTTTTGTCATACAGGAAATGAGTAAAGGTGAAATTATGTTGTTCTCTCTTAGCGATATATTCGTAAAAATACAGCAACAACGTTGGCACGGACAAGTTAATTTCTGTCCGTCTGGTCAGGTTCTATCGTACCAGTCGATAACCGAACACCAAGATTGGTTGCAGCACAATATCCAGTTTTCTTTTGGTGACAAAGTTATTGTTGTGTCTACACCAACACCTGAAACCGTTTCTACACTGTTATGGCTTTGGCATAACGGTGCTGTGGTAGTACCCGTTAAACATGATATGCCAATGGAGGCAATACAAAAAATTGCCGATGATTGTCATTCACATATCATGATAAAAGACCAAAAAATCACTGAACTTAATTGTGCACCACAATCTACATTACTGTTTAGAGAAAATAGTCGTCGTCAGGTGTGTGGCACCGATTTAGCCTTGCTAATTTATACGTCTGGGAGTACCGGTAATCCAAAAGGTATCATGTTGAGCCATAACAATGTGATTACTGCGATGAACTCCATTGCAACTTATCTCAAAATTGACACTAACGAGCATATTCTTGGTCTTTCACCATTGTCGTTTGATTACGGTCTTTACCAACTACTATTCAGTTTGGCTTTTGATTGCAAAATTACTTTGTTTGAAGAAAACTTTCATCCGGTCAAAGTTATTAAAGCGCTTGATGAACAGAAAATTACCTTGTTACCTGTGGTTCCCGCTATGGCGATACCACTATCTAGGGTTATCAAGGCGTTAAAGCGCAAGCTACCACACCTGCGTAAAATGACCAACACAGGTGGTCATCTTGGTGAAACCGTGATTGATGATATGGTGAATTTAATTCCACAACTCGATGTTTATGCCATGTACGGTTTGACTGAATGTAAACGTGCATTGTACCTACCACCGGACAAAACACACAAAAAACGAGGTTCTGTTGGTATCGCTATTCCGGGCCTTGAGGCCAAACTCTTTAATAGTGTGCAGTGTGAAGATGGCTTGCACTATCAGGAAGTCAGTAATGGCGAAGTTGGTGAGTTATTTGTTCGCGGAGCAACCGTGATGCAAGGTTATTACGGTCAAGCCAATGCGGGTGCAAATTTGATCCCTGGAAATTACCGTGATGATAACTGGCTGGCTACAGGCGACTTGTTTACTCAAGACGATGACAGCTATTTCTACTTTAAAGGTCGTACTAAAGAACTAATAAAACAAGCAGGATTCTGTATTTATCCTACAGAAAGTGAAGCATTAATCGAAAAAAATTCACTAGTACATCTTGCCGCCATTATTCAATCTAAAGATAAATTCGGTGATGAAATAGCCTGCTTATGTGTGCAATTACATGAAGACAAGAAAGAAAATGAAGAAACGTTTATCCATTGGCTTAACACCAACCTAGATAGTGACTACCGTCCACGTGAAGTACGCTTTACTAGTCAAATGCAGCTAACAGACAACACTAAAGTCGACAAAAAGTCCCTTGTGGCCAAATTAGCGTTGGAGAATTAAAGTGCAACAAATTAAAAAAATGCTAGATCAGAACTCCTCACAAATTTCAACGCCCTGTTATTTCTATAGTATCAGTCGATTAAAGAAAAATTTTGACGCGTTAAAAACAGCGCTAGGTACACAAGTAATACTTTCAGTCAAAGCGAATAGTAATACTGATTTATTAGTGCGCTGTACTAACTTTATGAATGACGGTTTTGAGGTAGCTTCAATCGCTGAGCTACAAACCATTGTTGGTGGCGAACGTACCCGTTATGTCAATAACCCTTCTGCAGATAAGAAATTTTTTCGGGCTGCCATTTCGGGTAAAGCTCGGTTAGTTATTGACAGTATCGAGCAGCTAAACATTGTTGCTGAGTTGGCCGAAAAGCGCCCAGTATCAGGGATTATCTTACGACTTAACCCTGTAGTACTGAAACAGTTCAATGACACCCACCCTAAAATCCGTCCAGATCAGTTTGGTATGGACTGGGATAGCTGTTGTTCCGCCATTGAATTTTGTAAAACGAAAAACTTACCGTTACTCGGCTTTCATTTATTTAAAGGCTCTTACAGTTTTGAGCGCAGTGCTATGGCAACTGTAGATTCGGTTAAAATTATCATTGCTGAAATGGAAAAACGTTACGGCCAGCCCTTGTCATTTGTCAATCTCGGTGGTGGTTTCAGCGAGCGCTGGCAAGAAGCGACATTTGATTACGCGGCTTACCGAGCAAGATTGGCTGAACTGCCATCACACATAACGCTTGCACATGAATCAGGTCGAGGGTTGATGGCGAGTATCGGCCATTTTGCCGTACGGGTTCGATATGTCAAACAAGTTGAAAATGAAAACTACGTTATATGTGACGGTGGTATTGCACAAAACTTTCTGCTAGCACAAACAGAAAACACTCTGCGTAGGCTAAAAAAACCAGCGTTATGGCAATCTCAGCCAAACGATATAAAAGCCGCTTGCAAATTTGTCGGCAGTTCATGCAGCAAAGACGATGTTATTGGTAAACAGACTGAAGAGCATATTTTACCACAACCTGGCGATATCTGTATTTTCGAACAGTGTGGTGCTTATAACGCCAGTTACACCGTTGCACCTTTTTTGCATTTACCTGCAGCCACTACTTACATTGTTGAATAGGTTACCTCATGACCCAAGTACATAATATTTTCGGCCGTTGTATCACCTCATTTCTCAGCTTAAATGATGAAGTACCTGAGATGGTTGAGCGGTTAGTTAATGATGCAGTGATAAGGTTGATGGACAGTGACATGATCATCGAAGATAACTTTGCACCAATGGCTGAATTACAAGAGCCACGTGTCGCCCAACCACTAGAAACGTTTGAACAAACCGTGTTTATTGACGAGCTGACCGATAAAATAATAAGTGATGGTTTTGGTCCACATTTTCATCAAATTATTGGTTTATTTGGCTCAATCATGCTCGGTTTGTGTGCAACAGATGAACAACGTCTACTGGTAGATAAATGGCTAGAGCAAGGTCATTTTGGAAACTTTATGATGACTGATGCAGGAGGCCCAACACTGGCTCAATGGCAATCGAGTCTCATGACAGCAGAAGATGGCCAAATCAGCCTTAAAGTTAATAAAAAATGGGTCATTGAAGGGCAAAATGTCGGCTTTGCCATGGTAGTTTGCCAACAAAAAGGTCGACCTTTCCCAACCACAGTATTATTGTCACCACAGAAGTCAAAAGCATTACAAAAACAAGCCTGTGGCGGTAGTTTCCTTGATGGTAAATTGCAATTAGGCGATGTAAAAGGTGAAGCGTTGATCAACAAAAGTGACTTTCTTGCTAAAGGTGGCCTTGGTAGCGTTAACCGATTTTTAACCTTGGTACGTCCACGCTTTGTCAAATCATTAATGCATCACCTGTTATGGTTGCAAGACCAAAAACGCCTAATACTTGACCATGACGATCTCAGCGCGATTGATTTTATCATCAACACAGCCAATTGGTGCACAGCCCAAGATAAATTTTCAATTCATTCGGTTGACCGAGTACTCGCTTTAAAATTTACCAGCAACGAATTGTTGCAATCATTGGTAGTTAAAGGTGCAGTTAATGATATTCATGATCAACGTGACTTGCTCGGTTTTACCAAAATGGAAGGTAGTTCATATCGCTGCTTGTTTGAAATTTACAGCAAATTCAAACGGGGTCGACGATGAGCACATCAGTAGAAACCCAGAGAGTGCCTGGCCTTGTGGTCAAAGGTATCGCCTTTACGCCCTTACCTCAGCCATTATTTGATCAGCCTCGCCCAATTGCCGAAGTCATGTCTTTGTTAGTGCAATCTTTAGCGCCACAAGTTAATCAATTGATTGATAAAACGGGGATTCCAACCACAGAGTTTGAGCGCCATTTTTTGTGTTCAACCATGATTGAATTGCCCTTTACCACTCAATCAGTTAATTGGCCAGATATTGCAGCTCAACTAAAAGAATATGGTGACCATCAACCTGATACTTTTGTGAATGCCTATGAATGTGCCTCATGGGGTTATTCGTTACGTCATTATTTAAAACAAGCTAAACTGGCTCAACACCAAGCCAAATACATGATTGTCAGTATTATCGATGCCAATGTTTATGATTTTGAATTCTGGCGTTATAACGATCACTGGCAGCACTCTGGCTTTGGTATTACAACAGTCATTCTCGAAGTGGAAGTCCCTTTGACAGATGAAATGACCGTAGGCTCTGCTGTTACCCATAATGGCGTTGCAGAATTCGCGACTGTAGTACGAAGAACCATGATGAAAAAGCCCGGTGCAGTAGTCGCCCTTCCGTTTTTTCCCGTTAATGTACAAATGATGTTTGAAAAATTACTTCGTGGTCAACCGAGCCTACCCGATTTACACGCCAAGCATGGTCACTGCTTTGGTGCGGATCCATGGTTATCATTGTTAACTCATGGTTTAAACAACCAGATTAAACAGCCAGAGCGCTTTATGGCCTGCTCAGTGGCATTAAACGGATATTATGCAATTGCTGAACTGATGCTAACAGCAGATACCGTATTAATCATGAACAAGGAGTGGCATCGTGGCTAAACAATTACAACAATATTGCGGCACACTCAAGCGTATGCCTTTTGCCGATAAGCCTTCGATTGCCGAGGCACAAATGCTGCCTTTAACGACCGATAACGATTTTAGCGTATTTGCCAACTTTACCAGTTCTCCCAATCCTGTGTTCATTAATGTCCGCGAACATTACCAAATTTTATCTGAATTAGTTGATGAAGCGAAGCAGTGCTGGCCGGATATCATTATTCTCATTCGAATATCAATGCCTGGCGGCATGCGTATTCCGGCCAACCTCCTAGCAGACAATGTTTTATTACTTGAAGAAGTAGCATTTGAAGAGCAAAAGCTAGTTGCCTTGGCACATCCTCTGTTGGTCATCGAAGATCATTTCTCTCGTATTGAAATAGATAACAATAACAACAGCATCAACCTACGCTTGTACAGCAAAGATGTTTTACCTTCGGGTGCCCTGCAGCCTTTGATTGCTTACCTAGATCAACGGGGAGTGGCTCAGTAATGGATTCTCCATTGGTCATTTCACAATACTGGTCGGGCGACGCGACCAATCCAGAGATAGCGCTCATTGAATTGAAGTTTCGGCTCAATGCGTTGGGTGCACTTCCCAGTCATGTCACTGTAGTCAGTGCCGGTGAGATTTGTGTACTGCTCGACCACATGGTGATTGAATTTTATCAATGGTTAAGCGATCGCTGTCATGTCACTTTTGTCAGTGCCGCCTGCACCAGTTTACATGCGGGCATTTTAGATTTTTATCATAGTGATTTAGCCACTACCCTAGTTATTTCACTCGAATTAGATAAATCGTTCCAACAAAGCTGCCTAAACTCTCTAGGCATAGGCAACGACAGTGCCCAAAAAGGTTTAGACGTTATCACAGGAGTAGGTTTTATTGCACTAGAGCGTCGACTTATCGGTAAACACATTGCACCACATGAACTTGTAGTTGAACAATGCCAGATACTTAGCCAACAACCAGGAATGACAGGTACACAGCGACTTATTCGTAAACTTTATCAAGAGCTTGAGTCTTTACCTGCACATGTTTTACCCGTTTCATTCGATATTTGTTCTCACTGGGCGACATCCTTGTTTCGTGGCCTAGATAATTTATTTTCTGTTAAACACAGAACGGTTAATTGGTTACCCAGTATTGAAAGTTGCCAACGTCATTATTTAAGTTTGAAACCTTTATTTGAACTACAACTTTATCGACAAAAGCTTAAAAAAAATAGCTTGCTGTTCTTTACTCTTGGCGGCGGTGGCCGTGTTGGCATGTTGCAATTGGGTAAAAAAATCGATGCCCCAATAAAGCTTCCTAAAGCGAGTTTCGAGCAACAATCATTGGTTAATGATATCAAGGGTTATGAATTGGCGATGAGCTTTATTCAAGCGGACAAGTCAGCATTTTACCAACAAATACGAACAACGCTTAAATACCCTCATTCTCGCTACCGCGGACAAGATAATCATTATTTTAAGTGGCAAACACCTCTGGATATCAAGCAAGCATTAATTGTTGAACCTTTGGCTGAACAACCTACATCCGCTCAAACAAAGATGAAGCAAGCTGAACTTAAAAAAGCAATACCTAAAAAAGACATGCCAAATAAAGCTGCAAGCAAGCTATCGATAAGAAAAATAATAACAGGAGCAAATGCATGATAAATAGTCAATCAATAATGGAGCAATATGACGTTGCTATTATCGGCGCTGGCTGGTCTGGACTCGCCTTGGCGCGCCAGCTAAAAAGAAATAACCGTGATATCAGAATTATTCAACTGGAAGTTAATACGGAATTTAAAGCTAAAATTGGCGAAGCTACTGTTGAAAACACCGGCCATTATTTCTTGAAAAAACTGGGCTTAGCCAATTATTTGTATCGTAATCAGTTGCCTAAAAATGCATTGCGTTTTTTCTTTGATAATGAAGACCATAGTCTACCGATTGAAAAAATGAGTGAACAAGGCACTACCTATATTCCACCCCACCCGGCTTTTCAACTAGATCGCGCCAGCTTTGAATCTGCGCTAACTGATATGAACCGCGAAGATAATATTACCGTTTTACAAGGTGCTAAAGTAAGTGATTTTGCCTTGGATCACGACAAAGAGCACACCGTTAAATTCAACTACCACAATGAAAACCATGAAGTGCGTTGCAAGTGGCTAATTGATGCCAGTGGTCGTGCTGGTGTAGTGGCGAGACGTATGAAAAGTTACAGCCGTGAAAATGTACCAAAACACAGCTCTGCGTGGGGCCGCTTTAGTGGTGTTAAAGATTTCGACAGTGTCGGCACTCAGCAGTGGCGTGACGGAGCTTCAAGTCGTTTTTTGTCGACTAATCATTTTAGTGGTCATGGCTACTGGATCTGGTTCATCCCTCTAAAAAATGGCCTAACCAGCATAGGGATCGTTTGTGATAAAACCAAGGTAAGTAATCCGCCGATGAAGCAAGCAGATTTTATTGCCAAACTTAAAGAACATACTGCCATCGCCAATTTGATAGAAGAAGCCCAAATAGAAGATTTTGAAGCATGGGGTCAGTTGGCTTACCGTGGCAAAGGAATAGTTAATCGACAGCGCTGGGGAGCCACAGGCTTTGCAGCAATGTTTTTAGACCCGCTATTAAGTGGTGGCGGTGATGTTATAGCCATGGCCAATGACAACCTCACTAAGCTCATTATCGCCGATCTTGCCAATACGGACAGACAAGCAGCACAAATAGCGCTAGATAATGCCGTTCCTTATGCCAATGAAGTGGTCGATTATTACTATCAATTTCTTTACGCCCAATTAATGAACCTGTATCCGGTGCTTGAATGTGCTGAGCTTTGCTCACCCGTAATGGCTTATATCAACGCCACTTACTTTATTACCAGTGCTTGGGATTACATGGCAGGAAATTTTTCAGATTATGAACATTTTGCCAAAAATGACTTTATCCGCCGCGGTAATTACGGTCTAGAAATGTTGATGCAACGTCAAATTCTAGAAACCCTAGAAATATTACAAAACGAGAACCGCGCTTTTGTCCGTAACAAGGAAGGTTTCTTTGAAACAGGTGCAGACCTTTATAAATACTATATCTACCAGATGGGTGAAAAAGGTAAAGATGGCTACCGAATCGATTTGCGACTGAAATTGTTTACCGAGTGTTTTGCCATTGTAACAGGTGCTAAGTTGGGCTTAGCTAAATTTGGTCGTCGACGTATAGTGCAAAATGCACTTAATCTACCAATGATTTTGCAAAAGCCAACCTTTTCTCGTGATGACTTACCGCAATTGTTAATCACTATGAGCCATGTTCTTACTCAGGAATTGCAGCAAACCACAGAGTACAATGTTGTAGTCAACATTACGGAAGCTTCGTTTCGCGACGACATGGTATCAGTGACAATAATTGGCGATACAGTCGATGACAATCAGGTACAAAAGATCAACAAAACCGCCAACGATATTTGGATGCATCAGCAAGAATACATTGACCAAACAAGCTTTGTACCCGTATTTCTAAGATATGCGAGACAGCAACCGTTAGATATTATGGATCCGAGTCATCCGGTTAGACTCGAAACCACAGAACTGTGCGAAGCATAATGAATACTGTCATGATCTCAGCTAGAGATGGCGTACAACTCGCTTGTCACCGTTATTGCACTGAACCAGATAGCAAGGCTTATGGCCGTTTATTGTTTCTGCACGGTGGCAGCTTTAACAGTCGTCGCTATACCAACATCGCCAAAGCGTGTGTAAAAAGTGGCTTTGAGGTAGTGCTTTGTGATTTACGGGGTCATGGTAGCTCTGAAGGCACACCGGGTACTTGCGATTATGTTGGTCAACTTGAAGACGACATTAGTGACATTATCAACTGGTTCGAACAAGAAAATCCACTACCACTGATCCTAGGTGGACATTCGTCAGGATCGGTCGTTTGTCTACGTTATATTGATAAATATGGCCAGGATAAGCTTTCAGGTTGTTACTTTATTGCCCCTGCAATTAGTAACACCTTAGAGCCGTTGCGTTTTGATGAGCCGAACAGCAAGAGAAGCTTTCTGATGAATTACTGGCGTAAAAAGCCGAGTTATCATCCTGTACCGGAAAAAAGCCTCAAGCACATTCCCAAAATGAATAATGCTAAGTTTTTACTGGCTTTGGTATTACCGTTCTTACGTCATCGTACCGTAATGACTTTTCCTGGCTCAACTAAAATGGCCGCACTTGAAGGCAGAGTCCTTAACTATTCATTCAATTTAATGGCTTCAGTCTCAATACCTAAATACAGCAAAGCTTTTCGTCAAATAAATATACCAATCGCTTTCATTTGTGGTGAACTTGATGAGATTTTACATCCTGATTTTTTACCTACTGTAGCGCAATGGCATTTACCCCCAACATTAGATAAAGAAGTGCATATGTTAGCAAGGCTCAATCATATGTCGGTACTCAGTGGTGCAACTCGAGTGTTACCGCAATGGTTAGCTCAGCGTTGGGTGAAACCTGCTATTGCTCAAACACAAGATGAACACATTTTGGAGCAAACAGGATGAGTAAATACGGTGATAATAATACCAAAAAATCTTGTTTTTTTCGCTTTGGAGGGGTTGATCAGCAATGGCCTAATCAAGGTGAGCTACTCGGGGTTGAACAAGAGCAGTGTTACATTAACGGTTACTTAACCAATGAAGAGCATATCTGTGAACAATTAAATATTAAAGTTGGTAACCAGCAAGCCTTACTTAATGCGGCATTTACACGCTGGGGTTTTCAAGTTAATCAACACCTTAATGGCGATTATGTACTTGTTTGGCTAAATGATGACCAACTACTCATTACCAGTAGTGCTCGTTCAAGCTTTAGCTTGTACTACCAAGAAAATAATGGTCTTGTTGTGGCTACCGAGTTGAGCCATTTAAGCCACTTGGGTCGTTTAAGTCTAAAGGATGAGGTAATACTCAATAAGGATCAATTATTACAAGCACTCACTTTGGGTCCACTTGTAAGTAAACATAGCCCCTTTGAGCATATCAGCCAATTATTAAGCGGTGAAACGCTGATCTGGAAATTACAAAGAAGTACCAAGACAAATATTACACAAACGATTAAACACGATTGTAGACAAAGTGCTAAACAATGCCATCAGTCTATATTGTCTCATGCACAGCAGCTGGCATTAACTGAATTTAACAAGGCTGAATATAACAGGCTACCGACTGCCGAGCCAATTGCCTCGAAAGTTCATGACGATGTTGATTTAACACAGTTGTTCAACCAATTACCATTGTTGGCCCATCGCCTCAATGAACCTGTCATTGATATGGCGCTAGCCCACTTCGACACTATAGTGCAAGCGAGTAAAACCGAGACTCTACTCCTTGATGAAAGTTGGCTCAGTGCACGAAATCCCCTAAGTGAACAATGTTTTCACCAGCGATTTAGTGAGTGTAAAAGCATTTTTAAACATCCTCTGTTAAAACAACGTGACCAGCTGAACAAATTACAGCAGCAGTTAATTACCGCTTTCGAGTCAGTGCAGGATAGCCAAGCAAGCTCCCTGTCGTTCAGCCAATGGCTAGATCTTCATTATGTTATTCCGGCATGGTGTCAAATATTACAGCGTATTTGCCAACATCACGGTAAAACACTAATAAATCCGTATAGAGAAACAACGCAGATCATGAAACTCGTGATGGGATCAGATAAGCAACCTAAAGCGTATTTCTCGTTACAACAAATTAGCTTAGCTAATGTCTATGATGCTATGCAGCGTTTGTTTCATGTTGGAGAGCCAAATACTCTCAAACTATTCAATTTGAACCCAGCGATTACCGGTCGACTTATTACGGGTCATCCAGGCCCTACTCAGCAAGTAGAGCAATTATCCGTGTTCCTGCTGACTTTTGATTATTTAGCGCGATTTAATCCAGCTCAGCTAAATTGATCTAGCAATATAGATGCTATCGATAAATATATGAAATTACACATAACTAAAAAGCATTTTTAAACCGAAATTTAAACAAGTAATAAAAAAAACAACATTAACTTAAAAAAGGTAGAAAGTAAGATGATAGAAGTAGGACAAACATTACCGGAATTAAAGGCACAGATTGCAGAAATGCTTAATAAAGGCGACGTTGACGTTGATGCCCCGTTAGGTGAACTAGGTGTCGATTCGTTGAACATTGTTGAAGTGATTCTTATTGTTGAACAATTGTACCCCGATGTCACCGATCCAGATGCACTGACATTTGACGAACATACCACGTTGTCACAAATGGATGAGCAATTGGTAGAGTCTTCAGTCGAAGTCTGATCGCCTGTTCCGCCCGCTAGATACTGATGTTTATTCACGGTTTTGGCGGGCAACTCCCTCGGTAAACAGCTTAGTTACCACTGCTGTTTTGAGCTTAAGTATGATTTTGAGACTTAGTATGAAAAAACTGTTGATTTTACTTTCTATAAACTTACTGATTGGTAATGTTATCGCTTGGTTTATGGGCGCGGCACCTATTGATTTTAAAAGAGTGCCCTACTCACAACAAGAGCAACAGTTCATCACAGAGCTTAAAGCCGAGTTGGTAAAAACACCGAATGATAGCACTCTACAAACGCAACTCGGTTCTTTGTATTCATTGCATAATCAAATTGATGCTGCCGAACAATTGTTAACATCTGCCTTCACATCCGAGCAAGATGCTCTTACGTTGGCATGGTTAAGCGGCAACCAAGCCAAACAAGCAGGTGCCATGTTCGATCCCTTAATGGGTTTGTCTAAGCTGTATCGTTTATATTCAGCCTGCGGCGAAATGAACAGAGCAGTAACGATGGAGCCAGATAATTTTGAAATCCGTATGGTACGTTTAGCAACGTTTGCCTCAACCAACCTGCTCAATTGCAGCCTAGATACTGCCTTCATCGACGAAGCTTGGTACAAACAATATTTTAATAACCAAGGGATCTATGCGCCCCTTGAACTAAAACTGCAATTTAAGCTGACTATGAGTATCGCCTACGCTAATGCAGGAGGAAAAGAGAACCAAGAGATGGCTGCTGATTACCTGTCGCAATATCAACAACTTTCCCAAGGGAGCAAGCAACCACCGTTGGTTTTATACCAACTTGCTGCGGCTAACAAATTACTTTCGGAGGAATCCTAATGACGGTGGTTAAATTACAAGGCGTATCTCGATACTTCCCTGTAGGCAATAGGCCTATTACCGCGCTGGATAAAGTAGATTTAACCCTCGAAAAAGGCGAGTTCGTGGTACTTAGAGGAGTTAGTGGCAGTGGTAAAAGCACCCTACTCAACCTTATCGGTGCGATGGACAATCCTGATGTGGGTGAGGTATTTATCCATGGCATGGTATTAAGTTCCCTTTCAGATAAACAAAAATCACAATTGCGTAGCCATTACATTGGTTTTATTTTTCAATCGTTTAATCTTATACCTGTATTAACTGCCTTGGAAAATGTGCAGTATCCGCTATCACTGCAAAGCGTAGCAAATAAAGAAGGAAAAAAACGCGCAGCCCAAGCACTTGAACAAGTGGGTCTAGCCGATTTTATTCATCGCCGCCCTAACCAACTATCAGGTGGGCAAATGCAGCGTGTCGCTATTGCTAGAGCACTAGTCACCAAACCCGATATCATTTTGGCAGATGAGCCAACCGCAAACCTAGATTCTGAAACATCAAAACAAATAATGGATTTGCTTGGCTCACTTAACCGAAACACTGGCGTGACATTTTTATTTGCCACCCATCACGATTTTGTATTGAGCAGAGCATCAAGAATATTAGAATTAAAAGACGGTCACATCGTTAAAGATGAACCAGTACAAAACTTAAACGTGGTACATACCATAGCTCTTGGAGAGAAAGTTGGATAATTTATTTAAAGATATCAGTGTGTTATTTCTTGTAATAGCGCTTTGTAGTTGCTCAGAGCCTGATGTACATAAACATAGCGAAAGCTTAGCTTTGCTTAGCGCAAGCAGTGTTAATACCGTTAACATTGCTAATACATTAAATTCTGACGAGTTTACTAAACCGACGAGTGTTCCAACAAACAATACTGAGCGTCAGGCATTGTTGAAATCACTTAACATCAATACTGAGAGTACAATTGATGAACGTCGTTTAGCCTTGTTTGTCCGGTACACCTACTTTGCCGATAACCAAGATCGTCAGTTGGAAACCCTTGAGCAACTCATTAAAGAGATCGAGGAAATGCGAGAAAAACGACCTGAAGATCATGAACTAACAGCGTTATATGGCAGTGCAACCTCTTTACAGACTGTTTTTTATCTCAATAACCTTGGTAAAACTAATTTATTATCGAAGAAAGGTAGTCGTTACCTTGATCGCGCCGTTAAAAGCGATCCCAATCACCTAGGTGTACGTCTGTATCGCGGTATTACCTATGCCGAAATGCCAGCTTTTTTAGGTAAAGGCCGCCAAGCAGTTGCAGACTTCTCGCTAATCAAAAATGCTACTGATAGCCAAACGAATGAATCCTTTATAGCCATGGTCGATTATTACTATTCCATGGCATTACTTAAAGATCAGCAAAAGAAAAGTGGCCTAGAACGACTTGCATCGCTAGTAAACAAAGGCATTGTGCCCTGGTCTGTACGTGCAGCAACACTAATAAAAGATAATGAAAGATAAGGGGTAACAGCATGTTACGGTTAAAACTGGCTTTATTGAACGTATTGCGTAACGGTCGGCGCAGCTTTATCACGCTGTTGGCGATCCAGTTTGGGGTGATCAGTTTAATACTCATGGGTGGCTTCTTTACTTCTATGTACGAAGGCATGCGAGAAAGTGTGATCCGCTCTCAGCTCGGCCATATCCAAATTTATCAGACGGGCTTTAATCAGTTTGGCAGTCAACAACCTGAAGAATACTTGATTGATGCGACAACTCTGGAAAAAGTCAGCAAATTGGTTGAAGGATTAGCACAGGTTGAACTGGTTACGCCAAGATTGAATTTTACCGGGCTATTAACCGACGGAAGCCGCTCGTTGGCAGTGGTAGTTGAAGGTATTAACCCGGATAAAGAGTCGCTTTTAAGCTCGGCGGTCAAATTAACCGCGGGGGAAGACCTGTTTGATGAAGATACTGACGGTGCTTTGATTGGTGATGGTTTATTTAACTCGTTAAACCTTTCTATCGGCGCATCGCTAACCTTGATGGCGACGACGGCGGATGGAAGTTTTGATGCCCGGGATGTCACGGCCATTGGGGCAATTTCCACAGGGACACGTGAAGTGGATAACCGCTTTATGCGGATGAACCTGCAACACGCACAAGCACTAATGTATACCGAAGGTGTTACGCGTCTGGTCGTTTTACTTAATGACACCAAAAACACTGACGAAGTTATGGGTTTGTTATCCCAAGCATTCCAAACGCAAGGACTGACACTAGAGCTGCGCAGTTGGAGTGATCTCGCGGATTACTACCACGAAGTAGTTAACCTTTTTGACGGTATTTTCTTTGTTGTACAAATAATTGTTTTAGCTATCGTCATGTTGGGTATTGTTAATACTATGGTCATGGCCGTTATGGAACGTACGCAAGAGATTGGCACTATTCGCGCCATCGGCGGCACCCGTAGCGAAGTAATGGGTCTATTTATCAGTGAAGCTTTTATTCTAGGGTTAATTGGCAGTGTGCTTGGTGTACTTTTTGCCATATTACTGGCACAAGGAATTACAGCAGCGGGCATTATGATGCCTACGCCTCCTGGCAGTTCACAAACCTACCCTATCCGCATATTTACCGAAACAGATTTACTTTGGCATAACGGCTTATTTGGCCTATTAATCGCCGTGATATCGAGTATCTACCCGGCGGTGAAGGCCTCACGTATGGTAATTACCAAAGCCTTAAGGTTTGCTTAATTGGAGTGATAAACATGAATGCATTTATCAAGGTATCAATGAAGGTGTTAGAGAATATGTTAAAGAAAGTGTTAATGAAAACGTTACTTAAAATATTACTGAAAATATTAATACCTGTAGGACTCGTTTCATTAAGCCCGTTGACTCTAGCGTTGGATCAGGTTGAAACTCTACCATTAACTCAAGAAGAGACTGTCACGAACCAAATAAATAATAACCAAATAACCAAAGACAAGAAAGCTCTTGTAAGTGACTCTAAGCTAGTAACGGAGCCCGACGCTCAACAGTTGCTTGAATATATTGATAGTTTGCGTGGTTACAAGGGCCAGAGCTTTACCTTTGAACTATCTAACATCAGCTTTAAAGAAAACAAACAAAATAACCGTAACAAACTGGCAGTCAAAGTGATGAATGACACATCGCTAGTAGAGTTTACCGCTCCAGCCCGCTCTAAAGGGCGTAAAATATTAAAGCAAGCGCAAAACATGTGGATCCGATTCCCCGGCACGCGCAATGTATTACGCATATCACCTGCCCAGCGATTATTGGGGGAAGCAAGTAACGGTGATGTTACCGGTACTAACTTCTCGCAAGATTACACCGCTTCCTATGAAGGTATGGAAATGCTTAATGATAAGTCAGCTTTAAAACTTAGCTTGTCGGCCAAACATGACAAAACGACATATAAACAAGTGATGTTTTATCTCGATAGTAAAAGTCACCTGCCGCTTCGCAGTGATTTTTATGCCCGCTCGGGTAAGCTTGCTAAGCAGGCCTATTACACTAAGTTTAAAGAGTTTGATGGTGACTTGAAATTACATCGTATGAAGCTGGTTAATCCACTTATCGCGGGCAGTTATACCTGGATGATGTTTGACAACTATCAGAAACAAGATCTAAACGATGCTATTTTCCACAAAGACGCACTGTCGAGGTAACTAGGGTGAAGATGTTAAAAGTCTTGTCTCTACTGGCCTTATTTACCAGTCCATTGGCGCTATGTAGCGATTCAAACACCAGTGATGATCCCTTTGCTGACGACCCATTTAACAATGATGTGATAAAAGTAAATAGTAGTAATAGTCACAACCATAAAAGTCGAATTGAGTTAAAAGGCTATTATCAGCATAACAACCTTCGCAGTGATCACCCTTTTAACCCTGGAGAAGATTTATTTTCCGATAGCGTGAAGTTAGCATCACTTGATGGCCAGCTAGAAAGTAATTGGCAAAATCAGTGGAAAACTCGCGGCAGAATCTATCTGCGCTATTTGGACGAAGGTAAAAAAGATACTACCGAAAGCACTTTACTTGAGGGGTTAGTACAATGGCAAAGCAAAGACCGTAACCTGATTATTGAACTGGGTCGCAGCAAACCACAGTGGAGTAACGGCTATAGTTATGATATTGCCAACATGTTACAACCCCAGCGCAGCTTACCTTATATAGATCAAGACAATCCGCTACAAAATAAAGGTTGGGATATGGTTTCTGGGCAATACTTTAAAGGCCCATGGTCATTCTCTGCTTATTTGGTAGAAAGCGAGAACTCTTATGTTGATGCGAATACCGAAGCAGTGTTGCGCCTAGGTTATCAAGACAATGACTCTTTTTCATTGATACTTCATAAAATCGAAGGACAAGATCTGTCATTCGGTGCGACTTACAGTAGCTTATTGACTGATTCAATTACCTTTAGAACAGAATGGACACGTCATAGCTACCGACAAATGCTCAACAGCTTAAATATAAAGCAACAATCTAATTACCAGCGGTTAGTGCTTGGTTCAACCTTTACAGCAGCTTCGGGTTGGTCATTAACTGGAGAATACTTTTATAACGAACACGGCGCCAATAAACAAGAATGGGAAAGTGTGACTGCTGATGCAGCTGCCAGCGCTGAACGTTTGCGCCAAAGTCAGTCGACAGATCCCGCTACCGACTACAAAAATACCTATACCGGGCTGAGTTTAATGAGCCAAGGTTGGGTACGTGAACGTTATTTTTCATTTATGTTTATGTCAATGGAAAGCGAAGACCTATGGCAATTAAGGCTGAGCTCTCAACACAGCCTTGATGATGGCAGCCACTTACATAGAGTTGAGCTACTCAAATCCTTTAATGATAATTTTTCAGCTCGATTACAGTGGCAAACGTTTAACGGCTGCGACCTGTGTGAATATGGCTTAAGCCCCAGCAAAAATGATGTCCGTCTGACAGGCAGTTGGTTGTTTTAGCCTTGTTTACAAAGCAGACATGTAAAAATATATATAACAGTTTATATAACAAAAAGGTAAATCATGGATTTTAACAATAGCTACCGAGTTGACTTACGGGAACTGAATTTCTTGCTGTGGGAGCAATTTGATATTGAAAATAACTTGCTCGACCCAAGAGTAAATGCCGAGTACAGCAAAGATTTTATCCAGCAGCTGTTATTTCATGCGCGTGATTTTGCTTATAACGAGCTAGGTCCCAATTACCAAAGAGCCGATCGCGAAGGATGTAAACTTCTTGACGATGGCACGGTACAATTACCGTCAAAATATCAGCATATCTGGAAAAAATATACTGAAGCGCAATGGGGTCGATTAAGTTCACCTGAGCACTATGACGGCTTGTCATCCCCCTATATAGTCGCTCAAATGATTTACGAAGTATTCCAAGGCGCTGATCCGTCATTTATGGTCTACTCAGGGTTTTGTGCTCCAGCAATGTATCTTATTGAGAGGTTCGCGACTGCAGAGGTAAAACAACATTTCAGTCATAAACTCGCGACCAACGAATGGACCGCTTGTTTGTGTATGACAGAGCCACAAGCCGGCAGCGACGTTGGTGCTATAACGACAAAAGCCATCCCTCAAGATGATGGTAGCTATCATATCCAAGGAGGAAAAATATTTATCTCGGCCGGTATGCATGAATTAACTGACAATATCGTTTACTTGTTACTTGCTCGGGTAGAGGGCGCGCGTCCCGGCACCACAGGTTTATCTTGCTTTGTAGTACCGCGCTATGATGTGCAAAATAACGGCTCTTTAATAAACAATCATGTTCGCTGTATTCGTCTTGAAGATAAAATGGGTATCCACGGCTGTGCGACGGCGCAGCTTAGCTTTGGCGACAACGGTCCATGTAAAGCTTTCTTATTAGGTGAACGAGAAAATATCGGCTTGCGCCAACTCTCAAGCATGATGCACATGGCACGGATTTCAACAGGAATTTACGCATTAGGATTGGCTGGGCGGGCCTACATGAGCGCAGCAGAGTACGCAGAAAGTCGTATTCAAGGCACCAGCTTTAAAGAAGCATTTAACCCTAGAGCCAAAAAGGTGTCCATCATGGCTCACGTAGACGTACGCCGAATGCTACTTGAAATGAAATCTAAGGTAGAAGGTTGTCGGGCACTGATCCACAAACTCACTTTCCATCAAAGCTGGCTCACTAATTTACAAGCACTTGAAACTCTACATCCAGAAAAATTAGAACAATATCAGACACTGAGTAAACACCATGAATCTTTAGTACATTTACTTACCCCTATTGTTAAAGCTTATACCTCAGATCAAGCATGGCGAGTTGCGGAATTGGCAATACAAGTCTACGGCGGACACGGTTACATCAAGGACCACCCTGTAGAGCAGATAGCGAGAGATGTGAAGATTCTGTCAATATGGGAAGGCACCTCGTTTATTCAATCGGCTGACTTAATGAAAGACAAATTAGCCATGGGTCGTAACTCAAAACTGTTGTTAGTATATCAAGATCAGGTCAAAGCAAGCATTGCTCATAACCGTGATGCTGGTATCTTGTTAGCCGAAACAGATGCATTGGAGGATTCTCTGGCAGTCTTTGTCAGAACACATGCACTTATGGGCACTTGGGTAAAAGAACAGAAACTCGAGCTGATATTTTCGATTTCAACCCGTTTCCTCGAAATGATGGCAGAAGTAACCTTGTCATGGTTATTACTTGATGGCGCAGTCATTGCGGTGCAGAAACTAAAAGACCTAACAGACTCACAAGATGAAGCTTTCTACACAGGGAAGATCGCCAGTGCTCAATTTTATATAAATAACATCCTACCCGGTGTTAAATCAAAAGCAGAAATTATTGCCAAAGAAGATACTTCTGCACTTGATGCAACTGGCGAGATGTTTTTGCAGCGAACAGACCTGTACTGAACACTCTATTTTTAGCTAAATTAGCACAGCCAATAATTCATGCCAATAATACTAATAGTTACTTGTGGCAAGCTAGATAATAACTGATAAAACCATCCTAGTTGTTTCTAGCTTCTTACGTGTAAGTTCTTGTACTTGCAATTTCGAGTACAAGAACTTATACCAATTCCATTAAATTATTGCCCGATTGTGCTGGTTGAAATAACCCAAGAATTCGTTGCTCTCAATTCCAATAGCCAGCTATTGCTCAATCGAGCGCCTTACCTTGATTTATTGTTCCTTCGCACAACAAGATCACAAACTTAATGGAATTGGTATTACATGGCATATCTTGTAGTGCCTATATGTGTATTATGCGTATAACTCATTTTTAAATTTTTCTTTAAATTAAGCTTGTAACTCGGCTTTTAGTTCGGCTTTTAGTTCGATAACTACATCACTATAGCTATAATTATCGGTAGTACCGTTTACTGCTACACCTTTCATTTTTATATTTAAGGCTTTTTGTTGTGCACTGGTTAGTTTGCAATAACAACTAAAAACTAACTCAATCCAAGCTTTAGGTTCTATCATTTGTGCTTCTGCTAGCCAAACATTTTGAAATTCTTGGTAAAAACTTAAGGCTGAAACCGAGTTACTGGTAATAATTACCCGTTCAAATAATAATTCAGTTTGCTGTTCAAAAAAGTCTTCTTCTGCAGCAACTTTTTCAATTGGCTTGAAACTCACTTCACTGGTTGTTCTTGGCTTTATCGGTGTTACAGCGGCTTGTTTACGTAAAGACTGCACCAAGAGCAGTAACGGCTGTTCAATATCAGTTTGTTTAGTATCAACGTAGCTTTTCAGTGGCATTGACGGCGCATATTTCAGTTGCTCAGGAAGATAGGACAACTCGTAGAGGTTTTCATCGAGATCAAATTCAGGATGTTTACGTAAGAAACGTGCCATATTCCGTAACTGACTGGCTTGTTTTTCGTCGCGACGTAAGCGAAATAAACTAATGCGCATGTTATCAATAATCAAACGCAGCTTAGGTAAAATTTGGTTATACCAATAGACAAAGCTCGATATTTTTCGGGCAAATTCATTTGGACAAGCAACCCAATCTAGCCACTCATAACAATCATGTGGGTCGATTTGCTGTAACTCATTCAGTAGTTTTTGTGCGTGTGATAAATACCGTTCATTCTGGCGTATCTTGTTAGATAAACTGCTAACAAAACCAAATTGGCTAACAATAGCAAAATGCATATTTTCTAAGTTATTGTTTAAGCTGTCTTTAGTTTCATACAGTAAATCATCAAGTTGATCTAAATAATATTCAGCATCTTCTTGCTCTTTTGCTAAAGTGGCTAATTGATAATCTTTTACCACTTCTTCAATTGCATCAATGACTTTACCCATGTCGGTAAGTTGTCGATAGCTGGTTTGTTTACGCATTAATCGGTTTAACATGCGCTTAAGATCAGTGGTTACTCGATACTCACCAGGAGAATCATCAGGCCTGATCAAACCTGATTTGTGCAACAAATTAATGGTATTAACATCTTGTTCATCACTCGCGATAGAGCCATAAACATAAGCACTAGCAAGTAAATCATTATAGGCGCCAATTTGCCTTAATAACGTTGCTACTTGAGAAGAATCAAATCCTGCCATTAGAGCTCTCCATTAGAAAAGTAACTCATCTTGTTGGCTTTTTTCTTGCTCAGGTAATGTCACCAGCTCAGCATCATTTAAAAACTCTATCAGTAAATATATTAAGTCAAAGCGTGCGGTAGCGTAATACCTACTGCTACCGGTATTTTTTCGGACAAAATACTGCAGTTCTTCAAGCTTTTGAAAAACCATCACTAATTGCTCACGCGTTTCAGTTTTATTGGTTTTAAAAGGCTTAATTGAGGTTAAGCGACGTAATTGTTCACTTAAGGTTTGATCATGTTCAAAGGGTTCAAATAATTCATTGATATTGAGTACTGATTTAGCGCGAATAGGTAAATCAGCTTGGGTTGCTGTTAACAATAAATCTAAAAACTCTACCAGTGGTCTAAAAGTACTGCGCATTTCAGTAAATAAAACACTGAGTTCATGCTCATTACTTTCATCAACTTGATTAAAAGTACAGTAATACGCATCTGCGCTATCAAGGTAGGTGAGTTTTCTATCTAAGTTAGCTAAAAAATCATTTACTTTATCGTTATGACTTTCTGCTTTTAGGTACAAATATTCGGCTTCATAAGCCGTTTGACAAATAACCGTACCACACAGCAGCTTTTGGATACTTTCTTTAAACATTAATTTAGCTCCTGCGCTGTAGTTTTCTGACTGCTTTGCTGAGCGTTTTCATTGACTTTATTACGCTTGGCCAGTAATTCATCTAACCGAGATTGTGGGATCTCAGCATGATAAATTTTATTGTCTTTTAATTTATAATGACGATTATACAAGGATAAAATATGACGGTCAGTTGATGGTGATGCTGATAACATACTGATATGGTTGTCATTAAACATTTGTAATAACAGGTCTATATTTTCAGCAGCGAGTTCACCTAACTCATCAACCGGTAAAATTATTTGGCTAGCATGTTTACTGTCACCGCGAAGCATGGCTAAAAGGCCTGCAAATAATGACAACATTGCTAAATACGATAAGCCGGTAGAGCTTACTTTTTTAAGCTGCTTAGCATTACGTGCGTATTTAACTTGACCTTTTTCAACAATAGTAAATTCTAAGTCAAACAAGTTGTTATGCGCCAAAACAAAGCCTTCGCTTGGTAAATAACTGGCTAATTTTTGCATGGCATATACTAAATCATCGGGCACATCACCAAGACCATCACGCAGTTGGTCTTTATGTAATTCAAAAACTTCAGCAAACTTTTGTAATGGTCCCCAATAATCGAGTTCTTCTTGTTTCATGACTGTGGTCACATTGATGTCTGCTAACGCTTCAAAGTGCGCTAAGGCGGTAACCTTGGTTGATAAAAGTTTACCTATGCGTTTGATATTACGGCCAAAGTTTTCAATGTGTTGATAGAACTCATTGATCATCGTAGCGTTTACAGTAACCAATTGATAAGTACTTTGCTGTTTTTGCTCGGCGCTATTTAGTAACTCGCTAATTGGCTCTCGGTATTTAAACAATGCTTTTGCGCCAGAGTAATTGTCGTTATCCACTAATAGTTTTTGCCAATTTTCAAACAGCTCACTGCCGGAGTGATCTTTTCTAAAGCGTTCGCTAAAGGTATTGAGTTGACTAGCCAAACGTTTTTCAATGCTTTTAAATTGCTGATGAAAATCATGACAAAAACTCACCGTTAAATCTGCTTGGTTATCCGGCTCAGAATCTGAAAGCTCGCTAGTAATAGCCGACATTTCACATAAGCGTTTATTGTCGTTAAGTTGTACTAATAAATCATCTGCAGCTTGTTTTTCAGTGTTGATTTTTTTAATTAATTGTTTTAAATCATTAATTTTTGATGTTAAGGCAATACGTGTATCTTCATGAGCCGATTCTAGATTGCGCTTTACAATTTTTCTGTTTTGGTTTTCTTCAGCTAATGCATCACGATAACAATAACGTTCATTCATAAAGCTTTGATAGTCACGGGCCTTTTGCGCAAACAGTGAACATTGTTGCAAACCCTGCTCTAAGGTTGTCCGTTTAGCAATGCGTTTATCAACTTCACCCTCGGGATCAAGTTTTTCTATATCACTGGCTTGTTGTTTTTTAAGATCAGCTAAGCGTTGCTTAGTACTCGCCTTTAATTCAGTAAGTTGTTCTGTTAATTCAGCTAGTTGGTTGTCTCTATCACTTTCAACTACCATGCTCTTTTCTAATTTGTCATTAGTGAGTTCGTGTAATTGTTCCGCTTTATTTTCTTCAAAACTATGCTGTTTTTTTTCAACAGCTTTTATCTGCTGATGCAGATGTTGAATTTGTGTCTCAATGATTTGATTATGAGACTTTATCGCCAGTTGCTTTTTAACCGATAAACTTTCTTGCTGAGTATGCAATTGCCCAAGTGTTAATTTTTGCTGATTTACATTTTGTGCATGCTGGCTGACATTAATTTTATGTTGATTAAGCTCTTTAACGATATTTTTTAAGTGCTCATCAAGTTGAAGAATTTTATCAGTTTGTATTTGTAATTTAGTTTCAATAGCTTGGCGTTTTTCACGTAATTGCGCTTCATCTAAAAACAATGAGTCGTCACATGGCAGCTGTTGTAAATCTATTGATAAACCATAAAGCGTCGCCGGTGAACTTTCACTCACTTGCCATTGTGGATTTAAATCGGTACGCGATAACTGCTCCGTCGTCAGTAAACGACCAATATTATTTTGCCAATTGTTAGCTTGAGGCTCATTAAGTAAATAATGATGTAATGAGCCGGATTGCGGTAGTAATTGTAATTCAACTTGCTGATAATCTTGTTTTAATTGCTCTAAATACCGGTTTGCTTCACTGCGCTGAACTAGTTGCTGATCTTGCTGTTTTTCTAATTGATATTGTTGTTTTTGCAGTACAGACTCTTGTTGTAAAAGTTGATTATAGCTTTGCTGAATTTGAGATAATGCTTGAATGTTATTGTCAATATCTGCCGTTAACTGTTGTGGTATTTGGGGCTGGCTAAGTTGCTGTTTAGCACTGGCTAACTGATGTTGATTTTGTTGCTGATCTTTTTGTAGCTTAAGCTCTTCTTTATGTAACTGTTCATTAAGATTATGTGCTTGTTGATGGAAAACATCATTAATATGGGTTAATTGTTCATTGGCTTGTGTGCTAATAAGTGCTGATTTTTCGTTATTAGCGCCAATCGCTTTAAGTTTTTCAACTTCAATTTTTTGAATTAACTTATCAAATTTTTGGCCTATTTTGGTAATATTACCTTCAAAAGCATCGATAATGGCAATAACTTCATTCAACTCAGCTTGAATTTGTGGTGCTTGATCTGCCTTAATTTGATAACTACTGGCATCGTCATCATCAAATTTAAGTTTATCTTCATCGAGTAAATCGATTTTACTTAAATCGGCATCAATTTTGGCGTTAAGCTCAAATAAGGCTTTTTGATATTGCTCAATGGTATTCGCCAGATCCGCATCGAGTTGACTGCGAGTTTGTATACTTTCTTTTTTAAGTAAATCTCGGTTTGTTTGCTTAACTTCTAAGCGCGCTTGATGGGCAATGATTTCAGCGTGAAGATGCTGTAATTTATTAAGCAAGCTGGTAAAAGCACTAAAGTCGTTTTGCCAAACGGTAATTTTATCCGCTACTTTCTTAATGGCACGACTTGCCTGAATATCAGCAAGCCAACTGGTTATATCGGCTTTATTTAGACTTAACTGCTCTTTTTCATCCGTGGTATTACGGGCGAGATGATCACTAGCAATAGCCACTAACATACGCTTAACCGCTTCAAAATCTAAATTTTTTTCTATTGTGCCGTTAATCACTTTATCAATATGTGGGCAGGCTTGTTCACTAAAGGAAAAGCGGTTTTGTAATAACCTTATTTCTTTATGTTTACGGCCACTGCGTAAATTTTGAATTACTTGACGGTATTTATCTATCCCTAAAAATTTAGAGCTTTCTTTCCCGATGTTACGGTAGTTTTTCTCTATTTCAGTAATAGTAAACGGTTTAGCCTTATTGCCTTGATTACCGGTAACTTGGGTATTGGCAATGTAGTGCTGTGCATCGTAAGCATCGTCAATAAATTTAAAGTGCACACCTCTGCCATCACTGGTGGCTAATACCTGACATTTTTGTCCAAACGGTCTTTGGTATTCGTATACTAAAATACTAGATTCGCGTGGCAGGTAAAAGTCAGCAAAGTTTTTTGCTTGATCTACTTTGCTGACGATGTCGCTTGGTCGCATGCCATAAAAAAGTGGCAGCAGTCGCATTAATGAGGTTTTTCCAGCACCGTTCGTGCCTTCAAGTTGTGTATGGCCTGTAAGGTCAAGTTCGTTAACTTGACCTTGCCAAAAGCTGTCGATAATAATAATGCGTAGCAGCGAGTAGCCGTGTTCTGGCATAGTGTAACCTTAGGAGACTTTAATGAGTTATTAGTGATTTTAAATAAAATTAGTGCAGAGGCTGTAGTTTTAATACTAATGCAGGATCGATTTTAACGTTGAACCAGTTTATACGCCAATCTAAATGGGGTCCCGTTGCTCTACCGCTTTTGCCTACTGCTGCGACGACTTGACCTTGTTTAACTTGGTCGCCTTGTTTCACATAAGAATTACTTAGGTGTAAAAAGGTAGAGCTAACGCCTTGGCCATGGTCAATAATCATGGTGCCGCCAGAATAAAACATATCGGGTACCCAAAGTAATACCGTACCTGATGCTGGAGCTTTGACCGGATCGCCCGTGTTACCAGCGTAATCTAAACCAAAGTGTGGGTTTTTTGGCACCCCGTTATAAACGCGCTGACTACCATAAACACCGGTAATAGTGCCTTTGATCGGTGCAATAAAACCTTGTGCGAAATAACCAAGTTCGCTAGAAATTTTTCGCGCCGCCTTTACTTGTTTACTGTCTTGCTTAGCGCGTGCAACCGACTTAGGGTTTGGCTGCATTATACTTTTTTTGATGCCTTCTATACGCTGAATATTATAGTCACGCTTTTTAGGTGTTAATGTTTTCTCTACCCGATCACCATTAACTGAGGTAATCACTAATTGATAGCTTTTGATATCATCGCGAGAGAAACCAAAAGTATAATCACCGTTCGTCGAAACAGTAATTTCCTTACCATTTAACGTCACGCTATTGTTTGGTAGTGTTTTGCCAACAATTAAGCCGCCCTGCTTTATTTCACCACTTAATGCTATTTTATCACTGACAGAATGAAAAGCACTGGCAACAAAGCTAGCGCTAATACCTGCAACAATGGTTAAAGCTATTAATGATTTATTCACATATTTAACTGGTCTCTGCGCTGATGCATAATTTGAGCTATTATCCATTAACAATAGCTCCTTTAGCGACACCTTCATAAGCTATAACTTTCACATCGTTATTTGCTAACTCTGTATGTTCAGCTTTTATTTGCCTTAAAATATAGTCAGCCAGTAGTTCTACGGTGGAATCACAGTCAACTACTTCTAATATTTTTGTCTCAACTGCGATATCAAATCTACCCTGTGGAGCGTGATAGCTAAAATATTGGTGATCGGGAGACAGATTGTTCATTGCTTGAGCTGATAACTCAATATCGGCAGCCGAAACCCTATCTGCTTCACTGGCAATATAAATATCTTTCCAGCGCTGACACCAGGCAGACTCTAACTGGGCATCTCTTTTATCATCAACTAAGATTTGAATTTTAGAACGGTGACCATGAGCAATACGCTGGCAATTACCATCATGCAATTTTAAGCCGTGAGTATAGTGGTAATAATCACTAAGAATAACCTCGGGGCGCAATACTAAAGTTAGTCCTTGTACATTGTCGGGTAGCTCTGCCAATATAATTTCCGTCAGGTGCTTAGTTACCTCTGGTATTGTAATAGTTAAACAGTCTATAGACGCAAAAGCGCATGCCGGCGATTGTAAATAATAACTTGCTGTATCACTCACAAAATCAATGGTTTGATGACTTTTATTATGAGGTGATTCTGCTAAGATTAATACAGGCTCGTGTATTGGTAATAACAGTTTATGATCTACCGCATCATCGATAATGGCCTTGATTTGCTTTTTCACAACAGCAAAATCTAACACCATGCTTTGGTCATTTAACGACCCATCGAGTAATACGTCAACAATCCAGCTCTCACCTACAATTCCACGCTGTTTACACAGGTATGAAAAATCAATCACGGTAAGATCGTCTACAAATAATTGCATTTTTTTCCTTAATTTACTTTTGGCTCTCTACTTTATTCGGGGTTTACTCTTTTGATGCTTGAGCTGAGTTTCACTTATTTAGCTTTTAATAAAGTAAGTTAAACTCGGCGCAAGCAAGCAATCAGACAGTAAACGTTAGTCTTTTACTTGCCACAAAACATCTTCACCAGCACGAACTGGAACCACTACATCATCACCAAAGGTCATAGAGGTTGGTACTTGCCATGTTTTTTTAACGATAGTTATTTTATCTGTATTTACCGGTAATTGGTAAAAATTTGCGCCATTTAGGCTGGCAAACGCTTCTAATTTATCCAGTGCATTTTCTTGTTCAAAGACTTCTGCATATAATTCTATCGCAGCAAATGAAGAATAAACACCAGCACAACCACAAGCAGACTCTTTAGCGTGTTGAGCGTGCGGCGCAGAATCGGTACCTAAAAAGAATTTTTTATTGCCGCTTGTTGCAGCAGCTCTTAATGCTTGTTGATGAATATTACGCTTTAAAATAGGTAAACAATAATAATGCGGCTTAATACCACCAACTAACATGTGATTACGATTATATAATAAATGATGCGCGGTTATTGTTGCGCCAACATTACTACCTGCAGCAGTTACAAAATCTACGGCATTTTTGGTGGTGATATGCTCTAACACTATTTTCAAATTAGGGTAGTTAGCAACTAATGGCTGTAAAATGGTATCAATAAACACTTGCTCCCTATCAAAAATATCAATCTCAGCATCTGTAACTTCACCATGTACTAATAACGGCATTTCAACAGATTGCATTGCCGCAAAAACGTCAGTTAAATTCGCTACATCAGTTACACCTGATGATGAGTTTGTGGTTGCCCCAGCTGGATATAATTTAGCTGCATAAACTAAACCTGACTCTTTAGCTTCTATAATATCGTTTGCAGTAGTTTTATCCGTTAAATATAAAGTCATTAACGGTTGAAAGTGTGCTGTTTTTGATTCTGCCATTATACGCTGGTGATAGCTTTTTGCTAAAGCAGCATTTGTAACTGGCGGTACTAAATTTGGCATGACAATAGCTCGACCAATATAACGGCTAATATCTTCGACGGTATTTTTTAAAACATTGCCGTCACGTAAATGTACGTGCCAATCATCAGGACGAGCAATAGTTAGTGTGTTAGTTGATGTAACATTTTCAATGGTCATGTTCATTTTTCCAATTTTTTTGATGGTAACAGTCATATGATGTAAGAATAATCACTTTATCTTAAAAAGTTTATTAAGCGACTGATTTATAATATTTAATTTTTAATATCTCTTATTGCCAACGAAGGTAACGCGATACCATAAAAATAAGGCGTTACTTAATTTAATAAGTATATTTACTCTTCAGCCACTTGTTCACCAGCCAGTAAAGCCATTAATTGCTCTTTTAAATTTGGCGGTACTTTGTAGATGGTGAGTGAATCATTATGTGGATTATATACAACATCTTCACCAAAGTGACTACGTTCAAAGCTTAAACTGATACCATTGCCATAACCTGAGTATTTAGTGATTTTGTTAACCACCGCTTGTTCATGTGGAAATGATTCTTCAATGGGATAAGACTGTGTTTGACAGAACTGGTAAAAGTCTTGCTCTGCCCCTGCGCTTTCCACAACTTTGCCCACCTCTTGTAGTGATACATCTTGAGAGCTTGCTTTTTGCTCTTTACAGTAGCTAAGTAGATCTTTACGCGCTTTTTGTTTCTCGCCAGGATCAAGTTGATTAACTGCTACATAATCCTCTACAGCTTGTACCAGTGTTTGAGTTTGTTCTTTAGCATTTAAACCTTCTTCACAGCCTAAAAAATCTAAAAAGAAATCCGAGACTTTACGCCCCGCTCTCCCCTTAATAAATGAGATGTACCGATTACCCTGACCATTATCTTTATAATCAAATAAATCAATACGTGCGGCGAGTTGTAACTTATTTGTGTCTAAATGCTGAGCCGCTGAAATATTTAATTCTCCGTCAACACTGTAATGCTCTGATACTGGGATAACCGCTACAAATAAATAGCGTCCACCCATGTATTCATAATGACATATAACAAAATAACCTGTCTCTTCTATGTCATATTTTTCAATTTCATTTTTTAATACGTTGCCTGCTTGGGTACTAAATGCATAAAAATTTTGTTGTTCAGTTAAATAGCTTTCCATTAAATCAACAAAGCGCGCTGAATCACCTTCGCTTGGCATTGAAGAAAAACTACCATAAGCTTTACTGCCCTTAGCATTATAAATGGCATGTAAGCCATCAACAAAGTTAGTTGTTTTTGCACTTTCTTCTTCAAAATCAATATTTTCTGGCCCTAGACGTAAAACGACTTCGCCTGTTTCTTCTTTTTTAGACAAAAAGTGTAGTGCAATATTTTTAATTATTAAGCTCATATGATTGTATGTTCAGTTACTAATGTAAGTTAAAATTTGGTGTTTTGTGCTGCAACGATTGCTCTTTTTTTACAGGTATATATTAAAGTGTGCAGGTATTTGATAAACTAGGTAAATTAAATTTACCATTAACGAAAACTTTTTATTTAAGAAATTATTATGCCTATTGTATCTAAATATTCGAACGAACGTGTAGAAAAAATTATCCAAGATTTGTTAGATGTACTTGTAAATGAAGAAGCGACACCCGATTTAGCCCTTATGTGTTTAGGAAATGCGGTTACTACCGTCGTCAGTCAAGTACCTGAAGCCAAGCGTTCTGCTGTGGTAGAAAACTTCACTCGTGTATTAAAACAAACAGTTTAAGCACTTTTCCGTGTAAATACTTAAGTCTAAATTTATCTGCAAAAAGAAGAATTAATATCAATGGTTTCTTTTGATACAAAAAGCTACAGCAAAAAACTTTTACATTTGATCAGTTGGAGCCATTGGTTCACGTTTTTCAATATTTTAGCAGCAATTGCCCTCTCCTCTTACTATTTATTTAGTGATACTGCGCCAACCACATTCTTTGGCCAAGTATACTTAGTAACAACCTGGGTGAGTCATATTGCATTTTTAACCTTTATGAGTTTTGTACTGGTGTTATTCCCATTAACACTCATACTGCCACATACCAAGTTTATTAGAACCAGTGGCGCTATTATTTTTGCTGTTGGTTTGTTCTTACTCTTACTTGATGCCTTTGTCTATAGCCGCTTGGGCTATCACCTAAATGCCTCGTCTAGCACACAAATTATTAGCCTGCTACAAGACATAGCAAATACTAACAGTCTGTTTTTAACTATCAGTGGTGCCGTGGCAATCATTATTTTAGCGTTTGAATTTACGGTGAGTAACTATGCGTGGAAACACTTAAAGCAATTACAAAAAACTGTTTTTGCGCGTTTTGTTATTTTTGCTTTAGTTTTATCATTCTTTTTCAGCCATGTGAGCCATATTTGGGCTGATGCAAATCTTGAATATGATATTTTACGTCAAGATACGGTTTTACCTTTATCTTATCCAGCGACAGCTAAGACACTTTTAACCAAATACGGGTTATTTAACACTGAAGACTATATAGAACGTAAAAATAGCCCATTATCATTTAGTCATGCTATTCCTAATTACCCTACAATCGCTGCCGATCTCTGCCCAAGTAGTGCAGCCAAAGCACCTGCCAATTCGACTTTTTTGATATTAACCGAACAGCAAATCTCAGTGATGCAATTGAATCAATTTATTCGCAGAGCAAGTGCCACTAGCTTACATTTAACCAATAATATTGATACTGGCCTTAATGACGATGCTTGGTTTAACCTATTGTATTCATTACCAAGTATTTATCAAGACGATATCTTAAAGCAAGGTGTTAAACCGCTATTGTTCCAGCGTATGGAGCAACAAGCGCTAGCAACGAGTTTAACTATTGTCTCAGATGAATTTTCAGCAAGCAACAATCAAAACATTGAAGATATTGCCGCTGGTGAACCACGTTGGTTTGAAGCACTATTTAGTAAAAAAACCGAGCTGATAAACGTTTCAAGCTTGTTGTTTGCAGAAAAGTTAAATAATAAATCGCCTGGTTTGCACATTATTTACTTTAAAAATAGTCATGCTATCAATGCTAAAAAAGCGGTTAAAAATAACAATCAATATCAATTTGAGTTATTTGTTGATGCCTTATTATTAGCTCAGAAACAAAAAGCACAGAAAGATATTATTTGGATCAGCACAATTGGCAACCAAAATAATGAAACACGTTTAAATACCAAACCAGCATTATTTATTTACCCGCAACAGGGTAAGATAAATCATAAAGATGTCACCTTTAATACCAGCAATATGGACCTACAGGCAAGCCTTATGAAGCAATGGCTTGGTTGTAAAGTTACTGCTAACAGTAACGGTAGTGATTTGGCGACGTTAAACAAAGATAGAGTGATTGCTAATACTACCGATAATGGCATTATCATCTTTGATAAAGATAAATCCGTTTTTGTTGATCAACATGGTAATTTCCAGAGTTATTCTCGACAGTTTTCTGCGCCGATAACTGTAAATGCTGAATTTCCGCTGATGATTGATGGTGTGCACTTTATTAAGAAGTTCGCCAAACAAGAACAGCAGTAAGTATATTAACGGAAATAAAATCACCGAAAATCAGCTTAGATTGAGTAATAGTTAGCCGTTTAGTCATATACGGTTAACTATTCACTTAAATAACATTGCAATACCCTGATAAATCATTAATATACAAGCGGTAAACTTGTTAATCCCTAGAGTTTACATTACCTAAGGTAATTATCGGGGTATAGCGCAGCTTGGTAGCGCGCGCGCCTGGGGGGCGTGAGGTCGCAAGTTCGAATCTTGCTACTCCGACCATATTAAGTAAAATAAAAAAGCCACTTAGTGAAAGTTATTATAACTATCCAAGTGGCTTTTTTGTGTCAGATTAGTTATCTAACCTCGACATTTAGATAACTAATACCAATTCCATTAAATTATTGCCCACTTGTGCTGGTTAAAATACCCCAAGAATTCGTTGCTCTCAATTCCAATAGCCAGCTATTGCTCAATCGAGCGCCTTACCTTGATTTATTTTTCCTTCGCA